>OCZT010000060.1_pt1 | contig 91716 bp, 87 predicted proteins | sample 1539031 | NCBI WGS metagenome assembly OCZT01 (sample SAMEA3539308, study PRJEB22396) | soil metagenome | biome: tundra; feature: field; material: soil | place: USA | collected 2010-05 | depth 0.15 m
GCAGCTCCGCGCGGGTGAACACCCGTGTCGGCTCGCCGGCGAGCGTGACCAGCAGCTGGTACTCCTTGTCCGAGAGCTCGACCGGCCGGTCGAACACGCGCACCTCGCGCGAGCGGACGTCGATCATGATCGGCCCCGCGCGCAGGATCCGCGCTCCTCGCCGGATCTCCGAGCGGCGCAGCACGGCGGCGATCCGTGCCCGCAGCTCAGGGTAGGCGAACGGCTTGCGGACGACGTCGTCGCCGCCGCGCTCGAGCATCCGGATCCGCTGTAGCCGGTCGGCGTCGCGGCTGAGCACGATCAGCGGCGTGTCAGGGTCGATGCGACCAGCGAGCCCGTCGCCAGCGCGGATCGCGTCGAGTAGCGCGAGCGTCTGCCCGTTGACGTCCATCACGATCAGGTCCGGGTGCGCGGTGCTCAGCAGCGCCAGCGCCTTCGCCCGGTCAGGGGCGATCAGCACCCGGTAGCCATCAGCGGTCAGATTGTCGGCGATTATCTGGGGCATCTCATCTTTCCTCCTGTAGTTGTGAGGTGTTGTCGTCGGCGACATGTCGTTGACGTGGTTGGTCGGGGAGTGAGGCGAACGCGCCAACGACGCACGAAAGAAACGAGCGAAGTCGCCGTCGCATCAGGAAGCAGCGTTTGACCCGTAGACCGCTGGGTCGCACAACCGGTAGCCCACGCCCCAAACGGCGATGACCAGCCGCCGGTCGGGGCTGGCGAGCTTTCGTCTCAGCCGAGATGCGTGGCTGTCGACGGTTCTGCTCGGCGTGCAGTACCCCCACACAGTCCGCAGCAGCTCTTCCTTGGTGAACACGCGGGTCGGGTCGGCGATCAGCGTTTGCAGCAGCTCGAACTCCTTCGCGGCGAGCGTGACCTGCCGCTCGCCGACGCGCACCTCGCGCGTGTGGTGATTGACGGTCAGCGCCCCGACCCGGGTGACCGGCGTCGCGTGCGGCTCGTAGGCGCGGCGCAACAGCACGCGGATTCGGCCGCGGAGCTCGGGATAGGAGAACGGCTTTGAGACGACGTCGTCGCCGCCGCGGTCGAACACCCGCACGCGTTCGAGCTCGTTCGCGCGACCGGTCAGCACGATCATCGGCGTGTTCGGCTCGATCTCGCCGGCGAGCCCGTCGCCGCCGCGCACGGCGTCGAGCAGCCCGAGCGTCTGGCCATTGATATCGGCGAGCACGAGCTGCGGCTGGTGCGCTGCGAGCAGGTGCAGCGCGTGCTGGCGGTTCTCGGCGAGCAGGATCTCGTAGCCGTCGGCGACGAGCTGATCGGCGAGAAACGAACGCGTAGCACTGTCTTCCTCGACGATGAGAATCAGATGTGGGTTCATGGAGGCCTCCTTTGAGGACCGTGGTGAGAGTGGATCGGTGGGCCGCGATCGGCGCGGCGCCACTTGCTCTTGGCCGCGACGAGCGCGGCACGCCGGTCTGCGGCGCGCCGTGTGGGGCGGTCGGGCCGGGGGTTGGTTGTGGCGGTGGGGTTAGTGCCCGCGGGTGATCAGCGGGTCATGCGGCGTCGGCGAGGACCGGCATCCAGATCTCGGCGGGTCGCCCTCGGTCGGCAGGGCGGGTCTCGCGGCGCAACCGGCCGGCGTCCTCGAGAACGGTGAGAGCGCGCTCGATCTCGCGTCGTTTCTTGTTGCGGCTGAATATGTCCGAGACCTCAGTGCGTGTCACGCCCGCCGGTCGTTCCTTCGCGGCCGCCCAGATCTCGTCGGCGGTCGGGTCACCGAGGCTGTCGCCGAAGATCCAGCGTGCCGAGTCGGCGCTGTAGCGCCAGACGGCGAGCCCGGCGTCGAGGTGTTCCGAGCGGATCCGCTCCGAGCAGTCCAGGAGCGCGTAGATCAGGGCGAGGCGAACGACGTGCGCCTCGGCGCGTGCCGTGGCGGCGCCGGCGAGGCCCGGCTGGCTCGCCGACAGCTCCGGGTAGATGCCGATCCACCGCTCGCGCGACGCCTCATCGAACGCGACCGAACGGTGGAGGCCGGCGAAGCGCAGCGCGAGGCGGACGGCATCGCGGATCTCGGCGAGCTCTGCGTTGTCGATCGCGCTGCCGAACGGCAGCAGCTTCGAGCGGTCGACGGCCAGAACAAGGAAGCGATTGAAGAAGCCATTGGCGAGCTCGGTGGCGGTCAGGTAGCGCAACAGCTCGTCCTTGGTGATGTGCCCGACGATCCCGACGTGCGCCTGCGCGGCGCGCAGCGGGTTGTTGCGCACCAGGGTCTGCAACGTCTCGCCATCCCAGGCTTGGCGGACGATCGGCGAGAGCGTGTTCCCTTCTCGGGAGAGGACCTTGAGCACCTGTGCGAATTCCTGCTCGAGCACCAGCCGCCGCTTGTCGGTGGGAGCGTCGCTGTCGTTCTCGTCGAGCGGGTCGCGGACCTGCGCGATCAGCCCCTCGCCCGAGCTCAGGCCGCTCGCCAAGCACCCGTCGACAAACCCTGGGTCGGTCTCGGCGAGCACACGCCGCACATGTCCCCACGAGGAGCCCTTGCGCCCCTTGGCGCTGGGTCCGACGAGCACGCAGAACTCGTTCGGGTAATGCCGGTCGGCTTCGACCTGGTAGTGCGCGCCGCGTCCACATGCGGTCCCGAACGCGACCAGGAACTGCGCCAGGAGCGCCGCGGGGTGCGCCTCTGAGTGCGGCTCGGTTCGCAGTACGAACTCGCCCGCGGGCCCGTGCAGCGCCGCCTCGGCGATCGCCGCGGGCCAGCCCGTCATGCCCGCCGCCCGCTGCTTTGACGATCGCGCAGCTCACCGAGCGCGACCGCGAGCTCGTCCTTGACGGCGGCGAGCTCGGCGCGTAGGCGCTGGTTCTCCTCCAACAGCGCCCGGTTGCGGTGTCGCAGCGAGGCCTCGCTGGCGCGCTCGCGTGCGGGCACCAGCCGGTCCTCAGCGTTGCTGTCCGCGGCTCGGAGTTGCTCGATCTCGTCGCGGAGCTCGGGCTGGGTGTAGAGCCACTGGCGCGAGACCCCGGCGGCGTGCGCGACGGCCTGGAAGGTGATCGGCTCGCCGCGCGCGTCCAGAGCACGCAGTGCGGTCTTGGCCCGGGCCTGCGCTGCTTGGCTTCTGCGTGTGGCGGCCGCGCCGAGCGCGATCACTCGCCGGTCAGGCGGCACGATCGTCGCTCGCTTTCTCTGCATCGAGGCGCTCGAGCCCCTCGATGATGTTGATCAGGTTCACGCGGTCGCTCTCGTTGCTCTCCGCGATCCGCCCCCAGCCGCTCGCCTTTGCCTTCGTGAGCTGCTCTTCAACCCGGACCAGGTGCTCGCGATGCTGCTCCAGGAACGTCAGATCGGTCAGGAAGCTGTCGCAGCTCAGGCACGCGTTGGGGTGCGGGCAGTGCTGCTGCAGCGGCAGCCCGCAGTAGCCGTTGGGCAGCGACTGGCGGGCGCGCGCGAGCCGTTCCTTGGTCCAGGTCGCCTCACCCAACACCCCATCGCCGGCCAACGTGACCTGCTCACCGCGGCGGTTGATCCGCTCCCGGAACGTGTCGAAGTGCTCGCGCAGCTTGCGGTCGCTGAGCCGCGCGTAGACCTGCGTCATGCTCAGCGAGCCGTGATCGAGCATCCGCCTGATCACCTCCAGCGGAATGTCCTCATTGATCATCCGCGTCCCGAGCGTGTGGCGAAACTGATGCGGAGTCACGGTCACCGCAGCCCCTTGCGCGTCGACGAGCTCGAATCCCGCGAGCCATTTGGTCAGCCGGTGAAGGAGCGTCCCATAGCTGTAGGGCTGCTGGCCCTGCCCGTTTCGACCACCGATCGCCGGCAACAGCCACGGGCTGCCGCTCGGGAACGCCTGCGCGTTTCGCTGCTGCTGATACCGGATCCGCGCGAGCAGCCGGTCTGAGATCGGGATCGCAGCCTCACGCCGACGCTTGTGGTTGACGAACCGCAGCACCGGCGAGCCATCGGCCAGCATCACGATCGGGTCGGCTTCCAACAGCAGCGCGTCCTGGGACCGAAGCCCGGTCTCCATCAACACGACCACCGCGGTGATCGTCGTCTCATCCCCGAGCCGAGCCAGCGCGGCGCCGCTCTCGAGCTGGCGCATCACCGCCTCGTCGATGAACCGCGGCAGCGCATGGCTCTGGGAGGGCAGCTCATCGCGGAAGTACCGCGCCTCGCGCGCAAGCCGCACCCAGCCGTGACGGTCGACATCGTCGAGCACGACCTTGACGTGGCGCAACAGCGCGTGCTTCGTGTTCCGCGCCAGCGGCAGCCTCGCGACATGGTCAAAGAAGTCCTCCAGCAGCCTCCGCGAGAGCTGCTCGGCCGCGGCCAACTCGATTCCGGACAGCTCGCAGAACCGCTCGAGCTCCTTGAACGACCACAGCGCGTGGCTGACCCCCTGAGGCGCCATCGTCCCGGACTGCAGCCGGTAACGCGCCCACCGCTTGAGCAGCTCGCGCAGCCAGCCGCGGCGGATCGCGCCGAAGTCCAGCGTCCGTGTCTTGTCGTGCGCGTAGTCGGCGCCGAGCGGCAGGCGCGCCATCCGCCAGCGATCCGGCGCCCACGGGTCCACCATCCCGTCGCGCAGCTCGCACAACCGCTCGTGCGCGTAGCTGGCCAGGACCCCGAGCCCCGCGTAGGGACGGGCGGCCGCTTCGGCGACTCGGCGCCACTCATCCTCGTCACGGACCAGCAGCGACGGCACCCCCTCGTTGGCCACCAGTCCGACCAGGTCGTTGAACCGTCGCGGATTGACCTGCCGGCCCACGTCCCCCTCGTGCTGGAGCAGATACTGCAGCTCAAGCCGCGGCGTCCCGCTGACCGCCCGCAGCACGTAGGCGCCGGCGGCGAGCTCGCGTTCTGCGCGGATCAAGTCCACGAACGTCTCGATGCTCAGTGGCCTGAACTGTCCGCGCACTCTGAACCGCTCCTGGTGCGCGTCGCACAACAACCGCCCCGGCTCCACCGGGAACTCGCAATCCCCGACCCGACAGGTCCCGTCCCCCCTTTCCGACGGCCTGCAGGCGACGTACTCGTGCGTCCGGCATCGCCCACCATGGTGCGAGGACCGTGGGCAGCGCTCGACCTCGCACACGCGAACCGGGCGCAGCGCCCGCGGCAGCCTGGCGCGCGCCACCCACGCGTCGATCGCCGGCCGCCCCTCAGCCCGCCAACGATCGCCATGCAGCGCGCACAACGCCCGACCCGTTCCACGACCCCACGGCCGGTGATACCCGTAGCCGGTGCAACCGGCCACCGCACACCCAGCCCCCAGCAGCGGCGAGCCCTTCCGGGCGATGAACACCTCGACGCGGAAATCCGCCCGCACCGTCTCCACCAGCACCCGCTCCCACGACGACAGCTCCCCCGCGGCCGGCACAGCCGCCAACGCGCGGCTCATGCCGGCCCTCCGACGCCGAGCATCCCGGCCCGCTCAAGCTCCCCGCGGAGGTCCTCCACGTCCACATGAGCGTAGATCGACGTCGAGCTCTGCGAGCGGTGCGTCAGCATCCGCTGCAGCGCGTCCAACGGCATCCCACCGCGACGCGCGAGCGTCGCGTGCGTGTGCCGCAACATGTGCGGCGTGAACTCGAACCCGACCTTCCTGCCCGTGCGCTTGGCCAGGTCGTAGACGCTGTCGTATCGCATCGGCGCGCCATACCGGCCGCCCCACAAGTTCACGAACAGATAGTCGCTATCCAGATCCCCGTACTCCCGGTGCATGTAGTCCAGGTGCAGCCGCATCAACTCCGTCGATACCGGCACGCTCCCGCGGCCGCCCTTCCCGCGCGCACCGTTAGCGTTGTCCTCGCGCGGGCGAATCTCGATCCGCCGCTCCCAGCTCACGACATCCTCGTGTCGAAGGCCCAACGCCTGACCGACGCGCATCCCCGTCTCGAACAACAGCGCGAACAGGAACCGATCCCGCAGCCGCTGCTGCGCATCGAGGATCGCCTGCACCTCCTCGATGCTCAGCACCCGCGGGAGCCGCTCAACCTCCCGCAACCGCCCAACGCGGCCGCGGGGCCGGGCCGTCGCGACGCCGTGCAGGAACGGCTTGTAGGCCCCGTAGCCAGAGCGTCCGCGGGCGACCAGCTCCCGCGCCAGCGGCACCCCGCTCCGGGCGTGGAACTCGTAGAACCCGAACACCGCGCTCAACGTCCGGTTCACCGAACTCGCCGCCCGCGCCGGCGTCCCCTGCTCCAACACGATCACGTTCTCCGCCGGACTGCGAAGCCACGCCGTGAACTCCCCCAGCGTCTCCAAGCTCACCTGATCCCACACCAGCTCGCGGGCCGCCAGAAACGCGACGAACAGCTTCAGATCACACGCGTACGCCCGGACCGTGTTCGGCGACTTCTCGATGTTCGTCAACCACGCCAGATACCGATCAACCGGCTCGACCGAGCGGCGGTCGACGCCGATGACAGTCCACGACTCGCGGCCGCGATCCACGACCCGCTGAACCCGACAGCTGCCCTGCGCAGCCCACATCGCAACCCACGGTAGATCGCGCGGCGGACAACACCGCGCCGGCACTCATCTGGCCGCCCCGAGGAGCGATCAGGGCATCGGCGGTACCACGAGTCTGGCCGAAGCCGCCGTGCCCTACCCGGCAGTTCGCGGATCCCGGCTGAGTGGCCGCACAGTGCCAGTAAGCCCGAAGCGACAACGGGACCTACCCAGCAGGCTTCCGCACGGCAGTATCGTCCGCACGGTGCCAACTTCCGGCCGCCCGACCGTTTCTAGACCGCGTATTCCGAAGCCCGATGAGTGGTTCACGCGGTTGAGCGATGCAACCCTTCAGAAGATCGTCGATGGCTCGTTCCAGATCGCATGGTTGCCATCAGAGATCGCGGCGGCACAGTCGGTGCTCTCCGGCCGAAGTTCTGAGCAGCACCCGCGAAGTTCTGAACAGCACCCGCGAAGCCGACACACGAGTCGCCATCACCCTGGTCGCGGCGGCGGCGCTGCACCGGGTGACGTTCGTGAGCCCCGGCGGCCGACACCTAGCCAAGGTTCGGGGTCGATCGAGCTCCCGCGATAGCTGTTGCCTTGATCGCGAGATCCGACAGCCTCCGCTCCAAAGACGCGGACGACACCGATGACGAACGGCAGATAAACGCCTCGATCACGCCGCCCACGGCAGGTTCAACGACGTCGATGACGCGGCTCAGCAACGCTAGATAACGGCGAGGAACGAACGCATCGCGTCCTGCTCTTCAGCCAGCAGGATGGTCGAAGTGGTCATAGACATGTGACCTCCTTGGAGGTTGTGGTCGTGAGTGTGTGAAGCCCCAGCGGGCTTGTGAGGTGCGCCCGTCCACACGCCGTGGCAACGGGGGGCGTGGCGACGGTCAGTCGTCGTACAGGCCGGCTCGCAGCTCGAGGCCGGCATCCAGCAGCTGGCTCTCGAGCTCGCACACGAGATCGCTCGCGCGCTGCTGCACCTGCTCATCGCCGTCGAGCCCCCACAGGTCGCCGCAGACGCACCGCAGCCGCACGCAGCGGCTGTCGACGATCGCGGCCGCCTCGACGGTGACGCGGGTGATCGTGCCGCTCATCGCCGGACGGCCGACCTTCGTGACGCGGACGATGCCGCGCTCCACCAGGCCGCGGGCTTGGTCGCGCGAGATCTCGGCGCTGAACTCTTTTGGTTCGGTGAACATCACACCTGGTTGCTTGCTCATCTCTTCTCCTGTTGCCGTGCTGGCTCGAGCGCGACGGTCGGTCGCCGCGCCCGAGCTCATGAGCTGATAGGTCAGGCGAACCGCCGCTCGGCGGTCTCCCACGGCGCGGCGATCAGGTCCTCGGCCGAGAACCACGCCGGGATCCCGTTTGCCTGGCGGCGCTCACGCCGGCGCTGCCGGGCGCGCTCGTAAGGGCCGTCCTCGCCGATCACCGGCCGCGCCTGCTCGACCAGCGACAGCGCCTCGAGCAGGTCCGGCGCAACCGGCTCCGCCGGGTCATACTCCTCGCCGCGGTCATACGCGAGCGCGGACAGAATGCGTGTTGATGGGGTGTACATCAGGTACCCTCCTGGGCTCGGTGCCCGCGCGCGTTTCGTGCCAACGAGGTGGCGCGAGGGCATTGGTTTTGGCGGCCGCCCTGTGCAAGCGGGGCGGCCGTTCCTGTTGGTGTGTGTGTTGGCGGACGCGCTGTTGTGCGCCCAGGTGAAATCGAGACCGTCCGGAGCGCCATCGCGCTCGACCCGCGTGTCGTCGTCTGCTTGCCGGACCGCGGTCAAACCCTCAGCTGTGCGGTTCTCGGCTCCCGTGGCGGCAGGGTCGGTGACTCGACAAATGTGTACGATCGCTCGTCCCCAACCGAGGATGTGGAGCGACGTGATCGACCGCTTGCGTGAACAGATCCAACAGCGCCTTGACCAGCTCGCCGGCGAGGCCGACAAGCTGCGCAAGGCGCTCGCCGCCCTCGACCCGCGCTCCCCATCGGCGCCTGCCCCTAACCCTGCCGCCCGCACCGCTCCCGCACGCAAGCGTGCCCGCGCCGCAACGCCCAAGCCGAAGGCGCCCGCGACCAAGATCACGCCGGCCCGGCCAACCAGCCAGCCAACCACTCCCTCCCCTGCGCGGACGGCACCCGGCGCGACCAAGGCTTCCGTGCTGACCGCGCTCGCCGGTGGCGAGGCGATGACCGCAGGCCAGGTCGCCGCCAAGACCGGCCTCGCCCGCGCCACCGTCTCGACCACTCTTTCCAAGCTCGCCAAGAGCGGCGAGGCACAGAAGGCCGAGCGCGGCTACCGGCTCGCGCCCGCCGCAGAGCCGCCCGCGGCGCCCACGACGACGCCGTCTGCATCGAGCGAGTAGGACAGTGTCGCGTCGCCCCGCTCACCGTGAGCCGCGCTGACGGCTCCGCCGGCGCGAGCGGCGAGCTACAGGTACGGCGGTTTCAGGCCGGCGATGCCCTTGCCGTCCGCCAGCTTCACCACGGGGGGCTGACGGCGGCGGGAGCCCACCTCGGTCGCGGTCAGTGGGATCAAGACCTCGACTCGGTCCCAACCACGTTTCTGGACGATGGCGGCGAGTTCCTTGTGGGCCTGTGCGACGCACGCCTGGTCGCGATGGGAGGTGTGCGGCACGTCACCGATACGGTCGGCGAGCTCAAGGGGATGCTGGTGCACCCCGCGTTCCAGCGCCGCGGGTACGGTCGACTGATCCTCACCCGCCTCGAGGACCGCGCCGGAGAACTCGGATACCGCCGACTGCGCCTCGACACGATGGTCACCCAGACCGCGGCGCAACGTCTGTTCGGGAGCGCCGGGTACGGGGCCGTCGGCCGCGGGGAGCTTGCCGGCACGGACGTCATCTACTACGAGAAGCGGCTCGCTTGATCACGCCAACCAAGCCGGCGAGGGCGGTCGCCGGCACGGTCAAACCTCGCGCTCATGCCGCATCTCGTCGGCGGTCACCGAATCGCTCTCCGAGCGCATCGCGCAGCGCCGCCATATCGGTCGGATCCGTTGACCCCAGCAGTCCCTGCATGATCCGAAGCGACCAGAACGTCGCTTCGGCCGCTTTGCCTTCGAGCGGCAACGGTCCGTCGAGGTTGCCGACAAGGATCTCCTCGATGAACTCGGCGGCCGCGAGGGCGCCGTCGGTCCAATGCTGATTACCGCTGAGGTCCGTGACCAGCTTCACATCGGCCGGGAACGTTCCCTTGGCGTAGTTCCGGAGGTTCTGGGCCAGCACCGTCCCCTCGTCGTACGTGAGGGTGTAGGTGGATTCCGAGAACTCGACAGTCACCATGAATTGAGCGTAGGTGACAAGACGGACGCTACATCCCTCCCCCGGCTCGGCGACGCTAGCCCGCTGATCCGCCGCGGTGCACCGACCAGCCCGACGTGCCCGACGTGCCCGACAGCGTCCGCGAGCTGCGCCCGCGACGCGGCTCAGATAAGGCAGGAGCTCGAGCCGACCAGTGTCGTAGCCCCGTGCCAGCCGTCGCGCGCCGCCATCAGCGCAGCGGCGGATGCTCAGCCTACGGCCGCGGCACGACCCGGTAGCCGAACCGCCGGCGAGCTTCCGCGATCAACTCGTCGGGAATCGGGTGGTCAAGGATCGACGCCTCGGCCCGATCATTCTCCGCCAGTTCACCGGCCTCGCCGAACAGCGCGAGGCCGTACAGCTTCTGTGCCGGGTCGTGGCGCACCAGGTATCGGATGCCGGCGAACCCGGCGCCTAACGCGTCGGCGGCGAATGCCTGGCTGGCGTCGTATCGCTCGTTGGCGCCCAGCGAGGCGGTGACGCCAAACTTAAGCGCGCGCCGAGACGTGAGGTCTGCCAGACGCAGGTCGCGTCCGACGCGAACGCTCATCAGCCATCGGTCGAGTACCGCCGCCTCGGCCAGCAGCATCCGGCGGCGGTACACCTCCACCCACGCCCCGAGCGGTCGCTCGGCGAAATAGCAGCTGCCCTTGCCGGTGCCGACCGGGTCAAACCGACCCGTCCCATCAAATGAGAACCACCAGCCGGTGTTGCCCGAAAGGCGTTGGAAGCGATGGATGCGATAGATCTCGCGATCCCCGCGTAGCGTTCGCTGGGGAAACCGTTCGAGCGTCACTGAGCGAACCGCGCGGCGTCCTGGCGCGCGACCCGCAGAAGCTCGGCATCGCTGTCTGCCTTACTCCACTGCACCGGCGAACTGCCGTCCAGCGCTGGGTCGGGCGCCACGCACCACGATGCCGCGGTCCACTCGTCCGCGCCCCCATCTACCACGGTCCAATAGGCAGCGACCAGCGTCTCGGTGGGCCGCCCGTCGCGGAACTGAAACAGCGGAAACCGTCGCCGCCCGGAACGGTCGCTCATCCCGATCAGTCGCCGCGCGCGCAACAGCTCATCGACGCGCTGTCGCGACACATTTCCCAGCAACTCGCGCACCTGCGCGCTCGTTAGCAGCGGCCCGAGCTCGTTCTCCCATGCTGCGCCCGCCGCCGCCAGCATCCCCGCACGCCGCGCGTCCGCGACCGAGAGCTCCTTTCCGTTGAGCAGCTCACCGGCGTTCTCCACAAACGCGATGAGCGCCTCGTCTGAGATGTTGTACCTCTCGGCAACGTCGCGAACCGCTGTGTGAGCATCATCATGGCGAAGCCCAGCGATCGCGTCGCGGTCCTTCTCGAGGCTTCTCGTTAGCTCGCGTAGCTCCTCGAGTCTCTGGTCGAGAGCTTCAAGCGGTTTGTCGCGATCCTTGACGCCCATGACACCCATGGTACGCCGACCATGGTCGCTTGACAAGAATGTCATGGACGCGCCGCTCCTGCAATCCGCCGCAGCGCCCCGATCAGCCCGACGTGTCCGACGGCGTGGGCGAGCTGCGCGCGCCACGCAGGCTCGAGGTGGGGCAGCAGGTCGAGCTCGCCGGAGTCATAGGCGCGGTGGCAGGGGCGGCGACAGAGCGGCACGACACAGAGCGGGTCGCCGCAGCCGCCCAGCGACCGAGGTATGAGGTGCGCAGCATCAACGCGGTGCTCGGCGCCGCACACGATGCACGGCCGGCCGGCGACGGCGGCCCGCTGCGCCTCACTCGCTGCCATCGAGTCTGTTCGCTGAAACGGCGTAGTGCGCCGTAGGGGCTTGCGGGCGCGCAGCTGGGCACGCCGGCGAAGCGGTGTTCGCTTCATCGGTGCTCCTTCCAGAGTTGGTTTGGTGTCTTGCGCGGGCGCGCCTACGCGACTCCGCTAAGCCGGCGTCATGACCGGCGAGAGGCCGCGCTCCGCGTCGGCAGCCGCTCCTGTCCGTCGGGGCGACCGCAGGGTGCGCAGCCGGGCGCGACGTAGGATCAGCCCGTGAGTCACTCCAAGTTCCCGGCCGGGCAGACGCGGCCGTTTCCACGTCTCGCCCGCCCTTGGGCTGTCGCCGTGCGACGAGCGCTGTCTCGCCGGCGAGGTGACGATCACACTGGACGCCCGCGGCCGCCAGGTCGAGACGAGCTGCGAGTGTTCACGCTGCGACTTCGCGTCAGGGACGCGTCTGTGGGCGCGACCCAACGTCCATGAACGACCTCTCGCTCGCAGGCGTGCGCAACCGTAGCCGCTACACGGTGGCGGCCGCGCTGCTGGCCGCGACACTCGCCGCCGCGGGATGCGCAGCAGACGCCACCACGACAGGCTCGACCGCGGCGCAGCCCACCTCGCCGCCGGCGACGGTGGGGACCACCGCCCAAACCCGGCCGGCGAAACGACCGCCTCACCGTCGGGGCCCGCCGCGCCGTCGTCACCCAGCGCCACCGACCAACCCTCGCTCGGGTTCCCTCGCGGACTCGACGGCGAGCAACGACGTCGTGCAGTCGCAGCCCGCCCCGGGCTCCTGCCACGCGATCGGCACCGGCCTCTACTCCCGCCCGGACCCGACCTGCACGCCCGGCGCGCTCAACCCCGCCGTCACCCAGGCGACGATCGACCGGACGATCTGCGTCGAGGGCTGGACAGCCACGGTGCGCCCCCCGGAGAGCATCACCGAGCAGGAGAAGGCCGCGAGCATGGCCGCCTACGGCGACACGCATCCGCTGCACTACTACGAGTACGACCACTTCGTGCCGCTCGAGCTGGGCGGCGCGAGCAACGATCCCCGCAACCTGTGGCCCGAGCCGGGCGGCTCGCCGAATCCCAAAGACGCGGTCGAGAACGAGCTGCGCCAGGAAGTGTGCAACGGCCAGATCAGCCTCGCCCAGGCGCAGCGTGAGATCGTCACCAACTGGGTCTCGCTGGCGCCACCCTCCTCGGCGCCCACGCCAGGCGGACCGCCTCCCATTTCAGCGCCTGCCCGAGGCGCCGAATGCACGCTCACCGACTCCTACAGCTCGAACTACAACGACTACGACGTCTACGTTCACTCCAACCAGCCAGATCAGACCGTGATGGTCACCGACGCCGAGGGACACACCGCCAGCTGGCACACCAACGCCTCCGGATACGCCGACGTGTACTTCAAGTCAGGCGGCTACGCCCCGGGGCGGCAGATCACCGCACGGGTCGGCCGGGCCAGCTGCTCGACCACGCTCTGAACGGCCTACCTCCTGTGACCGCTGCCGCTCCGGCCCACTCGGAGGCTGCACTCACGAGATGGAGCAGCGCCCCGGAAACACGCGACGGATCCTGGGGTCGCCCATGGATTGCAATCGGCAACCGACGAGGCTCTGCGAACTCCCCGCAGGTCGGGGCACGCCCGCCCAGCCCCGGTGCAGATCTCATCCAACTTCAGGAGCCCGGGCGCCCCCCGCGCGGACTCGAGCTGCTACTTGTTCCCCGCCCGATTCGACGGTCGGTGTCGGGTGGTATTCGCCGTCCCAGAAGGCTTGGGCCGGCGAAGGACCCGACGACTGAGGCGGTACGGTCCGCCCGCGTTCCAGCAACGCCATGAAGTCGGAGCGCCGCACGCGCACGCGCCTACCGACGCGCAGCGCCGGAAGCAGTCCTTGATCAATCCAGTTCCGGACGGTCTGCTGGTTCAGCTTCAGGATGCGTGCGATGTCGGCAACCGTCAGGAAGTCGTCGCCGCTCGCATTCATCGGACCTCCAAGCGACCGCAGCCGAGATCGTTTACGACGTCAGCCAGTCGCGGTCGCGGAGGAAGTGCAGCGACCGGATCGCCTCTCGGGTCTTGCCGACCAGGTCGCCTTCGCAGATCAAGACCTCTTATCTGCAGTCGAATTGGATGTACTCACGACGTTCGCAGCGAAGCGCTCCCCGAAGCTCCTGACGCGTTGTGAGCGTTTTATCCACAGGGCTTCTTCGAGAGAGAAGGCGATAGTCGTGTCAACGCCGGTTGAAACCTGGACCACCCCGTTGCTGCCGGGTAGGTGTCAAGGGTCGAGAATGGGCCCCTGTTGGCGTTTGCTTGGGGTTGACAAGCACACCGCCCGTCGTCGCGAGGGCCGAGCCCGTAGGGCGAGGCCAGAGCGGCGATGGGCGGTTTAAGCGCCTCCTGCGGAGGCCCCGCGACGGCCGTGAATAGCCGGGCGGCGTCGACGACCGCAACGCCCTCCGGATCGTCTCCCTGTGCTGACCCGTCCGCCGGCGGATCTCCTTGGTCGCCGGCCGCTCGACGGGCCGCATCCGCCGTCCCTCGGTCCACTGCTTCACGCTGAGCACCCTTCGTCTCCTGACTCGATCGACGCGTCGGGCTCAGGACCCGACCGGACGGCACCGAAGCCGCCCAAGGTTGGTCAGTTTTCACCGGCGGAGCTCGTCCAGTATTCAAGCCGGCGAGGACAAGTCGTCTTGGTCTCGACCTAGCATCTCCGTCTGGGATGGGAGGCGCTCGGGTTCAACAAGTGCGGCTGCCGGGCGGCGCGGCGACCTGGACGGTCATTGGTGGCGACGGCCTTTCGATTGAAGCGGCCGAGGAGTACCTCGAGTACCTGCGGGTCTCGAGTTCGCCGAACACGGTGAAGTCGTACGCGCGGGCGCTCGCGCTGTGGTGGCGGTGGTTGCAGACGACCCAAGTCGGCTGGCACGATGTCGGGCTCAGCGAGTTCACCGGTTTCGTGCACTGGCTTCGCACGGGCGAGGACGGGACGGTCGTCGCGTTCGCGCCGAGCGTACCGAAGCTGTCTGAGAGCACGGTCGCTGTTCGCTTGCAGGCGGTGCTTTCGTTCTACCGCTACCAGGCGCTCAACGGCGTGCCGGCGGCGGTCGCGCTGACGCAGCGAATCCATCGCTCCTCACCCCAGTTCCGGCCGCTGCTCGAGCACGTGGCCAGACGGCGCGGGCGACCGACCCAGACGGTGCGGGTGCGAGCGCCGCGACGGGAGATCCCGCCGATCTTCACGCCGCGGCAGATGACGCTGATCAAGGACGCGTGCGCGCATGTGGACGCGTCGACCGGCGACTACGTCGGGTCGGTTCGCGACCGGCTGCTGTTCGAGCTGCTCGAGTGCAGCGGCATGCGTCTTGGCGAGGCGCTTGGGCTGCTGCATGGTGATTGGGTCACGGGCCGCGGCGACACGCCGTACGTCAACGTCATCCCCCGCGAGCATCCTCACGGCCAGCGGGTCAAGAGCGGTCTGCCGCGGCGGATCTACGTGACCGACCGCGTGGACCGGCTCTACGGCGAGTACCTGTGGCAGCTGTGCGATGCCGGCGCCGACGTGGTCTTGGGTGACATGGACCGAGCGCTGGTGTTCGTCAACGTGGCCGGCGGCGAGCTGTTCGCCCCGTGGAGGCCAGGCAGCGTCTATTCGCTGGTGGCGCGACTCAAGCGGACCCTGAAGCACAAGGTGCCGGCCGGGTGGACGCCCCACTGGTTTCGCCATACGCACGCGACGGCTCTGCTATTGGCTGGCGTCGCGCTGCACGTCGTCTCGCGGCGCCTGGGCCACGCCGACGTGCAGACCACAATGAACCTCTATGGGTGGGTGAGCGACGACGCCGAGCTGCACGCCCTCGCCGATTGGCAGCGTCTGACGGCGACCTGGGAGCACCGTATTGCTGCGTAGCGACACCGTCCCGGCCGACTTCATCGACGGAACGCAGGGCCACATCCGCCAGGACAGCGAACGCCTCTGGCTGTCCGTCCCGGTGGAGCTTCGCCGGCTGCACCTCGTGGTCGGCGACACGCCCGAGTGGGAGGGCCGGTTTTCTCGGGGCAAGAAGGTCCGCACGCTGCTTGACCTTCGCGACCTTCCCGAGCAGATCGCCTGCGAGATGCTGTATGCCGCCTGGCGGCTGCTCGATCTGGGCGCTGCCGTCCATGTCGGCGACACGAGCACCTTCCTTCGCGACCTGCGCCGAGCGCTGAAGGGCTGCGCGCCGCCGCGAGCGTCGCTGATGGACGCGCCCGTGGAACGGTGGGAGCAGGATCTGCTGCGCGCCTGCGCCGGGCGCCGCGGCAAGGTCCCCGACCGCTGGGATCGGCAGCGCATCCGCAGCCAGCTGCACCGGATCTACTTCGCCGTGTACTCCGCCTACGACACCCGGCCGTGGTGGCGACGCGAGATCTGGGACGCCGAGAACGACCCCCGCATCCCGCTGCGCGAGCACGAACCGCGCACGCACGCTTGCCAGTTCACCGACGTCCACCCGCTGTGGCTCCGCGACGGGCTGCGCTACTTCCTCGGGATGCAGATGCAGACCGGCGCGCTGTCGATGGCTAGCGCCCGCTCCTACCTGATCTCTATCCGCAAGTTCGGCCGCTACCTGCAAGATCGCGGCGTCCAGCACCCGCGCCTGGCCGAGGATCGCGAGGGCCTACGCGATTTGGTCCTCGGTTGGCGCGGCGAGGTCGCTTCGATGCGATCCGAGCGCACGGGAGGCTCACTGTCGAAGTCGACTGCCTACCAGTACCTCAACCAGCCCGAGAACCTCTACGGGTGGCTGCTCGACCACCGTGTCGATCTGGCGCGCGCGGTCGGGGACGACCGCTGGCTGGCGCTCGGTATCGAGCACAGCCGGTTCTATCAACCCGGCGAGCGGCCCCGGACGACCGCCAGAGCTCCCGACGAGGAAGAGGTCATCGAGGACGCGGTGATGACGCGCGTCCTGTCGGTCGCGGGGGAGCTGGGCCGCGACGTTAGCGACGGCGGAGCGGGCGACGAACAGGCGGAGCGGATGCTGCTGTTGCTCGCCAAGACCGGCCGCCGCGTGATGGAGATCCTTCAGCTCGACTTCGACCCACTGCTTCTCCTGGCCGGCGGCGTCAGCGCCAACGACACCGACGGCTTCGTCGCCAAGCTGCGCTACCAGCAGACAAAGATCGAAGGCGCGCCAGACACCATCCTGGTCGACCGCGAGACCGTAGCGATCATCGAAGCCCAGCAACGGTGGGCCCGCGAATGGCTCCGGTCCGAGGGCATCGACGCCGAACCGAAGTACCTCTTCATGCGGCCACGGATGAACCGCAACGCCGCCCGCTGCTACGCCTACGCGACCTTCCGCCAGCGCCTGTCCTGGCTCGCCGAGACCCACGACCTGCGAGACAGTCGCGGACGACCGGTCGTCCTGACGCGCACGCACCGCTTCCGCCACACCCAGGCGACATCCCTGATCAACGCCGGCGTGCCGCTGCACGTCGTGCAGCGCTACTTCGGACACCTGTCTCCGACCATGACGATGCGCTACGCCCGCACCCTGGCCGAGACCCACGAGCGCGAGTTCCTGCGCTACCGCAAGATCACCGCGGACGGCCGCCAGCTGGATGTCGACCCGCGCGATCTGTACGACATGCTCGAGCTCGACAAGCGCGCAGACCGGATCCTCCCGAACGGCTATTGCCTGCTGCCGCCCCGCCAGAGCTGCGACCGCGGCAACGCGTGCCTGACCTGCGACAAGTTCGCCACCGACCCCAGCCACCTCGACGAGCACCAGCGTCAGCTTTCCGGGTTGCTTCAGATCGTCGACGCACGTCGCGAGCAGTTCCAGCGCAAGACCGGACGCGAGATGCCCGAAGACAACGTCTGGCTGCGCGAGCGCCGCAAAGAGCGACGCGCTCTGCAAAGCATCATCGCCGCGCTCGACGCCACCGCGCAGACCGATCAAGCGGTGCGAGGAGCCGGCGTCCAAGCGCGGCTCGAGGAGGGCCGCGCATGAGCGACTCCAAAAGCGACCGCTCCCAGGTCCTACGCGCAGCCGCGGCACGCAAGCACCACGACGCCGTCCAACGCGCCGAGCGGGCCATCCGCCAGCTGGTCAAAGAAGCTCGTCCGGTCACCTTCAAAGCCGTCGCCGAGCACGCCCCATGCTCGACCGCCTTCCTCTACGGCCACGCTGAGCTCAAGCGACGAATCACGCACCTCCGCGAGCAGCACCGGCGCGCAACCCTCCCGGTCCCGCGAGTCGACCCCGACGCCCCAAGCTCGGTCGTCCGCACCCTCACCCTGCAGACCGCCGCGCTGAAGCGCCGCCACCGCGACGAAGTCGCGCAGCTGCGACAGGACCTCGCCGCCGCACACGGCGAGATCCTCGCGCTACGGCGCCAGCTCGGCGAGCAACGCCGCTAACCCCCACGCCGGCTTCTGGTTCTCGGGCAAAGCTAGGGTCGCGAGTTCGCACTCCGGCTTCGTCCCACCCAGCCTCGCGACTGAGCAGCTGCCATTGGCTCGTGGTTGGTGCCATCACCACCCTCCACAGGGGACTCGCACCCCCGAGCTGCTGATCATCTCGCGTCCGCAAGATGCGAGCTTTCCGCGCAGACGAGGGCGCGGGCCGGGAGCCCCCGAGATGAGCGTCGCGGCATGAAAGCGAGAACCCGGCGCGTCGACGACATCATTCCGAGTCTCCCCAATAGGGGCGTCTCGTTGGAGACGCTTGCCCAAACCCGGTAGCGATTACGTGGCCGTGGATCTGGACGGTGCGCTCAGACAGTTAGGCGGTCGTGCGCCCAGCGGCGGCTGGCACGGCGAGGTTGTTGAGGCTGTGGTTCCTTGATCGGGCGAATCGACGAGGCGATGTCCCGCGGGCGACCACGTCGCAGTCGCCACCGACCACGGAGCGATCGACTGCTGCATGATGCTCCGGCGCGCCGTCCTATCCCGAGGACTCGACGACCTGATCAGCACGAAACGCGCGAGCGGACGGTTGTAGGTGTCGATCCCGGACCGGGAAGCCCGGGATCGACGGTTGTTGGGAGACTGCCCCGCGCCCGGGGAGCTAGAGGTGGATCGGGCCTGACGCCCAGAACACGGTGTGCGCGGTGAGCGGTTTGGCGTTGAAATTGCACTTGCCCTTGGCGGGTTTGCGTACCTTGAACTTGAACGTGATCGTGGCTTGACCGTTGCCGGTGGCGCCGGTGAAGGCGCCAGTGCCGCTGGTGATGGTGTAGTCGACGACATCAACGCCGGCAACGGCGCACGTCTTCCGGTTGAGGGTCTGCGCCTGTAGCACCTGAGACTTGGTGACGTGGAGGGAGCCAACGTTGAACTTCAAGGCGCCGCTGTGGGAGCCGAGCGTGAGTGAGCCCTGGCCCGCTACGAGACCGGACGCGGTCAGAGGGATGACGGGGTTACTGGCGGTGCTGTTTGACTGACCGGTGATCAGCTCGACCCCGCTCGTGGGAGACGCTGCGGCGGCGGAGGAGGCTCCGCTGAATACTGCCGTGAGTGCGGTCACGGCGGCTGCAATGGTAGTTAGCCTGACTACGAACACAGGAAATCAGCCTGCTTTCTGGTAAGAGTTTGATTTGCAAGCGAGGATGTCGATGGCGTGAGGGTGGGGTTGGGGGTCCTCCGAACTGTCAATAGGCACGGGTCGTCTGGGCGGCAGAGGATTCGCGGCTAGTTTCCACGGACTGCGCCGGCGCGCAACCTGGGGAGGTTGTCCTGGGGCTTGTAGGAGTATCGGGTGGCGGCGGTCGCTCCGGCCGCGTCCGCTGCGGATGGGAGCGTTCGCGATGACGCCGCCAAGATCCGAAGGGACAACCACCGTGAAGGGCAGCGTACCGGTTGTCGAGGCGACCCATGATGGGGAGCCACGCGACCACCGTGACCGGCAAATGCCCGCGCCAGCATGAAGGCAGGGCTCGGCCCGCGCGATCCCAGAGACCCCGTATTCGCCAGAAGCGAGTCGCTTCGTGCCGTTGCTACTTAAGCCTTCTTCGCGCCTTCATCCGCCGCGGCCGCTACGCACGGCTCGCCGCGACCAGCTTCCTCGACAGGCCGATCACGCTCCATGACGGGATCGCCGGACATCAAGCCAGTCGAGGGTTGACGTCATGAACATACTCATGACGCGGCATTCCCCGCGTTCAGCCCGCTTCAGTGCCGCCCGACGCCGTCGACTGGGGATAGGATCTCGTCGCTGTAGAAGCGAAGGGCCTCGCCCTCCGTGCCATCGCTCCAGCGAACAACCACTCGGCGGCTGGCGAGCGAGCCGGGCGGCAGGTCCTCGAAGCGCAGGACCTCCTCGACGATCGGGTTGCCGGGGTTCACGGAGATCGAGCCTATCTTCGCTGGCACGCCCGTCAAGGTCACGCGGCGGCGCGCGTCTCGCGCTCGTCGAGCGCGCGCCTCACGTGCCGGGCGAGCTGCGCGCCGCGCTCTCGGCTGATGGCGCCATGCACCTGCGCGGAACTGGCCGCCTCGCCGACTTGGGCGAGCACCGCCCGCCTCCTCACTTCGCCGGTTCCAATTCCGGCGACGGCCAGCACCGCGCTCGAGACCGCGGTGCGGTCGTAGCGCACCAGCAGGTCGATGAACTCGATCTCGGCCCTCCCGAATGCGATCACCGGGGCTGCCGGCAGGGTCGCGGGCGTCCGGCGTGAGAACGCGTCAACGCGGACAAGTCGCTGGCGCTCGCGACGCGAGAGGTGCGCGTGTCTGCGAGCAGCATTGATCGTGGTGGACATCTCTGAACCTCCTGTGGGGTTGGGTTGAACGGCCGCACGACGCGGCCGCGGTGTGTGCAAGACCGGAGCCGTCCACGGCCGCTCCGGGTTCGGCGGTCGAGGCGAGTCAGTTGTTCGCGGGTTCCGGGGTCGGCCGGTGATGACGTGCGTGCGCCCCCCGATCCTGCGCTCTTCACCGGCGGGAACGAGGAACGGCCCGGAGGGCTCGTCGCCGATCGAATCGGGGCGAGCGTCCTCCGGGCCGTCGGGTGCGTCAGGTGTTCAGCCGCTGATGCCGAGCAGGTCGAACGCGCACCCGTCGGGCAGCGTCACCAGCTCGAACCGCCGCCCGTTGTCGGGGTGGCGGCCGGTGAAGCACAGCGCGTGCCGGCCGAGCGGGTTCTCGCCCCCGAGCGGCAGCTCGGGCACGTAGTTCACCTTCGGGTCGAGCAGGTACGAGCACGGCTCGCGCCCGTCGAAGTGCGCCATCGCGCGGACCTGCATTAACGTCGGCAGGTGCGCCAGCCGGCGCCGCGAGCGCACCAGCTGGACGACCGCGCGGAGCGTCCGGCACTTGCCGCCGCGCTTGCCGTGCTTGCTTCGCCGAAAGCGCCCGGGCAGCGCGATGCCGCCCGAGCCGGTGCTACGGTTCCTTCTACGCATGAGGCCTCCTTTCGAGGCTTGTCGCCGGCCCCGAGTCATCACCTCGGGGTCGACGTGTTTGTAGGGACGTTCGGCTCACCCGACGTCGTCGCGACGTCGGGTCTCGATCAGGCCATCGGACCTCCTCTCGTTCTGTGGGGACCTCGCTCAGCGCAGGCCGGCGAAGCCCCGTCGCCCGAGCGCGACGTCGGCTCGCTCGCACTCGTGCCTGAAGGCCGCGGGGCGACGTATGGGACACCGTCGCCGTCCATGAGCGAGCGAGACCGACGGGAGCCGAGAGCTCAGACGCGGTGCGCACCCCGACGGGCAAGTCCGCGACAAGACTCTCAGGACAGCGCGTAGCGACAGATCAGACAGAACCCAGCGAGCAACTCAGAGTACGCAACAGCGAAATCGCTCTATGCGGTTCTTCGTCTTCTCGAGCGCCTGGGCGGATCTCACAGGAACGTCCTGGCTATGTCCTGCGTCTCGGAGTCCTCGTCAGTGCGAGGGGGTTGCTCTACCAGAGCAAGCCATCAAATCGAGGCCCTGCACGTTAACACGCTGGTCGGCAGATGCAAGGCCGATTTGCCCGTCGGCCGAGTGCGTAGCCGAGCCAGGCCAAGCGAGCCGAGGGCAGTTGGAGGCGGCCGTTTCGGACCTACCCCAAGTCTCCGGTCCAAACGCGACCGAACTCCGCACTATGTACCCCGCAATAGCCCGTAACGACTGGACATATCGCTTCCAGGGGGGTCAATCACTGCCGCCGACTTAGTGCGGACTACAGGCATCCTCCGGCCAAGTCCGCACTAAGCAAGGATTCCCAGCAACGACGGGGCATACGGTCAGGGCTCGCGGCAATCCACAGAGGAGTAGGGACGACCTAGTGCGGAGAAAACGGGGCATGGCGTAGAAGGGGCTCCTGGTCGATCCAGAGCGAGCTGTAGCAGCTACAGCAGTCAGAGTGGTGTTCGATCCTGGGCCGACGCATCGGGCGGACGGCAACGGGCGCGGCCAGACGCGCCCCGCACGCCGACGCCCTGGGTCGAGAACTTCGCCGGCTAGGTCGGTTCTGCGCGCAGGCTCTCGGCGATCTGCGCGAACTCGCTAAGCGCCGCCTCGAGGTCCTCGACGATCTCCTGGGCGAGCACATCCGGTGGCGGCAGGTTGTCCGAATCCTCGAGCGACTCGTCGCGCAGCCAGATCAGGTCCAGGCTGACCTTGTCGCGCTTCACGAGCTCCTCGTAGGGGAACGATCGGGACCGCTCGCCGTCGGTCCGCTGGTCGTACCGGCCGGGTTGGTAGGCAGCGATGAAGTCCTCGAGGTGCTCGTAACGGAGCGGGTTCTTCTTGAGCGTGAAGTGCATGTTCGTCCGCAGGTCGTACACCCACACCGACCGCGTCCACGGCGTCTCCGAAGCCGGCTTGCGGTCGAAGAACAGCACGTTGGCCTTCACGCCCTGGGCGTAGAAGATCCCGGTCGGTAGCCGCAGCAGCGTGTGCACGTCGCACTCGTGCAGCAGCTTGCGGCGCACCGTCTCCCCCGCCCCGCCCTCAAACAGCACGTTGTCGGGCACGACGATCGCTGCCCGGCCGCCGATCTTCAAGAGCGTCTTGACGTGCTGGACGAAGTTCAGCTGCTTGTTCGAGGTAGAGGCCCAGAAGTCGTCGCGCACGATCACCAGGTCCTCGCGCTCTGACTCGCCCTCGGCGTTGACGACGGTCATTGACGACTTCTTGCCGAATGGCGGATTGGTCAGGACCATGTCGTAGCGATCCCCGGGGTCGCCCTTTAGCGAGTCGTCGACGACGATCGGGCTGTCGGCGTCCTCGGCGCCGATCCCGTGCAGCAGCAGGTTCATCACGCACAGCCGCGCCGTGTTGTCGACGATCTCTGCGCCGTGCAGCGCGTCGAAGCGGAGCTGGCGCTTCTGATCGCGGTCGAGCAACGCGTTGTTGTGGGAGACGTGCTCGTGGGCGGCGAGCAGGAATCCGCCGGTGCCGCACGCCGGGTCGCAGATTGTCATCCCGGGCGCCGGGCGCATCACCTCGACGATCGCCTTGATCAGCGGCCGCGGCGTGAAGTACTGCCCCGCGCCGGTCTTAACGTCCTCGGCGTTCTTCTGCAGCAGGCCCTCGTAGGCGTCGCCCTTGACGTCGGCGTCGAGTGTCATCCACTGCTCGCGGTCGATCAGGTCGACAATCAGCCGCCGCAGCTTGGCTGGGTCCTGGATCCGATTCTGCGCCTTGCGGAACACCACCCCGAGCATTCCCGGATGGCGGCCCAGCTCGGTCAGCAGGTGGCGGTAGTGGACCTCGAGCTCGTCGCCATCGCGGGCGAGCAGGCTCGCCCAGTCGAGGCCGTCGGGGATGAACCCGGGGCGGCTGAACGGCGGTCTCGTCTGCTCGTCGGCCATCTTCAGAAACAGCAGGTAGGTCAGCTGCTCAACGTAGTCGCCGTAGGAGAGACCATCGTCGCGGAGGACGTTGCAGTAGTTCCAGAGGCGCTGGACGAGCCCGTCTGACGTCATGCGGGCACCTGCCGGCGCCTACGCGACACCTTAGCTTCCGAGGCCCGGTCTACCGTGAGCCGCTCCGGCAGAATCGAGGCGGGCTCGTCCGATGGATCATGTGCAACCAGCTGTCCTCCGAACGCTCGACCGAGTATTGCCCGACGCAGCGCCGCGCTTCGATGCAGTGCTACGTCCACCTGACGGAGCATTGCGCCAACGAGCGAGAGTTGCCGCTCAACGCGAGCGACAACTCGGCGCTGCTGATCGACAGATGGGACGGGGACCGGCACGGCGGAGATCGCGCCAACGAGTCGCGGGCGCCCCTAACGCTGAGCGCCTGCGGCGTCGGTTGACGGGGTCTGGGGAGGCCGTTGCGGAACGTGGCACCAACACCGCCAAGTAGCGCGCGATCGGCCCTCGCCGTTCGGCGGGGGCTCACCGGGGGCCTCGTTGCCGCACCCAAGCCGATCGTGTCCGTTGGCCGCCCAAGGCTGTCTGATCTGACGGCCACGCGATCACCGCTTCGACGCGGGCGATGTTGACGCGCGAACGCGGCGCGGCCGGACGTTGATGCGGATGGTGACAAGCACCCAGAGGCCAACAGGAACACCGATGAGCACGCCCATCGCGGCAGCAATGGCGCCAATCGCAGAACCTCCGGTGAGCAGCAAGACGCAGACGGCGACCACTGCGGCACTCACAGGTATCGCACGAAAATAGCCGCGCAGCGCCACGGAGAGGCCGGCCAGGCAAACGGCCAGCACGACGAGAATGATGAGGATGGCTGAGATTACGGGCACTCAGTGATCGCGGTCAGGTAGACGCTACTCATGATCAGAACGGAACGTCGTCGTCCCGAAGCCACTCGTCCGATTCGCCGATCGAGGACTCCGCGATCGCCAGCCCGGCGTCGTCGACCACCGCGCCGTCCAACCCCATCGCTCGCAGGTCCGCGGGGTCGAAGTCAGAGACCCGCAGTCCGTAAGGCGCGCCCCCCGACGTGAAGCCGACGACCCAAATCAGCTCACCGCCCCATTCGACCCAGCCATCCGCCAGGCGCTGCGCCTCGGTCCGTTCGACCTCCTCCTCAAGCCGCCGCCGGTCGGTTCGCGACCCGCGACGGCGCTTGGAGCGCGTCGGCGATCCGGATGACCTGCGCGCAGCACCGTTTCGCTTCGCCACCGGTCTCGAACTCTAACCGGGCGCCCAGACGCGAAAGTCCCGCTCCTGTAGCCGGCGAGAACTGGCCGGGGGCGAGCCACATCCGCGCAGCGTCAAGCTTCAGATCAGTTCATCAGGCGTCCGGATCCCGGTCGCGGCGAGTAGCTCGTCGCTTGCGCTATCGCCCAGTCTGGAGCGTCCGGCTATCTCGGCTCGCACGATCGTAAGTCTCCCGCCGCCTCTCGTCGCGCGATCGGGTCGGCGACCGAGCGCAGCTGCGATCGCGCCGAGGCCAGCGACGCCGGGACGATCGCATCGGCCGGCGGGATCGTGCCAGTGGCGCGATCGCTCGGGGACCGAGGGTTGGCCGGCGCCGAGTCCGGCTCGCAACGCCGCTTCCGCTTTGACCCCGCCGATGCCGGAAACCAGAAGCACTGGGCTGGTCTCTGGTTCGGCGACGAAGCGGAAGCCGTCGAGCGTCGCGGCGGCGCTTCCGGTGCTCGTCCCAAGCACGAGCCGCGTCGCGCTTCGAGCTGGCTGCTGCTTTGAGCCTCTGGGCTGCTTGCCGGCGGCCAATTCACGGCCCGTCGAGCAAGGGGTCGGCTGTCTCGGCCGGGCCTACTCGATCCGCAGGCGATGGAGAAGTCGCTCGGTTGCGCAGAGCGGCGGTCGGCAAGGGCGCCCGTCGCGCCGAGCGTGCAGGGTCCTCAGATCAGATCAGAGCAAAACACCCAGGCGTCGTGCAGCGGACTGCAGCGCCGGGTGGTCCCGCGTGACTTTCTCAATCGTGAGCTGGCTGTCGAGTAGCGGGCTGGGTTGCCATACCGCCCAGCACTCCCAGTCCGCAGCGAGCCGGCTTGCGTAGCGCAGGCCGCGCCAGGTCGCGTGATCAGGGGTTTGCGCGAGCCAGTGGTAGCGACTGGCGATCGTTCTGGTGGCACGCCGGTCGGGCGAGAGGAACGTGCTGCGGTCGATCCGACGCACCCCGTAGCCGCGCAACTGGCGGCGGAGCGTCGCGTCCACCGCCGCGTGGGTTGAGGGGTCGTCGACGTCGACGAACCGGACGGCCGGGTCGATGCCGACGTGGCCGAGCCAGCGGCGGTCGAAGAACTCGGCTGGCACTACCCCGGGCGAGAGCAGAGGGTCGTATTCGGGATCGGGCCGGCCGGTGAGAAACGCGTCGATCCGCTGGAGCAGCCCGGGTCGCTCACGGTACCTGGCGATCACCTCGCCGAACGCGCCCTCCGCACTCGACGCGCAGTACACGGTCGCAAACCGGCCGTGGGCGTCGTCCCACCGATTGCCCTCCTCGATCGGCGCGGGCGCCGGGGCGGGCAGCGGCTGAGGCACATGAAACGCGAACGAGTCGACGCTGCGGGCCACGCGATACACGCCGGCAGCCGGAGCTGTGACCGCGCGCGTCGCCGGCATCAGCCGCCGACGATGAACGCCTCGGCGGCGCGCTTGACCCGCTCGACCTGCCCCTCGTGAAAGACCTCGATCGGGGCGAGGTCCTCAAGCTGAGGGTTTGAGCCGATCAGCCACGCCCTGACCGTCGAGGCCGCCTCGCCGGACTCCACCAACAGCGAGACGACTTGAAACAGCTCGCGCAGCGCCCGCTCGTGCGCTTGACGCGGCATGTGCTCGCCGCGCGCCCAGCGTCCGACCAGCTTCGGATTGCGCACCCCGACCGCGAACGCGACCAGCCGCTGGCCGATCGTCTCCTGCAGCGACGCTGCGATCGTCGCCGCCGGCTGGCGCATGGCGCTGCGATGGATCTGCTCTGCAAGGGTCATCAGGCCAGAGATGATACCAGCTTATGGCCCTCATTTTGTCCCAACTGTGATCCCAGGGAAACCCACCCGCCTCTCACCATCGATGCGGCTGCCCGACCCGTCTCGGTCGCCCACGGCGAAGCGGAAGTACTCGGCAAGGATGTTGCCGCGCTCGCTGCCGTTGCAGGGCGAGAGCGGCGAGCCCGTCGCCGGGTAGCCCGGCGGGAATCGCACCCGCCGGCCCTCCACAGATCCACACAGCCGGAACCAATATCTGCCGTGGACGTTGAGTTGAGGTGGTACCGCACGAACGGCGAGAGCCGCGCGATGGCCTCCTCAACGATGGCGGTTGATCGGTGCTGGCCGGCCGTGCATCCTCGACCGGACGCAATGGGACCTTGGCCGACGGGGAGCTGCTTTTCGTACGCCTCCTGTCTCGTGACGGCATGGGCGATGGGCTGCCGCAGCAGGGGGCTGTCTGCCGCCTGGATGCGTCATCGTCTGTCACATTTCCGGTGAGCATGAGCGCATCGCGGAAAGAGCATGCCGCTATGACAGGGGAACAGAAGGTCGCCAGTGACTTCGAGCGCCTGGGGTGGAGGCCAGTCCCCAGCGTTTTCAGCACGACGTCCGCACCGGCCTGTTCCTGCAGGCTCGCCACGAGCGGCTCCTCAAGCTCGGTTCATCATCGGCGACTACGCAGCAGCCGGGGAAGCCGGGGCGAGTGCCTTGGATAAGCCGTTCGACGGTGCTGATGGCGACCTCTTCGGGTGATCATTCGATGATGATCGTGAGCACATCGACGACTGGCTCTCCTCCAGGGTGCCTTGGAAGTCATCTCCGACACGCAGAAGAGAGCAGACGCTCCTGCCGGCGCGCGGGCGCTCATGAACCAGAGGGATGCTCTCTTCATCGCCGGCTAGAACCGGCGATGCACGCCTCTCCCCGCACGTACCGCTCGCCGGTGGTCATTATCAGCCCTGGCGGCCGCAACATGTCGCCCCCACGTCCGGCAAGCGCGTTGCGCCCTGCCAGCCTGGCCGGTGAGCCGCTCGATTCCTCGGCCGTCGCGTCAAGTCCTGCCGCCGACCACGGTCCGCTGGCCCACGATGTTACTGCACTGGGGTGGCCACCCTTTCGTGTGAGCCGAACCGTGCAGTGGGAGAACTGATGCCAAAGCCCATTACCCCGGATGTCGCCGTCGCATACACCCTCTGCCCGCGTAAGGCGTATCTTCTCCTATGCACGGCTGAGCAGGGTGCCCCACAGGACTATCCACGTATCCTCGCCGCGGACCAGCGCCGGAGCCAGGCGAGCTACCTCAACGGCCTCAAACAAAGGCATGGCGACGCATCGGTCTATGGTGGGACACTGCTACGTCGTGGCGGTGGGCCGCTCTTAGCCGCTGTCATCAAGACATTGGACTGTGAAGCCTATTGCGATAGCCTAACCCCAGGGCTTCGAGTGACCGCCGGGCACGGCCAACCATACGAGCCGACACTGGTGAGCGGCACATGTAAGCTCACTCAAGAACAGCGGCTTGCCCTCCTGTTCATCGCCTATGTCCTTGGGCAGCTACAGTACGCACCGCCGTCGGCTGGCGCCATTGTCGGCCTTGACGGACGGGTCCACAAGGTGTCGTTGGACCCGCGCCGCTACGCCGAGCTTGAAGGAATCATCGACACCCTGCGCACGTGGATACAGACGCCATCAGCAGACCCGCCGCCCGTAGTCCTGAACAAGCATTGTCCGCTGTGCCCGTTTCGAGCCGACTGTCGGGCCAAAGCCGAGCACGATGATGACCTAAGCCTCCTGGAGAGAATGACGCCGCGAGCACGGCAGCGCTACCACGACCACGGCATCTTCTCCGTCAAGCAATTGTCCTATGCGTTTAGACCACGTCGCAGGCGCAAATCTTCGCCTCGGTCCCCGGTAAAACACCGTTTCGAGCTGCAGGCACTAGCGCTCCGCACGGGTAAGACCTATTTGCACGAGCCACCCGCACTCGTCCGCCAGCAGCTCGAGATCTTCTTAGACTTCGAGGGTATCCCAGACCGGGACACCCAGTATCTCCTCGGCTTGCTGGTCCGTCAGCAGGACGACGTTAGCTACCACGCCTTCTGGGCCGACACGGACGCAGACGAAGCACGGATTTGGCAGGAGTTGCTGACCACGCTCGCCGCCTATCCTGATGCGCCGGTGTATCACTACGGGCAGTATGATGCGCGCGCGATAAGGGTGCTGCTCAAACGGCATGGACCTGCCGCTGATGCGTTGTTGGGGCGATTGGTCAATCTCAACGCCTATGTGTATGGGAAGGTGTACTTCCCCGTTCGGTCAAATCGCTTGAAGGACATCGGCCGTTGGCTGGGGGTGTCCTGGCCGACGGCCGAGGTATCCGGCTTCGACAGCCTGGTATGGCGCCATCGCTGGGATGAGAGCCACGACGACGCGGACAAGCAGCTACTGCTCGCATACAATGAAGCCGATTGCCAAGCTCTAAGCGTGTTGGCCGACGAACTCACGCGCCTGCGCGACACCGGTGCTGAAGACCCCAGCGTTGACTCCAGCACGCGCCCCAAACAATACGCCACGGACACTGGTGGGCGACTCCACCGTGAGTTCGAAACGATCCTCCGGTCCGCGCACGCAGAATACGAGCACACCAAAATCAGTCTGCGGCGGGATCAGCCGGCAACTCCCGATGATGATAAGAGGCGGGTTGGCGGACAGCCGGGACACCCAGGCCATTACCCCAGGCCGCCCAAGCCCACGAAAGTCGTGCAGGTATCACCGGGCCAGGAATGTCCGCGGTGTGGTCGGAGTCTGCGGACCACCGCGAAGCTAACCGACAAGACCATTGTCGACCTGGTCTTCACGGCCAACGCCTGTCGGAAGATCGTCACCAAGTACGTCGGGTCCACAGCTCGCTGCCCGCAATGTGGTGGGCAGACCTGCGTTCCCCCAACAATCGGCGCACTCCCCCAGTATTCCTTCGGGCGCGGCTTGCAAGCCTGGGCCATCTACCAGCGTCTGGTGCTGCGCTTGCCCTACCACGTAATCACTCAAGCGCTAGAAGAGCAATTCCACGTGCGCGTGAACCAGGGCACTATCGTTGCTTTCATACGCAACTTTGCCCGCGACTATGCTGAGACCGACGAACGTTGCCGCCAACAACTTCTGCGCAGCCCCTTCATTCACGCCGACGAGACCAAGATCAATATCCAGGGCACGAACTACTACACCTGGGTCTTCACCGATGGGCGACATGTACTCTTCCGACTGAGCGCGACCAGAGAAACTGTCGTGGTACGGGAAGTGCTAGGCGAGTACACCGGAATCCTTATCACAGACTTCTACGGTGGCTACGATGCCGTACCCTGTCGACAACAGAAATGCCTGGTGCACCTCATTCGAGACCTCAACAACGATGTCTGGCGTAGACCGTTCGACACCGAGTTGGAAACCTTCGTCCTGGATGTGCGCGACCTCCTGGTGCCCATCTTGGAAGCCGCCAACAAGTATGGCTTGAAGAAACGGAATCTCCGCAAGTTCACGAAATCGGTAGATAGTTTCTACCGACGGGTCATTACCTCGCGGGTGTACCGGTCTGAACCGGTCCGCACCTATCAGAAGCGCTTTCAACGCTATCGGCAGAGCTTGTTCACGTTTCTGGAGTACGACGGGATCCCCTGGAACAACAACATGGGCGAACGAGCCCTCCGGCACCTTACGGTGCAGCGGAAGATCTCGGGGTCCTTCTACGAGTCGCTCGCGCCAGCGTACCTGCTGCTCTTGGGGTTGGCCCAAACGTGCCGGTTTCAGGACAAGTCCCTGCTCAAATTCCTGCTCTCCGGCGAGAAAGATCTGGACGCGTTCAAGCCCACCAAGCGGCGCCGCAGGGCTACCGCGCCCGGGCCACACACCAACAAGAACGCGGATGGCCTAGAGCGAGCCATCCCGGTGGCGACGGTGGCCTCGCAAGAAGGGTCAGTCCTGGTTGGAGAGGAATCTGTGTCGATGTCACGCCGACGGAAGTACCCTGAGCAGTTGCTCGAGCGGGGTGTGACGTTGGTGTTCGAGTCGGGTCGGCCGATCGCTCAGGTTGCGCGTGACCTCGGGGTTCATGCCGAGGCGTTGCGGTTGCGCGTGCGCCGGGCTGAAGCCAGGGGCGATGTGTTGAACGGTGCGGAGCGGCAGCGGCTTGTTGAGCTGGAGCGGGAGAACGGCGAGCTTCGCAGAGCGAACGAGATTTTGCGGGCTGCGAGCGTCTGATCTGAGTGGCCAGGAAGCTGACCAAGCCCTGCTCCGCGCAGCAAGGGAGTCTGCGCTGGCCGACGTGCTTCCAGGGTTCCTGCAAGCGATCTGCTCAAAGCGAAACTCTCCCTGGCGGACCGCCGGTGGACTTGATCACCGACGTGACGTGTGCGGGGGCCTTCTTCTTCGCCTGCGGATCCGGTAGTCGCGGCCGAGGCAGCCGACCGCTTGCTCGACGGGCCGTGAATTGGCCGCCGGCAAGCAGCCCCGAGGCTCAAAGCAGCAGCCAGCTCGAAGTGCGACGCGGCTCGTACTTGGGACGAATACCAGATGCCTTGGGCGCAGGTCCATCAGTTCTGCTTCCACGAACCAGCAGCAATCTCATGGCACGGGTGAGACGGCAGGCAGACTTCTCCTCCGAGGCTGCGGTCAGCTAAAGCGGGAGACTCGATCTCGTAGCTGCCTGGGCGACGGAGCGGAAGCGTCTCGGTCGGCGCAAACCCCGAGTGTTGATTGCATCGGAGCGGGGTCGGTCCAGGAGACGAGAAGAGTCTGGCTTCGGTAGGTTCCGGGCCCGATGTGAGCAACTCCAGGCGACGCCGTCCCGGTTGGCAACGCGCCGGTCTTGCAGCTTGCGCGCGACGGCGCGGAGCGTCGCGGGGGCGGTCGGATCTCTCGTCATCGTTACGGCGCCGGTAGCGGGGGGAATGCCTAGCGGCCCTCACGATGATCGGACAGATCGGCCGGGCGTGGGGCGGCCCCGCGCCCAGCCGCCCCGGTTTAGCTCAGAACCGCAACAGTGCCGCGATCGGCCGCGTTGACGGCAGCTCCGCCAGCGGCTCGGCGAACGCAAGCACCTCGGCATCCTGGAGGAGCGCGGTCTGCACGACCGCCTCGCGCCGGTTGTCCGCGTCCCCGAAGTCACGGCCGAGGAACAGCGTCGCCACGCGCCGCTCGACCAGGGCCCGCTGAACCTCCTCGATACCTGCGGCGACCCGCTCGCGTCCGGCTAGACGACTGCGCAACGTGTCGAGCGCGTCGGTCCGCGCGGCCGCGCGGCGCTCGCCAGCCAGCTCCTCGATCGCCAGCACCACATCCACGTCAGAGGCAGCGGACGGGTCCAACGCCAACCTGCCCGCGAGCACGGCGCTGAGATCGTCATGCAGCAGCGACTGCAGCCGTGAGACGATCTCGACCGGCCCGGCGAGCGTCAGCAGCTCGAAGCGATCGCGGTGAAGCCGACTCTCCAGCTCGGCCACCACCTTGAGCAGGTGATCCTCGACGTCCTGCTCACGCGCGTGGGTCTGCGCGTCGCCCGACTGATTGTCGCCACGGACATAGGTGCTAGAGCCACCGCGGGCGATGATCGTCGCGCCATCGCCCTCAAGCAGTTCGACGTCGTCGCTGGAGACGACCGCGGCGCACCAGCGACCGAGGTTGGGCGCGGTCACCAGCGGCTCGACGTGTGCGACCGGAGCCACGAAGACCTCAGACGCGGTCGGGACGGTGAGCGCGACGGTCTCGTACACGTCATCGGCGCCCGAGCAGAACACGGCCAGCCCGCGAGCGCCGGACACCGGCAGATCATCGGATCCGAGCTCGGCCCCGACGCGACCAAGGTCGGCCTCCAGCGTGGCGCGGCCGTCGTGGTCGAGCGCGAGCGGCTCTGACAGACGCCGAGCCTCATCCAGCAGCGACCGAACCTGCGTGGCGCGCGCGGGAGGAGTAGCAAAACGCGTCGGGTCGAGGTCGAGGTACAGACTGATGACTGGATGTGTGCCAGTCCGCTCGATCAATCGTCGTGCACGCTGTGCCGTGGTCGTCATCGCGTCTGGGTCTGGGTGGGGGACTGCAACATAAAGCTCTCCTTGGATCCGTCTCGTCTGAGGCTCCCACATTCTCGCGATCACGGCGACCCACGGAACGACGGGCGATACCTCGCCGACGATGCGGCGGTCTCGCCGTCCACCGCCTAAGCCTCGGCGAGATCTACCCCTTGCGATGTTCGACTTGCCTTCCGACCCAATGGAAATTGTGGTCTCGGCCCCAAGCGGCCGTCTGGACCCAAGCGCGCTGGAATGGTCGGGTAGGCCCAGCGCCTCTCAGCGCTGGGCCCCTAGGAACCGGACTTGCGACTTTCACCGCATCCGGCTCGAGCAGGCCCGTCAGGTCTGATCACGCAAGGCCCTACGATTCGCTCAACAGAGAACGAGTCGTCCGCAGGTCCACTCACCGCGGCCATGGCCGCAGCGTCTAGTTTGTCCATTGGTTGGGGCGTCGTCGTCATCGTCGTCTTCGGGGTCCACCTGACCACGTCGGCGAGAGCCGACGGTACTGCTGGCGACGCGCATAGTTCATGCTGCGACCGCCCCGAGCTCGCGGCTGCGGCTGAACGCGCCCTCGCTCTCGGTGAACCCTCCCATTGCTCGATCCTGCCACCGGCGCCAGACGGTCCCCGGCCGCGGCCAATATCGGGCCGAGCAACGACCCTTTCTGTGCGCGCTTGGGCGACGTCGGTTCTTGCAGCCCGCCCCCAGTTCTGCCCCCAACGGCCATTTTCGCTCCCCCAAAAGTGCTCATTTGCAGGGAGAAGGCTAGTACCGCTACCGGGATTCGAACCTGATTGTCCAGAGACCCCCGGCGCGCATTTCGGATGACACGTCTGTCCACATTCATGTCCATATGTTGTCCCCGAACGCTAGGTCACCAGCGTTCAAGCCGGATCTCAGGTGCTGACACGCGGAATCATAATCCGCGTGTCGGGGGTTCGAGTCCCTCCTCCGGCATCACGTTGTTTGCAGCGATTCCCTTTGTTTACGGGGGATTTTGCGGATTCGGTTGTGCGGCTAGCGACCGCTACGAACCGCCAGAAACCGCTCGCTGGCTGACAAAACAGTCCAACGAGCGAAGGCGAGTTAGCAAAATGGCAATGCCAGGAATTGCCTGCGACGCTGGTTGACAAAGCCCTGCGGGGCCAGTGGGGGCGTTCGCGCGATCCTGACCGAGCGCAGCGAGGCCGATGGCGAGAGCCGGCGTCAGCCGGCGGTCACCAGTCGCGCGCACAGCCACGGCGCTGGGAGCGGGTCTGCTCATCATGGTCGTCGTAGACGTGGCTCCGCGGCGCCGTCTGTGCCAGTCTCAGTCGGGGAACGCTCTGCGAACGGCCGGCGGATACGGGCTTGAGGCTTCTGCTGGCTTCGCTCGCGCCGCGGCCCAGCGGGGAGGTCTCGTCCGCTCACCGAAATTCTCACCCGGTCAGCACTCCGGATAGGCGCTAACGGCAGCTGCTCGTCGAGTCCTGAGACGCGATCCCCATCAGGCGGGCGTCAAGTCACGCTTCTGTCCAGAGCCGTGAGCTACCGGCGCCCTCAAAGACGGAGCCGATCACGAACGTGACCGTGCGCTGACGAGGATTACAGTGGGCTGTCCGTTGAGCGATTTCTTTGAGCCTCCACCGCCGGTCCCCGAACCCAAGGTGTACCGCGAGCATCGCTGGGTCGGTCCGCCCCAGGGCACCCTTCCCGGGTTCGTCGCGATCGCGCTCGTGCTCGCCCGGACCGACAAGGTCGCGGTTTGCCTTTCGCGTATAGCTGCCTATCCGGCTGGCTTTGAGTTCGAGATTCTGACCATCGCCGCGCCGGGGCTTGACGCTGACCAGGTTCCGGACCCGATGATGCACGGTCCAGGTTCCCGTCGCGGCGGCGACCCGAGCCTGCCGGCTGAGATGCTCAGGATCGGCATCCAGTTTCCCGATGGCGCCAAGGCGACCAACACTTCAGGCTTTGGGCACAACGGCGAACCCCCTGACCGGCCGGTCATGACCAGCAGAGGAGGAAGCGGCGGGATGGGTCAATGGCGTCAGGCCGAGTGGGTGTGGCCGCTCCCGCCCCGCGGACCGTTGACCTTCGTCTGCGAATGGCCTGCCGCCGGAATCCCGCTCACCCGCCACGAGATCGACGCTCAAACGATCCTCGACGCCGCCGCCCAGGCGCAGACCATCTTTTCCGACGAGCACCTACCTGAACGACCTAGCGGCACCGCCACTCCGTAATACGCGCTCGTCGGATCGCGATCAAAGGACGCTTGGGTATCGCCAGCGGCGTCGGTAGATAGGAATGAGTCGGTAGGACTCGGCGCCGAGTCCTACCGACTCGCTCCTTCTTCAGCGCCGAGCAATGGTCCCATCCGCTTACCGTCTACAGCGCGCCGCTCGGGAACGAACCAGGTCCATCTACAACGCCGGGGAGGCAATCTCAAACGCCGAAGGACTACCGAACAACGCTGTGCGGGGCCTCCAGGTCTGCGCGCGTGCTTTCCAGTGGGAGTGATTATTCCTGCTGCTCAGTCGTGTGCGCGATGCCACGGCGGTCAACTCACCGGCCTGGTGGGCAACGCCAAGCGCGGGTTACTAGGATCGGTCCCATGGCTAACAAGACATGGTTCATCACCGGTACGTCGCGCGGCTTTGGTCGCGAGTGGACGAAGGCCGCGCTGGAGCGCGGCGACCGCGTCGCCGCGACGGCGCGTGACACGAGCGCGCTGGACGACCTCCGGTCCGAGCACGGCGACGCGCTGCTCGCGCTGACCCTCGATGTCACCGACCGCGAGGCGGCGTTTGGCGCGGTGACGCACGCCCACGAGCATTTCGGCGGCTTGGACATCGTCGTCAACAACGCGGGCTACGGCCACTTCGGGATGGTCGAGGAGATCTCCGAGCAGGAGGCCCGGGCCCAGATCGAGACCAATCTGTTCGGCGCGCTGTGGGTCACGCAGGCCGCGCTGCCGTTCTTGCGCGAGCAGGGTAGCGGCCACATCATTCAGGTGTCGTCGATCGGGGGTATCTCGGCGTTCCCGAGCGTTGGCATCTATCACGCCTCCAAGTGGGGGCTGGAGGGGATCAGTCAGGCACTTGCCCAGGAGGTCAAGGAGTTCGGGATCAACGTCACCCTCGTCGAGCCGGGTGGCTTCTCGACCGATTGGAGCGGTTCATCGTCCACGCGCTCCGAACCCAACCCCGTCTACGACGCGATGCGCGAACGCCAGCAGCAGCGGCGGGCGGGCAACGTCCCGGGTGACCCGGCCGCCTCGGCCCTCGCGATCATGCGCGTCGTCGACGCCAACCCGCCGCCGCTGCGGGTGTTCTTCGGCACGGCACCACTTGGTATCGCCGAAAACGATTACGAAGGTCGCCTGGCAACCTGGCGCGAGTGGCAGCCGGTGGCTGAGCTAGCTCAAGGAGGCAGCGAGTAGTCGTCCAGAAAGGCATCCACAACCGGACGCCGCGAGGTAGCCAGCGACGGCGCGCTGACGGTGTCCGGAGAAGCTCGCCAGTGCGTCGCACAGACCAACGCTAACTGCGAAACACATCGGCGCGCGCGTAGCCGACGCCGAGCGGTGAAATTCAGATACCGTCTGGGCCGTGAGTAGACGACGCGTCGCACTTCTTCTCAGCGTTTTGACGGCGATGGTCTTCCCCGCTGTGGCCGTCGCACGGGTCGCAGTCCACGGGTCATCACGTCACGCGATTATCAAAGCTGCAGTGAACCCTCCGCGCAGCGAGTACCCCTGTTACAACGCGTTCGTAGCTTCGAGAGGAGCCCCCTGGGCGATCGAAACCGCGCCCGACTCGGACGTTCACAAGTCCGCCTGCCGCGAGATTCAGCCAGGCGGATTCACGATCCTGCGCTTCGCACATCATCGCTGGCGAGCGGTCAGCGCCGGCGATGAAGTCCGCTGTCCGTTCGCCAGCTACCCGCATCAGCCCACGATCCCGGGACGAATCCTTAAGCAGCTGACCGGCCACTACTGCGTCCAATAGGCCACCGGCGGACGCGGCGGGTCAGCTGCGGGCGACCAGGACAGCGCGTTCGATAGCGATCACACCAGACGCCCGAGACCCGTCAACCTGCCGCAACGCGTTTCCGCGCGAGCGTACGCGTGCGAACCACCAGCGTACGCTCCCGAGCAGGCCGCGGAGGGCGTGCGGCGCCCGGGTCCTGGTCGTCTCAGTCCCTGACGACGAGCTGACGGCGGCCGGGTTCTGTGCCAGACGGCCGCCGCCGGAGCCGGGATGCGCGCCTACCTGAGCGTCGAGCGATCCCGGTCTCGTGCCTGTAGCGCAACGCGTGGGCGCCAGCTAACCGGGAGTCGACGCGAGAGGCGCTGGCCGACGGACGGGGGACGCTGCCATCGCTTGGGGTCAAGGTCTGCCCCGCAGAGCGCGCACCCGGCGGCAAAGGGGGTGACTCGCTCGCCGCAATGAGGACAGAATCCGGGATGCATGCGGCGAGGATGCCTGGCACGGCTGTAGCGCAGTTAAGCCGAATCGCAGTCGATCCGAAGAATCCGTCGATGGCCGCATCGCACCGGCCGGGGGCTCCAGGACGAGACTCCGGCGCCACGGGGCCGAGGCTGCTGGTCCGAGGTCGGCCGTCCGATGCCGAACGACCAGCGGACGCCGTGCGCCTCGCGGATTGCCTGACCCACTCAGGTCAGGGTGGACTCGTGCGGTTGCCGATGGTCTGAGGGTGCTGAGCTCGCTCGTATCATCCTGGGAGCATCTGGTTCTGACGCGGGACAGCACGTGAACGACTACGACATCAAGCTCGACGACAAATTCGGGCAGCTCACGTTGATCGATCTCGCTCGGGAGGCGGCGGCTCACGAACCGTGGTTCAATCAGACGCTCACGACGGTCAATGACGCCGTGGTTCGGCTCGGGGTGCTGCAGGGCGAGTTCCATTGGCACAAGCACGACCGCGAAGACGAGTTCTTTCTCGTTCTCGACGGCGAGCTCGTGATCGAGGTGGAGGGCCGTGACGCGGTCAGGCTCGGCCCGCAGCAGGGCTTCACGATGCCGAAAGGGATCCTGCACAAGACCAGCGCTCCGACGCGCACCGTCGTCGTGATGGTCGAGCCGGCCGGCGTCGTGCCGACGGGCGACTGACCGGCCTCGATATCACCTCCGGCTCCAGCGCCCTTGCCTCTCCACCCGCTCACTGGACGCGTGAGCACCGAACGCCGACGTCGACCAGCGCAGCGCCGCCAGAGGGGTCGATGCGGATGAGATGAGCCCCCCAATCGCGCGTCCGCAAGCCAACTTCTTGCGAACGCGTTCGAGGGACCCGGATCTGGCCGCGAGCAGGGCTCCCTCCGCATTCGCGGCTTAGCTCCGGTGGTCGCCGAAAGCGCAGCGGACTCGCGGTGGCGCGAAATCGACGCGATGCGACCCCGACCACCGTGCCCGTCGCGGCCGGCGTGTCGCATCCGGCATCGTCTGATCGGATCGCTCCGAGGCCGACGTTTGCGCGATCGAGGCGTGCCTCGGGTGACCGCCCGGGGTGCGCGAGCCGGCACCAGCCGAGTGGTGACGCTGATGCCGGGTTTACTATGGATGCCAGACAGTCGGATCGACGGATAGTGTCGGCCGGGTGGCGACGCTTGGTCGGTCGCAGTGGCGTGTGGAGGAGGATCGCGATGCAGGGCGTGCGGGCCGGTGCAATCGTTTCGGCGGCCGTGGTGGCGGCCGCGTTGATGCCGGCGCTCGCTGTCGGAGTGGGCAGGTCGCTCGTTTCGAGCGCGGACGCGCTGGCGGGGCGGGGCGACCTCTCCGGGGTGTCGTGCGTGTCGGTGGGCGCGTGCATCGCCGTCGGCGACATGAAGAACGGCGCGGGCACCAAGGTGACGTTGGCGGAGCGGTGGAACGGGAGGCGCTGGTCGGTCCAGGCCACCCCTAACCCGGCCGGTGCGCTCAGCGCCGACCTGGGCGGGGTGTCGTGCGTGTCGGCTGACGCGTGCACCGCCGTCGGCGAGGACGAGAACCGCGCGGGCTACACCGTGACGCTGGTGGAGCGGTGGAGCGGGAGGCGCTGGGCGATCCAGGCCAGCCCCAACCCGAGCCGAGACGGCTACCCGAGCGGCCACCTGTACGGGGTGTCGTGCGAGGCGATGGACGCGTGCATCGCCGTCGGCGACGGCACGGGCGCCACGGGCACCCTGGCGACTTTGGCGGAGTGGTGGGATGGGACGAGCTGGACGATCCAGGCCGCCCCCAACCCGGCGGCCGGCGCGCAAACGAGCCACCTGACCAGCCAGCTGTTCGGTGCCTCGTGCGTGTCGTCGGGCGCGTGCACCGCCGTCGGGGTAGACGAGAACAGCGGGGTCGGCGTAGACGAGAACAGCGGGGGCCCCGAGGTGACGTTGGCGGAGCGGTGGGATGGAACGAGCTGGGCGATCCAGTCCATCCCCGACCCAGCCGGCGACCTGGACAATGTCGACCTCACTGGGGTGTCGTGCGTGACGGCGGGCGCGTGCACCGCCGTCGGCGACTCCACCAACGGCGGGGGCGCCCAGGCGACGTTGGCAGAGCGCTGGGATGGAACGAGCTGGGCGATCCAGTCCACCCCCAACCCAGCCGGCGCTCGACGCAGCCCGACGACCGGGTTCAACGGCGTGTCGTGCGTGTCAGCGCACGCGTGCACCGCCGTCGGCGCCCACACCGACCGCGCGGGAACGTTCGTGACGCTGGCGGAGCGGTGGAACGGGCGGCGCTGGACGATCCAGGCCATCCCCAACCCGGCAGGCGCCAACCCGACCGGCGCTCAGGACAGCGGCCTCAACGGGGTGTCGTGCGCGTCGGCGCAAGCGTGCGTCGCTGTCGGCTCCGGCTATGACCGCGCGGGCACGGAGGTGACGCTGGCGGAGCGGTGGAACGGGAGGCGCTGGACGATCCAGGCGACCCCCCCAACCTAGCGCCGATGCTCGTATCCGAGCGGCAGACGCTCATGGCTGTCGAGCCGTCGCCGCAGACTGCCGACCGCCGCGTTGCCCATGCATCGTCGGGATTCTGCACAGCTCGGCGCGCGCCCTGGTTTTCAGTGACCAGCAAGGCTCGTCTCACAAGCGCAACGTTGGGCGGACGCGGCGCAACGATCGACAGCTGGCAGGAAGTCTCGCTGTTGGTCAGCTCGGCAGGATCTGCATGGTCTTTGGCGGAAAGGCTCGCAACCGATGCTCTGCGGTCGTCACAGCGACCGAAATTTCCTGCGGATAGCGGCTGTCTGCGGCGTGGCTCAGCTCGGTTCTGGCGGTTGCGGTGGGTCATCGGCTCGACTGGGGGATGCCGAGCTGCCTGCGGATTTCCTGGATCACTGCCGGCTGTACGGTTGTGCGCGCCTGCGCTTGTTCGCGAAGCTCGCGCTCTTGAGCGCGCAGCTGAGCCACGTTCTCGATGGCCTGCTCTTTGGCTTGAGTCAGCTTCTGAATCTCCCGGGCGAGTTCATCCTCGGCCAGCGCCCGAGCCCGGAGGCGATCGACCACGCCAGGCAGCCGGTCGAGGTCTATCCCGAGCTCGCGCAGCGCCTGAGCGGCGAGCGTGTCCGGCGCGCAGGCGAACGCAAGCAGTAGATCCCCGGCGTCGGGCGCGCGCTGGCGCTCGCGGCGGATCTCTGCGGCCAAGTCATCCAGGACTGCGCCCAGCCCACCGAACCAGGCCTGATCGATCGCCTACGGGCTGGCGCGCGGGCTGATCACCATCGACCTCACCTGTTCCCGTACGACGACCGGGTCTGAGAGCATCCGGATCACTTCGTTGCGAATCGTCTCTGCGTCAGCGCCGAAATCGCGCAGGATACGAACGGCAACGCCATCGTGTTCACGACCCAGCCCGAGCAGGATGTGCTCGGTGCTGATGTAGTTATGTCCGAGGCTGAGCGCTTCGCGCAGCGCCAGCTCAAGCACCTTCTTGGCGCGCGGAGTGAACGGAATCTGACCGGCGGTGACCTCCTCGCCAGAACCCACGATCCGCACCACTTGGGCGCGCACGCCCTCAACCGTGATGTCGAGCGACTGCAGCACGCGGGCAGCGAGTCCCTCTTCTTCGCGCAGCAGGCCGAGCAGAATGTGCTCGGTGCCGATGTAGTTGTGCTTGAGCGCCCGCGCCTCCTCCTGGGCCAAGACGACCACCAGGCGAGCGCGCTCGGTGAATTTCTCAAACAGACCCGAAGAATCCCACTCCTCGGGATTGCTTACAACCCAGCCCGACGCGGCGCGCGCCACCAAGGCCGTACCGTCTCAGCAACGAACCTTGATTGCAACACCTTGCCGATTCGGCGGCGCGGCGCTAGGGGAGAAGCGGCACGCCGGCCGCTAGGACCAGCACTGAGCTGCGGGCGCTGTTCAACTCATTGCGGACGTCACCGCCGACCACGACATGGCCGGACGGTGCGCTCGGTTGCGAGCCGACGACAATCAGGTCTACCGGCTCGCCGCGCGACTCACGAAGCGTTGCCCCGAGTTTCGCTACCAGCGCGCCCGCGGTCTCGCGCGCGACATCGTTGGTCGGGCCGGCGAGAGGCACAGCGATCGATCCGATTGCGCCATTGAGCTGCGCCCGCAGACCAGCGACCGCGATGGCAACGGCCACCGAACCACCGTCAAGGAGGTGCTGAGCGGATGTGCCAGGCTCGACGTGACCGGGGGCGGTCCGGTAGTCAGAGCCAAACACGACCACCGACGCTCCCTCACTCTCGGCCAGCTGCCCCAAGCCGGCTCCGGTCGAGGCACCGATGACGACATGGCGGGCGATGTCCGCGTCGCCCAACATTGCGGCGCCGTGCTCGAGGCGCTGTTCGGCGTCATGCTGGGCCAGCTCCTCTCGGCGTGGGTCAAATTCCCGAGAGTGGCGCACGTATGCCAGCGCCAACGTGAAACCGGCCCGTGCCAGCATCTTGCCCAGCGCAAGCGCGTCGTCATCATTGGGAGTTCCGTCATAAGAGATGATCACGTTGGCGCTCATAGGGCAATCCTGCGACCCAGTATCGCGCACGCGGCGGCCGCACGGATCGCGATCGGGTCGCTGGTCGCCAACCACGCCGGGTCGTCTCCTCCGGTGTCACGGAAGGCACGCCCAGGTCCCAGAGCAGTCGATCAGCGGCCGCTCCCGAGCTCCGCTGCGGTGCTCCACGCTCGGGCGCGCCGTCGCGTCTCACTGCCCAACGGCCAGCGGACGGTCCCGGCCGTCCGCCGAGGCCGTCTCGCGGGCGTCGAGCGCGTCCGCAGACCAACCTCTGCGGACATCGCGTCGTGAGACGCGACGGGGTCTAACTCTGGTTTAGCGATAGTGGCATCCCATTGGGGATACACCGCTTGATCGCTGACTGGAAGGCTGGCGCGTTCTGGTCGATCCCGGGCGGGAGGTGGAAGCCGCCGTTCGCGGCCGGGTCGGGCATGTTCGCCATGCCGTGGGCGCGTACGCAGGCGGCGAACTTCACCAGCTGGGCGTGCTGCGCGGCGCTGACGGGCTGGTTGCCCGGTCCCTGGCTCCCGGGCGGCAGCAACTTCTCGCACGCATGCTGGGCCGAGTTGAACGCGGGTGATTGCGCGACCGATGCCGACACTCCCTGGCTGACGCCAACGCCGAGGGCGGAGCGCTTGAGCGTTGGGTCCTGGAAGCCCGGGAGACGGTGCGCGCGCATGCACTGCGCGAACGCCACCTGTTTCGCGAGCGCGTGGCTCACGAACTGCTTGGCGGACTGTGTCGCGGTTGGCGAGTTCGATCCGCAGCTGGCGATCGCGACGCTGGCCGCCACCGCAACGGTCGCCAGCGTCGGCCGACGCCGGCCCGGTCCACTGATGCAATCCATCTCGTCTCCTTGAGTTGCTGTGCAGTGGCTTGTACGCGGGGGCGGGTTTCGGCAACGTATCGCAGCGCTGATACCGCGCCGAAACCGGCGAGGATTACTCTGGCCCGACGATGCGAGTGCTGGTGATCGAGGACGACGAGGAGCTGGCCGAGACGGTCGCCGCCGGGCTGCGCAACGCCCGGATGGCGGTCGACGTGGCGCTCGACGGGACCGCCGGACTCTCCCGCGCACGGGTCAACGAGTACGACGTGATCCTGGTCGACCGCGACCTGCCCGGGCTGCACGGAGACAAGGTGTGCGCGGAGCTGGTCGGCAGCGGCTCCCGAAGTCGCGTGTTAATGCTGACCGCCGCCGCGAGCACGTCGGACCTGATCGAGGGGCTTGGGCTCGGGGCCGACGACTATCTCGGCAAGCCGTTCGATTTCGGGGAGCTGGTCGCACGCGTCGTCGCGCTCGCGCGCCGCGCGCAGCCGTCGGTACCACCGCAGCTGAGGCATGGCGACGTGACCGTCGACACGGCGGAGCGGCGTGCGTCGCGCGGCGGACGCTCGCTCGAGCTGGCGCCGAAGGAGTTCGGCGTGCTCGAGCTGCTGCTTGCCTCGCAGGGACGGTGTGTGTCTGCCGAGGAGTTGCTCGCGCGCGTCTGGGACGAGGAGGCGGACCCGTTCACGAACGCCGTCAAGATCACGATCAGCCGCCTGCGAGCGAAGCTCGGCGATCCGCCGATGATCGAGACGGTCGCGAAATACGGGTATCGGATCTGATGGTCTCGGCGGCCGGTGACGCTCGTGTTAGCTGGCGGTCGCGGCTGCCGCGACGGACAGTTCGGATGCAGCTGACGGCGCTATACGCGCTGGTGCTGTCGGCCTCGGGCGCGGCCGTGCTCGGGATCACGATCGTGCTCGCGTTCGGCTTGCGCGCGACGTCGGTGCAGTCCGTCACGGGAGCGGTTCGCTCCAACCAGTTCTCCCGTGACTTCGTTGCGATCATGATCGGCGGCGGCATCGCGCTCGCGATCGTGGCGGTCGCGTCGGTGTGGGTCGCCTGGCTGCTCGCCGGACGGGTATTGAGTCCGCTGCGCTCGATCACATCAGCGGCTCGGGACATCTCCGCGACCAGCCTCGACCGGCGGCTCGCGCTCGACGGTCCCGATGACGAGCTCAAGGAGCTCGGCGACACGTTCGACGGCCTGCTGGAACGGCTCGACGCGTCGTTCTCGGCTCAGCGGCAGTTCATTGCTAACGCCTCCCACGAGCTGCGAACGCCGCTGGCGCGCTTGAAGACTCTGACCCAGGTCGCGCTGTCGGACCCGAGCGCCGATGTCGCCTCGCTGCGAGCGGCGCACGAGCGCGTGCTCGCGTCCGAGCAGCAGCTCGAGCTGCTGATCGAAGCGCTGCTGACGCTCGCCGAGGGCGAGCAGACGTCGGGCCGGCGCGCACAGATGGATCTGGGGAATGTCGCGGCGCGGGTGCTAGACGGCCGTACAGCGGAGATCGAGGGCAGCGGGCTGCGCCTCGACGCCTCTCTCGAGCCGACGGCCGCGACGGGCGACCCGCGACTGGTCGAGCGACTGGTGGACAACCTCGTCGACAACGCGATCCGTCACAACGAGCACGACGGCTGGATCGAGGTCAGCACTAGTGGCGGGGCCGTGTCCGTCGCCAACGGCGGCGCGCCGATCTCAGCTGAAGAGCTCGAGCGGATCAAGCAGCCGTTCGGCCGCGGCGCCGGCGAGCGGCGGGGCCGTGCCGACGGTCACGGGCTGGGCCTGTCGATCGTGCAGGCAATCGCCGCCGCGCACGGCGCCGTGATCTCGGTGAGCGCGCCCGGCGACGGCGGCCTGCGCGTCGAGGTTCAGTTTCCGGCCGACTTGCCACGCTCCGAGAGCGGCGCCTGAAAACGGGAGCCACGCCCGGCAACCTCGTCGACCCCGGCGGCGTCCTGACGAGGAGCCTGTTCGACTCAGACGTCGCCTTCTGCACCGCCAAGGGCACAAGTCGGACGTGCTCGGACAGCGGTTCCGCCGCGTCCGGCGGGCGAGGTTGTTGGCGCGCAGGCCCCCGACGTCTCTCGACATCGACCTCGACAACCGGCTCGAGGCCACGATCAGGCCACGTCCGTAGCACCCCCAACCACCGAACGGCAGCCCAAGCACCGAGTGGATGCCGCCACTTGCCCCCTTTCCCCGCCGCAGGCGTACCCAGCTGCTTCCCGGAAGCTGCCCGCTGCCGCGCGAGCACCAGGGGACAAGTTCGCCCCGTCGGCGGCCACGCCGGCGCCGAAACCTGAGGCTGGCGAGGATACTTCAGCGAGCGAGTTCACGGCCCGACGGTGATGCGTTGCCCGCTCCCGCCGACCCCGCACGCTGCCGCGGCCTGCTTGAACGCCGGTGATTGGGGGTTGACCCCGCCAAGACCGGCATTGATCTGGCCGCCCGAGAACGTCGGGTCGGGGAAGTTCGGCACGCCGTGCGTGCGCATGCACTCCGCGTTGGCGATCGCCGCGACCTTCTGGCTCTCAGAGACCGCCGGCGGCGGGCCGCCGGGCGGTAGATACTCCTTGCAAGCCTTTTCCGCGTGGATCAGCGCCGGGCCGCCGAACGGGATCCCCATCACGACCATCGAGTCGCTGGAGGTCACGATCAGGCCACCGGGGAATCCGACACCACCACCGTTCGGCCCCGCACGCGGGTCTGGGAAGCCCGAGACGCCGTTGGCGCGCATGCACCGAGACATCGCAGCCGGCGAGCTCCTCGGTCCGTACGGACTGGACGAGCCGCTGGGTTTGGAGCTCGAGGCGCCACAAGCACCGATCACCACGGAGAAGCTCACGACGATGGCGGCGATCGACCAGGTGTGGCGGTGGTTGTTCGGTTCCGTCGACATGGCGTCGGCGCGCTCGGCTCGCACGCTCGCGAGCACGGTGATCGTTGTACCGCAGACGGTGTAACACCGCGGTAACGCCGTTATGCAGCTGGTATCCGCGATCGGGCATCCAGCACTGCCAGATGCCGGTGTCGGACGGTCGGCACAGACGCGCCACTCGGCCGGCGGTCAAATCAACCAGCACTCAACGGCGGTCCTGGCGGCCAGCAAGGCCTGCATCTCGCTGGCCGATGACGTCGGTTAGACCGGCAGGAGTTCGCCTAGTTCCGCGAATTCTGCCATGCCGTGAAGCACTCCTGCCCCTCCCGCGTGCCCCGCTTTCGTGCCGCCACTACCATCGCCCCACCGCCGAGGACTCACCCGCCTCGCGCGGATAGGAGGCTTGCGTCGCAGATGCCCATCGACCAACGAACTGTGCACGCGCCAGCGATGAGCACCACTCGTCGTGCGGAAGGCCAAGAGCCCGGCGGGGACAGGCCGGCGACCGCCGATCGCCGAGCCGCTCCGGCCGATCCTGCTCGGTGAGTTCATGCGGCAAGGGCGGCGGGAGAGCGGAGCGGTGAGCGCCGTTTCGGTCACCTCGGGCAAGATCGCCGAGCGAGCCCGCAAGCGCTGGGCCGCTGCTGCGCTCGAGCCGATCACGTTGCACGAGTGCCGACACACCTATGCGAGCTTCCTGATGGCCGCGGGCTACACCCTCCGGGAGCTGATGGAGTACATGGGCCACAGCTCGCTCCAGGCGACCGAGCGCTACGTGAAGCTGCTCCCGCCGCTCGACGAGACCGATCCGGCTGAGCGCCTCAATGCGTACCTTCGGCGTCGCGCCCTTGAGTCGAGCGCTTGAGCGGTCACGCACGGTTGGCGAGGTCGGTCAACCGCGGCGCTCTGAGTTGAAGTTCCGCCGGGAGGGAATATAGCTTTGGCGGTGAAAAGCGTCGGAGCGAGCGTTTGCGGCGCTCGCTCCGACGGTTTGCGGTGGTGAGCCGCTACTTCTCCCGGCGGACGCCCTTGAAGGGGCTTACCGTCGGTCTTCTGGTCCATGAACCGCCCGGTCTGCGCGTCGCGCTTGGTCCAGTTCCCGTTTGGGGTCTGAACCTGAGAGCGACCGCGGACCGCGCCGATCCGATGGCCGTCACCGATGGGGGCGTTCTTAGCCAACAGAATCACCTCCTATCACCGCTGAGATTTGTCGGCCAACTGCTCCGACAGAGCGGCTGCTTAGAGGCTATGGAGGACGGCGGACGTAACGCCGCGTCCGAACGCACATTGTCCTCAGTCCCGGGACTTGGGACAATCGCTACGCTTGGTCGCATGCTCAAGGGTGAGGACATCGTGGTTCTGCTCAAGCTCGTCGACGCGGCGCCGGATTGGACCGTGCGGTCGATTGCGGACGAGACCACAATTCCGCGGAGCGTCGTACACCGTGCCATCAAGCGGATCGGCGCCGCCGGCCTGTTCAACGAGCGCCTGCGCCGGGTCAACCTCAGTCAGTCAGAGGAGTTCCTGGTCTACGGCCTGCGGTACGTGTTCCCAGCGAGGCTCGACGGACCGAGTCGAGGGGTTCCGACTGCCTGGGTGGCTGAACCGCTCGCCAGCCACATCATGTCGTCCGATGAGCTACCACCGGTCTGGCCAGATGCTTTCGGTGAGGGCCGAGGGCTCGCGGTACCCCTCCTGCACGGGTCCGTTGTTGAGGCGTCGAGCCGTGATCCCGCGCTCGGCGAGCGGTTGGCGCTGGTTGATGCCCTTCGCATCGACAGCGCCGGCGCGCGCGTCCGTGGCGTCGCCGCGCGACTCCTCATCGAACGGATCGGTGGCATCAATGAATCGTGGGCGTTGCGGCTGTCGGTAACCTGAACTACGTGAAGCAATCGCGGACGAACATCGCCTTGGTGGCTGAGCGCCGGGACATGTCCGACGAGGAACGGGCGGCCCGGCTGGCGGAGCTTGCTGAGCTCATCTTCGATCCGGATTGGCTCGACCGTGAGACGCTCGCGGAGCTCGAGAAGCACGAAGACGACCATCTGTAGCGCGTGGACGCTTCTGAGCTGCTGAGCGGCGACCGATTGTTCGTCGTCGACACCTCTGCCTGGTGGCGCATGCTTCGACTGCCCGGCGAGCTCGCCGCGTTCGTCCGAGAGGCGGTTCGCGGCGACCGGGTGCTGGTCACCCCGGTAGTCCGGATGGAGATCCTCTACTCGGCAAGGACGAGCGCGGAGTACGTAGCACTCGACACGCAGCTTTCGACACTGCGAATGCTCCGCAATGACAGAGCTGCTGCCGATGCTGCGATGGCTGCGCTCAGCGAACTCGCGGAGCGAAGCGACGGCTACCACCGAGTGCCCGTCACTGACGCTCTGATCGCGGCCGCGGCCGCGGCCGCTGAGCAAGGCGGGCTCGCGGTACTCCACAGAGACGCTCACTTCGACCGGCTGGCCGAGGTCCTCGCCTTCGAGAGCGTGGCCCTCCCGGTGCCGTGAAAGCACCCTGATCGGGGCGTCCCCAAAGCCGGTTTTCGTGCACGTCCCGTGACAAAACAGTCCAATTTGCCGTCCAAAATCGGCCGAATCGCCCGTAAACACTGGGAAAACGGGCGGAATCATAATCCGCGTGTCGGGGGTTCGAGTCCCTCCTCCGGCATTTGCGTTAGTCCTGCAAAGCTTCGCTTTTTCGCTTTTCTGCTTTTTGGCTCGGTGGGATCGCTCCTTGTGGGGCAGGGCTCCCCAAAGGCTCCCCAAACACGCCGAGGGCTCCTGCGCCCCTGGTCCACGAACCTCGGCGCCCGACAGGTCAAGACACCCAAGCTGCTGCTCACAGACACAGGTCTGACAGGCCCTCATCGGCGTGGACGCAGCCCGCTACTCGGCGCCTGACCAAGGCGCCCTCGCGGGTGCGCTGTTCGAGGCCTTCGTCGTCATGGAGATCGTCTAGCAGGCAACCTGGAACGCCACGCCCGCGCAGCCGTTCTTCTACCGCGACACCGAGAAACGCGAGGTCGACCTCGTAATCGAATCGGTCCCCGCGTCGGTCGCGTGCGGTAGCTCTGGTTGATCACTCCACGAGACCGCAGGTCGAGGCCATACGCGGGGGCCGATTGTTCACGACGATGCCGTGAGTGCGATCTTCAGCTAAACATTTCCGACAACATGGCGGAGCGGACGGCTTCCATTGGGCGGTTTCGAGGACGCGCACACCGGGTCGAGCTCAGCGTCGCGAAGCTGCTCGCGCGACACCTCCAGTTGGACCTGCTCAAGCGTTCGATGTACAGCCCGATCCCCAACGTACCCCCGCCGGAGTCGCCATTCTGGCGTAGGACCAGTGAGTTGGTAGGCCTCGAGCTCGACCTCGACGCGCAGCTCTTCCTGCTTGAGTCGAAATGCGCGCCGTATCTGGCCGAGTTCAAGCCGCCACTCGGTCCGCCGGACGCCGACGGGTTCTACCTGCGCAACGGGTGGTACGGGTCGGTCGACGCCGAGCTGCTCTATGCGATGGTGCGGCGTTTTCGCCCGCGGCAGTTGCTCGAGATCGGATCGGGGATGTCGACCGAGGTGAGCGCGACCGCGGCGCTCGCCAATCGACACGACGGCCACGACACCGAGCTGTTCGCGATCGACCCGGAGCCCCCGGTTGAATTGACGCGCACGACGCGCGAGCCCCTCCGAACAGGTGCCCGCTCTTGGTCGCCGCCTGACGCTGATTTCGCTACAGGGGAAGGACTCGGTGGGTGCTTACGGGCCGGCGGACGGCCGCGGCGCAAAGCGGCGGCCATCGGACGCACGATCCCCGACTGTCGCAGGTCGTCCTGAGCGCTAGCGTGGCCGCCTCCGCGCGGCACTTCTGTTTCGACGAGTCCGGCGTTTGCCGGCCGGCCGTCTGCAAGCGGTGGCGGCTCGACGGCTGTCGCTCGGTCGGTAAAGGAAGCGTCTCGCCGCTGCGAGCGCCCACCATGCCCCTTCTCCTCAACGAGCGGCAGTCAAGGCGACGCTGCCGAAACGGCGAAAAAGGAGGAGTCCGCCGAGCGCTGCAGACAGTGTGTCCCAGCGGCAATCGACACCGCCGCCCCTTCGGGGATACGATCGATGCCCGGGTAACGATTAGAGAGAGACCATCATGGTGCGTCGTCGGCTCGTTGTCGTAGTCGGAGTGTTCGCCGGCTTGGTGGGCGTCGTTGTGTTCGTCGCCTCGAGCGTTGCGCGGCCAGCCCACTCGAGCAAGTTCAAGGTTACGGCCACGATCCACGTGGGCGGCGCACCAGTCGGTGTCGCGGTTGACTCGAGCGACCACGGCGTCTATGTCTCTGATGGCGCCAGCGGCACCGTGTCGCAGATCAGAGGGACCGTTGTGATCCGCCAAATCGCCGTTGCCAGCGGTGGCATCGCGTTCCTTCGTGTCGCGCCCGGCCACGTTGTGTACGCGGCGGCGTCGGCCCAAAACGCACTCGAGGTGATCCACGGTGGATCGGTCGTCGACATGATCCCGGTAGGCAGCCTGCCGCTTGGCGTGGCGTTGAGCGGGAACGGCAAGACCGTATACGTCGCGAACAACCAAGACGACACCGTTTCGGTCATCACTAACAGAGTGGTGACGGCGACGATCCCGGTCGGCAGCGGCCCGAACTCCTTGGCTGTCGACCCCGGTACCAACACGGTCTACGTCACGGACGACACCGGCAGCAGCGTCTCGGTAATCAAAGGCGCGTCGGTCAGCTCGATTCCCGTCGGCAATGGGCCGCTTGGTGTCGCCATCGATCCGGGCACCCACACGGTCTACGTTGGGAACGCCAACAGCAACAGCGTATCCGTGATCAGGGACGACAAGGTCACGTCCACGATCAAGGTCGGCAAGGGACCCGACGAGGTCGCCGTCGACCCCAGCACGCACAACGTCTTCGTGGTCGACCGCGGCAGCAATCAACTGTCGGTAATAGCCAAAGGCAAGGTCGTCGCCACCATCAAAGTCGGCAGGAATCCCTACGATGTCGCGGTCGATCCCAGCACGCACACCGCCTACGTCACCAACAGGGGTAGCAGTACCGTTTCGGTGATCAAGAAGAAGTGAGGCGCTGATCCTCGACTCTCGCGGCCTAATTCTCGCACCGCTGGTCTCGGTCTACCGGCGCTGCAAGACAAGCGCCGCAAAGGCCCTGAGTGCGCCGACCATGCTGAAGAGAGCAAAACGCGAGCGAACTGGAAGGGGCGAGGGCGGAGCGTCCAGATGGTTGATGCTCGCCGCGCTTCTCGTCTCCACCGCGAGCAGGCGCCTTACGGCTTCCGCTAGCCGGTCGCAAGAACGCTGGTTCGGAACGATTGCGGGCACCTGAAAGCGTCGGTGGCTGGCGTCGGCCACGCGCCCCGTTGGTTTCCGTGGGACCGACGCAGGAGGTGCGCCAGCTGGGCGATGGCGGTGGCCTATCTGCTCTGCGACCAGCCGAACCATCACCGGGAGTTCGGCAGATGGAAGTGTGGTTATTCGCCCGCCCGCTCGGCCAAGAGCCAGTCGACGAGGCGCGCGCGGATGTCGACCACTAGCACCAAGTCGCCGACCGAGTCGGCCGAACGCCGGCTCGCGCGACTCGCGCGACTCGCGCCGCGCAAGCGGTCGCGTTGTTATTCAGCCGACCTTCGTAAACGTCCCACTTGTGAGTACGATGGCGCGCCCCTGGCCGCAGGATTTCTTCGTCTCGCTGATCTTCGTGAACTTGAGCTTGCTGCCCTTCAGCTTGAACTTGTAGGTACCGGTGGTACCGCTGCCCAGGCAGGAATCCTTACCGCCCGTGTCTTTCAAGCTGATCTTGGTGCCCTTGATCGTGTCCTTCCCGTGGACGACCGCGGCGCCATTGTCGGTGACCGTGTACAAGCCCTGGTCCCCACCAGGGACCATGCCGCTGAACTTGATCGTCCAGGTTCCGTTGAGCGCACCACCGAGAGCGGTCGTGTGAATCTTCGCCTTGTACGTCCCACTCAGCGTGCCGGCAGCGAATGCCACGGAACAAAGTGCCAGCGCGGCGACGACCGACGCGGCGATCGCAAATCTCTTCATCTGCCAGGCCTCTTTTCAGTTCGAGTGCGGCGAGAGCATACCCCGTCATCCCTTGCTCGCCAGTTTTTGCCGGTCCTGCGCCCCGGCGGCACAAGGCTCGCTGCGACTGCAAGGCGCTGACCGGCCCCTTCTGGCCATGCGCTTTGAGGAAAGGGGGCATGGTGGGCGCTCGCAGCGGTGGCGAGAGCAGGAGTCCGATCAGGCCACGAGCAGGCTCCTCGTCTGATCACACGCAGGGGGAGCCTGCCTGTCTCAGAGGCCGGTTCGCTCGCAGCCAGCCGCCTGAACCAGCGTCCGGGGATCCAGACCGCCGCGCCCAACGGAGAGTGTTAGTTCTTGCCAAAGGAGGAGCGGCGGCCGTTCATAACTTCAACGCGTTCAGGGTGGCTGGAAAGATCGGCGCTGGTCTTCCGGGCACTCGCTAAACGCGCGGCGAATCGTCGGACAGCGTGACGGTGACGGCTTCGATGTCGCCGAGGCCGGGGGCGATCGTGGTCAGTCGCCATCGTTTCTCGTCGTTGGTCTCGGCGGCGAGGCAGAAGCGTCCGTAGATTGTGGCCAGGCCCTTGGCCCAAACCTCGACCAGCCAGCTGAACGGCAGCTCGGCGCGGACGCAACCGTCGACGCGGGTCAGTACCGCGGTTCCGTAGCGTCGATCATGATCAGCTCCGCGGTGAGCTCGGGTTCGCCGAGCCACGGGCGGAGCGCCGCGAACGCGCGCGAGTGCAGCGCGACGTGGAGCTGCGGACGAGCCTTGTTCAGTCCTGATTGGCCCGAGCGGATCCGCCGTGACCACGTCGCGGCGACGGTCGCCAGCAGCCGGTCGGCGATCCCGCCGCCGAGGTTCAGCAGCCAGATCAGCTCGGCCTCGCTGCGGGCCTGCTTTGAGGCCCGCACCCCGGCAGGGCCGGGCCGGCCGGGGGCGTAGCCCGTCCAGCCCCCGCCGATCACCGCGGTGTTCCCCGGGCGACGGGCGAGCCTCGGTGCTCCGGGTGGACGGGCTCGCTGAAGGCGCGAAGGGCCCCCGCCTGATCGCGGGAAGGAGTCGGGATCGATGTGCAGGCGATCGGTCGCTCCGCGGGTGCCGAGCACGAGCGCGCGGATGTCATCCTTGTGGCGCTCCCAGGCGTCGAGCAGCTCGATACAGGCAAATGGCTCGCCTCCGAGTGCGGCCAGCGCCCGCTCGTCCTCGGGATCTCCGTGGTCGAGCGCCTCCAGGCGGCCTCGTTCCCAGCGCAGTCGATGCTGGTGTTCGCCGCAGCTGATCGTCGCCTGCGCTCCTGAGAGCCCGAGCCACCAGCACAGCAACTCGGCGTTGCGCAGCCCAACCACCGCGCACGCTGGAACCGCTGCGCGGACGCCGAGATCAACGACGACCTGCTCAGCGACAATCTCGTTCCCGATGCTGCTCCGGACCTGCCCGACCAGCTCGGCTGCGACGCCGGCCAGCTCGCTGAGCGCTACTACGAAGAAGCATCCGACGGAGCGCGCCAGTGGGACTGCGGTTCAGGCGCCGACGGCAACGAGCGCCCGGGCGACGGCGCCGGCGGGATCGACCCCCAGCAGGCGCAGCTGCTGCGGCTCGGGGTGGCGGCGGTTCAGATCCACCGCGCGCACGCACGCGAGCCCGGAAGCATCCCCGGCGGATGGACGCGCTGGGCCGAGTCGGTAATGCCCTCCAGGACCGATTGGCGTCGCGTGCTCGCCGCCGAGGTCCGCAGCGCGGTGGCAGCGGTCGCCGGAAAGGTCGACTACAGCTACCGCCGCCCGTCGCGCCGCGCGCACCTCAACCACGAGCTCGTGCTACCGATCCTCCAGCACCCGATCCCCGAGGTGGCGATCGTCTGCGACACCTCGGGCTCGATGCACGAGCGGCTGCTAGCACGGGCGCTGGCTGAGGTCGAGGCCGTACTCACCCGCGCCGGGCTGCGCCACCGACAGGTCCGCGTACTGGCCGTCGACGCGGCAGTGCAGGCGGTTCGCCGAGTCAGCCGCGCCCAGCAGGTGAACCTCGCAGGGGGCGGCGGCACCGACATGGGCGAGGGCATCGCCGCTGCCGGGGCGCTGCGACCGCGCCCCACAGTGGTGATCGTGCTCACCGATGGCTTTACGCCTTGGCCCGAGGAACCACCGCGCGGGATTCGAGTGATCGTCGTGCTCCTCACCGAAGGCCCGCGCGCCCGCGCCTGGTCCCCACCGGACTGGGCGCGAACCGTGGTGATCGACGAGACCGGGCCATGAGCGCGCCTTCAGAGTCCGGTGACCATGCACGCGATGGGAAACTGCCAAACGCTACTCGGGCCTATCAGCAGCCGATGACCGAGGTCTCAGGCGGTCCCGCCCGCGCGATGCTCTCGCAGTCGACGATCAGGTAGCCGCCGAAGTGCTCCTTGGCCTCGGCGAGCGGCCCGTCGGTGACCACGGGCGTGCCGCCGCTCACCCGCACCGTCTTCGTCTGCACGGGATCGGCGAGTGGATCTCCGACCTCAGGGCATGAAGGCGAGCAGCCGGTACGATTCGTCGCGGCACGGCCATGAAGCCTTCGCGTCCACCCGAGTCACGTCCGCCATCTGCTGATCGGCTCGTAGCGTCGCTGGACGGCCCGTCTCGGACCATCACGGTCGAACCCGTCGAGATGCCTGTGCCCGCGCCGCCGCCGCGTGTCGAGCCTGAGCCCGTGCGCGAGCCTGAACGACCTCGCGAGCCAGCACGCTGACGAGCGCAAGCCGATGAAGGCCGCAGCCCCCGACCTCGTCACCGCCGTCATCGGCTTTCGCCAGTGGCGCCTGCACGGCTCCGAGCTGTGGTCGCTGCGCGCCACGGATCGCTGGCACCGCGGCGTCCAGACTGCGCACTGCGACGAAGGAAGCCACGCTGGGCCGGCGCCGGCGAACGGCTGCACTTGCGGCATCTACGCGTTGTACGGGCCACCGCCGCGCGGGGCATCGGCTGCGACGCCCGACCTCGTCGCCGGCGCCGTGGCGCTCTGGGGCCAGATCGAGCTGCACGCCCACGGGATGCGTGCGCAGCACGCGATGGTCGTCGCCCTCGCCAGGCCGTTCTCGTGGGGCGACAAGCGCCGGCGGGTCCTGGCCACAGCCGACGCGCTCGACGTCCAGGCCGTCCCGGCGCGCATACTGAAGGCAGCCGCGCTCCAGCACGGCGAGCTCATCCCGCGGCGGATGCGCCCGCCCGACACAATGCCGAACAAGCGGCAGGCGCCCGGTGAGCCCGCGCCCGCTCGGCTTTATGCAGTCGCCGACGGATACCCGGGACGCTCCCCCGCTCGCAGCAGCGACGCTGTCTCCTGAGCCGGGCCGAGGCTACGCACGAACGGTGCGCGATCACGGCGGGCAGGCCCTCGTGTTTCCGTCTGAACAGGTATGGCCCGAACGGATCGAGCAGTCCATTCTGGCGACCGGCTGATCGCCCGGATGGCGCTGCAACGCCTCGGCCACGAGTGCGACACCGTCACGGACGGCGTTGAGGCCTGGGAGTCCTGTCAACCCCAACGTCCCGACGGTTCTACCCAGGAGCCAGGCTCGCAGCGACGGTGGCGACGATGCCGTCTACGCGGAGCGCCGTCCCGGCAGCATCGCGTTGGTTAGATTCGTTTCTTGTCCGCGATTCTCTTGGCAACGCGCCGGGGCCTTGCGGTGCTCGGCGCGCTGGCGCTGATCGCCGCGGCCGGCGCCCGTTCCGGCGCGGTGGCCCAGGCCTCGGTGTTCCGAATGTCGACCGGGGCGCCGACGGATCGTCCGATCGCGCCTGGTTTCCTGGGTCTGTCGCTCGAGTACCGGTCGATACCGGGGTTAGCCGGGCCAGACCTGCGGTCGATCAACCCGGTGCTCGTCCAGCTGATTCGCAACCTTGTGTCGCGGGGACGTCCGGTGTTGCGGATCGGCGGCCAGAGCACGGACCGGACGTGGTGGCCGGTCGGTGGCATGAGCCGGCCGCTCGGGATCACCTACGACCTTACGCCGCGGTGGATGACGTCCGCCCGGGCGCTCGCCCAGGCCACCGACGCGCGGTTGATCCTGAGCGTCGGCCTTGAGGCGAACCGGCCCAAGATCGACGCAGTCGAAGCGAGCCGCCTGCTGCGAGGTCTCGGACGCAAATACGTGGCCGCGCTCGAGATCGGCAACGAGCCGGAGCTCTATACGGTGGTTCCTTGGTACCGCAAGCTCCGCGGCGCCCCGATCCCGTGGTACAGCCACCTCGGCGTGCCGGTCTTCTCACGCCCTCCCGGATACAACGCTCAGACGTTCTTCGCGGAGTTCTCGCGGACGCTTCGAGTGCTGCCGCGGCTGCCGATCGCAGGCCCGGACACGGGACTCGTGCCGTGGCTTGACGGGTTTCGCCCGTTCCTGGCTCCGGCTTCACGGGTCAGGATCGTGACCTGGCACGCCTACGGCTTGAGCCAGTGCGTCACCGTTCCTTTCTCGCCCCTATATCCGACGGTTCCGAACCTCCTCGCCCTGTCGGCCTCGCGGGCGATGGTGAACGGCATCTCGCCCGACGTGGCGCTCGCGCACCAGGTCGGCGCCACCTTGCGCGTCGACGAGATGAACTCCGTTACGTGCAACGGCAGGCTGGGCGTCAGCAACACATTTGCGTCGGCCCTGTGGGTCATGGACGCGCTGTTCACGATCGCTGCCGACGGCGTCGACGGGGTGAACATCCACACCTTTAAGAATGCCGCGAACGGCCTGTTTGACTTCGATCACTCTCACGGGCACTGGGTGGGGGCAGTGCATCCCTTGTACTACGGCGCGATGATGTTCGCGCAGGCCGCCCCCCCGGGGTCTCGCCTGCTGAGGATCAACTCCGGAAACCAGGACCAGGTTCGCGCGTGGGCCACGCTGGCGCCCGACCGCCGGATCAGGGTGCTGCTGATCAACGACAGCCTGACGCTTTCGGCGCGGGCGCTGGTGCGCACGCCGATAGCGGCTGGCTCGGCGAGCATCGAACGACTGCGCGCCCGAAGCGCGTACGCAACGGGTGGAGTCACCCTCGGAGGCGAGAGCTTCGGAACGCGGACCAAAACGGGACTGCTAGCGCCCCCACGGGAAAAGACCGTGGCGCCGCGCACCGGTGTGTATGCGATAACCCTGCCGGCCGCGAGCGCGGCGCTGATGACGCTACCGCCCCGGGGTCACGGGAGCGCCTGAACCGCTTCAAGCGCTTCGCAACCTGCTTCGCCACCGGAGCGCAGATTGTCAGGGTCTTTCCGGTAGCTTTCCGCCATGCTCGGAGCGCCCGCGGGAAGGACTCGCACCGGCCGCCAGCGGCTTCGGAAGCGGTCGCTTTGTCCACCTGAGCTACGGGGGCTCGCGGAGACTGTAACCGTGTTCCCTCGCAGCATTGCATGGTTGCTGATCGCCGGCCTGGCGATCGCCGCGGCGGGCTTGGCTTCAGCCGCCCCCTCAGCGGCTCGCACACCTGCGCGCGCTGGGACCCGCGTCTGCCTGGTTCCCGGAACCGGGCAGCCCCTCGATCAACTCTGGCATCCGGACATGCCGGCGGCGACCGGATACGCCCACACGCGCACCGGCGACATCGCGTTCGCGGTGCGCACCGATGATCGCTTCTACGGCTATCGCCCCAACCACACCGAGTGGTCGGCGAGCGTGGTCAAGGCGATGCTGATGGTCACCTACCTCGACCTCCCTTCGGTTCGCAATCGAGCACTGAACAGCGGGGACACCTCGGTGCTTGGACCGATGATCACCGAATCGGACAACAACGCCGCCCAGCAGGTGTTCGACACCGTCGGCACAGGCAGGCTGCTGGCGCTTGCCAACCGGGTCGGGATGACGCACTTTGCCACCAACCCGGTCTGGGGAGAAACCCAGATCACCGCCCGCGACCAGACCAAGTTCTTTCTGCACATCGACAGCTATGTCGCGCCCCGCCACCGCGCGTACGCGATGCATCTGCTAGCGAGCATTGTTCCCTACGAGCGGTGGGGGATCGGCGAGGTCGCCCCCAAGGGTTGGAAGCTGTACTTCAAGGGCGGTTGGGGCTACGGCACGGGCCTGATCGATCACCAGGTCGCCCTCCTGGTCCGGGGCTGCGCTCGTGTCTCGATCGCGGTCCTCACGATGTACGACGGCTCGCACGCATACGGTAAGGACACGCTGCGCGGAATGTTCTCCCGGCTGCTGCGGGGGTTGCCAACCGGGCAGCGCAAAGACCGACACAGCCCTCGGCATCTGTATTGAAGATGCTGGCCGGGGCCCCTGGGGGCTGACTAGTCCAAACGTCCATGACTAAAAACGGGTTCGTCCACGGATTCTGGACGCATCGACGTTCTTGTCTCGCTGAAAGGCGGCAGCGTCGATGCGCACAGGAGTGCTCTCCACATATAACACTCCCGCCCGATCGATCCGAACACGTGCGACGCGCCTGTGGCTCGTCGCGCTAACCCTGATCGGCGCCGCCACGGTGGCACAAACATCTGCTGCGTCCGCTCGCCAGCCAGTCGCACACGCCACAAGCTACGCCCAGCAGTGCGCTGAGCCATATCCCGCACAGCGTGACGAGTCGAACCCACTCGACCTCCCCACACCCCCCGGTGCTGACCCGCTCACGGGCGCCAACTTCTTCATCCCCGGGCCGGCCCACGGTTCGGCCGCCGGTGGAATCGCCCAGCTGCTCGGGGTCAACACCAAGACGCTTCCCGACAGCGAGTCGTGGGCGAGTTTTGCTCGGGACCTCTCGTTCGGGCCGTTGGCTGCCAAGCTTGGCTGCCAAGCTGGCCGGCAACCCCGGGCTCGCTCACCAGGTCGCGGAGCTCTCAAAGATCGCCAGCCAGCCAGAGGCGCAGCGCTTCAGCGTCTACTCCGAGGGCGGTGGACCGGGCGCGATCTTCGGTCAGGCCGAGAAGATCTTCTGCCACAACATGACCGCCGACCCTGGCTCGATTCCGATCATCAACACCTACTTCCTGCACCCCGCCCTCGGCGGCTGCCCGACGGCCCAGCAGGTGCGTGCCTACGGCCCCACATTCAGGCGGCGGGTCGACGAGATGGCGGCGGCTACCGACCGGCGACCGGCCGTGTACCTGCTCGAGCTCGACGCGATCGGCTCGTCGAGCTGCATTGACAAGATCGGCTCGATGCCGGAGTGGGAGGCCGACCTGCGCTACGAGATGAACGCGATGCAGGCCCTCCCGCACACGGTCGTGTACGTCGAGGGCGGCTACTCGGACTCCAATTCCGCCGCCTACACCGCCAAGATTCTCAACGCGATCGGCGTGAACAAGATCCGCGGTTTCTTCACCAACGACACCCACGACAACTGGACGATCAACGAGGTCAAGTGGGCGCAGAAGGTCTCAAAGCTGACCCGCGGCGCGCACTTCATCGTCAACACAGCGGAGAACGGCAACGGACCCAAGGTCAACCGTGACCGGGTCAAATACGGAAACGACGACCTCTGCAACCCGCCCGACCGCGGGTTGGGCCCGATGGACACGACCGACACGGCGCTCGCCGGTGTCGACGCGTTCCTTTGGACCCATCCGCCCGGCAACAGTAGCGGCAGCTGCGGCGGCGGGCCGGCGAGCGGCACGTTCTGGGACGCCCGCGCGGTCGGCCTGGCCGCGCGCGCCAACCAGCAGCTCGGCGTCGGCTTCCCGGCCAAGCCGTACTGAGCGACCGCGGCCGGCGCGCCGGCTCTGAGTCACGAGCCGAGCGCTACGTACTCGACGCGTAAGCGCACGTTGTGTCTAGGGTTCTGGGTGGGGTTCGGGCTGATGGCCGACGGAGCCTCGGAGTACCCGGCTGTCGTTGGCCAACCGGCGGGTCACGCGGGTCGCATCAAGGTGGTCGAGCAGCGCTTGTGCATACTTCCGTGACGTCCCCAGCTCGTCGCGCAAGCGCGCGAGCGTGATCATTCCCTCAGCGCGAGCGATTCGCTCCACTATGGCGCGGACGTCGGCGATTGCGTCGGGGTGCGCGTGCATTGCCCGCCCGATCCGAACTGCTCGTCCCGCGGCGTGCAGCGCCCCGAGATGGCGGGCTTCATCACCAAGCTCCGCCTCGCTTGGCGGCTCGTGTCGCGCTGCGCGCAGTCGCTGCTCGAGCGCGAGCGCGCTCGCCTGCAGCTCTGGAGGTTCTACCGCGGGGACGGGAACCGGTTGAGCCTTTGCTTCGGTCCGGCGCCGACCCCCCGCCGCAGCCTCCACGATCACGCCTCCACCGAGCGTGTTCGGCGGGCTGATCCGGCGCACCACCACGCGGTCGCCGTCGGCGGCGATCAGCGGCCGCTCCGTTCGCAGCTGCCAAAGACCTTCGCGGAGCCGTATCGCACGCGCCGCCGTGTCCCGGGTGCCGTGATGGACCTGCACGCGCTCGCGATCACCCAGATGCTCATGCAACGCGAGCTCTACCTCGAGCCTGTAGGTGACATGAACCTCAGCGCTCGGGCCGGCGAGGACGTCGCCGCGCTCTACCACCTGTCGCTCGGGTCCCGCGAGATTGACCGCCACGCGCTGTCCCGCCGCCGCGTGATCGACCGCCTGATCGTGCACTTGCACGCCTCGGACGCGCGCCCTGCGGGAGCCCGGCAGCACGGCCAGTCGCTCGCCGCGTCGGATTACGCCGGACCAGAGCGTACCCGTCACGACCGTCCCGGCACCCCGGATCGTGAACACCCGATCGATATGCAGAACCGCCGGACGTGGGTCGGCGGGCCGGCTAGGACTCTGCGCGGCGATACGTTCGAGCGCGGCCGCGACCTCGGCCAGCCCGGCGCCGGTTCGCGACGAGCACGGCACGATCTCTGCTGCCGGCAAGGCCCCGGCCGCAGCCGCCAGCGCCGAACGCGGGTCGGCTAGATCAGACTTCGTGATGGCCACCACTCCGCGGCGGAGTTCGAGCGCTTCGAGCACGCGGAGGTGCTCGAGCGTCTGCGGCATCATCCCGTCATTGGCCGCGATCACCAGCAGGAACAGGTCGATCCCGGTCGCGCCCGCGACCATCACGCGGAGCAGTCGCTCGTGCCCGGGAACATCCACCAGGGAGAGCACTCTGCCGCTCGGCAGCGCCAGCGGTGCGAAGCCGAGCGCGAGCGTCATCCCCCTCGCCTTCTCCTCCGGCAGACGGTCCGTATCGACTCCGGTCAGGGCCCGAACCAACGCGGTCTTCCCGTGGTCGACGTGTCCGGCGGTCCCGATCGTCAGCGGCGGATGCGCGCCGCTCATTCGAGCACAGCGCGGACGGCCAGCGCCGCCTCCTCGGCCTCTTCGTCGGTGAGCGTCCGCGGATCGAGCAGCAGGCGACCATGCTGGATCCGTCCGATCACCGCCGGCTCTCCGGTTCGCAGCGCCCGCGCGAGCGCGTCGATCCCCGCGGTGCCGCCGTTCAACGCGACCGCGGGGCCCGGTAGCTCGAGCAGCGGCAGGGCGCCGCCGCCGACCCGTGCCGTACTCGCGACGATCTCTCCGCCGGTCGCCTCGGCGAGCACTCCAGCGCGCCGCTCAAGCTCCGCGTCCGAGGCGCTGAGCATCGCCAAGACGGGCAGTTCGCGGCGGGCCAGCGCCGGATCGCGATACAGCATCAGAGTCGCCTCCAGCGCCGCGAGCGATAGCTTATCGATCCGCACCGCTCGGGCCAGCGGATGGACACGCGCGGCCTCGATCTCCTCGCTCCGACCGACGATCAAGCCCGCCTGCGGGCCGCCGAGCAGCTTGTCGCCCGAAAAGCAGACAAGCGCAGCGCCGGCCCGCACGGAGCGGCGCACCGAGGGCTCTTCGGCGAGCAGCTCGAGGTCGTCAGCGAGGACTCCCGAGCCCACGTCGTCGATCACCGCCACCCCCAGGGAGCAGAGCTCCTCGATCTCGACCTGCTCGACGAAGCCGATCGTCTTGAAGTTCGACGCGTGGGCTCGCAGCAGCGCCCCGGTGCGCGGGCCGATCGCTTCGATGTAGTCCCGGAGGCGGGTGCGGTTGGTGGTTCCGACCTCGATCAGCCGGGCCCCGGCCGCAACGACGACGTCGGGAATCCGAAAGGCGCCGCCGATCTCGATCAGCTGGCCCCGGGACACCACCAGATCCCGCCCGCCGCCGGCGAGCGCCGCCGCGGCGAGCAGCACGCCGGCGGCGCAATTGTTCACCGCCAGCGCCGCCTCGGAGCCCGTGAGCTCGCACAGCAGCCGCTCGACATGTTCGTGGCGCGAACCACGTTTACCGGTCACCAGTTCCAGCTCCAGGTTGCTGTACCCGCGGGCTACCTGCGCCACCGCGCCACGGGCGGCGTGGGCGAGAGGAGCGCGCCCGAGGTTCGTATGCACGATCACGCCGGTTGCGTTGAGCACGCGCCGAAGCGAGGGAAGCAGGCGGTCGTTGGCACGCGCCAACAGATCCACCTCGTCGTCGGCGCCGCTCAGCAGCTCCGCTCGGCGCTCGGCCAGCGTGGCCCGGGCCACGGCGACGGCCAGCCGGTCGACTGACGGCAGCCGGCGCAGCGCGTCGCGTGAATCCCCACCACGGTCGGGCTGCCGAGCGCTCACCGACCGACCACGGAGCGGCGAAGGAGTCGAACCTTCCCACCGTGGGGCTGCCACGGCTCGCCGGCTTTGAAGGCCGGCTGGGGCACCGGCCCCGGCCGCTCCAAGCGGCGACTATACGACGGCGATCGCACCCGGCTCCCCACCCAGCATTCGCCCAATCACCGCGCCTTCGAGCTCGCTTGCCCGCGCGGGCGGAAGTGACACCAACAGCCCGCCTGAGGTCGTTGGATCGCACAGAAGCCGCCGACGCGACTCCGTCACGTTGGGCGCGAAGCTCGTGAACGAGTCGACATAGGATCGGTTGCGCACTGCGCCACCGGACACGCCAACGCCGTCGCCGAGCAGCGCCAAGGCCCCCTGCAGCGCCGGTACCTGCTCCGCGCGCACCTCCGCGGCTAGCCCGCTCTCGCGGGCCAGCCCGTGCAGATGGCCTAGCACTCCGAAACCGGTCACGTCGGTCGCCGCGTGGGCTCCGGCGGCCAGAGCTCGCCGGCTCGCGTCGGCGTTGAGCTCCACCATCACCGTGACCGCCTCGGCGAGCTGAGCGGACTTGGCGGCACCGCGCTTATGTGCCGTGGTGATCGCGCCGACACCGAGTGGCTTGGTCAGCACGAGTGCATCCCCGGGCCGCGCGGAGGCGTTCGTCAGCATCGCTGCCGGATCGACCGTGCCGGTCACCGCAAGCCCATACTTCGGCTCGGCATCGTCGATCGAGTGGCCACCTACGATCGAGCACCCAGCCGCATCGGCCACCGCGAGACCGCCTTCAAGGATGCTACGTAGGATCTCGCCGCCGAGACGCTCCAGCGGGAACGCGACGAGATTCAGCGCCGTCAGCGGCGATCCACCCATCGCGTAGACGTCAGAGAGCGCGTTGGCGGCGGCGATCCGCCCGAAGTCGAACGGGTCATCCACGATCGGCGTGAAGAAGTCGACCGTTTGCACCAGGGCGAGGTCCGGTCGGAGCGCAAACACGGCGGCGTCGTCGCCGCTCGCCGACCCCACCAGCAGCCGCGGGTCGCGCGCGGTTGGGAGTCCACGCACGATCGGCAGCAGGTCAGCGGCCGAGAGCTTGCATCCGCAACCGGCGCCGTGCGACAGCGATGTGAGCGCCACGCGTCTCAGCTTTCACCGACGCCTATGCCGTTGCGGGGGGTTCAAGTTCGTTTGGGGCAGCACGAACCGCCAAGCAGACCGTATCGCGCTTGCACGGAGGCCGGCAGCGTACACTCTGGCGGCGATGAGCTTCGCGCGATGGGGGCTTCCCGCGCTGGTCGTGATCGTCTTGGCGGGCGCAATCACGGCACCGAGCGCGCGTGCAGGTTCGGGCCCGTCGGGCCATGCTCGGCGCGTCCCCTCGGTCGATGCGCGCGTGGTGGGCACGTTCGCAATGTTGGCGCGGGTGACCGCGGCGGTGAATGTGCGCGGCGAGCGCGTCGGCGAGCGGCTGACGCGAGTTTGGACGATCATCCCGAGCCGCTGCAACGGCAGCATCTGTCAGCTGTTGGCGCTGGATCGTGAGCGCAGCGGAGGTCGGCACGCTCAGCTCACCCTGCGGCGCGTCTCAAAAGGGCGTTACTTCGGTCGTGGGGTCTTCTACGTGGCTCTTTCCTGTCTTGGCAGGATCCACCGACTCGGCAGTCGGGTGCCTTACCGGATCACGCTCACGGTGCGCGGGGCGACGATCGTGGACGGGATACGGTTCGCCCGGCGGATCTCGGCGACATACGTGAACCCCAGTCGCTCCGACGCGACTCGGTGCCCACTCGGGCCGAGCCACGATGCGGCAGGCTACACGGGTCGCGCAAGCTCGCCGGTGCCTTCGCCGCCGACGGTGTCGTTCTCGACGGTCTTCGCTAGCGCCAGCGACAGCGCCTCCTTTACCGACACATCTCGCCCAGGGCAGGGTGGGGCGGCGATCGTCTCGCGCCTCTGGCGCTTCGGCGATAGCTCGTCGCAGAGCGCCAATAGCTCGAATCTGATCGCACCCGTTCACAGCTTCTCGGCCCCGGGCACCTATGCCGTGAGTCTCACAGTGGCGGACGCGAACGGGCTGTCCTCAACGGGCGCGCAGGTGATCACGGCGCCCGGCCCGCCGAACGCGTCGTTCACCGCGACCGAGCAGGGTCTGAGTGCGACGTTCTCATTCCAGGATGACTCGACCCTGGGGTTTGGTGCAGCGCCGATCGTCGGCTGGCGCTGGGACTTCGGTGATCCCGGCTCCGGGGCGCAGGACATCTCGACAGCGCAGGATCCTTCGCACACCTTCAGCGCGCCGGGGAACCATCTGGTCACGCTGACCGTGACCGACTCCGATGGCTTCGCGTCCTCGACTACGCGTCAGGCGCTTGCTCCGTCGTAAACCGAAGTGTGGCGAGCACGTGACCGAGCGCGTCGACCAGAAGACCCGGGCGTTTGCGCACAGGCTGGATCACGGCATAGAGACAGCACGGCCGGCCCGCGTCGGTGAAGAATCGCTGCGATCCGAGTTGGCCAGGGCGCGTGACTTGCAGCTGGTTGGGCTTGAACTCGTGCGCGCGCGGGACTGCTGGCCGGCCCGTGACCGCGAATAGCCCCTGCCCCGGGCGGAGCTTTTCATCGCTTCGGTACTCGACCAGCGCTGCGAACACGTCATCTGGACGCATGCGGCCGGTGGCCGCCGCGCCAAAGTCACCGTCCTGGTCGCGCAGGGCGAACGTCGCGATGTGCAGCACCGGAGCATTGCCGGGGCGCCGGAAGATCCGCGCTTCCCAACCGGTAGGAACGTCGATCGAGCGGCCGTGGGCGGCGACTCTCATGCGATCCAGGCCACGACGACGACGAGCACCACGATCTCGAGCAGGGCGACCGCGCGCCGCACCTCGTCCTCAGCCCGGCCAAGCCGGCGATGCAACGCTCCCAGGGCCCCAACATCGTGGACCGTCCGAGCCGGCAGCAACGACAGGGCCCTGAGGACCCCGAACATAGCTCCAATCAGAGCACCGATCAGGGGGTCTGAGCACAGCAGTGCGGTTGCGGCGGTCGCGTAGACCGCGGCCGAGGTCACGATCGTTGCCACACCAACCCCGAGCTGTGCGCCGAAGCCGATTCCGTACACCCAGCCGCGATACCGGCCGAGCCAATCCTCGTTGACCTGCCTGCTGGAGCTGGGAAGCCGCCCCCGCAAGGGCGTGGCGTCGAACACCACCGTCATGGCCAGCACCACCGCCAGCGCGAGCCCGCGCCAGGCTGAGCCCCTTGGTAGCAGTGACCCGAGCGCGCCGACGGCGGCGCCGGCGAGCGCGCCGGAGCCTACCGCCCCCACCGCGAATGCTGTCGCGGTCACCTTCCATGAGAATCCCCGGCCCCGCTCACCGAGCGGAGTGATGCTCGCGAGCATCGATTGGCCTCAGGGCGACCATGCGGCCCGCACGCCGCCTAATGTGGCCAGCAAGCAGCCGACGAGCGCGAACTCGGCCTTGCTCACGGTTGCCTACGGCTTCCCGAGCCGTCATCGGAGGGGTAGAGGCTCGGATGGCCGGCGGTTATGTCCGCCGCGGCGAGTGCCTCCTCAGCCCGCGCTGCTCGCGCCGAGGAACTGCGCGCCCGCGACGTGGCTTGCGAACGGTCTCCGTTGGCCTGGTCGACCAAGGTCACGATCTGTTCCCAGCTCAGGGCAGATCCACGACCCGCGATCCGTCCCGAGCCGCCGTCAACCAGCACAAAATGAGGCGTGGCGGGGACGGAGAGGTCCTCCCAGGTGGCCGTCGACATCACTAGCTCGTGTTCTGCGGGCGCAAGCTCTGTCAACCGCGTCACGCTCTCCCGCTCGGGACCCTTGGTCACGATGACCAGCCGAGTTCCCAACGGAACCGGCGCCCCATCACGCAGGGCCGACCACAGCGGCCCGCATGCACCACAGCCACTGCTCAGGAACGCCAGCAGCGTTTGCGGCGCTCCCGCCCCAAGCGCGAGCTTGACGGCATCGCCAGAAAGCGTCTCCCCAACGAGATCGCCCACCACGGGGGCGGCGGCCGACATCGACCGGGCGGACACGACCGGATCACTCGCCTGGTTCTCGAGAGCGTCAAACCTACGCAGGATCTCCGCGTGGCTACGTAGCAATGCCACGACAAACACGGCCACCACGGCAAGGACCACGGTCTCAACGCTCATCACCGCCACCGTTGCGCTCACGTCGTTAGACTCCTCCCGCCCCGGCGAGCTCGGTCGCCCGCGGCTCCAGGCACGGCACATCATGCCCACACACGGCATCGTCGATGGCCACCGATGAGCCGCAGTTCAGGGCGGGGATCGAGGCCGGGTTCTCGCACACGACCATCCGGCACACGACCTCGGTGACACCCGCGATTTGCGTGTTGCACTGGCCGTAGCGAAACACATTGCAGGCCACGCGACGGTACGCGCAGCTGTCCTTCGCACAGTGACAACCCCCCGGGAAGTGCGTTCCCGGAACACGGTTGCAGTCTACGTAATAGCGCACCCCCTGCTCGGAGCAAAGCCGGCGACCCGCGTAATCGGTGCACATCCACCAGCCGGCTGCGAACGTTCCGGCTGGACAGCTGTTCAAACCGTCGTGGATCTCACAACAGAACGCCGTCCAACCGTCTGTGCACAGCCCGTCCGCGCAAGTTCCCGGACTGATCGCAGCCAGCGCAGAGCCTGGGTAAAGCAAATAGCGCAACGGTGCGACAGATAGCGCCGACCCGGCCACGGCGACGCGCAGCAGCAGTGTCCGGCGTGAGAATCGCCGTTCAAGAAACAACGCAGAGGAGGTCACCATACGATCGCCGACCGTCGCCGGCCCCCCCGTAGAATTGAACACAAGCCGCCAACACACTGCCACGATCCAGGCTCCGATCGAGACCACCAGCGCGATCCCGGGGTCGCTCGCCGCCAGGCTCACCAGACTCGGCGGTCCCCTCAGGGCTGCCGCCGCCGCCATTCCTGCAGACCCCACCGTTAGTCCAAGCTGGCGACCCCTTGACTGGAGCTCGTCGCGCTGCTCGCCGAAGCATTGACAACCAGCGCTGGCACCTGATCGCCACGAGCGGGCATGGGCGAAGGCAAACCCGACGAAGAGCACTGCCAGAGCAAAGCCAGAATCAGGTCCCGGCGCAGAAAGCGCCAGCACGGCGACGATGAACTCAACCAGCGAAAGGACGCGCACCGCGCCAAGCGAATGTGAGGGTGCGAGCACCACGAACTCATTGGCGGCCGACCACGGTCGACGCAGCTTGGCGCCCGCCGCGGAGAGAAGCACGAACGCCAAGACCGTCAGGACGCCCGTCTCAAACGCTGTCAGCAGCATCCTGTCCCCCTGACACGCGAAGGCTGGGCATCGGCCACACGGACGAGCCTAATCTTCAGAGCTCGCACGCACAAGGCGTCGCACTCAGCGCCAGCGCGGGTCGGGGTCATGCACGGACCCATTCGCGATTAGGCTTCATAGCGAACGGAGGAGCATCGATGGCTGACAAGAGAGCTAAAGGGCTGGCGGAGCTGATCGAGCCTCTGCTTGTCGCGCCGGGCTCGAAGGTGGTCCTGGCGAAGGACCACGACCCGGCGTTCAAGGCTGGGTGGCTGAAGAAGAAGCAAGGTGAGGAGCACCTGCAACTGAGCGTGGAGCTGCTCGCCGAGTACCAGGACCGCCTCGCCGCGCAGGACACCTACGGGGTCCTGGTCGTCCTACAGGCGCTGGATGCCGCGGGCAAGGACGGAACCATTCGTCACGTGATGAGCGGCGTGAACCCGCAGGGCGTCGCCGTTCACAGCTTCAAGGTTCCGTCGGCCGAGGAGCTGAACCACGATTTCCTGTGGCGGTATGCGCGGTGTCTCCCGGTGCGGGGGCAGATTGGCATCTTCAACCGCTCTCACTACGAGGAGGTTCTTGTGGTGCGCGTCCACCCAGAGCTGCTTGAGCGCCAGAGGCTTCCGGCGCCGGCGATGGGAGGGAACATTTGGAAGCGGCGCTACGGCGAGATCAACGATTGGGAGCGTTATCTTGTCGATAACGGCATTCGCATCGTCAAGCTGTTCCTCAACATCTCTCGCGAGGAGCAGCGCAGGCGCTTTCTGAAGCGCATCGACCTCCCCGAGAAGAACTGGAAGTTCTCAGCCAACGACGTGACTGAGCGCGCATACTGGGGTCAGTACCAGGAGGCCCTCTCGGAGATGCTCACGCACACCAGTACCGAGTGGGCTCCGTGGCACGTGATCCCAGCCGATCACAAGTGGTTTGCGCGGATCGCGGTGGGGGCCGTGCTCGTGCGCACGTTGATGGAGATCGACCCGCAGTACCCGACCGTGGATCCAAAGACGCGGCAGGCGCTGCAGCAGGCCAAGGTCAAACTCGAGGCTGAGGCGCCAAAGGGCGTCAAGCTCGACCCATTTGAAGCGGAGCAGCGACAGGCGGGTTAGTGGTTTTCACTCAGATGGGATCGTCGGCGGTTCCCGCCCACGACACGGACGCGAGTGGGGTTAGCGTGGAAGAAACATTGGTGTCCCGCCGCCAGACGGGTCTTGACGCTCTGAGTCAGAGCGAGCCCTGGCGCACGATGTTGTGCAGCTCTTCCCCGGCGCACCAGCGGACCAGCTGCTCGGCGGCCAGCGCAGCCGCGCGGGCGTGGCCGAGCGGGGAGTCTCCCGCCAGGTGTGGAGTGATCGACAGCACGCCGGGAGCGCTCCAGAGCGGATGATCGTCAGGTAGCGGCTCTGGATCTGTTACGTCGAGCACCGCTTTCAGTCGGCCGGTGCCGACCTCTGCGAGCAGGGCATCGGCGTCGACAACGGGGCCTCGGGCCGCGTTGATCAGCACTGCGCCGTCGGCCATCGCCGCAAGCTCCGCCGTCCCGATCAGCCCGCGGGTCGAATCGGTGAGCGGGGTCAACACAACCACCGCGTCCGCGCGCGGCAGCAGATCCGCCAGCTCCTGCACTCCGTGCAGATCGTCATGCGCGTGAGACGCGACACCGATCACCTCGGTGCCCAGGACACGAACCCGGGATTCGACGAGACGGCCAATCGATCCCATGCCGAGCACGAGGACCGTCCAGCCGCCAAGGTCGGTCAGGTGGCCCGAGCGCCACACGCGGTCCCGGGCGCTGGCCAGCAGGCCGGAGGACGTCCCCAGCAGAGCGCCGAGCACCCACTCGGCCACCGGCGCGTCACGCGCACCACGCGCGCTGCAAAGGGTGGCCTGCGGGGGGACGCGGTGCTCGATCCAGTCGGTCCCGGCCGACAGCACCTGCACCACGGCGAGGCGATCCAGACCCGGAAGGAGATCGGCGAACTCAGCGTCTCCCGATGGCGGCACGAGAAAGTCAACGCCGGCGAGATCGACGCCGTCCTCGATCGCCGTCACCTCCACGTCCCGGGGAGCCCGTGAACGGACGACGTCGAACGCCTGCCTGGCGGCCGCGACGCGGATTCTGCTCGCACCGGATTCCATTCTGACGACGATACCGCCCCGTTCCGAGCTCGCTGCCGCAACGCTCCGAAATGGACCCGAGAGGCAACCGGCAAGCTTTCATTCCGCGTTCCTGCGATGGCGAGAGCTGGGTTCACGGCACCGTGCCGGTTAAGTAGGACGCTAGTCGACCGCGCGAACCGTCAGTCTCACCCGGGCCGCGCCCCGGTCCGCCCGGAGCCGAAGCACCGGGGCGTGCCGGCCGGACTCGATCCTGGCGCCCGTTACGCGGACCGTGTATCCGTGCCAATAGGTGTAGGGCGGCAGCTCGATCTCCGTCGGGGCGCTGATCCCCGGCGCCACTGCGTAGCTGTATCTGAACGTGAGCGTCGCGCGATTGAACGATTGGGGGCCGGGCCTGCCGGCGGTTGCGAATGGGTACGGGACTGCCAGCGCGTGCGCCATCGCGGGATAGGGCCGGCGGGTCTGCTGATCGAGCAGGCCCTCGTCCGGTTCGCCGGCCGTCGGATCGTCCAGCTGGAGAGCCTCCCAGTAGGCCCAGGACAGATTGGCGCCGTCGGCCAGGGACACCGTCTCGGCGCTGGCCACAGTGTTGTTGGAGGCTCCGAACTCGTCCATGATCCATGGCGGACCGTCCGGCTGATCGGTGCGTGTCCGGTCACGCTCCTGCCTGGTTTGGCGTATCTGCGCCGCCACAGACCCGTACGCGTGAAAGGCGAGCGCGAGCCCGGCGAAGCGCAGCGGCTCGGTGATCCCGATCCGCTCGGGCGCCCCGTAGTTGCTGGCGCCGCTGGGCTCGAACAGCACGACATGGGTCGGATCGGCGGCTTGGATCGCGCCGATCAGGCCGTCGCGCAGCGCGGCGGGGCGGCTGGCCGCGCACGACCGCGGCTCGTGAGCGGGGCCGCCGTAGTCGCATTGGAGCTCTGAATCAAACCGCCTGGGGAGGAAGTCGTTGGGCTCGTTGATGACCTCGTAGCCGATCACGTCGGGGTCATCCCGGTAATGGCGCGCGACCGCCTGCCAGACGCGCGCGAACTGGCCCTGCAGGTCGGCGCGCACGTCGTTGGCCCAGAAGTGATGGATCGCGGTCTGCACGGCCCCGACTCCGTAGGCCTCCCCCCAGGTGATCGGGAGCGTGAACGGCTTGGGGCCGGTGCAGGTGGCCCACGCCGGGGCGCCCTCGCCGTTCCACGGCGTGGCGCCCGTGGCGTAGTAGAACGCCGAGCCCCAGACGTCCTGGTGCATGTCGATCACGACCCTGATCCCCGCCCGGGACAGCAGCGCGACGATCCGGTCGGTCCGCGCCAGGTACGCCCGCACGGTTGCCGCGTCGTAGGGGTCGGCGTTGCGCAGCGACGGAAACGGCGTGCCACGCCGATGGGGGGCGCAGTAGCGAGGGTCGTTCGGACCGACGGCCGCCGGACCCGGCTCCAGCCCCTCCCAAACGATGCCCAGCCGCACGATGTTGAAGCCGAGCCGCGTGAGGGTCCGCGCGTCGGCCGCGGTGAACCGGCGCGCGGGATCCCTGGCCGCGGGCGATAGCACGTACGCCAGCCTCGGCCCCTGGGCGGGGCCGACGCACGGGGTTCCCGCGGCCGGTGTCGGCTCCGCGCCGCCGCCGCACTTGGCCACCAGGTTGACACCGTGAAGCTCCAGCCGTCGCCCGAATTGGTCGGTCAGATACGGACCGCCCCGCGCCTGAACGATCCCCGCGTTCGCCCAGCCCCCCACCCCGGTCGTCGCGCGCGCCGTGCCCGCCGTCGCCGTCCCCAGCACGATCACAGCGGCCAGCGCGAGTACCCATGATCGCCCGGTCAAGGGATCCACTGTAAGCCAACGTCGAGGTAGGCCAACTGCTCATCCTCGGCGGCACGCTTGACTGCGCGCGCCGGCGCTTCGCGGGCAGTCGCGAGCTCGGAGATAGTTGTCAACGCTTGACCGCGAGACCTCAAGCTCCCGGGCGATGTCGCTCATCCCGATCTCCAGCGGTGCCAGCCGTGTGCGACAGCACTCGGACGTCTGAGGGCGCAGCCTTGAGCCCGACGGTCGACCCTTCCACGATCGCAGGTTGGCCATTGCTGTGGGGCTGGGTCTGAATCGTGAAGCGCGCGAGGCGGATCAGCAGGCCGCCACGGTTGGCCCGCACGCTGACGACGATGTCGGTAAGGGTGCTGGACGCCGGGTCGGCGAGCTCCAGCTCCCACGGGTAGACGGCGATCTGCACCGGACCCTCGGCCGGAGTGGAGCTCGCCAGCTCACCGCCGCCGCTGAGCCGCACGCGGGATCCCGACGGAACGCGTCTGGCGGCGCCGTCCAGGACGTTGGCGCCGGAGAGTGCGGCGACCATCACGTTGGCTGGGTTGTGGAGCAGTTCGTCGGCCGTGGCGACTTGCACCAGGCGCCCGTTGTCGAGCACGCCGATCCGCGCGGCCAGCGCGGTGGCTTCGTCGAAGGCGTGGGTGACGAGCAGCGTCGGGAGCTTCAGCTGCTGCAGTATGTCGGCCAGCTCGTTGCGCACCTGCTGGCGCGTGATCGCGTCCAGAGCGCCGAACGGCTCGTCGAGCAGCAACACGCGGGGTTCCCGGGCGAGTGCACGGGCCAGCGCCACACGCTGGCGCTCGCCGCCTGAGAGCTGACGCGGATGCGCGCTTGCGAGGTGTGCGATCCCCAGACGCTTCAGCAGGTCAGGCCGGTCGCGCTTACCCGCAAAGCGCACGTTCCCGGCGACGGTGAGGTGCGGAAACAGCCCGTAATCCTGGGGTAGATAGCCCACCCGCCGGCGTTCCGCGCTCAGCGCAATGCCCGCATCGGCGTCGAACCAGACCTCGGCTCCGAGGGCGATGCGGCCGGCCTGGGGGCGCTCGAGGCCCGCGATCGTGCGCAGCAGCGATGTCTTGCCAGAGCCCGACGGCCCGACCAGGGCGATTGTCTCCGCACCGACGCTCAGCGCGGCGCGAAGATCGAACGCGCGCCGAGGGAGGGTGATGTCGATGTCGAGGAGAGCCATGAGCGCGCGAGCAGCTTGGAGGTGAGCAGAATCGCGGCGCTGACGATTATGAGCAGCACGCCGATCGCGATCGCCTGGTCGAGGTTGGCGTCGAACAGTGAGTAGACGGCAAGTGGAAGCGTCTGAGTGGTCCCCTGGAAGCTACCGGCAAACAAGATCGTCGCGCCGAACTCGCCGACCCCTCGGGCGAAGGCGACCGCGGCCGCCGCGCCAAGCCCGCCCGCCGCCAACGGGATCGCCACCCGCACCATCCGGCGAAGCGGTCCGGCCCCCAGGGTGCCCGCGACATCGATCAGGGTGCAGTCAACGGCCTCGAACGCCGCGATCGCCCCACGCAGATAGAACGGACTCGCGACAAAGGTGATCGCGATCACCACGGCGCCCTGGGTGAAGGCAAGATCGATCCCGAGCGCGGTGATCGTGCGCCCCAACAGCCCGAAGCGGCCGAATGCAACCAACAGCGCCAGGCCGGCCACCGCGGGTGGCATCACCAACGGCAGCTCGACCAGCGTGATCACCACGCTGCGTCCGGGGAAGCGCCGGCGAGCCAGAACGTAGGCGAACGGTGTGCCGAACCCGATCATCAGAGCGAACGAGATGACGTTGCACTTCAGCGAGACCTTGATCGCGTCTGTGGCGACTCTCGTCCCGAAGCCGTTGATCAGATCGTGGACCGGCTGGTAAGTCACCAGCGCGACGATTGGCACAAGCAGAAAGGCCATCACGACGGCCACCACGACGGTCACCGTCACGGCGACCGCCAAACGCCCGAGCGTGGAAATCCACCACACTCGGGCACCGCCGCCGTCGCCTGGAACGCCGCGGCCGGCGGCGGCCCTCACGACTTGCCGAAGCCGGCCGCCTTGAGCGCCGCCTGGCCCTTGGCCGACAGCACGGTCGCCACGAATGCCTTCGCCGCGGTCGGATTCTTGGTCGACTTGACGACCGCGATGAAGTCTTCGGTGCCCGGCTTCGCCGCCGCCGGCAGCCTGACCACCTTCACCTTGCCCTTCGCGGCGTCGGCGTCAGTGATGTAGACGAAACCGGCGTCGGCCTGGCCCGTGGCGACCTCCGCCACCGTCTGCGTCACATCGGTCGTCTGACTGACCACGTTCTTCATCGCGGCGGTCGTGATCCCCAGATTCGCGAACGCGGTCCGGGCATAGTCGCCGCACGGCACCGTGGCATTGCAGATCACGAGCTTGACGCCCTTCTTGGTGATGTCCATGACCGAGGTGATGTGAGCCGGGTTGCCGTTCGGCACGATCAGCACAAGCGTGTTGGTGGCGAACTCCACCGGCTTGGTCACGAGCTTCTTCGCGTACAACATGGCCGGATCCTTCGGGCTTGCCGCCGCGTACACGTCAGCCGGGGCACCCTGCTCGATCTCCGTGGCGAGCGCGCCCGACCCCCCGAACGAGTACCTGGCGTTCGGATCGATCATCGGGAAGACCTTGGTCAGCGACGCGGCCGCGAGCACGGTCGGGTTCGAGCCACCGGTTGGGGTTGCCGACGCCGAGCTCGTCGCCGATGCGGACGTGGTCGCCGATGCGGACGTGGTCGCCGATGCGGACGTGGTCGCCGATGCGGACGTGGTCGCCGGTGAAGACGTGGTCGCTGCCTTGGAGGTCGCGGAGCTTGAGCTCCCGCTGCTCCCGCAGCCCGCGATCAGAGCTGAGATTCCGATCGCCGCGGACGCGGCAGCGGCTCGTCTGACTGGGTTTGCGCTCAACACCTGGACAACCTCCTGAATGTCTCAACCTGGTACGACAGAATCCGGGCACTCTACTAGAATCCTGGCAATGCCCGGGACTTTCCTTCGCGAGCGCCGTCTGGAATGCGGACTTACGCAGACCGAGCTGGCCGCGCGGGCAGGCGTCAGCCGCCAACTCGTGGCGGCGGTTGAGGCAGATCGCAACACGCCGGCCGTAGATGCCGCAATCGGCCTCGCGCGCGCATTGGCGACCAGCGTCGAGGAGCTGTTCGCCAGCCGGCCACGCCAAGTCGTCGCTGCGCTCGGCGGTCGACTGCGCGACGGCGTGGCCGTCCGGGTAGGCCGGGTAGCCGACCAGCTTGTCGCCGCCGAGCTCGCCGATCACGGCATCGCCGGAGCGACCTGGGCAAAGCCCGACGGCGTGCTGGGCGACGGCGAGCTGCGACTGTTTCCCGGCGCGGTCCCAGCCGGCGTGGTGCTGGCGGGGTGCGATCCCGCCCTTGGTGTGGCTGAGGCCCTGCTCGCCGGACTCGGCCCGCAGAGTCTGCTCGCCATCTCCGCCGCCAGCGGGACCGCGCTGCGCGCGTTGCGGCGAGGGGGCGTACACGCCGCGGTCGTCCACGGCCTCCCCCACGAGCTTCCCGAGCCGCCCATCCCGGTCATACGCTGGCATCTGGCGCGCTGGCAGGTTGGGCTCGGCGTGTCACGCAAGCTCCGCGATCACTCGTTCGAGGCCGTGCTTCGCAGCAACGTGCCAGTTGCGCAGCGCGACCCGGCCGCCGCCAGTCAGCAGGCGTTCGAGCGCGCGCGAGTCGCCGCCGGGGTCGAGGCTATCTCAGCTGGTCCGCGCGCGAGCGGGCACCTTGATGCCGCCCGCATCGCCGCAACCCTGGACGGGGCGGCAGTCACCACCGAAGGCGCCGCCGGAGCTTTCGGCCTACGCTTTCTCGGCTTGGAAGACCACGTTGTAGAGGTCTGGATCGCGCAACGCTGGAGCGACCACCCGGGCATCAGCGCGCTCGGAGAGGTTCTCGCCGCCCGAGCCTTCACCGCACGGGTGGCCCACTTTGGCGGCTATGACCTGACCCACTGCGGCGAGCGCGTCACCGCAGCGGCGGACGCATAGACAAGCGCCGCTCGCTCCGCGTCTCGAAGGTCAGCGCTGGACGGTTAGGCTGTGACGATGCACTGGCAGTGGCCCGTCGGCGCTGGCCTGGCTTTCCTGCTCGCAGTCGTCACCACGCCGGCCGGTGTCTCAGGCGCCGTGCTGTTGCTCCCGATCCAACTCAGCGTCCTTCACGTCTCCAGTCCCGCGGTCACTCCGACCAATCTGCTGTTCAACGTGGCGTCCACCCCTGGTGGGCTGATCCGCTTCGCTCGCGAGAGCCGCATCGGAGGGCCGCTGACAGGTCTGCTGGTCGCTGGAACGCTACCGGGCGTCGTCGCCGGCGCGATCCTGCGCGTGGAGCTGCTCCCGGGGTCGCGCAGCTTCACTCTCGTCGCCGCGCTCGTGCTGCTCCCGGTTGGACTCTGGCTTCTGCTCGGAGCTCAGCGACTCAAGCCCGCCCGGCCCGAGCCCACGGCGCATCACCGTCGCCTGATCTGGCTCCTGGCGCTGACGGTCCGGACGGTGGGAGGCATCTACGGCATCGGCGGCGGCTCGCTGCTGGCCCCGATCCTGATGGTGATGGGCTATTCCGCCTATGAGGTCGCTCCGGCCGCCCTATCGGCGACGTTCCTTACTTCGGCCGCCGGCATCGCCGCCTACCAGATCCTGCAGCTCACACACCACGGCCCGATCGCGCCGCAGTGGATCCTCGGAGCGTTCCTCGGTGCCGGTGGCTTTCTCGGGAGCTACTGCGGCGCGCGCCTGCAGCGACGCCTGCCCGAGGCCTCGCTTCGGCGCCTGCTCGGATTGATCGCCTCGCTCGTCGCGCTTCGCTACTTCCAGACCGCAACGTCGACCCAAACCTCCGCTCAGGGAGCTGGCGCGCACGCCGATCATCAGAAGCACCGTGGCTGACACTCAAGCGCAACGACGGCGGCGCCGCAGCCCAGGTCGGAAGCGCTGATGAAGCCGTTCGGCGAAGGCACCGAAGATCAGTTCGGGCTCCTGACGCGCGAGGAGTGCGTCAGCCCACGGTGCTGAGCACCGGGGTGAACGCCGGCTGCTCGCCCAGCGGCCGCACGTCGACGGCCACGACCTTGTACTCCGGACAGGAGGTGTTCACGTCGGCCGACTGTCCCACCAGCAGATTGGTGCGTGCTTCGGGAAAGTGAAACGAGGTGAACACGTGCCCGGGCTCGATCCGCTCGGTGACCCGGGCGTGGAGCTCGGTACGCCCCACCCTGCTTCGCACCGACACCTTGTCACCCTCGGAGATCCACAGCCGCGCCGCGTCGAGGGGATGGATCTCCAGCCAGTCACGGTCGACCAGTTCGACGTTGTGCGTTCGCCGGGTCATCGTGCCGGCGTTGTAATGCTGGAGCACGCGGCCGGTCACCAGCACCAGCGGGAACTCCTCGTCGGCAGCGTCGCCGGGAGCCTTATAGGGCAGGGCAGCGAACTGCCCCCGTCCCCCGGGCCGGTCGAATGTGGTGTCGTACAGCGTCGGAGAGTCGCTGCCGTCGGCTCGCACCGGCCACTGCAGCCCGCGGCGTCCCAGCCGCTCACGACTGAGGCCCGCATAGGCCGGGGTCAGGCGGGCGATCTCGTCCGTGGTGTCCCACGGCGTCTGCCAGCCAATCTCGTGGCCGAGCATGCGTGAGACCGTGGTGAGGATCTCGAAGTCGGTCTTGGCGCCGCCGGGCGGGTCGATCGCCGGCTCGACGACCTGAAAGCGCCGCTCCGCATTGGTGAACGTGCCCGACTTCTCCAAGAACGACGATGCCGGGAGGATCACGTCGGCGTACTTGGTGGTCTCGTTCTCAAAGATGTCCTGGCAGACCACGAACTCGAGGCTCTCCAGGGCGGCCGTGACGTGCGCGGTGTCCGGGTCGGTCTGGGCCACGTCCTCACCGAAGATGTACATCGCCTTGAGGTCACCGGCGATCGCGGCATCGAACATCTGCGGGATCGTGTAGCCCTTCTGTCGTGACAGGTTGACCCCCCAGGCCTGCTCGAAGGAGCGCGCGGTCTCCTCGTCGCTGACGGGTCGGTAGGCCGTGTAGGTGTCGGGCAGGGCGCCCATGTCCGAGGAGCCCTGCACGTTGTTCTGGCCGCGCAGCGGCAGCAGCGCCGAGCCGGGCTTGCCCACCTTGCCCGTCATCATCGCCAGGTTGCACAGCAGCTGCACGACCTCGGAGCCGTACTTGTGCTCGGTGACCCCCAGGCCCCACAGCAGCGAGCCGCTCTCCGCCTCGCCGTAGATGTGTGCGGCGTGCTCCAGATCGGAGGCGGGAATCCCGGTGATCTCCTCAACGGCGCCGGGGTCGTATAGCTCGAGCAGTTCCTCGAGGGCCTCGTAGCCCTCGGTGCGTCCGGCGATGAACTGCTCGTCGGTCAGTCCGTCGCGGCGCACGACATGACACAGGCCGAGCACGACTGCGGCGTTGGTCCCCGGACGCGGCGAGAGGTGCAGCACCCCGTAGTCGGCGAGCTCGATCCGGCGCGGATCGATCGTGATCAGCTTGCAGCCGCGCAGGGCGGCCTGCTTGATCCGGGCGCCGACGACCGGATGACCCTGGGTGGGGTTGACGCCCAGCATCAGCGCGACCTCGGCGTGGTCGATGTCGGTGAACGATCCCGTGGCGCCCGAGAGGCCGAACGACCGGCGCAGCGCGAACGAGGTCGGCGAGTGGCAGACGCGCGAGCAGTTGTCGATGTTGTTGGTCCCGATCGCCGCCCGCATCAACCGGGCCATCGCGTAGCAGTCCTCGTTGGTCGCGCGCGACGACGCCAGGCCGGCGATCGCGTCCGGGCCGTGCTGCGCCTTGATCCGTGACAGCTCTGAGACGATGCGCTGCAGCGCCTCGTCCCAGCTGGCGACGCGGAACCGACCGCCCTCCCGGATCAGCGGTGAGGTGAGACGATCACGGGCCCGGGTGAACTGATGGGCGAAGCGGCCCTTCAGGCACGTGTGGCCCTCGTTGGCGGGACCATCCAGAGCCGGGCTGATCGAAACGATCCGTCCCTGCTTGGCGTGCGCCTCCAGTCGACACCCGACACCGCAGTAGCCACACGTGGTGGTGACCGAGAAATCAAAATCATTATTAATCATGTTTTTGTCACCTCTACTCAGATCGTAGACGCTTGCGCAAACGTGGTCCGGGCTCTGAGACGATCGGAACACGGGCCGCACCATTGGCGGGGAGCAGGGTTATCTCGGTGATCGCGTCGGTCGGGCAGGTGTCGGCGCACGCGCCGCAGGAAACGCAGGTCGAGTCGGTAAAGCCGCTGTCCAGACCCGCCGTGATGTTCGCCTCAAAGCCGCGCCCGGTGGCGGTCAGGGCAAACGCCCCTTGGACCTCGTCGCACGCGCGCACACACCGTCCGCAGGAGATGCACAGCTCGTGCTGGAAGGCCAGATACGGGTGGCGCAGATCGTGATCGGTCTGATGCTGGGCGCCCGGCCAGCGCGGCTCGCCGACCTCCAGAGCCGCCGCGACCTGCGCCAGCTCGGTGTGCGCCGCCGGCGCCTGGGGCAGTTCGGATAGGACCAATTCGACCACTGCGGTCACCACCCGGCGGGCGGTGGCATCGCCGGTGTCGATCACCATTCCGTCGCGGCACTGGGTGGTGCAGGCCGGCAGCGGCTTGGGCGATCCCTGCACGCCGACCAGGCATACGCGGCAGGCGCCGAACGGGGCTTGGCGCTCGTCGAAGCACAGCGTCGGCACCCACGAGCCGACGGCCGTGGCCGCGTCCAGGATCGTGGCTCCGGCCTGGACCTCCGCTTCGGTTCCGTCGATCTCGACGCGCATCAGGCGAGCCCGAGCTCGTCGGGGAAATGGGCCAGCAGGCTGCGCAGCGGCGCCGGCATACCGCTGCCGTGAGCGCACAGGCTGCTGAGCTCAAGCGCTTCGAGCAGCTCCTCCAGCCGCCCGCGTTGCACGGGAACCTCCGCCGCGAACATGTCGTGGGCACGCTGCAGTCCGATCCGGCACGGGAAGCACTTTCCGCAGCTCTCGTGGGCGCCGAAGCGCAGCAGGTGACGGGCGACGTCGCGCATGTTCATCGTGTCGTCGAAGGCGAGGATGCTCCCGTGCCCCACCATGCACCCCTCGGCGGCGAGCGCATCGAAGTCGAACAGGGTGTCCAGCCGTGAGGCGGGCAGGATCCCGCCCAGCGGACCGCCGATCTGGACGGCCTTCAGCGTGCGGCCGTCCCGCAGACCGCCGGCCACGTCCTCGCACAACTCCCTGACCGAGAGCCCGAACGGGACCTCGTAGACGTTGGGTCTGACGAAGCGCTCGTTGAAGCACACGAGCTTGCTGCCGGTGGTCTTGACATCGGGGCTGAGCGCCCGGTACGCGTCAGAGCCACGGGCGGCGACGAACGGGATGTTGGCCAGCGTCTCGGTGTTGTTGACGACCGTCGGCCGGCCCAGGATCCCACGCTCGGCCGGGAACGGCGGCCGGGCCGACACGGTTCCGCGCAGCCCCTGCAAGCACGCGAGCAGCGCCGTCTCCTCGCCGACCACGTAGGAGCCGGCTCCCTCCAAGACCATGATGTCGAAGTCAAAGCCAGTACCGAGGATGTTGCGTCCCAGCCATCCGTCCGCCCGGGCCCGCTCGATCTCGGCGTCGAGGCGCGGCTTGGAAAGCGGGTACTCCGACCGGGTCATGATGAAGCCGTGCGCGGCGCCGACAGCGAATCCCGCCAGCGCCATGCCTTCCAGCACCAGCGCCGGATTGCGCTCCATCAGGTACTTGTCGATATAGGAACCAGGATCGCCCTCATCGCCGTTGGCGACGATGAACTTCTCCTCACCAACCGCCGCGCGCGTGAAGCGCCACTTCGTGCCGGCGGGGAATCCGGCGCCGCCACGGCCGCGCACCTCGGCCGCCTCGACGTCATCCAGCAACGACTCCGGGGTCAGCTCGGTCAGCGCCCGCCGCAGCCCTGACCAGTCCCCGGGGCGGGTGAGTACCGGCTCGGCGAGCCGCGTCTCCCACTCCGGCTCGGCGGCCGGTCGGGTGGCGCCGGCCAGAACGCGCGCGACGACACCCGGGCCGGCGTCGACGACGTCTCCGTCGCGGACGGTGGGGGCGCTGTGGCAGAAGCCCAGGCAGACGGTCTCGGCCAGCGAGACGGTGCGGTCGGCGCGGCGCTCGCCGAGCGCGAGCCCGAGCCCTTCGCTGACCGCGTCCACGTGGGAGCCGCCGGTGGTCGCGAAGCAGGCCGTGCCGGTGCATACCCGCACATGGCGAGCGCCGCGGGGGATGATCAGGTCGTCGTAGAAGCTCGACACGCCGTAGACGGCCGCCTCGGGCAGCCCGGAGAGCTCCGCGGCGCGCCGCCGGTCCTCATCGGTGAGCTCGCCGTGATCGTCCACGGCCTCCTTGAGCACGTCCAGGGCGGTGGGCGCCTGGAAGACGTGATGACGGCGGATCAGCTCAACGAGGTTCTGCGACACCGTGCTCCTGACGTTTGGTGAAGTCTGTCGTACGCATCCGTCCACCCTGAACAGCACGTCAAACATCGCTTCCCAGGGTAACTGAGCGACAACGGTCCACGCAACGCGGGGGAGCAGCATCGACTCTGAATCGGACAAATTGATGCAAGAAACCGTCGAACAGGCGGCCGAGCACGCCGAGCGGTCAGTAGAGCATCGCCAGGAGACCACAGCGCCGGACGGCGTAGTCGCAGGACGCCGCGGGCGCGCGGAGCGCGGAGCGCGGAGCGCGGAGCTCGACAAAGGACCGCATGACCGAATCAGCCACTTACAAGATCGTCGAGATCGCCGGCACCTCGCCTGAGAGCATCGCCGAGGGCGTGGCTGCCCTTTTCGCGGTTTGGGCTTGAAATCTTGCGCCGGGAAGAACCTTGCCGGCCGCGGCGTCCTACCTGTATGCCGGTCCCCATCGATACCCAGGAGGCATGTCCATGTTGCGCAGACCAATCTCGATTGCGCTGATCGCCGCGCTCGCCGGGCTCGCCACGGCCCTGATCGCTCCGCTGGGCGCCGGTGCCAGATCCGGGTCGACCGAGATCCAGATCCGGAGCACCGCGCTGGGCAAGGCGCTGGTCAACGGCTCGGGATTCACCGTGTACGTGTTCAGCCGTGATGGGCGAGACCGGGATATGTGCGTCCGCATCAGCGGCTGCGCGGGGATCTGGCCGGCGGTCAGGACGGCCGGTGCTCCGAGCGCGGGGCCCGGGGTCAAGCGCTCGCTGCTGGGCACGATCAAGCTGGCCCACGGCGTCAAGCAGGTGACCTATGCCGGGCATCCGCTGTACACCTACTCGGGCGACAGCTCACGCGCCGCGACGAGCTATGTCGGTGCCAGCCAGTTCGGCGGCAGTTGGTCTGCGATCACCGCCGCTGGCAAGCTCCTGAAGTGACCCCGGCTGGCGCGCGCAATAGTGCGTCTAAAGACCCCGGGCGAGGTGATAGTAGGACTGATTCCAGCGCAGCTCGTCGGCAAACCGCCCGATCCTCGTCTCGGCGTCGATCACGACCAGCTCCAACCCCGCGATCTGGGCAAAGTCCCGCAGCGGCTCCAGGCCGAGTGCTGTCGTCAGAACGGTGTGATGCGAGCCGCCGGCGATCAGCCACGCCTCCGCGGCGGTGCTAAGCCCCGGACGCGGCGTCCAGACCGCTCGAGCCACCGGCAGCCGGGCAAGCTCGGCGTCGGGCTCGACGATGTCGACCTCGTTGACGATCAACCGCAGGCGCCCGCCCATGTCGACCGCGCAGATCACCACGGCGGGGCCCGGCGCGGCGGTGAACACGAGTCGGACCGGATCCTCCCGGTCGCCGATCGAGAGCGGGTGCACCTCGCAGCTCGGGCGCTGGCCGGCGATCGAAGGACACACCTCGAGCATGTGAGCGCCTAGCACCTTCTGGCCTCCGGGCCCAAGGTGGTAAAGGTAGTCCTCCATGAACGAGGTCCCGCCCTCCAGACCCTCGGCCATCACCTTCATGATCCGCAGCAACGCCGCTGTCTTCCAATCGCCCTCGGCCCCGAATCCGTAGCCCTCGGCCATCAACCGCTGCACGGCGATGCCCGGCAGCTGCCTCAGCTCCCCCAGATCCTCGAACGTGTCGGTGAACGCCGCAAATCCTCCCTCCTCCAAGACGAAGCGCAGGCCCGCTTCGATCCTCGCCGCCACCTGAAGCGATTCACGTCGGTCGCCACCTGAGCGCAGCTCAGGTGCCAACTCGTAGCGAGCCTCGTATTCGTCCACCAACCCGTCGACGACGTCCTGCGCGGCGCCGGAGACCGCCCGGCCGAGCACGTCTATGCCGTATCCATTGACCGTCACGCCAAGTTGCAGCTGGGCGCCCACCTTGTCGCCCTCGGTGACCGCGACGTTTCGCATGTTGTCGCCGAAGCGCGCCACCTCCAGACCCCGGGCCTCACGCCAGCCACAGGCCGCGCGCGACCAGGTCCCGATCCTAGACTGCACCTCGGGATCGGCCCAGTGTCCGACGATCGTTTTGCGCGCGATCCGCAGGCGGGTCTCCAGGTACCCGAACTCGCGGTCGCCGTGGGCGGACTGGTTGAGGTTCATGTAGTCCATGTCGATCTGCGTCCAGGGCAGGTCGCGGTCGAACTGGGTGTGCAGATGCAGCAGCGGCTTGCGCAGCGAGGTCAGCCCGCCGATCCACATGCGAGCCGGGGAGAAAGTGTGCATCCAAGCGATCACCCCCACGCACTGTTGGTCGGAGTTGGCCTCGGATAGCGCCCGGCGGATCGAGTCAGGGTCGGTGAGCGCCTTGCGGTGGACGACGGAGACGGGAATCGCCTCGCTGGCGTCAAGCGCGCGCACGATCTGCCGCGAATGCTCGTCCACCTGCTCCAGTGCCTGCGCTCCGTAGAGATGCTGGCTACCGGTGAGAAACCAAACGCAACCTTGCTCGCCGTTCATCGAACCTCCATCCTGTCACGAGCTGCACGAGCCAGCTAACAGTCAACCTCTCAATGAGGGTTATGCTTGCGTCTGCGGAAGGTGTATCCACTGTCCAGGAAAGATCAAGTTGGGGTCCCCCGTTCCGATCCGCGCTGCGTTCGCGTCCCAGATCGCCACGACCTCGCGCTCGATCTGCGCGTTGCCGACGTCGGCCCCGAGCACTCGGCCGGCGATCCGCCACAGCGAGTCGCCCGAGCGCACCGTGATCCAGCCACCGGTGGAAGCGGCGACCGACTGATGCTTGGCCGGGCGCACGGACGCCGGACGGGTCAGCGGAGCGCCGCGGTCGACGACGGTGACCACCCGGACCATCTGACCCCGGCTGCCGATTACGATCGCCGAGTAGGCGACGTCCGGCACCAGCTTTACGCCCTTGACCGACACCAGGGGGGCGCTATCGCCGGCCCGCATCGCTGACAGCGAGTGCACGCCGGGATTGACCGACAGGTAGGGCGTCGCCTGGGTGAAGTTCAGACGCTGATCGACAACCTTGGAGTCCAGCTCCAGCTGCGGGCTGCCCAGCTCGGGGGCCGCGTGGATCACGCGGACGAGGCTCGTGCCGGGCTTCCCGGCCTCAGCCTTGTAGACGCCCAGGACCACGCCCTTGGTCTCGGCCAGGGCGACCATGTCGTACGCCCCTGAGCCAATCGTGGCGCTGCCCTGCGCCAGCGTGCTGCCGCCACTGCCGACCAGCGTCCAGTGGAAGCGGCCCGAGCGAACGCTGCGCCACGGCGTCGTCTGTCCAAAGCTGACCGTGCCAAGCTTGGTTTCGCCGGAGCCGAAGTCGACTTCGACCGCTGCGCGCCCAGCGCCGGGCACCCCGTGCACGAAGCGCACAACTGCTTTGGCCAGCGACTCAGCCGGCATCAGGAGCCAAGCACAGAGGCCTAGCGCTAAAGGTGCCAGACTTCTGCGAAACACCCCTTTTCATTCGCCTTCTTGATGCATTCCCTTGCATCACGCGAGGTTAGCAGCGTGACCATCAATCCGACTACAGGAGCATCATCCCCTGGATGACGACGGTCGCCACCCAGCGCTTGATCGACGCGGCCGCCGCGCTTGAGGAAGCTGACCGAGCGCTGCTCAACCTGCTCGTCACCCGTGGGCTCGACAACGACGCGCTCGCCCGGACGCGCTCGCCCGGCTGGCGCGCGTGAACGCCGCGGCGATCGTCGCTCGCCGTGAGCGGATCGTGCACCGGCTCAGCGATCAGCTCGGCCTCCCGCCGGACCAGGTCCGCGACGCGCTGGACGAAATCCGGGTCGCAGCGCTCCAGCCGCCCGCCGATGCCGAGCCGGACACGCCGGCGAACGGAAACGTCGCGGCGCCGCTAGCGGGAACGCCCCCGTCCGCGGACACCCCACCGCCCGGTGCGTTGCCCGCAGCATCCGACGGTGCCTTGGGCGCCGCCGGTGACGTTGCCGTGCCCGAGCAGACCGGCCCGTCGGAGCATCGCTCAAAGCGCAAGCTGCTGGTCACCGCGGCGGTCGCCGGGCTGGGGATTGCCGCGGTGGTGATCGTCCTGCTGGGGTCGGCGTCAACCAAGCACGCTCGCCACGCCCCGGTCACGAGCTCAACCGCGACCGCGCCCACCCCGTCGACCTTGACAGCGGCTGGTCCTGCCGCGATCACGACGCCGGCGCACCCCAAGCAGCCGGGCCACGATCGCCCGGCTGCGGGCGCTTACCGGCAGCGCTTGGCCACCCTGCTCGGCGGAGCGTTGCACGCCGCCGGGTCGGTCGCCCTCGCCGGCACCGCGGCGCATCCCCGGCTGACGCTGCAGATCACGGGCCTGATCGGCGCCCACAACGGCCATTACGAAGCGTGGCTCTACAACTCGATTCTGGACTCCGTGCCACTAATCCGGCTGCGTTACGGGGTCGCGAACTTCACTGTCGCGCTCCCGCGCGACTACCGCCGCTACCAGTGGATCGACATCTCCTTCCAGCCTCCCGGGATGGTCAACGACAGCGGCGAGTCGGTGATGCGCGCCAGCCTGCCCGGCTCACGCACGCTGACCGTCACCTCTGTTGCAGCAGGCTGATCCGCAGGCCTCGCCGATAAGACTGACGGTGAAGCTGAGCTTGAGGTTACCGGCCGGTGCTATCGAGCTAGTCGCACGGCCAGGGGCTCGAGCCTGGCGATCACGTCGAAGTACCGTGAAGGCATCAGTCGGGCCAGAGCGTCCAAGGCATAAGCGTCGGGACCGACGAGGATCCGGCTCTTGCCCGCCTTCACGCCGCGGTGGATGGTCCGTGCGGCACGCTCCGGGGTGGTCGACGCCATCGCCTCGAACTGCCGCGCGGCCTCGTCGTGGGTCATGTCCGGGTGCAGCGGATGTCCATGGTAGCGCGCGTTGTGGGCGATATTCGTCTTCACCCCCCCGGGATGCACCGTCACCGCCCGGACTCCGGTGCCACGAAGTTCCTGGCGCAGCGAGTCGGTGAAGCCTCGCACGGCGAACTTGGAGGCACAGTAGGCACTCTGGTAGGGCATCCCGAGCAGCCCGAACACGCTAGAGGTGTTGACGATCACGCCCGAGTTCTGGCGCATCAGGATCGGCAGGAACGCCCGCACGCCGTTGACGACACCGCCGAGGTTGATCTGCAGCACCCATTCGTCGTCCTCCACGGCGGCCTCCGCGACGCTCTGCGAGGTCGACACCCCGGCGTTGTTGAACACCATCCCCAGCGGCGCCGGGGCCCAGTCGGCGATCTCGGCGGCAAATCCCAACTGCGCGTGACGATCCCGGACGTCAAGTTGGCGGACCAGGACCGGACCGCCGATCAGCTCGGCGGTCTCGGCGAGACCCTGCTCGTCCTGATCGACGATCGCCACCGGACAGCCGTGGGCGGCCAGGCGCTGCGCGACGGCGCGACCGATTCCTGACGCGGCGCCCGACACGAACGCGGTCAGGCCATCGACGGGTACCTTGGCCTTGGGCATGCGGTGACCCACTGTGGCGAACTTCAGACCTCGACGCGCTCGGGAGCCGGCGCGGCCTGTTTGGAGCTCGTGAGATAGTCCCCGGGCTGAAACTCACGCAGGCGCCGTTGGTAGGCTCGGACGCTGCCCGGCCACAGCGTCGAGTTGCGGCCGGTCGCGTCGGTGTACCAGCTCAGACAGCCGCCAGCGGTCCAAACGCTGCCCTCGGTGCCCTTGTCCACGTCGGCCACCCAGCGCGCTTGCGCTGCCGGAGTGGGCTCCAGCCAACCGATCGCGTTGACGCGCCGGTGGGCCAGCGCCTGGCGGATGTAGGCGACCTGGGCCTCGATCATCAGCAGTACCGAATTGTGGCCGAGGGCGGTGTTGGGACCAAGCAGCAGGAACAGGTTGGGAAAGCCGCTGACCGCGACGCCAAGGTGGGCCCTCGGACTTCCTTGCCAGCTTTCGGCCAGCGTCTGGCCGCCGCGGCCGACGATCCGGTGGCTGATCGGCTGGTCGTTGACCTGAAAGCCGGTGCCGAAGATGATCGTGTCCACCGAATGCTGGACGCCGTCGCGGTCCACGATCCCGTCCGCAGTGACCTCGGCAATGCCCGAGCTCACGAGCTCGGCATTGTCGGCACAGATCGCCGGATACCAGGAGTTGGAGCCGAGCACGCGCTTGCACCCCAGGCGATAGTTCGGGGTGAGCCGCTCACGCAGTTGGGGATCGGGGACCTGAAGTGCGATGTGGGCCCGAGCGCGGCGCTCGGCTACGCGCATCAGCGACGGGTGGCTGAAGCCGAAATGCAAGCTCTCCAGCAACGAGAAGACGGCCTTGCGGTAGGCATGCAGCAGTCCGGGATGGCGTTGGAAGCGTTGCCGCCAGCGCTCGGGCACGCGGGGGTTTGATCGCGGAAGCACCCATGGTGGGGTGCGCTGGAAGACGTGCAGCCGTGCCACCTGCGGCTGGATCTCGGGCACGAACTGGATCGCCGAGGCGCCGGTGCCGACCACGGCGACGCTGCGGCCCTCCAGGTCATGATCGTGATCCCAGCGCGCGGAGTGGAAGATCTTCCCGCCGAACCGCTCAATACCGGGCAGCTCGGGGATCGCGGGATCGGCGAGGCCACCGGCTCCGGAGATCAGCACGTCCGCCGTCAGCGTGCCCCGGCTGGTCTCAAGCCGCCAGCGCTCGTGCTCGTCATCCCAGCGCGCTGAGCGCAGATCGTGCCCGAAGCACAGGCGGGAATCCAATTCGTGGCGCGCGACGACCTCGCGCATGTAGTCCCAGATCTCCGGCTGCTCGGCGAATGCCCGGCTCCACCGTGGATTCTGGGCCTCGCTCCATGAGTACAGGACGCTGGGGATGTCACAGGCGCAGCCCGGATACGTGTTGTCTCGCCAGGTGCCGCCCAGATCATCGGCGCGCTCGAGCACGACAAAATCCGAGTGCCCGTCCTGCTCGAGCGCGATCGCCATCCCCAGGCCGGAGAACCCGGAGCCCACGATTGCGAACTCCACGTGTCGATCGTCATCGGGCAATTGTTCGGGCTTCTCCGTTTCGCGCTCCTGGTACATTCACGTACCGCTGGTGCGCCAGCATACCAGCCCGCCCCCGGCAGCCGCTCCCGGCAGCCCGCTCCCGGCAGCCCGCTCCCGGCAGCCCGCTCCCGGCAGCCGCTCCCGGCAGCCGCTCCCGGCAGCCGCTCCCGGCAAGCCGCTCCCGGCAAGCCGCTCCCGGAGCTAGAACAGCGCGCCGGCGAGGATCGCCTTCACCGTCGCCCCGGCGCTGGCGCGCAGCTCGCGCATGTCTCGGCCGCGCTGAATCGAGATCACCGCCAGCTCGCGCAGACCGCCAACGATGATGATCGCGGTGTCCAGCGCCAGCGACCGCGCGGCGAGCCCCGGCTGGACCACGCGTCCGGATTCGACCAGGTCGATCAGCAGCTTCGCGAACCGCTCGATCACCGCCAGCCCGCGCTCCGCGCCGGCCTGCCCGAGGCCGGGCAGTTCGCGCACAAAGCTGCTGTAGAGCGCCGGCTGCGCGGTGACGTTGTCGATGTAGGCATCGATCGCGTGATCGACCTGCTCCTCAAGCGACTGCTCGGGGACCACGGCCGCCGCGATCTGCTCCATCATCGCGTCGTTGGTGGCGTCGAACAGGGCCAGAAAGCAAGCGTCGCGATCATCGAAATGCTCGTAGAAGTTGCGTCTCGAGGTTCGCGCCAGCCGCACAACGTCGGCCACCGTCGTCTCGCGGTAGCCGCGTTGCTGGATCGACGCGGCCATCGCGTCGATCAATCGCTCGCGGTGACCGGCGCGTTCGGGTGCTGGGTCGGTCGTCCGCCGGGCCATGCGCGGCGGGCCTGCCGGTGCCGATTCTGGAACCACCTTAACCACGCGGGCTCAATGGAGCGACGGTCGAAGCTGGGCCCAAGGCGACGCTGCCTCGATCTGAGCCGCGAGCGCGTACAGCGCGTCCTCGGCTCCCATCCGCCCCACCAGCTGGATGCTCAACGGCAGGCCGTCGGAGCCCACGCCGGCCGGCAGCGAGACGGCTGGCTGGCCGGTCAGGTTGAACAGCGGGGTGAAAGGTGTGAAGCGCCCCGCCATGTCGATCGCCAGCGGGGCGGGGCGATCGTAGCCGCCCTCAGCGGCGATCGCTGTCTTGGCAAGCCCGGGGGTCACCAGGACGTCGAACTCGCACCACAGCGCCATGATCCTGGCGCTCGTTCGGGCTCGCTTGTCGAGCAGCCGGGCGTGCCGGCGCGGGGGCACCAGCCGGCGGCCACCGGCTGCCATCTGTCGCGTCGTGGACTCCAGCTGAGAGGGGTCGGGAATCGCGCATGACTCCTCGTAGATCCCGCACAGCCAGGTCTGCAGGAACTCCAGCTGCGCCAGCCCGTAGGCTGGATCGCGCTCTGAGACCTCGTGACCCAGCGTCACAAGCAGCGCGGCGGTCCGGTCAAACGCCGCGCGCTGATCGGCAGACACCCGGGCGATCAGGCCGGCCGGCACCTTGGCCGAGATCGCAATCCGCAGCCGGCCCGGCGGCCGGCCGGCCGCCTCCAGGTAGCTGCCGGTGAGCTTCGGCGCGCCGGCGCCGGCGTTTGTGCCCGCCATCACATCGAGCATCAGCGCGCTGTCGGCGACGGTCCGCGTCAGCGCGCCGTATACGCTCAGCCCGAGCCAGCCCTCGGCTGCGGGCGCCATCGACACGCGCCCGCGTGTCGACTTCATCCCGACCAGGCCACAGCAAGCCGCTGGGATCCGGATCGAGCCGCCGCTGTCTGAACCGGTGGCGACCGGCACCATGCCGCTGGCCACGGCGGCCGCCGACCCACCTGAGGAGCCGCCCGGCGTGCGCGTGAGATCCCACGGATTGCGGGTCACGCCGTTGGCGGCGGTCGCCGTCCAGGGAAAGATCGTCAGCTCGGGGACGTTGGTGATCCCGATCGGGATCGCGCCGGCGGCGCGCAGGCGCCGGATCGCCTCGGCGTCGGCCGCCGGCGGCGGCCCGTAGCTGCGTGAGCCCTTGGTCGTCGGCTGCCCGGCGACGGCGATGTCGTCCTTGACGGCGATCGGGACGCCGGCCAGCGGCAGCTCGGAGTCGGTCAGCGCCGAGTCGGCGGCTAGCGCATCGGCCTGCGCGAGCGCCGGCTCGGCCAGCGTGACCCGGAACGCGTTGGTGGCGCCGTCCAGGGACTCGATCCGCGCCAGGCAGAGCTCGACCAGCTCACGCGGATGTACCTGTCCGGCGCGGACCAGTGCGGCCAGCGCGCCGGGACCGGCGAACGCGAGCTCTTGGTCGGCGGTCATGGTCACGACGCACAGCTTCTCAGCGCCGGCGTGCGCCCGCAAGCGTTAGGGCCCACGAAACCCTGAGCGCTCAGCGCAGCGCGCTCACGAGCTCGCGGATCGCGCCTGGGTAGCGATAGGAGATTCCGCCGTGGGCACCCTCGAACAGCTCCAGCGAGTGCTCGACCCCGAGCCGCCGCAGCTCCTGGGCGAACGCCTCGGCGCCCAGATCGAGAAACCACTCGTCGCTGCGGCCGGCGTCCAGATAGATCCGGCGCATGCTCCCCAGCGCCTCCGCGTACCGCGGCGCCATCCGAACGGGGTCGAGCGCCAGCCAGCGCTCCCACACCTCGTCGACCAGGCGCCCGGTGGAGATGTCAAACGGCAGGATCGCCTCACCCGGGCGCGCCGGGTCAGGCGAGTAGGCGGCCGCGTAGCCATAAGTCGAGAACGCCGTCCCGTAGCGCGACCAGTCGAAGTGGTCGGCCCGCGCCACCTGCTCCAGCAGCCGCTGGTAGGACCCCTCGAAATGATCGCGCAGCTGTCTGGCGATCAGCGGGAACTCGCGCTGGTAGGAGCACTCGAACAGCGCGTCCCCGGCGTGTGAGGCCAGCGCCCCGAACACGTCGGGTCGCAGCATCGGAACGACCATCGCACCATAGCCGCCGGAGGACTTGCCGGCCAGCCCGCGGTGCTGGCGATCGGCGATCGTCGGATAGCGCTCGTCGACGAACGCCACCACCTCGTCGCACAGGTAGTCCATGTACCGCCCCGTGCTGGTCGAATTCAGGAATTGCGAGCCACCCAGCGACGTCCACGCGTCGACGAACGCGACGATCGCCGGCGCGCACTCGCGAGCCTCGAACATCGCATCAAGGCGCTCGATGAACGTCGGCTCAAACGCCGAGCGCGCCAGCCACATGTCGACTTGGCCGCTGTAGCCCTGGATTACGTAGACCGATGGAACCGCCTCGTCAGCCTGCTGCCCCAGGCCGGGCGGGCGGTAGACCAGCAGCGGGCGTCGCGCCGAATCCCCCAGCGCGTTGTCGGACAGCAGCTCGGATTGCACCACGAGCTGATCCAGATGTCCGGCGAGTGAGCGCGTCCAGGGCGCGCCGGCATGACCGTGGACTTCGCGCAGAGGCACTTGCTCAAGGTAGCCGAAGTGATCCCTGCTCCACCTCCGGCCTTGCGTTCGCGCGCCGTTAGCCCACGTCCGGGCGCGGGTATAGTGGGGCCCAGGCGCGCAACCTTGGAGATGGGTGCAAATAGCCGATGACCGAGCGAGTCCAGACCCCCAGCTCAAACGGCGCCGGAGCCGACATCGATGCGGTCGAGACCAGCGAGTGGCTCGAGGCGCTGGATGCGGTCGTCTCCCACGATGGCCCGGCTCGGGCCAAGCATCTGCTCACGCGGGTCATCGAGCGCGCCCAGCAGGCGGGCACGGGGCCGATCGCCACCCTCAACACCCCGTATGTGAACACGATCCCGGCCGAGCGCGAGCCACCGTTCCCCGGCGATCCGCAGCTGGAGCGCCGGCTGCGCTCGATCGTGCGCTGGAACGCGATTGCGATGGTCGTGCGCGCCAACAAGGTCAGCTCCGAGCTGGGTGGCCACATCGCGTCGTTCCAATCACTGGCCACCCTCTACGAGGTCGGCTTCAACCACTTCTGGCACTCGCCGAGCGAGTCTCACGGAGGCGACCTCGTCTACTTCCAGGGTCACTCCTCTCCCGGTAACTACGCGCGCGCCTTTCTGGAAGGGCGTCTGACCAGCGAGCAGCTCGACGCCTTTCGCCAGGAGGTCGACGGCGGCGGCCTGGCCTCCTACCCGCACCCCTGGCTGATGCCCGACTTCTGGCAGTTCCCCACCGTCTCGCTGGGGATCGGGGCGATCCAGTCCATCTATCAGGCTCGGTTCATGAAGTATCTGCGCGCGCGCGAGGCCGCCGACACCGAGCGGCGCAAGGTGTGGGCGTTCCTTGGCGACGGCGAGATGGACGAGCCCGAGTCGATGGGCGCGATCGGGCTCGCCGGGCGCGAGCAGCTCGACAACCTGATCTGGGTGGTCAACTGCAACCTGCAGCGCCTCG
>OCZT010000061.1_pt1 | contig 90724 bp, 76 predicted proteins | sample 1539031 | NCBI WGS metagenome assembly OCZT01 (sample SAMEA3539308, study PRJEB22396) | soil metagenome | biome: tundra; feature: field; material: soil | place: USA | collected 2010-05 | depth 0.15 m
GGGTCATGTTGTTCCACGTTACCATCGATGTGCTGCTGACGCGAAAGTTACGAGCGAGCGGATAGGAGGAACGGGGACACAGCGCGATTGTGCGCAACTGGCAAGATCCGCCAGATTAAGGTAGCAAGGAACAACATGACCCCTATTTTTCCTCTCACCAAGCTGACGAAGCTCACGAAGGATCAGGCCGCCTATCTCGGCGTGCCGGTCGAGGGCCCGTACAAGTCCGAGCACTACCGGTACTGAGTCGCGCGAGGTCTCAACTGTTTCCAAAAAAAAACCCGCACCGGATTCCGGCGCGGGTTTTTTGCACCCTCCGTACAGCTGTCTACCAAAGCCGCTTGCTGGCGAAGGCATGCCCTGACCCTGATTTCAAGTATCGTTCAAAGGCTGACGCCAGGTGCTTGTCGGAAAATGCGAGGTACGCATGCAGCTGCCATGGTCGATCGTGTGCCGTGCTTGGGTTTTTGCCGGCATTGTGATCGGCAAGCCGCTGTCTGAGGTTATCGCTGTAGCCGATATATCGCCGGGTCGGCGCCGAACGACTCCTGATCAGATAGACGTAATGCATGGCCCTGCTTCGCCAAGGCTACGCAGGGCATCCTTCGCTGCTACGCCGTTCTGCCTGCGTAACATTTCCGTGAGCAGGCGAGGGCCGTGCCATCCGAAGCTCGCAGAGCGAAAGATGGCGGAGGGGGGGGGATTCGAACCCCCGGTAGGGATTTAAACCCCTACAACGCTTTAGCAAAGCGCCGCTATCGACCACTCAGCCACCCCTCCGAAATCAGGTGGTCGAGGCAAACGCGACCCGCTGAAAGTGCAAGGCGGATTTCGTAGGCCGCGAGCTTGCTCGCGCTAACCGGAGCGCCTGCAAGCAGGCGGCCTACATGCTAAGCCAGCCAACGCGGCGCGCTCAGCTTTCCTCGTCCACCGGCCGTTCCAGCTCCTCGCGGCACTCCGCGATGACGCGCAGCCAGATCTCCCGCAGGTCGAACAGGCGCGGCAGCGTGTCTTCCCGGTAGGCCATCACGGCGCGATGTTGGGCGGTGCCCTCGGCATTGAGCAGGGTCAGCGAGTCGTTGAGCGCGCTCAGCGCCCGTTTGAAGAGGCTCACCGCCATGGCGTAATCGCCGAAATCGAGCGCGTGAATCGCCTGGACGGCCTGCTCCTCGCCGCGGTGAAATGAGGCCAGCAGTGCCAGCGCGAGCGGCGGCGGCACCTTGGCGCCATCGCCGGCGCTCAATTCCCACTGCCGCTTGACGCCCAGGTAAATCGCCTTGGTCGCGATAAAGATCGGGTTCTTGTGCAGGGTGTAAATCTCCGCTTCGCCAAACTCCGTCGCCTCGGCAGCGGTTTCGTCCTCGGCGTCGTCGGTGGTTTCCTCGTCGTCGCTCCAGTTGCCCTGGCCCCAGCCCATCTGCTCGGCGACCGCATCGATCCGCTTGGGATTGCGGCGAAAGGCCTCATAAAAGCCCAGGTAGCGATGGATGGTGTCGTCCTGCTCGCGGAGGTAGCGCTCCCAATCAAATTCATTCCACGCCAGGTCGCCCCGCTCCTCCCACTCATTTTCCGGGCCACTGTCAGGTTCGTAGTCGCTCATTCGGTAGCGCGAAACTGAGCGCGCCGATTCGGAGAAAGCAAATCAAAATCCCGTGCCCGCGGTTACGGTTTTATTGCGAATTGAATCACGCGAGACATCGCGCTATCCCGCCATGCTCGATGAGTGAAATCCATCACGCGTGTGTCTTCTTCAGCGGGCGCGTGCAGGGCGTGGGCTTTCGCTACACGGCGCGGCAGGTCGCGCAGGAATTCGAGGTCGCGGGTTTTGTCCGCAACCTGCCCGACGGCCGGGTGCAGCTGGAGGCCGAGGGCCGGCCGGACGAGGTGGCGGCCTTCGTGACGGCGCTGGAGGAACGGATGCATGGCTACATTCGAAAAACCGAGCGCAGTGCGCGCGTCCGCCCGGCCGAGTTCAGCGGCTTTGCCATCCAATGACCCGGCCGTCGAGCTGGAGGGCGTAACGAAGGATTTTCCCGTGGGTCTGCGCGGGCTGAGGCTGCGCGCGGTCAATGATCTCAGCCTGCGCGTCGAACGCGGCGAGATCTATGGCCTGCTGGGACCAAACGGCTCCGGCAAGAGCACGACCAGCAAGATCATCCTGGGGTTGCTTGAGCCCACGGCCGGCCGGTGCAGGACCTTTGGCCTACCGAGTGGACGGGTGGCGGCGCGGCAACGAATCGGCTACCTGCCCGAGTCGCCGTATTTCTACCGTTTTCTAACGGGTCGTGAGTTGATTCGCTTTTACGGGCGCATGGGCGGGCTGGCCGGCGGGCGCCTGACGGCACGGGTGAATGAAGTCTTCGCCTGGGCGGGGTTAACGGGCGATGCGGACCGGCGCGTCGGCACCTACTCGCGGGGCATGTTGCAACGAATCGGTCTGGCGCAGGTGCTCGTGCACGAGCCGGAGCTGGTGATATTGGATGAACCGACTGGCGGCTTGGACCCATGCGGAACGGCGGCGGTCACCGAACTCATCCTGAAGCTCAAAGCCGAGGGCAGAACCGTGCTCATCATCTCACATCTGCTCTCCCAGATTGAAGACGTCTGCGATCGGATCGCGATTCTCGACCGGGGTCGTCTCGTCTTTGAAGGAGCGGTGGCCGAACTGGGCGAAAATTCCGACCGGCTGGTGCTGGTCATGGACAAACTGCCGGGCGGCGAGCTGGCCGATTTGCGGACGTGGCTGGCGGCGCGGGGCCGGACGATCGAGTCGGCCGGGCCGCCGCGGGTGCGCCTCGATCAGGTCTTTCTGCAGGCGGTGCGGCGACGGGAACCAAACGGCTCAACAGACACGAAATGAACCGCGCGGCGTTTTCATTTCGCCGGGTACTATTCATCGCGCTCAACACCGTGCGCGAGGCGGTGCGCCAGAGGATTCTTAGTTTTCTGCTGTTGCTCGCGCTGGCGCTGGTGTTGGGGGCCCACTTTTTCCGCGATTTTCACTTCGGATCGCCGGAGTTGAAATTCCTGGCCGACCTGGGCTCCGGGGCGATGGCGTTTTTCGGCGCAGTGCTCAGCGTGGTAGCCACCACGCAGCTTTTTTTCAGCGAAATCGACCACGGCACGATGCTGACGCTGCTGGCGAAGCCGGTCGGGCGGACGGAAGTGATCCTCGGAAAGTTTCTTGGCAGCGCGGCGATCATCGCGGTGTTCTGCGGAATGCTGACGGTCCTGCTGGCCGGGGTGCTCTGGACGAGAGAAACGTCGCTGATGCGGGAGTATCCCGAGGCCTTCGCCGCCGGCCGGGTGATAAATTATGCCCACGTGGTGGCGGGCGGGCTGCTGCAGTGGCTGAAGCTGGTGGTGCTGGCCGCACTGACGCCGCTGGTCGCCAGTTTTGCCCAGTCGCAGCTCTTCACCATCGTGATGGGATTCGCCATGTGCGCGATTTGCCACCTGCAATACCTGGCCCGCGAAATCAGCGAGCGGGCCGGCAACCCGGTGACCGGGATTGCCGCCGGGTTGGTAGGGCTGGTTTTTCCCAACTTTCAGTTATTCACTTTCGCCGGCACGCCCGATGGGGATGGGGACTTTCCTTGGGGACAGCTGGCAAAGGTGGCGAGCTATGCCCTCGGCTACGTGGCGGCGGCGTGCGCGCTGGCGGTCTTCAGTTTTCGTCGCCGTGAAATCTAGGATTCTCATCGCGGTTGTGATTCCAGTCGGACTGGCCCTGACCGGCCTCGGTTTGCGACCGGTGGAGGCGCCGCTCTGGGCTACGATCTGCGCCGGGGAGCCGGTGTTGCGGCTGGGGTGGGGCGTAGCGTCGGCGGAACGCGCGCTCGTGCCGGGGATGCTGGGTGGGCTCCGCGCCGCTGGCGCTGACCTGGCCTGGCTGAAAGCATGTGAGCTGGCGGAAAAACACGACCTTGCAGCCACGGATTCCATGCTGCACCTGGTCACGACGGTCGATTCCCGGCCGCTGTATTTCTGGCCGAACGGCGCGCGGATCATGGCCTACGACATGCCCACCTGGCGCATCTCGGCCGCCGGCGGGTATGGCGCGACGCCGGTTCCGATTCAACAACGAATTGAGCGCGATCAGGCCTGGCGGGCCCTGCGATATTTGGATGAGGCGAGGAGGTTTCATCCCGCCAGCGCGGCCCTGTGGATCGAGCGGGCGAACATTGAACTGAACCGCCTGGGCGATCTGGCGGGTGCGGCGGAAAGCTATCGTCGCGCATGGGAGCAGCCCAACGCACCCTATTACGCCGCGCGGTTGCACGGGGAGCTGCTCCGGAGGTTGGGCCGGAAGCCGGCGGCGTTGGCGTGGCTGGTCAAACTTCATCCGCAACTGCCACTCACGGACGAGTCGGCCGGCGCGGGACTGGTACTCTCCCGCATCCGGGTTCTCGAACGCGAACTCGAAGTTCCGGCCGGGTACACCTATCGCGACAAAGGTGGGGTGGGTCTTTGACCCGCCTTCATGTGCGAGCGAGCGGGTCGAAGACCCGCCCTACCTGCCGTTGACCTCGGTCGCCCGGCGTTGTTTCGTCCCGCCGTGCCGACGCGTTTCACCTCCCCACCGGACCAGACTGCATGAGTGCCCCGCGTTGGAAAATCTGGGTGTCGGCCGCCCGGCCCCGCACACTGCCCGCGGCGGTGGCGCCGGTGCTGGTCGCCTCGGGACTGGCATGGCGGGATGGGCGGTTTGACGGCCGGGCCGCGGGGCTCTGCCTGGGATTTGCGCTGCTGGTCCAGATCGGCACGAATTTCTCCAACGATTACTATGATTTTGTCCGCGGGGCGGACAACGCCTCGCGGGTGGGTCCGAGACGCGCGGTCGCGGCCGGCCTGATCACGCCGGCGGCGATGCACGCGGCGATGTGGGGCGTATTTGCGGCGGCGTTCTTCTGCGGGCTCGGGCTGATTGCGTGGGGCGGGCCCTGGCTGCTGTTGATTGGACTCGTGAGCATTCTCTGCGGGCTCGCCTACACCGGCGGACCCTGGCCGTTGGGCTACCACGGATTGGGCGATGTGTTCGTGTTCCTGTTTTTCGGGCCCGTGGCGGTCGGCGCGACTTATTTTGTCCAGACCGGGACCGTGACGCCCGAGGCGGTGCTGGTGGCGGTGCCGGTGGGTTTGCTCGCGGCCAATATTCTCGTGGTGAACAATTATCGGGACGCCGAGACCGATACGGTCGCGGGCAAGCGGACATCGGTGGTCCGTTTGGGCCGCGGTTTCGCCCGCGGACAATTCATCGGGTCGCTCGTCGTGGCAATCGGCGCCGTGCCGCTCGTCCTGGCCTGGCGCGACGGTTCGGCCTGGCGCCTGCTCCCGCTGCTGCTGGCCCCGATGGCCTGGCGCCATGCGTGGCGCCTGCGGTACCGCACTCTGCCCGCGGAGCAGATCGCGCTGCTCGGCGACACGGGCAAACTGCTCGCGCTTTACGCGCTGTTGCTGACGGCCGGCCTGGTCCTGAGGTGCTGATGATCCACGCCTTGCGCGTTCAGTGGTGGAACGTGTTGCCCTCAACGCGTTGAGCGACTCCGTCGATGATCAAACGCGGGCAGAGGTAATCCAGCGCGTTGAGGGCAACACGCTCCACCTCCCTCGTCCTTAAACGTGGGCGGAGACCTTGGCCTTGAGCGCGGCCTTGGGCATCATGCCGACAATCTGCTCAGCGACCTGGCCGCCCTTGAAGAGCAGCATCGTGGGAATGGCCCGGATGCCAAACTCCACCGCGATGGCGTCATTCTCGTCGATGTTGACCTTTGCGATCTTGATCTTGCCATCGAGTTCCGTCGCCAGCTCCTCGAGGATCGGGGCGATGGCCTTGCACGGCCCGCACCAAGGCGCCCAGAAATCGACCAGCACCGGCGTGGTGGCCGAGGCGATGGTGGCTTTGAAAGTGTCGGTGGTCAGGTTGGTGATTTTGTCGGACATGATGTTAGCCAGTTATGATACAAGAGAGTCGTGAACGGGAGTTTTGCAACCAAGCGATGCGCGGAGATCGTTCAGCGGGGGGTGGAACGATGCAGGATGTCGGCCAGCTCGGTGGATTCGACCTGTTCGAGTTGCTTGCCGCGGGTCTTCAGTTCCTCGAACGTCTTGACCACTGTTTCCGTCATGCGGCCGTGCGTCTCCTCTGAGCCGCCCAGGATGGCAAACCGCTCCCCCGTGGTGATGCGCTTGTGACCGTCGGCGTGGTCCAGGCCGAGACCGAGCAGGCCCGCAATCTTAGCCGCTTTTTTCTTTTTTTTGCTCACGCGGTCACCGTGCTCGGGTTTGCCAGGGTTTCAAGTGGGATTTCCTCCTCCACGGCGGAGCAGGCGATATCCGCGAAGGCCTCGTCCTGACGCAGGCGCAGTTTCCTGAGGCGCGTGAGCTCCAGCACGGCGAGAAATGTCGCGACCAGCTTGCGCAGCGAAACCTGCCCGGGAAAAATCTGGGAAAACAGAAACGTCCGCTCGGTGCGCAGGCGCTCCAGCAGGTACTCCATCTGGTCCGCCACGGTGACCTGCTCGTCGTGAATCTCGCCGACGACCAGTTTTTCGGCGAGGCGGCGCAGCACGATGTTGAAGGCGTTCCAGAGTTCGATCCGGTCCACGTGCTTGAGCGGGCGGTCCAACGGATCCCCGGACAGGGCCGAAACGTAGCGCTCCATCAAGTCCTGCCGGATAATCGCCAGCTGGCCGAGCTCGGCGGCCGCCTCCTTGAATTTCTTGTATTCGAGCAGCTGGTGCACGAGTTCCCAGCGGGGATCGAGTTCCTCGTCCTCGGCGTTGGGGTCCACCGCGTGCTCGCCCTTGGGGAGAAGCATGCGGCTCTTGATTTCCATCAGGGTGGCGGCCATCACGAAAAACTCCCCGGCGAGATCGAGGTCGAGCTGCTGCATCGAGTGCAGCGCATCGATATACTGCCGCGTCACGGACTCGATCGGGATGTCGTAGATATCGAGTTCGTTCTTGCGGATGAGAAACAGCAGCAGGTCGAGCGGGCCTTCAAAGACCTGGAGCTTGATACGATAGTCGGAGTCAGGAACCACGCGGTGATGGTTGGGGAGGCATCGGAGGCGGCAAGGGAAAATCAACGCCGGCGCAGCGACGCGACGAAGAAGCCATCGGTGTCATGCCGGGCGGGCAGGATGGTCAGGCCGGTGGCCGTGGGCTTGAACCCAAAGGTTCGCGTCGGCGCTTCCGCGCCGAATTCGCGGTGATGGGCGAGAAAGTCCAAGACGATCGCGGCGTTTTCCTGGTCACTGAGCGAGCAGGTTGCATAGACGAGGAGGCCGCCGGGCTGGACGCAGGCGGCGAAGCGATCCAGCAGGGTGCGCTGCAGGGCGGCGCGGGAGGCCACGAGTTCCGGCGTGGTGGTCCACTTCAGGTGAGGCGCGCGCCGCCAAGTGCCGGAACCACTGCAGGGGGCGTCAACGAGCACTCCGGCGTAACTCCCGTCGGCGGGCTGGGCGGTGATCCGGATGTTCTCCAGGCCGGCGCGTTCGGCGCGTTCGAGCAGTTCATCCAGTGCGGCGGGACGAATGTCGTGGGCCTCCACCGTGCCCGAGGAGCCGACCCGCTGGCTGAGCTGGAGGGTCTTGCCTCCGGCGCCGGCGCAGGCGTCGAGCCAGCGGTCACCTTGGGCGATCGCAATGCTCTCGAGCACCAGTTGGGAGCCGAGATCCTGGACCTCGATGCGTCCCTCGGTGTAGGCGTCGGTCTTGGAGACATCGACCTCATCGAGCATCCGCCAGGCGGACGGGAGCGCAGGCGACGGCTGGCTGCGCCAGTCCAGCGCGTTGAATTCACGGGACACGTCCGCCGGGTTGGGCGTCTGCAGCCGCAGCCACAGCGGCGCCCGGGCTAGCTGGGCCTCAAGTTCGCGCGGCTCAAACACCGCTGGGCAGTGATCCTTAAACCACGCGGGCAGAAGTTCGGTGGAGGAGGCTTGAAGGAATTCGGCCCGGGCCGCCAGGGAGGGCAGGCCCGGCCAGTCGGCGCAGGTGCCGGCACGGTAAGCCCGGGTATCGCGGGTCTCGGCCGCCAGCCAAGCCGCGATTTTCACCGCGCGGGGGGGATCACGATCCAGCCAGGGTTCGATCCAGGGCAGGTAACGCAGGGTCGTGTAGATCAGTTCGCGGTAGAGCCGCCGATCACGGGACCCGAAGGTGCGATTCGCTGAGAACAACAGCTGGATCTGGCGGGGCAGGGCCTGATCGCGGTGCCAGCGTGGCCGCAAAGCCCGGAGCAGGCGCAGAAAAACCTGCTGCTGGCTGCTCACAACGCTCATCAGGGCGGCGCCTCAAAAGCCGATGGCCTGCACCTGGACGTTGAAGCCGAACCGGCTCTCCCGCCGTGGGCCGTCGTAGATGGTGACGGCATATTCGACGAGCCACAGGTTGGAGAGGTTTTGGCGGACGCCATAGAATTGCTCGTTGAAGCGGTGCTGGCGGAAGTCGTATTGCAGGCGCCCAATCGCCTCGTAGGCCTCGTTCAGCCGCCGGCGGCCCTCGATAAAATAGTCATCGAGCTGATGCTGCAAATAGTTGCTCGAAAACCGCACCGACCACTGGTCGCCGTCGTGGATCGTGAGGCCGGTGTTGAATTCTCGCAGCGTAAAGGTTTGCGGCGCGAAACTGTCGTAGACGTCGAATTGCAGCCAGCGCGCCGGCATGAACGCGAAGTCCGTGTGAATCTCGGACACGTCGCGCTCTCCCACCTGGCGGTGGAAGCGGAAGTCAGTGGCCAGATTAAACACGAGCAGGTCGCGCGAGCCATAGATGGGATCCCGGGTCTGGATCGTGTTGTCGATCTCGAGGCGGAGCGTGTTGGTCGCGTGCAGTTGGTCGATGTTCCGGACATCACCCAAGCCCAAAGGCGGCAGATACGTGCTGAATGTTTCCCGGTCGATGGGCGGAATGTAAATCTGCCCCTTGTCGGCTTCCGGGATGTAGCGATAGAGCAGGTGGGGGGTGAGCAGGTGCCGCAGCCCGTCAATGCCCCACGCGGCATTCTGGTAGTCGGAAACCGCGCTGGTCCGCAGCGCCGCGTCAAAACCGACCTCGCCGAGCGTCCGCGTATAGGTGCTGCGCCCGCCGGTGGTGCGGTCGTAATAGGTGACGCGCCCGCCGGCGATCGGCGTGAAACTCAGCCACGGTTGCGGCGTGAAGGCGCGGCTCAGCGAATAGTAGGCATCGAGACGGTTGCTGACCAAGGTCGGCCCGGCGGCCGGCGGGTCGTCGCGCAGGATGGCCATGCTGGCATTGAAGGTCTCGTAAAAACCATTCCCAACGGCGAGCGGCACGAGGTCGAAGCGCAGCTCCGGCAGGCGCTGCTGTACCGGATTGAAGTCGTTGGGCTGAAAGCGGGCAAAAGCGGAGACAAAGTAATTGTTCCCGCTGTAAACGGACTCGAGGAAACTGTCCGGCTCCTGCACCGCGAAGAAATCCTTCGGCCGGAAATCGCGCAGGATCTCGGAGTCCTTCCAGTAGTTGATCTCTCCCTTGAAGGTGAGGTTGTCCGCGATCTGCTGTTGATGCTCCCATTCCACGAAGCCGCGGTTTTTCGGAACGGGCTGGCCGAGGATATCGGTGCCACGATCGCCGTGATCGCTGATGAAGCCGGAGCGAAAATAACCGTGGTAGGAGGAGTCATCCCCGCTGCCCTGATAGCTCCCCGAGGGGCCGAACATCAGTCCACGGTTGGTAAAGATGCCGACGTCGGCGCCCAGTTTCAGCCCATCGGCGACCGGCAGATGCAGGCCGGCTTCCACGATCGCCCCCAGCGACGCGCGATAGCCGCCGGCCAGGGACACGTAGGAGAGCAGGGGCTCCTTGAGGCTTTGCTGAAACAGGCCAAAGACCACCGGCCGCACGTGACCGATGCCCACGCTCGCGCTCTCCGCCTGGAGATTCTGGCCGGGCGCATAGACCAAACGGTCCGCGCGCAAGGTCGGCACAAACGGGCCGGGCTCATGAAACGTGGCCTGCGCGTTGTTGACGGTCAGCGCGTGCCGGTCGCCCGAGGCACTCGCGGCGGTGATATTGACCGGATATTCACCCATGCGCAGGCGTTCCACCACATAGGTGCCCTCGATCAAATGATAGGTGATGGCGTCTGCCAGCAGCCGGCGGGCGCCCTGGGTGAGGACCGCGTGACCGTGTGCGACGGCGACCTTGGACACGGAATTATAGCGGATTTCGTCCGCAGTCAGCAGCAGATCCCCGTAGGCCAGCTGGGCATTGCCGATCCCCACCGCCTCCTTCGTCCGGCCGTCAAAATAGGTCGGCTGTTCGCTCGAGAAGACCATCTGCGGCTTGTCGGCTGCCCGCATGAGTGGCGTGCAGACGAAAAGGGCGGCGAAAAGCGCGATGGGCAAACGGCGGGTCACAGAGCCGCAGCAAAGTCGGCGCAGCGCAGGCAAGCAAGCCTGCGGCGTCGGTGCGCAACTTTACTCATTTTTGGCTTTTGCGGCAGCGGGGCGGGTCCCATCGTTCGCGCGCCCTCATGTCCACACGCCGTCCACGCCGATCCAGTGCCCTCCGGCAAATGAACCGCCTCGGAGCGGATATCCGTGAATTGGGCCAGGCGCTGGGCCGGGTCATCGCCCGGATCGAAGGACTGGAGACATTTGAAACCGTCGAGGCACTGCGGCGGCTGGCCAAGGCGCGCCGGGCGGGCGATCCGGCTTCGGCCCGCCGCCTTGCTGCAAAGGTGGCCGCGCTGAATCCGGCCGAGGCCTTCAATCAGGCGATGGCCTTCACGCTCTATTTCGAGCTGGTGAACCTGGCGGAGGAAAATTTCCGGGTCATGCTGCTGCGCCGTCGCCGGGCCGACCGATTCCGCGGCGCCGTCGGGGGCGGGCCGATTCGCGAGTCGATTGAAGCGGCCATTCTCGAGCTGAAGCGACGTGGGGTGGATTCCGCGGCCATGCAGGCGCTGATCAGCCGGCTCAACATTGAGCTGGTTTTTACGGCGCATCCCACCGAGTCCAAGCGCCGCACCCTGCTGGCCAAGCTCCAGCGCCTCGGCGAAATTCTCCGCGAGCGGGCCCAGCCGGAACTGGTCGGTGACACCGCCCTGCTGGCCGCGGATTGCGTGGACCGCGAAATCGCGTCGCTCTGGCTCACGGATCGCAGCCGGGTGGCGCGGCCGGAGGTCACCGACGAGGCGCGCACCGGACTCTGGTATTTCGACACCGTCCTCTATGCCACCCTGCCGCAGCTGCAGGCGGACATGGAGGGTGCGCTCGCTCGTCACTACCCGGAAGTCCGACCGCCGCGCCGCTGGCTGTCGTTCGGCTCGTGGATTGGCGGTGACCGGGACGGCAATCCCCATGTCACCGCGCCGGTGACCGCAGAGGTGTTGCTCCTCCATCGCCGTCTCGCCATCCAGAAACTCCGGCTCGCGGCGCGTGAACTTGCCCGCATCCTGACCGTCAGCGATCGCCGGGATTCCGTCGGGCCCGGCCTGAAGCAGGAATTGAGCGACAACCTGCATCTTTCGCGGCACCTGGAGGAACTCGGCAAACGCTATCCCCACGAGCCCTACCGTCTGCTGCTGGGCGTATTGCGCGAACGCCTCACGCAGGCGGTGGGCGAGGTGCAGGACGGCAGCCTGCTGGGGGTGAATGACACGGCCGTGGCCTGCCTGGATCGCGCGACGGTCGAGGGCACGCTCGAAACGATCCACCGCAGTCTCGTCGCGGGCAAGGGCGCGCTGCTGACCGGCGGAGAGCTGAAGACCATGCATGATCAGTTGGATATTTTCGGTTTGCACACGGCGCGGCTGGATTTGCGCCAGCATTCGTCCATCCACGAGGCGGCCGTGGCGGAAGTGCTCGGGCAGCCGTTTTATCCGAGGGTGGGCGAGGCGGAGAAGATCAAGCTCCTGCTCAGCGCGCTCGCGGACGCGACGCCGCTCGCGCCGACTGTGCGGGAGAAATTCTCCGCGGCGACGCGCGATGTGCTCGATCCACTGGCGTTGGCGGCGCGGGCGGCCGCGAAGCTGGGTCCGGCGGCGCTCGGCCTCTACGTGATCAGCATGACCGATGGCGTGTCGGACATACTCGAGGTGGAATTGCTGCAGAAACTCGTTGGGGCCGCCCTGCCGGTGGCGCCACTCTTTGAAACCCTGGCCGACCTCGAGCGGGCGCCCGAGATCCTCGCCGCTTTTTTTGCGCTGCCCGGACGGGTCCCCCCGGCGCACCAGCACGTGATGCTGGGTTACTCCGATTCCAACAAGGACTGCGGCTATCTCACTTCGAACTGGGCGCTCTACCAGGCCCAGGAGGCGATTGCGCGCGTCTGCGCGGCGCAGGCGGTGCGGCTGACTTTTTTCCATGGCCGCGGCGGCAGCATTGCGCGGGACGGCGGACCGGCGGCCAGGGCGATTCTCGCCCAGCCCGCGGGCCTGCGCGATGGGGGCATCCGGGTGACCGAGCAGGGCGAAGTGCTCTCCACGCGTTACCACGACCGGGATCTCGCCCACCGCATTCTCGAACAGATGGCCTATGGCGTGATGCTCGGCTCGCACGCCGCCGAATCTCCGGTCCCGGTCTCGCCGGAATGGCGCGAGGCGATGGAGGCGATGAGCGCCGCGGGTGTGGCGGCCTACCGGGCATTGGTGCACGACGACCCTGACTTTCTGGAGTTCTGGCGGCAGGCGACGCCGATTGACGAAATCAGCAATCTCAAGCTCGGGTCGCGCCCGACCTATCGCCGGTCGACCCAGACGGTCGCGGATCTGCGCGCGATCCCGTGGGTGTTTTCCTGGATGCAGAGCCGGTTCAATTTTCCCGGCTGGTTCGGCCTTGGCACGGCGCTGGAGGCCATCGTGCAGCGCGGGACCAAGGGTCGCCGCCTGCTGCGGGCGATGCATGCGGGCTGGCCGTTTTTCGCCACGCTGATCGACAATGCCCAGCTCACGATGCGCAAGGCCGACATGGGCATCGCCGCCCTTTACGCCGGGCTCGTCGAGGATGCGAAAATTCGCCGGCGCATCGGCGGGCTGCTGACGGCCGAGTTTGAGCGAACGGAGGCGGCAATCCTGGCGGTCACCGGCCAGCGCCAACTGCTCGCCGGGGAGCCGGTGCTGCGCCAGTCCGTGCAGCTGCGCAATCCCTACATTGATCCGTTGAACTACCTGCAGGTGGAAATGCTGCGGCGGTTGCGCGCCGGGAAAACGCTTTCGGCCGACGAACTCGGCGCCGTGCGGGCAGTGATCGAGCTCACCATCAATGGCATCAGTGGCGGCCTGAAAAATACGGGCTAGACCGTGGGGTGCGTCTGGGGCACCGTGGCGGCATCCCGACGCGCGTGCTCCTTTCGAAAACCGATCTCCAGGCGCTCCTGCAGGCCAATCACGCCGCGCCTCATGGGGTGTTGGGCATGCATCCGCATACCAACGGCCGTAGCGCTGGCGTGGTTGTCCGGACGCTGTTGCGGCAGGCCAGCCAGTGCGCGGTGGTCGATGTGGCCGGCGGGCAGATCTGGCCGATGACGGCAATCGCGCCGGAGGGTTTGTTCGAAGTATTCATTCCGAAGCGCTTGCAGGTTTTTCGATACCAGTTGCGCGCGACCTTTCTGGGGGGCGAGATCCGCCAGTTTTTCGATCCCTATGCCTTTCTGCCGACCCTCGGCCCGCAGGACCTTTATCTGTTCAACGAGGGAACCGAACATCGCATCTACGAAAAACTGGGCGCACAACTCCGCACGATTGACGGCGTGGCGGGGGTTTCGTTTGCGGTGTGGGCGCCGGCCGCCCGCCAGGTTTCGCTGGTCGGTAATTTCAATCACTGGGACTCGCGCTACCACCCGATGCGGTCGCTCGGCGGCTCGGGGGTCTGGGAGTTGTTTGTGCCGGGAGTCGCGGAGGGTGAAGTCTACAAATTCGCCATCCGGGACCGGCAGGGAATCGTGCGCCTCAAGAGCGATCCGTATGGCACCTATTTCGAAGCGCCGCCCAACAATGCCTCCGTCGTCTGCGACACCACGGGCTTTGTCTGGACCGACCAGGACTGGATGGAGCGACGGCGGGCGGCCGCGGGAAAACTGGATCGCGCGGTGTCGATCTACGAGGTGCATCTCGGCTCGTGGAAGCGCAAGCCCGAGGACGCCAACCGCCCCCTGAGCTACCGCGAGCTGGCGCGCGAGCTGGCCGATTACGTGACCGAGATGGGATTCACGCACGTGGAGTTCATGCCGCTCGCGGAGCATCCCTTCGACGGCTCCTGGGGCTACCAGGTCACGGGGTTTTTCGCGCCCACGCACCGTTTCGGCCGGCCGGAGGATTTTGCGTGGCTGGTCGACCATCTCCACCAGCGCGGCATCGGGGTCATCCTCGACTGGGTGCCCGCGCATTTCCCGCGCGACAGCTTTGCCCTCGCCGAATTCGATGGCACCCACCTTTACGAGCACGCCGATCCGCGGCGGGGGGCGCACATGGACTGGGGCACGCTCATTTTCAATTACGGCCGGAACGAGGTCCGCTGCTTCCTGGTGGCCAACGCCCTGTCGTGGCTGGAGCGCTACCACATTGACGGGCTGCGGGTGGACGCCGTCGCCTCGATGCTCTACCTCGATTACTCGCGACCGGCGGGCCAATGGATCCCGAACAAATTCGGCGGCCGGGAGAATCTCGAGGCCATCGACTTTCTCAAGCAGGTGAACGAGCAGGTGCACCATTATCATCCCGGGGCTCTGATGATCGCGGAGGAGAGCACGTCGTTTCCCGGAGTCAGCAAGCCGGTGCGGGAGGGCGGACTGGGCTTCGACTACAAGTGGAACATGGGCTGGATGCACGACACGCTGCGCTACTTCGGCAAGGAATCGGTCTATCGGAAATGGCACCAAAACGACCTCACGTTCGGAATGCTCTATCAGTATGCGGAGAATTTCGTGAACGTGTTTTCCCACGACGAGGTGGTGCACGGCAAGGGGTCCATGCTCTTCAAGATGGGCGCCTGGCACATTGCGGAGAAAGCGGCCAATCTCCGGGCGCTGTACGCACACTTCTGGACCTATCCGGGCAAGAAACTGTTGTTCATGGGCGGAGAGTTTGCCCAGTCGCGCGAATGGAATCACGACGCGAGCCTCGACTGGCATCTCTGCCAATACCCTGACCACGAAGGCGTGCGGCTCCTGGTGCGCGACCTCAACCGCCTCTACCGGGCCGAGCCGGTGCTGAGCCAGAACGATTTCAACCCGGAGAGCTTCCGCTGGATTTCCTGCCAGGATGCCGACGCCAGCATCCTCGCGTATTTTCGCACCGATGCGACGGAGCAGACGGTGGTGGCCGTGATCGGCCATTTTTCCGGCGCGACCCGGACGTATCGCGTCGGTCTGCCGCGGCCCGGGCTGTGGCGCGAGGTGATCAACAGCAACAGCCAGTTTTATGGTGGCAACGGCCTGGGCAACGAGGGCGGACGGGAAACGGAGGAGGTGGCGTGCGACGGATTCGAGCAGTCGATCAACTTCGTCCTGCCGCCGCTTTGCACGCTGATCTTTAAATGGCAGGCGCCGGCGCCGGCCTAGATCGGCCGCAACAGCCGGTAGGTCTTGAGCGTGCCGCGGTTCTTGAGATCAATGTCCCCGCGCGGCTCCAACACAAAGTGGTCCTTGAGCCGGTCCGCGGTGATTTGCGACACCTGTGGAATGTCGGGCTCACCGTGGGACTCTAGGCGGCTGGCGACATTGACCGTGTCGCCCCACAGGTCGTAGGAAAACTTGATCGAGCCGATAATGCCGGCCACCAGCGGCCCGGTGTGCAGGCCGATGCGCAGCTGCCAGTTGAACTGGTGGCGAAGATTGAAGCGATGCATGGAATTGAGCATCTCAAAGGCCATCTTGGCGCAGCGCACGGCATGATCGGGCAAGGGAAGCGGAACGCCGCCGACGACCATGTAGGCATCGCCGATCGTCTTGATCTTTTCCAGGCCCTTCAGCTCGCTCAACGCGTCGAACTCGGAAAAAATCTCATTGAGCAGGCTCACCGTGCGGGCCGCGGAAAAGGTGGCGGCGATGCGGGTGAATCCCACAATGTCGGCGAACATCACGGTGGCTTCGGGCACGGCGTCGACAATGGTCTGCTCGCCCGCCTTCAGCCGGTCACCGATCGCCTTGGGCAGCACGTTGAGCAGCAGGCGCTCAGACTTGGCTCGCTCGGATTGAATTTCCGCGAGGTAAGCCCGCTCCTGGTCGCGCAGGCGTTTCTTTTCCAGCGAAGCGCTGATGCGCGCCCGGAGAATGACCGGGTTGAAAGGCTTTGGCACATAGTCTTCGGCACCGGCTTCGATGCAGCGCACGGTGCTGGCGACCTCATCGAGCGCGGTGAGCATGACGACGGGGATATGCCGTAGCTTTCGATCCGCCTTCAGCCGGTCGAGCGTTTCGTAGCCGTCCATCACGGGCATCATGATGTCCAGGAGCACGAGATCGAAAGACTCGGTGGCCATGATTTCCAACGCGACGCGGCCATTATCAGCGCCCTTGGTGGTAAAGCCCATGCGGGCCAGCCGGCGCAGCAGCATCTCGCGGTTCAGCGGCTCGTCATCGACGACGAGAATGCGGCCGGTGGGTACCGCCGGGATGGTACCTGCCGGGGCCGGCGCCATGGGGGCGGTGGTGAGGCTGGTCGGAAAAGGCGCGATCGTGGCGGCGCTGCTCGCGGCATTGCGCTGGGCGAAGGTCCCGTCCTCCAATAATTTGCGCAGATTATTGGTGGCGATGTCGATCTTTCCCAGGTCGGACAAGACCTCGACCTGTTCCAACTGGCGCGCCGTTTCGGTGCACAAGTCACGGTAGCCGACAAAAGCATTGAGCGGCCCCAGCATGGCGCGCCGCAAGCCGATGAGATCGACCTGGCCGGTCTCGACCTTCCATTGCGCCAGCGACTCGTTCAAGACCGTCAGCAGTTCGCCGCCGGCACCGCACAGCCGCTGCAAATCGTCGAGCAACACGGGAGGACCGCTCTCCGTGACGCTCTCAATGAGCATCTCGCTGTAGCCGATCATCTGGTTGAGCGGCGTGCGGAGATCGTGCCGCAGGTGCTTGATCGCCTCGGGGGTGGCGGACGCGTCGATGCGAACCGTTTGATTGTCCCGGCTAGGCGAGGCGGCAGGGGCTGGGGGCGATTCGCTCACGCCGAGGGCTTGCCCAGCAGGGTTTCCATCTTGGCGAGCAGGCTGGCGAGATCGACGGGCTTGGTCTCGAATTCATCGCAGCCGGCGGCCAGCGCCTTTTCCCGGTCCTCGGCCATGGCATGCGCGGTCAGCGCGATGATGGGAATGGCGGCCGTTTGCGGGTCGGCCTTGAGCTGACGGCTGGCTCCCCAGCCGTCCAGTTTGGGCAGGCTCATGTCCATCAGGATCAGGTCCGGCTTTTGTTTCTGGGCCAGATCGACGCCGGCCACCCCGTCTTCCGCGAGCAACATGTCGAAGCCTCGCTTCTGCAAGCGGCGCGCGAGCATGTCGCGGTTCATTTCATTGTCCTCGATGAGGAGTATTTTTTTCATGCGGAAGGGGCGGCGCGGGCGGGAACCGGCGGGGCGTGGCGCGCGTGATCCATCGGTGGCCGGGAGCCGCGGATGCGACGGCCGGCAAACTCGGCGACGGCGTCGCGGACCTCCTTGAGGAGTTCCTCCCGGGTGTAACGGCCCTTTTGCAGCACGCGCTCGGCTTGCTGGTGCAGCAGGCGCCGGACTTCCCCGGTCAGGTCGAGCGAGGTGAGCACCACCACTGGGATCTCGCGCCACTCGAGGTTGGCCCGCATTTCCCGCAGCACCGAAAAGCCGTCGACTTCCGGCATCAGCAGGTCGAGCAGCACGACCGAAGGGGTGAAGGTCTTGAGCAAGTCGAGGGCGCGGCGGCCGTTTTCCGCCTGCACGGCGACCCAGCCTTCGCGCTCGATCAGCCGGGAGACCATGAGACGGGTGGGCGGATCGTCCTCGACCACCAGGATCTTCGTCTCCGTTCGCTCGGCGCAGAGCCGGTCCAGGATCGGCAGCAGTTTGGTGCCGTCGATGGGCTTGAGCAAATAGTCGGCCGCGCCCAGCGCCACCCCGGCGGTTTTCACATCATTGACCATCGTCAGCAGGATGATCGGGATGGACGCGACCTCGGCGTCGGCCTTGAACTGGGCGAGGAGATTCCAGCCGTCCACCTCGGGCACCAGGGTATCGAGGATGATGACGTCCGGACGAAACTCTTTTGCGCGGGCCAGGCCCTCCTGGCTGCTGACCGTCCCGGTGACATGATAGCCTTCCTTGGTCAGGAGCTGGCTGAGCTGGTCGTGCACGGTCTTGTCGTCATCGATGATGAGCACGCGGCCGGTGAAATGAGGTGAGGACGTTCCCGCCGAAGCTGGCGGTGACTTGGCCGCCACTGGCGTAATAACGGGCGTCGTCTCGGCAAACGGTGCCATCGTCTTCACCCGCGCGACCTGCACCGGAATCCAGACGGTGAAGACGGAGCCCTTGCCGGGTTCGCTTTCCGCCGTGACATCGCCGCCCATGAGCCGGGCAAACTGCCGGGAAATGGCGAGGCCGAGGCCGGTGCCGCCAAATTTCGCCGTGGTCGACGCATCCGCCTGGGAAAAAGTCTGGAAGAGGCGGCCCATCTGCTCGGTGGTCATGCCAATGCCATTGTCGCTGACCTTGATAATGATGCATTCGCCCGTGCCGATCACGCCGCGAGCCACGCTCAGGACGATCTCGCCATTGGACGTAAACTTGGAGGCGTTGCTGAGCAGGTTCAGCAGCACCTGGCGCAGCTTGGTCGTGTCCGCATGCATCACGCCGACGTGCTCGGGGCAATCGATCACGAGGCGGTTGTGCTTCTTTTCGACCAGCGGCGCGACGGTTGTTGACGCCTCCCGCACCAGCGTGCCGACATCAAAGGTTTCGAGGAAAAGATCCATGCGGCCGGCCTCGATCTTCGACAAATCGAGCACGTCGTTGATCAGGCCGAGCAGATGACGGGCGGCGCTGAGGATCTTGCCGAGGTCGTCCACGGCGCCCTGGTTGCCGGTGTCAGTGGCGTCTTCGAGCAGGATTTCGGAGTAGCCGATGATGGCATTCATCGGGGTGCGCAGCTCGTGGCTCATTTTCGCGAGGAAGCTGCTCTTGGCGTGGTTGGCTTCCTTGGCCGTGAGCATCATTTTCTCCAACTCGGCGGTGCGGTCCTGGACTTTCTGCTCCAGGGTGCGGTTGACCTCCTCGAGCACGGTATTGATTTCCGCCAGTCGCTCGCGCGCCGTCTCGGCAGTGGTCTTGGCGACGACCAGCTCGGCATCGCGCTGCTGAATGGTCGTGAGCATCGAGTTAAATGCCTCCACCAGCATCCCGGTCTCGCCGCCCCCGCGGCTATCCACGCGCACGTTGTAATCGCCATCGACGGCGACGCGGCGGGCGGCTTCAGCCAGTCGGGAAATCGGCTCCGAAATGCCGCGCTGCAGGTAGCGCGAAGCCAGCACGGCAAACAGCATCGAAAGCAGGAAGAGGATCGCCATGCCGCGCAGCGGCTCCAGCAGGCGCTCCCGCTCGATTCCGCCGAATTCCGCCTTCAAGTAGAGCGTGCCGATCTTTTGCCCCTCATGCATGAGCGGGCGAAAGATCACGACCTGATCCGTGGAAAAATTAAGCGTCAGAGCCCGGGGCCGGGGGATGTATTCGGTTACGCCCGGGCGGACAAACTTGGTCAGGAGATGGTCGTCCGCGGAATAGACGGCGGCGGCGACGACGGTCGGGTCGGATTGGAGGCTGCTGAGTGGGAAATCTGTCGCCGTCGGGTCGCGCTCGAGGATGCTGGTGGCGTTCGCGACCAGGAGCCGCATCGTGCTTTCCATGCGGTCGGTGACGCTCTGGCGGATCTTGAGCAACTCCACGGCCAGATAACCGCCGAACGCGGCCAGCAGGGTGACCGCGCAGATCGACGTAATCAGCAGCGTGAGCCGCCAGCGTAAGGGCATGCGGTCAAACATGATCGGCGAAGAGTGTTTGAAGAAGCGCGCCGTGTAGTGCGCGACGCCAGCCTGATGTCAGCGGTAATTTAGGCATCCGTTTTGACAGCAATGTAACCAGTGATTACCTCCTCACTACGCTCGCGAAGCCAGTGACTGTCAAATGATTCTGGGGAGAAAGATACCGGACCCGGAAAATGCACGGGTGGGGGGCGGGCAATTGAGGGTGGAACGCGTTGCCCCCAACGCGTTGGGGGCAACGCGCTCCACCTCTGAACCCGTTCCGGCCTCAGAAATGCAGGGTCAGCCGGGCCTCGTTGAGACCGAGCATGACGCTGTTGCTGGTGATGCTGACGATGCGCAGATAAACCAAGGTGCCCTGCAGTCGCACCGAGAGGATGCCGCCCTCCTTGTAATTCGCCTTGTTGATCACGAGCACCTGCACTTCGCCGAGCTGGATCAATCCGCCGAAAACCAGGCTGCCCGCTGCCTGGCGGAGCAGGGCCTCATCAGAATTCGCGATCGGTCCCGGACCGGTTCCCCCGGCGGAGTTGCCCGAGAGGTTGAGACTGCTGGCCAGCGGCGCATCGCCGACCCGGAAGGGATTGTCGAGGGGACCTGGCGGTTTGGGGGGATTCTTGCGGTATTGAAACAGATCCTCGATGCGGGCGTTGGTGTCCTGGAAGAACTGCTCGCCGATCACCGGCGTCGCAGACCGGAGCGAACTCACGGCCACCGCGGTCAGCAGGAGCGAAACCAACAGCCACTTGCCGGAAGGAGAGTTCATCGCTTGCCGAGAAGTTTGATATCCAGGTTCAACGTGAGGGTGGGCTGCGCCTCGGATTGCCGCCGGAACGCGAAGGAGCGAATGACGGCCAGCCGGGGGCCGGTCTCGAGCTGGAGCAAATACCCCGCGACCTGCTCGTAGGTCCCCGTGAGCTGGAGCATGAATGGCACCAGCTTGTAATCGGAATCATCAGCCGCCGCCTCCGCATTCATCGGCCGAAGGGTGGTGAGAATGTCCTTCGAATCCGGGTGAATCTTGTAAAAATACCAGAGATTGTCGGCGAGATTCTTCTCGATCACGAGATTGCCCTCGATGCGTTGCACAATGTCCTGGGCGCGGGCCACCTCCTGGCGGATCAGCGGCCCCGATTTCAGCGTGGAGAGCATCGCGGCGAATTGCTGGGAGCGCTCCCGGTTCTCGATCTCGAGGATGTGCACATCCTGCCACAGCCACCAAAACGCCACGCCGAGAATGAGGCTCACGCCGCAGCACACGGTGCAGAAAATATTCCGCCGAAACAGGTCAACGAGCTGGTTGGAGTCGAACGGATTCATGACGTCCGGGGCAGAAACACGAAGGTGAGCTCAAAATTTTGCTGGTCGGTGGCCCGGTTGCGCTCGAAGGAGGTGACGTTGATCTCCTTGAAACGCGGGCCGATTTCCGGGTCCTTGCCCAGCTGCTTCACATACTCGCCGATCAGGAGCGTGGCGCGCTCGGAGGATTCGCCGAGGGTGCCGCGCAAAATGACGCCGGTATCGGTCGACTCGATGCTGTTGATGACCATTTGCTCGGGCCGCGTGTGCCCAAGCTCGGTGGTGAAATGATAGACAAACAGCCGGTTGTTGATCAACCGGTGCGCCAGTTCGATTTTGGAGGAGGCCCCAATGTAATCCAGCTGCATCTGTTTGATGCTGGCCACCTCCACCCGGGAATCCGCCATGCGTCGGTCCGAATTGGCGATTTCAAAGCGCAGGCTGAGGTCGTTGGAGAGCTTCAGGCCAAAGAGCACCAGCAGCACCAGCGTGACCGCGCCAAACGGCAGGTTGACCAGGAAGCGGCTGCTGACCACGCGGTCATCCGGCAGCTCGGCGACGAGACTGCAGTCCACATGCCAGTGCGGACTCAGGGCGAGGGGATCACGACTTTTGCTCATTGGGCAGCGGGGCGAGTTGGGCCACGAGACTGAACGTCTCCAGCCAACTCGAGTTCAGCGTCACACTTCCCGGCTCGACATTCAAGCCGACCGTCGGGAGCCAAGCCTCGAAGTTCGGCGTGAGCACCTCGAGCTCCACCGCAGCGCCGAGCGCTTGGCCGAGCCACTCGAGACGGCCGGGCATTTGGGAGCAAAAAAAGGTCTCGATGCGCTGGCCGGTCCTCAATTCGAAGTGATCCACCGCAGGTTTGAGATGCCGGGACAACACGCGCACGAACCGGCGGCCATGATCCCGGATCGCGTCCGGCGGGCTCTCCAGCTGGCGGAGTGCGGCGGCAACATCCGGCACGCCAAGTTCCTTCAGGGCGCTCTCCAGGATGGAGAGCAGGCCGTGCGGCAGCGGGGACAGCGTGTGGATCCCGTCCTTGGCGACAACATACGTCCGGGTCTGCGCGCGCTCCACCTCGCACACCACGATCGCGTTCATCAGCCCGCTGCGGGCGAGATGGCGGGAGAGGGTGCCGAGCAGGGCCAGCGTGCCGACCTCCAGCCGGCGGGGCCGCAGGCCGAGCTTGAGCAGGTTTTGCTGTTGTTCGCGAATCGTCGTCCAGGGCACGCCGAATAAAAGACCGGGCCGGGCCACGCCATCGGTGGTCATGGTGACGCCCTCGCTGGGATGGAGGGCGGTCATCTGCCACTCCCGCGCGGACGAAACTTTCGCGTGCTCCGCGATCAGGCCCTGTAGATAATTGGGATCCGCCAGGCGGCGGGAGTAGAGGCTCTCGCGCGAAAGGACACGCTGTATGGGATGAAAGCCACAGTAGGCCGGCAGGTATCCCGTGCCGGCGTAATCATTGAAATTCTCGCCGAGCCAGCGCGTGAGCGCCTCCTCGTCGCCCGGCGGGATTTCGGCCAGGGCGTCGATCTGCACGGGGGTCTCGTCCAGGCGCACCAAGCGGGCCAGATGGACAAAGTTGTCCGTCAGGTTGAGCAATGCGCCGGGGCGCGCTTGGCGGTTGAACATGGAAAGGGGTGACGTGAATAAGAGCCGGTCGCGAGCCGACCGCGAGAACGGTTAAGTGGAGCAACCGCCGGACAAACTCAAGTCCAAGCCCGTTGAACAGTTACGTTCCGGTCGACGACAGTTCGCGCAATTGAACCAGCGTAAAAGGCGCGTTGATGTAAGCGATGCTTATATTTTGAAACGCGGAATCGTAGTGGAAGGAGGGAGAAGGGCCAGTAAAGCTAACGGTGTTTGCGATCAGCGCGCCGAAAATAGTGGTGTTATTGGCAATAGTAATTGCGTCGTGCGGAAGATAGATCGAACCATAAAAATCGTTCATGACATCGATGGATGAGGTGGGATTTCCCGCGTAGCTTCCTCCGACGATGACGGATAGATTCTGCGGAAGCGCAGTCTCGTTGACGATTCCAGCACCTTGGAGAACCAACCCGTGACCATCGTTTTCCCCAATCTGAAGCTCAAGAGAGCCCGCGCCTCTAATTGTGATCTGACCGAGACCGGAGGTTTGGACAGAATTTGAAACTACAAGCACAACGGGAGCGGTAATAAGCAATTCTGCGCCAATTAAGGGATTGTGGATGTCAGTTGTGAGATTGATGTAATCGACGCGATAGACTCCCGTTGAACCCAAGGTTATTGAAGTGGTCACTGGCGGGAGGGGACTTCCACCAGTAGGATCCAGGGGATCGTAGACAGGTTGAGTGAAATTTGTGCGGCGACGGGACGGATCGACCGGAGTTAGCGAATTCGGTCCGATAACCTTTGCTCCGGTCAGGTAGAGAAAAGGGTGGGGATCCGGACCTGTGGGGGGACTGGTAACTGCGAAGCCATATATCTGTGCGGTCCCAATACTCATATCTGGCGCCGAAATTACTGCGGCAGAATTTCCCGCTGTGAGATGCGCGGGATCTGTTGGGGTATACCCCGTAATCGCTGAATTATAGCTATCAACCGTGCCGGCGAAGTCGAAGGCAAGATTGCCGGTTGCACCAATTGCCTTTGTGAACAGCGGGGCCGGCCGTGCGTCGGATTGAAGTGTGCGCGTGACGCTGGTGTGATCGCCGAGAGTGATGCTGCCTATCGCCGTAATCTTTGGTGCAGAAGTCGTGTAATCTGCAATGGTAACGGTGACCTGACCCGTTGCTCCGTTTTCATACATGAAGCCGTTTAGCGTCTTGGTTGCATTTGCGGCAATCGGATGGCTCCAGGAACCGTCGAACCCGCCAGCGTTGTTCAACGCCCAAAGCGCCTCCTCAATTCCCACTTCAGCGAGTTCAATACTGTGACTTGAATGAATGCTGCGATTGCTGAGCACGAGCGAACGATAGCAGACCGCGAGATAGCTGGTTAGCGAGAGGCTCAACACAGCAGCAAAACACAGCGTAGCGAGAAGGGCCGAACCGCGTTGTCGTTCCGCTGACTTTCGCTTCACTTTTGGGCAGATAGACGCGAATCTGGACCGTGTGTTAGTGGTTATTCCGAAGTGCACGATTATAGGGTCTATGCCCCATAAATCACAGCGCAAGAATCAGATACCGTCAAGGCGCTAATGCAGATGAATAGTGATTTGGCGATCATCACGTGACTCATTGGCCAAGAGGTGGTTTACTCCGCAGCACCATGCGGGATGAAACTACCGAATCGCCGGATTGGGTTCCATTTGGTCTGTCGCCGACCGCACTGGAATACGATAATGCGATCTGTTTGATAAAGACGGGAGGTGGTGAGGCGCCGCCAGATTCGTCGAAATAAGCAAAAGTGAAGGATGTGAGATTGCTCAGAAGAACTGTGGTGGAGGATGGCAACGCTCCTGTCACCGCTACCCGAGTAAGCGTATGCGCTGCGGAGTCGTAGGTGTAGGTAACGACAGTGGTGTCGGGACTTGGAGGTCGCGGAGGTAATGTCAGGATTAGCGACGCGGGAAGTGGGGTGGTTACCTGCACGGCCTCATCCACATCTTTTGCCACCACGAATAAGACGCGGCGATTCTGCACTTGCTGTTGTTGAAAATTGGCTATGCGCGCAAGATTGCGGGCCATAAAAATATACGCGGAAAAAAGCGCAGCAAAAACGATTAGGCTTAACACACTGGCGATCATCAACTCAACCAGCGTAAAACCTTGCCGGCGAGTGCTGGCGAAGTTCCTACTTTTGATAATAGAGATTGAGGCCGGTCTTGCCATAATAAGTCGAACTGATCCGGACATAGGTCTTCCTCTGATTTCCGGCGGTCCAAGTGACGGTGTAAGTTAGGCGAACCAGATTAGCTCTTACGGTCGTGATCACGAGGGAGCAGGAGAAATCCTTGGCTACGCTCATCAAACTCGTGTTGTCGTCGTTAACGCCTCCCGCATACGGCGGAGCATAAGAGTAAGTGTAATTGGTTAGTGCGAATTTCTGTTGATCGGTGACACCACCGGCGGACAAGCCGGTACCAGCGCTATTAATTGTAATGCTTGCGTTGGCTGGCAGCGCTGAAACCGTCGCCCAATTCTTTAAGTGCACTTGCTCAACTTCGTTGCGAAGAATTTGCATCGCAACTGTTTGTTTGCGCGAAACATCGAGCATTTCTGATCCCATCGTCACGGCAGCAATCAGCCCTACCAAGGCTACAAGAGTCACCAAGGTCGCCATCATCACCTCGATCAGGGTGAAGGCGTGGCGGGACTGCGTCGATTGGGCGCCGGCTGGGTGCATTCAACAAGGGTTTAAGGGGCGTTAATCGCGGGTGTCGATGCCGTTAAAATGGGACCGAAAACTCTCTCAGGGAGCGCGCTGCGCTGCAACGTTCAGATTTGGCCGCCTCGCCCCCAGCAGGTCGGCTGCCATGACCCCTAAGAAACACGCTCGGCGGACGTTATCCGGTTGAAAGCTCAACCAGGAGACAAACATGAAAAGACGATTTGTGATCCCGCTGGCGGTGGCGATGGCGCTGCACGCCATCTTGCTCTTCGGATTCCGCACCCCGGGAATCCCGCCGGCGTCGGGCGTCGTCCGCCCTCTGGTCAATCCAACGCCGCGCGACCCGGCGATTGAAGTCATCATGGCGTTGGATACGAACGATCCTGATTCGACGCCGGCGCCGGGCAACCCCGCCCGCACCCGGCCCGATGTGCCCGCACCGCCTGTCCGTGATCCCATCACGCAAATTGCGATAACTTCCACCATCCCTGATCCGAATCCGGTCAACCCGGCGACGAACATGACCCCTGGACCGGTCGGCGTACCCGACGGTGGACACTTTGGTCCGCATGGCCCGGGCTTCGTCTCCGCTCCGGTGCTCGACAACCCGCCCCGCACCCGGTCGCAACTCGCGCCGGTGTATCCCTACGAAGCCCGCGTCAACGCGCGGAATGGCGAGGTCACGGTGGAATTCGTCGTGGACGAGGCCGGTCGCGTGCTGGACCCGCACGTTTTGCGTTCAAGTAATCCGCTCTTCGAGGCGCCGACGTTGCGGGCCGTCGCGAAATGGCGGTTTGAGCCCGGACGCAAGGGCGGCCGGGTGGTGCGGTTCCGCATGGCGGTGCCCGTCGAGTTTGCGGTCAACCCGTAGCTCGGGCTGCAGTCAGAGCGTCACTCCGAGGTGGGCGCCGGTCTCCGCACCGGCGCCTGTCGTCGATATGGAAATCGACGACCACCCATCGTGCGAACCGTCAGGCGCTACAACACAGTCATGATGCGCGAAACCACGGCCGGTGCCCGGCCCGGCAGTTGCACGGCATCGCCGGCCTTGCGCCCCAACAGCTGGCGTCCGAGGGGTGATTGCGGGGTGACGACCAGGACCGTGCGCTCGGCGAAGGGCAGCTCGAGCCCACCGGCGCGCGGGCAGAGAAAATACCAGGCGGCCCCGCCGCGGGCGTCGTGAATTTCCGCCAGCGCACCGAGCGCGATGGGCGCGCCGGGCGCAAAGTCGGGCAGCGGCAGCGCGGAAATGACCGTGATGCTGTCCTCGATCTCCGCGGCCTGGCGCGCCTGGCCCTCGGCGAGATAGCCGGCCTCCAGGCTGTGGGTGTCGTATTGATTCTCGGCCCGGCTCTCCTCGCTGGTGGCCTCGTCGCGCGCGAGCTGGGCGGCGCCAATCTGCAGGGCCAGGGCGGCGCGAAGTTCGGCGAGGATACGCTCGCGCAGGACGGTCTTGTTCACGAAGGAAGGCCCGTCACCACCGATGGAAGGCGGGATGTCCGGGTTTGACCGCGACAAACGTGCCAATGCAGGTTGCGCAGATTTTCCCGCCGGCGGACAGCGTGCCCTCGACGCGGGCGCGATCCGGGCCGGACTCGACCACGCGCGCCTCAAGGGTCAGGTCGGTGTCGATGGGAGTGGGCGAGGTAAGCTTGATCGCGTAGCTGGCCGTGACCGTGCAGGGCGGGTGGGGCAGCGAATCGCGCTGCATCAGATGCCAGGTGGCGGCCCAATTGCAGTGGCAGTCGAGCAAGGCGCCGATGATCCCGCCGTTGAGCACGCCGGGAAAGGCGGCGTGGTGCGGGGCGGAGCGCCACGTGGCGAAAAGCGAGCCGTCGGGCCGGGCAAAACTGCGGATATGCAGGCCTTGGGGGTTCGCCGGACCGCAGCCGAAGCAGATGCTCGTGGGCGAATAGCGTTCTTGCAGGCAGGGGTTGGAACTGTCCATGGTGGAACAATCTGGGTGCGTAATTACCGTCTTTTTAGCGCGAGTTTTTGGCTCGCGGAGTGGATAACAAGCCGCATTTTGGCACTTAGTTAGGAAAATTCCTTTAACGAAGCATCACGCATGGCGCGCAAAATTTGTTTTATCAACTACAAGGGTGGAGTGGGCAAGACCTCCATCATCGTCAACACGGCGGCTTGCCTGGCCAAACTCGGCAAGCGCGTGCTGTTGTTCGATTTCGACACGCAGTCGAACAGCAGCATCTGGCTGCTGCGCTTGGAGCGCTGGAACAAGATCAATGCCGACGGCGTGGGGTCGTTTTTCTCCATTTTTGAGCCCGGCAAGGCGCAGGTGAAGGATCTCATCATCAAGGATGTCGTCGAGGACAAGAATGGCGTGAAGGTCCTGCCCGGCCTGGATCTCGTGCCGACCACCTTCAATCTCGTGGATTTGGAAAGTGAATACGAGGGCGATCCCAAGCGGCCGCCCTACGTCGTGTTTCAGGAGCAGCTCGCCGCGGTCGAGGACAATTACGATTTCATCCTGTTCGACTGCCCGCCGAACATCCTGCGGGCCTCGCAATGCGGCGTCTTCGCGGCCAACGAAATCTACGTGCCGATCAATCCCGATGCGCTCAGCCTCATCGGCTTCACGCTGCTGATCGAAAAGCTCGGCAAGTTCCACCAGCTGTCGGCCAGTTTCCGCCGGGCCTCGATGGGCGTGCCGGCCCAGGTGCAGGGCGCGATCTTCAATGCCATCAAGACGGGCACCGACATCGAGGTGCCCAAGATGAGAATGCAGCTGCGCATGAACCAGTTTCGCGCCGCGAAGCGCGTGGCGCCGACCGCCAAGATTTTCGACACCCAGATCCGCGATGCCATGATCGTGCGCCGGGCGGTCACGCTCGGCCTGCCGGTCGTGCTCGTCAGCCAGGAAGGCCCTGACGCGCCGACGGCCGGCACCGCGGACAATGTCGTGAACGATTACCGCAAGCTTGCCACCGAGATCGTCCGGCACGGACAATAGCCCCCCCGCCATTTTATTTTCCGCCATGTCCGACTTCCCGACTAAATACACTGCCAAGGATTGGGATGAAACCCGCTCGGCGTTCGCCGCCTCGATCATGGTGAACACGCCGCTCAGCAGCCTGGCGCAAAATCTCGACGGCCCCGACTGGCCCGTGCGGGGCAAGGAGGAGACGCCGGCGGCCTACATCGATCTCAGCTACGATGAACTGGTGGCGATGCTCGGCATGAAGGGCATGACGCCCGCGCGGGCGGATTTCCTGATCACGCTGCTGAAGGAGACGCTCGCCTTCGACAATCCCTTTGGCGAGATGGTGGCCCAGTCCGAGGCCTCGGCGCTGAAGGACAATCAGCTGCTCAAGAACCTGGCCAAGCTCGGCATTCCCGAGGCGTTTCCGATCGGGCTGACGGCGCTGTCGCCGGACACGATCGAATTTTGCAAGCTCGAGCATCTCGCGACGCTGGGTGAGTTTTGCATCTTCGCCCAAGGCATGTCGCAAAACGTCATTGTCGGCGGCGATTTCCGGAAGCTGCTCAACGCCCTGTCCCATGTGGACGAGGCTTCGCTCGCCGAGTCGCTGCCCTATCGCGTGGGCGCCCGCGGGCTGCATTTGCCGGAGGCGCTCGTGCAGTCCTCCCGCGCACCCGCGCCCGCCGCCCGCGCCGCGAAGGCGATCGATTGGTTCAAGGATGAGTTTGCCGCGCTCCAAAAAGATTTGAAGGCCGGAGGCTCCATGCAGCGCTGGCTGCAGGTGCTCGCCAATCCCGAGGCGGAAAAGCGCGCGGCGGACATGATGGCCGGCCACCTCAAGGGCGGTGTGGCGGCGGGCGGGAAAAAAAGTGGTCTTTTCGGTTCGCTTGGACGGTTTTTCGGTAAATAGTCCGGCATGGCTGATACTCCCGCACCAGTACCGCCGCCTGGCCCCATCAAGTTCCCGGTTTCGAATCCAGGCGGCAGCCCGCGCCCATTGGTTCTGACCCGCCGGCGCCGGGGCATGAGCAAGTCGCCCTACGAGATTTCCGAGACCAGCGTCGCGGCCCGGGAGTCGATCAAGGCGGTGGTGGCGGCCACGCGTTCGCCGTTTGGCGGCGGACCGGCGCTGGACCGGACCCAGGCGAGTGAGCTGGAGCGCAACCTGCGGCATTTGGAAGCATCGCTCGCCGAGCGCGAGCGCATCGTCGTGGACACCGAGATCAAGCTGGCGGAACACGAGCGCGACCTGGCGGAAATGGAGGCATTGCTGATCGCGCGCGAGCAACTCCTCGCCGCCGCCCGGCAGGTGACCCCCAGGAAGGCCGCCCTGTCCAAGGAGGACCAGACCGCGCTGGAACGGCTGCGGGAGGAACTCGAGCGGCAGGAGGCGAGCCTGAAGGAAGCGCGGACGGCGATTCGGGAACGGGAGCAGTTTTTGGAGGAGAGCGAAACCCGGCTGTTCCAAAAGGTGCAGACGCAGCAGGAGAAGGAGACCGAGTTGGAGCAGCGCGAGGAAGACCTGCGCACCCGCTCGCGGGAATTTCGGGAAAAAGTGGCGGCAATTGACCCGCAGGCCGCCGCCGCCCTCAAGGACCAACCGGCCGCCAAGAAACCGGATGAATTTAACGAGTGAACGCGGCCACCGGCAGCGGGAACGACGCGTGGTACGGGGATCGACGCAATCTCGTTGTTGACCTGCCTGCGGCCGACCCTGAAGCTTTTTGAAACATTTTCGGCTCCCGGCCGTCCCAAGACCCTTTGCACACATTCCCATGAAATTTTTCCTGCCCACGATTGGCTTTTTATTCGTCGCCCTCTTCAGCCTGGCGCGAGCACAGGACGAACATTCGGCGGCTCCGGCCGATGAGATCATCACCGATTTCGGAATCGAGGAGTATATTTCCGTCCCCAAGACCACGCTGTCCGTCGGCATGCGGAGTCTCAGTGGCGCCAAAGTCTCGTTTTCCGGCAAGGGATTCATCGCATCGTTCCAACCCGGCAGCGATAGTACCACACCCAATTTGATTCGTGTCTATCACGACGGTAATCAGTTACCAGACAACAGTCCCCAAACATTTACCTTTTTCAACAACGATGGCACCCCGAATTCCTACACGGTGCCCATCACTCCCGCCGGCCAGACCAACTCGTGGAGTTACATTGACGCCAGGCAATTTAACCAAGACGCCGGCACCGTAGATATGCATGCCTATACCGCGGATATTGCTGATTCCGGTTTGCGGCAGCAGAATCCTCGCGCGGGTCAGGGCATCGAGGTGGCGATGGCGCGCGACATGGGCAACTTGGGCAAGCGGATCGAGTGGAAGCTCGTCGTCGGCTTCAGCTTGAATGACATCAAATCGGCTACCTCCGACGTCCTTAACGCCACGATCACCACCACGACCGACACTTACGCCGCCTACTTGAACGGCCAGTCGGTGCCGGTCACGCTGCCCTATGTGACACCCTTTCTGATCGCCGTGCCGCGCATAGATTCCTCCGGCAATCCGGTCTATGACACGTCCGGGGCCCAATACATCGACCATGTCGACGGCACCATCTACCTGGGCAATGCGCCGCTTGGACGCACCACGACCATTACGAACGGCACCGTGCTCAATCGCTGGGATTTGAAGGGGGCGTATTTCACCTTCCGCGTGGGTCCCTCGCTGAGCTTTCTCTTCACCGACCATTTTCGCGCTACGCTCAGCGCGGGCGTCGCACTGATGTATGTGGGTACATCCTACACCGTGGACCAGACGTACGTGCCGGACGGCGGTGCTCCCCTGATCGTGACGTCCACCGAGGAGGAGGCCAAGCTGCTGACCGGCTATTATGCCGATGCGACCCTGCAATACGACTTTACGGACCGGGCGGGAATCTACGCCGGTGCGGTCTGGCAGGCCGGGGGCAAATATACGGAGACCGCCTCGGTCATCGATCCGTTTACCGGGAGCACGCCTTCGTATAAAGCCCTGGTCGATCTTTCTAGCCTCCAAGGCTTTCGCATGGGCATGAATTACAAGTTCTGAGCCGCCGCGGACGGACCGCTGCTTGATCCTGGGCCGGACTTCACGTCCGGCCTTTTTTTTTGCCTCGGTTCTGGCTTCCCAAGGCCGCCGGGCTGCGGCTTGCTCAGGGCCGCGTGAAGCCTAACGCGAAACCGCTCTGGCCGGTGGCCACCTTGGTGGCGCTCACGGGCCTCAATCTGCTGGACTACCTCGACCGGCAGATCTTGGCGGCCGTGCTGACGCCGCTGAAGGACGAGCTGCACCTGAGTGATGAACAATTGGGCACGGTGGGGGCGGCCTTCATGCTCGGCTATTTTCTCACGGCCCCGATTTTCGGCTGGCTGGGCGACCGGATGTCGCGGACGTGGCTGATTGCGGCGGGCGTGCTGGTCTGGAGCCTCGGCACGGTGCTCTCGGGGCAGGCCCACGGGTTTGCGGTGCTGGTCTGTTTTCGCGCGCTGGTGGGTTTTGGCGAGGCGAGTTTTGGCACCATCAGCCCGGGCTGGATTGCGGATTTGTTTCCGCCTCTCCGGCGCAACAACGCAATTTCGATCTTCTACCTCGCGATTCCGGTGGGCTCGGCGCTGGGTTACATCTTTGGCGGCATCATGGCGGTGCGCTATGGCTGGCGGACGGCCTTTCTTTGGGCGGGTGCCCCGGGGTTGCTGCTGGCCTTTGCCTTGCTTTGGCTCCGCGAGCCGGCGCGCGGGGCCTCGGACCCGGCCGCGAATCTGGTCCCGGCGCCGCCCGCAAGAACCGGAGCGTATCGGTTTTATCGGGACCTGCTGAACTATCCCGCCTACCTGCTGGTGATCGCCGGTTACGTCGCCCAGACGTTTGCCATGGGCGGCTTCGCCTTTTGGGCGCCCACTTTCCTGCATCGCATCCACGGCATGGGGCTGGAGGCGGCCGGGACTTTTTTTGGCGGCTCGCTCGTGCTCACGGGTCTCACGGCGACGCTCCTGGGCGGCTTTCTCGCGACCATGTGGCAGCGGCGCACGGGCACCGGCTATGCGTGGGTGCTCTTGATCAGCGCGGTCGGCGCGGCGCCGGCGGCGTTTGCGGCGTTTGGCTTGCGCGATCTCGCGATGGCGAAAGCGGCGCTCATCGTCGCGATGTTCTTGCTGTTCCTGAGCACCGGGCCGGTGAACACCCTCATCCTGGAGACGGTGCCGGTGCTGATGCGGGCACGGGCGATGGCGGCATCCATCTTCATGATTCACATGTTTGGCGACCTTTGGTCGCCGCGGCTGGTCGGGACGCTTTCCGATCGGCTCGGAGATTTGCGGCTGGCCGCACTCTGGGTGTTGCCCGTGGCCCTGATCGTGAGTGCGGCGTTCTGGGCTTGGCTGTTGGCGCACACCCGCGCAAAACGCCCGGCGGCCTGAATGCCCCGTCGGGCGTGGCTCAGGCGGACACCGACTCCAGATCGCGCAGCACATCCGCCACGCTGCGGAGCTGGCTGGCGGGAAAGAAGCCGTTAATGCGGGTGATGACCTGCTGGATGATACCATCCGGACAGCTCGCGCCGCCGGTGATGAGCACCCGCTTGGGCGCCATAGCCGAGGCTTGGTCCGCTGCCGCTCCGTCGAGGGCAGGCCACAGCGGGCGGGGGTCCGTGCGGCCGGCACCACCACCCACATAGTGATGATGCTCCACCGCGGCCGGCGTCAGGATGTTGCGCTCGGACTGGATGAAGAACGCCTTGCCGTCGAGGCGTTGCTCGCAGAGCCGGTAGAGCTGGTAGGTGTTGGATGAATTCTTCCCACCCAGCACAAAGGCCGCATCCAGCGGCTCGGCCAGAGCGCGGCTGAGGGCATCCTGGTTGACCTGGGTGGCGTAGCACAGCGTGTCCCGGCGACCGCCGCCGCCGACATGGGTGTCGTCGCCAAATTTCGCCCGGTAAACCGTCCGCAGGTATTCGATGATGCCGAGCGTTTCGTTCATCAACAACGTCGTCTGATTGACGACCGCCACGCGCTCGAGATGCCGGGTGACATCGAAACCAGGCGTATGGCGGCCCTCGAACAGGTCGTAGAACTTCCGCTGCGCTGCCGGATCGTTGCTGGCGATGATCTCGCCGAGCTGGCGCGCCTCGTCGAGGTTGCGGACGATGACCGCGTGGGCGTGACGGCGGGTGTTGGAAAACGTGGCCTTGGTCTCCTCGTGCTCGCGCTTGCCATGGATGATGACGGTGTAGCCTTCCCGGCCGTAGGCGCGGGCCGCCTTCCAGACTTTCTCCACGAGCATGCAGGTCGCATCGTAGTGGCAGACGGCGATGCCTTTGCGGACGAGCCGGCGCTTGTCGTCGTCGGTGGCGCCAAACGCCGGGATGATGACGATATCGTCGGGCGTAAGGGTGTCCCAGAGGAGCGGCACCGCGGGCGCGTCGGACGCGTGCCGGCCGTCGGTGGTGTAGGGTTCGCCCTTGTCCGTTTGCAGGTAACGCAGCCCGCGGCGGAGCAGGTCCTCGTTCACGAAGGGATTGTGGATCAGCTCGGAGAGCATGAATACCCGGCGCGAGGGGTTTTCCGCCAGCGTCTCGTAGGCGCGCTCAATGGCGTTCTTCACGCCGAGGCAGAACCCGAAGTGGCTCGGAATCACATACCGCACCGCCCCAAAATCGAGCGTGACCGGAGCGGCCGCCGAGCGCTCGTGCTGGCGGGCGATTGTCTTGATCGCGACGCAGAGCTGCGATTGGTACAGCCCGCCCGCCACGGCATCCTGCGCGTAAATGGCGGTGTTGCGCTCCGGTGCGGGCCGGAACTTGTAGATGAAGTCGTTCTCGCCGAGATGCAGGTAGGGGATTTCAACGAGATACGGTTCGAGCTGCCCGAGCAGCGCGGCGAGGGTGGGCGTCAGGGCGCCCGCCTGCGCCGTCAAGGAATCGAGCGAATGGAAGACGACATCCGGTTCGCGGGCCGCAGCGCCGACTTGCGTGAAGAACACGCGGCAACGGTGGCCGGCGGCGTCGGCGCTGAAATATTCCGTGACGGAAGTGTGCGCGGGAAAAGCCGCCTCCAGCCGGGCCGTGACCGCGGCGATTTCGTCACCGGAGAAGGCGGGTTCGAGTCTGGCGCCGACCCGCCGCACGGCGAGCTGGTTGCTCGCGTTGAAGGCGAACACGGTGCAGACGCTCGGCGCCGCCGGGACCGCGGTCATGGTCAGAGCCGAAGGACCTCGGCCAGCTTGGTGGCATCCTTGCCGCCACCCATGGCGAAGTCGGGTTTGCCGCCGCCCTTGCCCTCGAGTTTGGCCGCAAGTTCCGCGGCGCGCTTGCCCGCTTGGTGGCCCGCCTGGATGGCCGCCGGCGAGCAAAACACGGCGAGACTCGCTTTGCCATCGAAGGCCGCACCAAGCGTCACGACGCCCTCGCCAAGTTTCGCGAGCACCTGGGCGCCCAGCGAGCGGAGCATCTCGGGTGCGTCGACGGTCACGGCTTCCGAGACAAATTTCAGGCCGTCACGCTCCGTGGCCTTCGCGGCCAGTGCCTCGGCGAGTCCGGCGGACGCGCTTTGCTGAAAGGCTTTGAGCTGCTTCTCCAGCACCTTCTGGTGCGTGAGCACGAACTCGAGTTTCCGGGCCACATCGATCGGGCCGGCGGAAAGGTGGGCGCTGACCGCGGCGAGGGCGGCCTCGCGCTGGGCGATGAAGTCGAGCGCGGGCTGGCCGGCGACGGCCTCGATCCGGCGGGTGCCGGCGGCGATGGCCATCTCGGACGTGATCTTGACGATGCCGATTTCCCCGGTGGTCGTGACGTGGGTGCCACCGCACAGTTCGCGACTGTATCCGCCGATGTCCATGACGCGCACATACTTGCCATATTTGTCCCCGAAGAATGCCAACACGTCATCCGGCTTGCTCACGTATTCGATTTCGAAGGATTTGACCCCGGCATTGTCGATCACCTTGCCATTGACGAGTTGCTCCACTTCCGAGAGCTGCGCGGACGTCATGGCCTCGAAATGGGAGAAATCGAAGCGCAGGCGGCCCGGAGTCTTGTGCGTGCCGGACTGGCGGACGTGGGTGCCCAGGACCTTGCGCAGTGCCCATTGCAGCAAATGCGTGGCCGAGTGGTGCCGGGAAATGGCGCGACGGCGGGCGAAATCAACATGGAGGGTGGCGGTGCCGCCCGCCTGCACCGGGGTGTCAGCCGGTATCCGGTGGAGATGCCGGCCGAACTTGTCTTTCACGCAGTCGAGAATGTCGATCTTGTGGCCGGCGATCAGCACGTGGCCGGCATCGCCGACCTGGCCGCCCATCTCGGCGTAAAACGGCGTCTGGTCAAAAATGAGAAATTTCTCCTTCGGCGTTGTGATGACGTCCTCGACCTTCGCGTGCACGGTCGTGGCGGGAGTGATGTCGTAGCCGACAAACTTGGTCGCCTCGGTCCGGGTGTCGCCCTCGGTGGCGGCGACCACGATGTCCTTTTTCTGGGACGAACGACCGCGCTCCCGCTGCTTTTCCATCTCGGATTCGAAGTCCGCCACCTCGACCGTCAGCCCATGTTCGGCCGCCAGCAATTGGGTCATGTCGAGGGGAAAGCCATAGGTGTCATAGAGCGTGAAGGCCACCTGGCCGGGAAACTTGCCCTCGTTGACGGCCCCGAGGTCGGCATAGTCGAGGAAGAGCTGCATGCCCTTGTCGAGGGTCCGGCCAAACGACTCCTCCTCGGCCCGGATGACGCGGCGGATGGTCTTGTGCTGCTGCTTGAGCTCCGGAAAAGCCGTGCCGAGGGAGGCGACGACCGGATCGACCAGCTGCTCAAAGAATCCCGGGCCCAAATCGAGTTTCTTGCCGTAGAGGATGCCACGGCGAAGGATGCGGCGGATCACATAATTGCGGCCTTCGTTGCCGGGCATGATGCCATCGGCGATGGCGCAGGAGACGCAGCGGGCATGATCGGCGAGGACGCGAAAGGCGACGTCGATGCCTTCCCGCACGCTCAATTTGCCGCGTTGCTCGGGCACGGTGCCGCGGTAGGTCTCGCCGGAGAGCTCGGAAATCTTGGCAAACAGCGGCGCGAACAGGTTGGCGGCATAATTCGACGGTTCGGCGGTGAAATCCTTGAAGCCCTTGCTCGCGGCGTAGATGCCGGCGACGCGTTCGAAGCCCATGCCCGTGTCCACGTGCTTGGCGGCGAGCGGCGCGAAGGTGCCGTCGGCGTTCGCGTTGAACTGGATAAAGACGTGATTCCAGATCTCGATGCAGCGCGGGTTGCTGGAATTGACGAGGGCGCGGCCGGCGATCTCGTCATCGGAGGGCAGCAGATTGAAATGGACCTCTGAACACGGGCCACAGGGCCCCGTGTCTCCCATCATCCAAAAATTGTCCTTTCGTTTGCCATGGACAATGTGAACCCGCGGGTCGAGGCCGGCGGCCGTAAACAGGCTCGCCCAGGTGTCATACGCCTCCAGGTCGAAGTCGGCCGGGTCACCCTTGGCCCGATCGGGCGAGTAGATCGTGGCGAACAGGCGCCGCGGCGGGATGCCCCAGACTTGGGTGAGCAGTTCCCAGCCCCAGGTGAGCGACTCCTTCTTGAAATAATCGCCGAAGGACCAGTTGCCGAGCATCTCGAAGAACGTGTGGTGGTTGGTGTCGTAGCCGACATCCTCAAGGTCGTTGTGCTTGCCGCCCGCGCGGATGCACTTCTGCGTGTCCGCCACGCGGCGCCAAGGAGCCGGCTGGTCACCCAGGAAGTAGGGCACGAACTGGTTCATGCCGGCGTTCGTGAACAGCAGGTTGGGCGCCGTGGGCATGAGCGAGGCCGACGGCACGATGGTGTGCTGTTTCGATTTGAAGAAATCGAGGAACGATTGGCGGATCTCGGCGCTGGTCATTTTCAGAGGCAGATGGCACAAGACAATGGCGGCGGCAAAGGGAGGCAAGAGGGGAATTGGGCGCGGGGCGCGCGTTGGCCGCCGTGCCGGTCCCCGGCCGGCTGGCCAGTGTGCAGGCTTGCGCGACTCCGGGCAAATCGCAAGGCGCGCGGGCAGCCTGCCCAGGATCGATCCAGTCGTGCAACCCGGCGCGGCGTTGCCCGGTCGGACCACCGGCCGGGTAAAATTTGTCGCAATTAGATGGGTTGGTTTGGCTAGTGTACATCGGCGAATGCGGGGTTGGAATGTGCCAAGTTCACCGCTAGGGTGAGAGGTGTCCAACCGCGCCACCGTGCGACACCAGCCACCCGTATTCCATGCCTGACGCCAAGAAACTAAAGGCTTCGCTCAGGGAGATCAGCGATCTGAAGGCCGCGCTGGATGAGCATTCGATTGTCGCGATTACTGACCCGCAGGGGCGGATCACCTACGTTAACGACAAATTTTGCGCGATCTCCAAGTATTCGCGCGACGAGCTCCTCGGACAAGACCACCGCATTCTGAATTCGGGATTTCATCCGAAGGAATTCTTTCGGGAGATGTGGGCGACGATCGCCCGCGGCAAGGTGTGGAAGGGCGAAATCAAGAATCGGGCCAAGGACGGATCCTATTACTGGGTCGACGCGACCATCGTGCCGTTTCTGGACGACGCGGGCAAACCCCGGCAATATGTCGCGATCCGCACGGACATCACCGTCCGCAAGGAGCACGAGCTGGAGATCATGCGGCTGTCGCGGCTCTACACGGCGCTGAGCCAGATCAATCAGGCGATCGTCGTGACGCGCGGGCGCCACGAGCTCTATGCCAAGGTCTGCCAGGCATTAGTGGAAGACGGTGGATTCCAGATGGCCTGGATCGGGGAGCTCGATCCGTCGACCCACCGGGTTGCGCCCGGCGGCCGGTGGGGCGACAGGACGAATCATGTCGCCCAACTGGAAATCTATGCCGACGAACGCGCGGAAGGGCAGGGACCCATCGGCACCGCCATTCGCGAAGGCCGCACCTACGTGTGCAACGATTTTGCGCTCGACCCCCATTCCGGGCCCTGGCGGGTCGTCGCGGAGCGCTCCGGTTTCCATGCCCTGGCGGTGTTGCCGATTCGCCAGCAGGGCGCGGTTTGCGGTTCGATCAATGTCTACGCCGCCGAGACGAATCATTTTCGCGACAAGGAGGTCGCCCTGTTGGAAGAGGCCGCGGGCGACATTTCGTTCGGCCTCGACAATCTCGTCCGCGACGAAGTGCGCCGGGAAGGGGAAAAGGCATTGCTCGAGAGCGAGCAACGATTCCGGCAGCTGACAGAAAATATCGACGAGGTCTTTTGGATCACTGACCCGATCAAGGGTGCTTTGGTCTATGTCAGCCCGGCGCGCGAACGGATTTGGGGCCGCAGTTGCGCCAGCTTCTATGCAGCCCCCCAGGACTGGGCCGAGGCGATTTATCCCGAGGACCGCGAACGGATCCGAGCCGCTGCGCGAACCAAGCAGTTGCGGGGGGAGTATGACGAGGTCTACCGAATATGCCGCCCGGATGGCGCGGTGAGGTGGATCCACGAGCGGGCCTTTCCGGTGCGAAATGAGGCGGGGGTGATTTACCGGGTGGTGGGCGTCGCCCAGGATATCACCGAAAAGAAGGCGCTCGAGGCCCGATTCTTCCGGGCCCAGCGGCTCGAATCCATCGGCACCCTGGCGAGCGGTGTGGCGCACGACCTCAACAACATCCTGGCTCCGATCATGATGGCGGCGCCGATCATCCGTCAGAGCAAGTCGCCTGCGACCACGGAAAAGATGCTGGCCACGATCGAGTCGAGCGTCCTGCGGGCCGCCAAGCTCGTGCGTCAGCTCCTGAGTTTTGGGCGCGGCGTCGAAGGTGAAAAGAACCAACTGTTGATGGGTGCGGTGCTCAAGGAGATGATCACGATCGCGGAGCAGACTTTTCCCAAGAACATCACGCTCGTCTCGGAGGTGGTCCCGGGCCTTCAGCCGGTTCTGGGTGATCCCACGCAGATGCACCAAGTGCTGTTGAATTTGTGCGTAAATGCCCGCGATGCGATGCCGCAGGGCGGCACGCTGTCCCTCAAGGCGGAAAATGCGCGTGTTGACTCAGCGTCGGCGGATCTGAAGTCCGGGGCGAAGCCGGGCGATTACGTGAAGGTCAGCGTCACCGACACGGGGACCGGCATGACGCCGGCGGTCATCGACAAGATTTTCGACCCCTTCTTCACGACCAAGGAACCCGGCAAGGGGACCGGGCTGGGCCTGGTGACGGTGCTTGGGCTGGTCAAAGCCCACGGTGGATTCATCACGCTGCAGAGTGAAGCGGGCAAGGGGAGCACGTTTCAGGTCTATTTTCCCGCCACGCCAAAGGTGGAAACTGCGGTGCCCTTTGCCCAGGCCGCCCTGCCGCCCCCGGGCCACGGCGAATTGATCCTGGTGGTCGACGACGAGGAGAATATCCGGGACGCCATCCGGGGCATTCTGCTGCAGGGCGGCTACACCGTCGTGCTGGCGGAGGACGGCGTCGAAGGCATCGCGCGCTTTGCGATGGCGCAGAATGAAATCAAGCTCCTCATCACCGATCTCGACATGCCGAATATGGACGGCGTGACCGCAATCCGCATCCTCCGGCAGCTGAACCCCAGGTTGAAAGTCATCGTTTCGAGCGGCGTCATCGCAGGCAAGAGGATGGGTTCCCGCGCGCCGGAAATTACCAGACTGGGAGTGACGTCAGTTTTGGACAAACCCTACTCCGTGGAGCAAATTCTCCGGGCGGTGCACGACGCCTTGGCGGATTGAGGGAAAGGAGTGCCCGCGAATCACGCGAATGGACGCGAATGAAGGCCAGTCGGTCCAGAAATCATTTCGCGTAAATTCGCGTGATGCGCGGACGAAAATCAGAGATTGGCAATGATCGCGTCCGTCATGGCTTTCGTGCCGACGGAAGGCTTGCCAAAGGCGATGTCGGCGGTGCGGGAGCCAGCGACGACGGCGCGCTTGACCGCCGCCTCGATGCGCGCCGCGGCCGGCTCGAGGCCAAAACTATACCGGAGCATCAGCGCAGCGGAGAGAATCTGGGCGCAGGGATTGGCCAGGTTCCGGCCGGCGAGGTCCGGCGCCGTGCCGCCGGCGGGCTCATAAAGGCCAAAGGGCAGGCCGCGGGAGTTCCTGCCGGCGCCGAGCGAAGCGGAGGAAAGCATGCCGAGTGAGCCGCAAACGACGGCCATCTCGTCGGAGAGGATGTCGCCAAACATGTTTTCGGTCACGAACACATCGAACTGGTTGGGATCGCGCACCAGCTGCATGGCGGCGTTGTCCACATACAGATGGCTGAGGGCGACATCGGGCGCGTGCTGCGCCACGTAGGCGGTGACGGTCTGGCGCCAGAGCACGGAGGTCTCGAGGACATTGGCCTTGTCCACCGAGCACAGCTTCCGCTGGCGGGCGCGGGCGGCGGTGATGGCGGTCGCAGTGATGCGCTCAATCTCGCTCCGGCGATAGACCATCGTGTCCACGGCCTGCACGTCGCCGTCCGGCAGCGTGGTGGTCTGCTTGGGCAGGCCGAAATAAAGGCCGCCGGTGAGCTCGCGGATGCAGAGGATGTCGATCCCGTTGGGGATGCGCTCGGTCTTGAGGGGCGAGGCGTCGGTTAACTCGCGATAGAGCAGGCCGGGGCGGATGTTGGCGAAGAGCGTGAAGTGCTTGCGCAGCGGGAGGAGGGCGGCGCGCTCGGGCTGCTGGGCGGGCGGAAGTTTCTCCCACTTTGGCCCGCCGACCGAGCCGAAGAGAATGGCGTCGGCGGCGGAGCAGGTTTTCAGCGTGGCGTCAGGCAGGGCACTGCCATGGCGATCAATGGCGGCGCCCCCGACGTCGGCTGGCATGGGCTCGAGGGACAGCTTTTCCTGCCGGGCGACGGCCTCGAGCACGCGCAGCGCCCCGGACATGACTTCGGGTCCGATGTAGTCTCCGGCGAGGACGGCGAACTTGAGCGAGGGCATAAGGGAGGATGAGGTAGTCAGTGAGCCGGGAAAGGGAAAGGGATTTTTCGCGGTTGCGCGACGGAGAAAAGGGCATGCATTGGCGGACGAATGAAGCTGCACGTCCTGCCCGCCGGACCCATCCAGACCAACGCGTACCTCCTGACGGATCGGGAGCGCGGCGAGGCCGTGTTGATTGATGCACCCGGTGACGTGTGGGCCGAGGTGGCGCCGCTGCTCGCGGAGGAGAAATGCCGCCTGACGGAGCTCTGGCTGACTCACGGCCACTGGGACCACACGCAGGGCGCGGCCGAGATCGTGCGCGCCACGAAGGCGAAGGTGCGCGCCCACCTGGCCGACCGGCCGCTTTACGAGACGCCTCAGGTGATGAGCGGCTTCCTGTCTGCCCGGCTCAAGCTGGAGCCGGTATTTCCGGACATCTGGGTGCAGCAGGGTGACACCTTTACGGCGCTGGATCGCGAGGTCGAAGTGCGCCAAGTGCCGGGACATTGCCCGGGCAATGTGCTCTTTTACCTGGCGGCGGAGAAGGTCGCCTTTGTCGGCGATGCCCTGTTCGCCGGCAGCGTGGGCCGGACGGACTTGCCCGGCGGCAGCATGGAAACGCTCGCGGATTCAATCCGCCGGCAGATTTACAGCCTGCCGGAGGAAACGGTGGTTTACTCGGGGCATGGTTCTGCTACGACCGTGGGCAAAGAGAAGCAGAACAACCCCTATGTCAGCGGCTGAACACGAGACTCTCATGCGGCGCGCGCTGGAGCTGGCGCGGCTCGGCTGGGGCGACACGCATCCGAACCCCATGGTCGGGGCGTTGATCGTCGAGGACGGACATATCATGGCCGAAGGCTATCATGCCAAGGACGGGGCCGCGCACGCGGAAAAGGCGGCGCTGGCGAAGCTCGGCCGGCCGCCGCGGGAAGGGGCGACCCTCTACGTGACGCTGGAGCCCTGCTCGACGGGAGGCCGCACGGGAGCCTGCACCGAGCTGATCGCGAGTGCGGGCATCAAGCGGGTCGTGGCGGGCGCGACCGACCCCAATCCGGCGCACGCCGGCAAGGGCTTCGACGTGCTGCGGGCGGCGGGCATCGAGGTCCTCACGGGGGTGCTAGAGCGGGACTGCGCCGATCTCAATCTGATCTTCAACCACTGGATGACGCAGGGCTCGCCCTTGGTGGCGGCAAAGTCGGCCGTGACGCTCGACGGTCGCATTGCCTGCCGCTCGGGCGATTCGCGCTGGATCACGGGCGAGGAGGCACGGGCCGATGTGATGCGCTGGCGGCGGTTGTTTCCCTCGATTGCGGTCGGGGCGGGGACCGTGATGACGGACAATCCGCGGCTGACGGCGCGCCTGCCGGGCGTCGCCGAATGGTGCCCGCTGCGGTTCGTCTTTGACGGCCTCCTGCGGAGCGTGGCGGACCGGGCCATGCCGGCGGTCTACACGGACGAATTTCGGGACCGGACGATTGTGGTGACCACGCCGCACGGCGGCATGGGCTACGTGCGCAAGCTGCGGGACCTCGGCGTGCAGGTCTGGATCCTGCCCTCCGGCACCCAGCGCGTGCCGATGGGGGAATTCCGGAAGCGATGTGCCCAGGAGAAAATCAGCGGCGTTTATTTCGAGGGCGGCTCGCAACTCGTCAGCCAGATTTTGCAGGACCGGCAGATCGACTACCTTTTCGTTTACCGGGCGCCCGTGCTGTTCGCCGACGACCGGTCCAAGCCGGTCCTGAGCGGATTGCGCACCGAGAAACTGGTGAATGCGATCCGGCTGGCCGAGGTGCGCCACGAGATTTTTGGCGAGGACACCCTGACGCGCGGGCGCGTGGCGTATCCGGAACAGATGGCCATCGATGAGACTACATTTAGCCTCGGGTAACGCCCACAAGGCGGCGGAGTTTGCCGCGCTGGCGGCCGCAGCGAGGCTGGCAGTGGAGATCGTCCCGGCTACGGCCGTCGGCGGAATGCCGGCCGTGGTGGAGGATGCGACGACCTTTTCCGGCAACGCGCGGAAGAAGGCGCGCGCGCTGCAGGCGCGTCTGCCGGCGGGATCGTGGGTGCTCGCGGATGACAGTGGGCTGGGTGTGGCAGAACTCGGCGGCGCTCCGGGCGTGGAGTCGGCCTATTTTGCCGGTCCGCAGGGCGACAGCGCGGCGAACCTGCGCAAGTTGGTGGAGACGATGCGTGACGTGCCGGAAGGCCGCCGGCAGGCCTATTTTGCCTGCGTGCTCATCGTGATCGATGCCAAAGGGATTGAATACGAATTTGAAGGACGCTGCGACGGCGCGCTGCGGATGACCCCGCGTGGCCGCGCCGGATTCGGCTATGATCCGCTCTTCGTGCCAGCGGGGCTGTCGCTGACGTTTGCCGAGTTGCCCGAGGCGGCCAAGAACGCGATCAGCCATCGCGGCCTGGCGTGGACCCGGCTGGCCGCATGGCTGCGGAGCCGGGAAGAGCCCAAGCCGACGCCGGGGACCGCGACTTAGTCGAAGAGGAACCGGCCCAGCTCGAGCACGTCGATCGAGGCATTCCGGTCGTCGGTCCAGATAAGCTGCGAGTTGACGAGCGGGGAGTTGACCGTGTTGATCACGTGCGTGACGCGGCCGTTGTCCTCCTCGTCGGAGAACCACGTGACCAGGTCTTTGGCCTGCTCCGGCTTGGAGATGATGATGTATTCGGTGGGCGTCGGATCCCAGTCGCGTTCCTTGCCCGGCTCCGTGACGTCCTTCTTGATTTCCGTGTGCACGTCGATGGCGGTCAGGCTCAGGCTGCGGGCGGTGGCTTCGAGCACGGGATAGAAGCGGGAATAGCGGCTGGAGGCATGCACCAGGAGCACGCCGTCCTTGGCCGCAAGCCGGAGCATATAAATCGCCATCGCCTCGCGGGTGAGGAGATGCGGCGGTACGCCGTCGCCGGTGAAGGCGTCGATCACGATGACATCGTAATTGGTCTTGGAATCCTCGAGCGCCTTGCGCCCATCCCGCTGGATGAGGTTAACCTTGCCGGCGGCCTCCGTGACGAAGGTGAAATTCTCCCGGGCGACCCGGATGGACTTGGGATCGATGTCCCAAAAATCGTAAACATCACCCGGGCGCGAATAGGCCGCGAGCGTGCCCGCGCCGAGGCCGATGACGCCGACATGCATGTCGGACCGGCTGGCCTTCAACCGCTCCAGAACGCGGCCTCCGCCCGAGCTTTCGGTGTAGTAGAGGGTGGGGCGGCGCCGCGCGGCCGCGTCCATGGTGAGTTGGGAGCCATGCGTGGTGGTGTCGCTCGACAGGACGACGCTGCGCGAGTCGGTTTTGACCATGATATGGCCGTAGAGATCGCGGGAATGGCGCATGTTGCCGTTGTCGACAGATTCCCGGTGGGCCTGATGAATGCCCAGGCCAAGGACGGGGATGGCCATGGCACACGCGATGACCACCGCGGTGCTCACTTCGCGGCGTGCGACGAGCCAGATCAAACCCGTCGTCAGCAACGCAACAGAGGCGAGCTCGAATTCGATGGGCCGGCTAAAAAGGTAAGGAATGATCGTGCTGGAAAGCAGGCCGCCGATGACACCGCCCGCGGCGAGCACGAGGTAGTACCGCTCAAAGCGCTGGGCGGGGCGCACACTGTGGAGCAGGGCATTGCCGAGGAAGCTGCCGCTGGCGGTGAGGAAGATGAGCCACCAGGCCGTGCCGGCATTGACGGTCACGGCGGTGAATCCCTTGACGACCATGAAGCCGGTCAGGGTGACCGCGAGGGCAACGATCGTGGTGAGCGTCATCCAGCGGCGCCAGTGGCCGGAGAATGTCACCATGAAGCTGAGCAGGTAAACGCCGAAGGGGCCGACCCACGCGAGGGGACTGGAGCCGATCTCCGCGACGATATGGTAGGTTGCGCCCAGCATCCCCACGCAGGTGAGGGCGCTCAGCCAGAGCCACAGGATGACCGTGCCGGGAGACAGCGGCTCGGCGGGTTCGGACGCGGGAGCGTCTGCGAGCACTGTGGTGTGGTTGAAAATGTAACCTCCGGTCGCCAACAGAAGAGCAACGAGGAGCAGGCAGGCATGCCAGATGGATGTTTGGTCACCCAGGCCCAGGTTGGTCTCGATGACAAACGGATAGAGCATTAGCGCGAGCAGGCTGCCGGCGTTGGAAATTGCGTAGAGGTAATACGGCACTTCCTCACCCCGCCGACGCAGCCAGCCATGCAGCAGCGGCGCGGTGCTGAACAGCAGCACCATGGCCGGCAGCGTGGCGAAGGCCAGGCGCCAGACCACGCGGCCGATGCTGGCGGCCTCCGCGACCTCATCGGAGGGGAGCCGGAAGGTGAGCACGGCCACCACGGCGAGCACGATGGTTGCGGTCATCTGGAACATCGCGCGTTTCCGCACGAGCCACGCCGCCCAGCTGTAGCCGAGCAGCAGGGCCAGCTGGAAATAGACCATGCAACCGAGCCATGTGCCGGACGTGCCCCCGTAGATGGGCAGAAGCTGCTTGCCCATGATCGGCTGAATAACGAAGGCGAGAAACGCGGCCAACGGCACGGCGGCGATGACGAGGGCCGGCAGGGCTTGGGTCAGGAGATTCTTGGGGCGGGGGGAATCGTTCATGATATTTTGGGAAATTCGGTCGGGCGGTCTAGCCGTGCGCCAGCGCAAGGAGGGCGCGTCCCGGAGACGCGCCGATGGCGGGGTAGGCTTCGCAGGGCGTCCAGCAGTTGGGACACTTCTGGTCCACGACCAGCTGGCGGGTGCCGTTGCGGCGGGCGGCCTCGATGATCGGCATCAGCGCAAAGTTCGTCGTGCGCACGTTACCCAGCGGCTGGTCCCAAATCGTGCAGGGATAGACTTCGCCTTTCTCGGACAGATAGGCCGTGGACAGCAGGGCGGAGCAGGTGATCGAGGTCTTGCCCGAGGCGAGATATTTCATGGCCTCCGCGCGATAGATGCGCTCAACCGCCCGCATCACCGGCGCGCCGCCGCTCTTGGGTTTGCCCGCTGCCAGGCGCAGCGCGGCGGCAATCTCCCGCCGATGCAAGTCGCCGCCGAAGCCATCCTTTTCACTGCTGGCGGTGTTGCCGTAGTAATGCTGGGAGAGATGCGGAATGTTCAGGTGGAACTTGCCCCAGTCGATCGGGGGTTCCTGACGGGTCTGCAGCGCATCGTTGACGGCGGCAAACGTCGCCTCGACCAGCTCGGAGGTGGTATGACCGCACGAGGCCTTGTGGCCGTGCAGCGTCATGCCGACAAACACCTGCTCGGGGCCCAGCAGGCGCCGGAGCGACGCGAAGGTGTCCACCGCATGGGCGAAGTCGTTGCGGATGCCGCGGAGGCGGTCGTTGAGCTCGGGCGGGCCGTCGATGGACACCGTCACCACGAGTTTCGCCCGCAGGGTCGCCTGCAGCTGCTTCACCGCCTCCTCGATGCGCTTGGTGGCGATGCCATTCGTGGGAAAGTGAACGACAAGGAGGTCGGGGCACGCGGCGGAAAAGGCCTGCACCACCTCGACAAAATCCGGCCGGTCGGTCGGCTCACCGCCGGTGAAATCGATCCATTGGAGGAACGGATTGGCGGCGGCGACGGAGCGCACCTCGTCGAGCGTGAGCTCGTTGTCGAGCCCACCCGGAGTGTCCTTGACCTTCCAGATGTCACAGTAGACGCAGCGCGAGTGGCAGCGCTTCGTCACCACGAAAATAAGCTTCGTCGGGCAGCCGGCCACGCCCGCGGCCGCGGCGGCGGTGCGCAGTCCAAATCGGCTCCAGGAATAGAGGGCGCTCATTTGGCGGTGGAAACTGGTGCGGGATGGGCGAGTTCAGCGCGAGCCTGCCCGAGGAGCTTGTCCAAGTCGGTGTCGCGCTTCGGCGGAGCGGGCGGCTTGCCCCCGAAGCGGGCCAGAGCCTCCGGGGTATCGAGGCGGAAGAGCGCGTCCTTGTGGGCGTGGCTTTGGTTGCGGGCGAGCAGGACGGCGTTGCACTCGGCGAGGAGCCGGGCGCCTTCGCGCGCCAGGTCGGGTTCGGCATTGTGCCAGAAACTCCAGTGGTAATAGACCCCGCCGGGATATTGATTGGCGAGTTCGCGCATCGAGGTGTGCACCATTTCGTCGAGGGTGAAAATCTGCGAGGAGTTAATTCCCTGCAGCATCCACAAACACGGGTCGGGTGAAAGGACGACCGCGCCGCCGGGCAGGGTGGGCGCCATCTTGGCGACAAAATCCACGTCGGCCTGGGCCTCCACCGCCTCGCGGCTGAGCGTGGGCACATAGTGCATCGCGGCGACCCAGTTGATCAGCGCGCATGCGGCCAGTCCGCCGCCCAGCACGGGAAACCGGCGCAGCAACCCAAGCAGGGTGGCAAACCCGATGCCCATGAAGACGGCCACCGGTGCGCAGGACACTACCGCATAGCGCGAGCTGGCGCCGTAATAGTAACCACCGGCATAGAACAAAACGAAGATGCCCCACGAGAGCATGAACCAGCTGCCGAGGGCGATGCCGGCCGTGCGATTGCGCCCGAGCAGCCAAAGGGCGCCAGCCACGGCCAGCAGTGTTCCCGCAATGGGGAACCAGCGGGAATCGATAAAATAGCCGCCGTTGCTCGCGAAATTCTTCGCGACGAAATCAAAGGAGAAGCGACGGCCGTCATGGGCACCCCAATTCTCGGTGCGCACCGACCACAGGTGCACCAGGTTGGGCGTGGCCAAGGCGGTCGCGAGCGCCAGCGCACCCCAGGCGGACAAATCCTCGATGAAGCGGTCATCCGTGGACCAAAGCACGAGGGCAACCAGAGGAAAGACCAGCAGCGATTCCGGCCGAAAATAGACGGCGAAGCCCGTGGCTCCCGCCAGCATCAGTGCGCTCGCGGGCAGGCCCTGCGCGGTTTCCGGGTCGCGCAGGCGCGCGTGCGCACAGACCGCGAAAAACGCAAAGGCGGTGGTGGCGGCCGCGGTGGGTTCGACGGCGACGGTGTGGCCCCACCACATGACCAGCGGCGTTAAAATGAAGAGCAGGGCTGTCGCCAATCCCGCGCCGGCCGGTAGTTGCCACGGAACCAGCGCCAGCCCGAGATAGAGAGCCGCGGCGGCCAAACCCACGAGTGCGCGATTGAGAAAATGCGAAGTGTCGTCCGATACTCCGGCAATGCGGTAAATCCACGACAGCAGGTAGGGCAGGCCATTGGGCTGCTTGTTGACGATAGGGCTGTACATCTCGAACTGCCCGTATTCGACCCGCGCGTAGTTGGCGCTTTCGGCGCGTCCGGTATGCGCAATCGTCTGTCCGATCTGGGCGTAGATATGTTCGTCAAAGAAGATCCGCGTCGTGCCGGGAGCCAGGCCGCACGCCAGATATCCGACGACGACCAACGCGAGGGCGGTTACACAGCGGCGGCGTCCCAGAATGCCGATCAACGCCCAGGCGGTTCCGCCGAGGCCGGCGAGCACGGCGATGAGGCAGGCGTGCATGCCCCAGACGGTGGACACGGGGACGGCATTGCGCTGCTCGTCAATGGACGGCAGCGATGCCACGCGATAGGCCCAGCCCGCGGTCGCCGCCAGGACGATGACCGCGAAGACCAGCCACGCGATGCGAGTGAAGCGGGAGGACGTCATGGACGCGAGGCGTTCGCGGCGCCTTTCTTGGTCAAGAGCGCGGAGCCCAGCGCGAGGTGTTGCACGCCGCTTTCCAGCCAGGCTTCGACCACACCGTCGGCGGCGTCGGACATGGGTTTGCCGTGCATGTTGAGGCTCGTGTTGATGATGGCGCCGGTGCCGGTGAGAACCTTCACCCGGGCGAGGAGGCGATACCACGGATCGGCCTCGTTTTCGACGACCATTTGCGGCCGGCAGGAGCCGTCCGGGCCGATGGCACCGGCCAAGGCGGCCCGACCCTGCGGCGTGGTCGCGAAGCCCGTGGTCATGTGGAGGTTGGTGTCCCGCGACCCACGGTAGTCGGCCAGCAGGGCCGGTGCTTCGGACAGAAGGATGGACGGGCAGAACGGTTGAAACCAGACGCGGCGCTTGAGCCGCAGGTTCAAGTCATCGCGGGCGGCGACGCTATCGGCCCGGGCGACGATGCTGCGGGCGCCGAGCGCGCGGGCCCCCAGTTCCATGCGGCCTTGGGCCCACATTACAATCTCGCCCGCGGCGACCCGCTCGGCGGCGGCCAGCGCGATGTCGGCCGGCCGCAGCAGCTCCGCACCGTGCGCCCGGGCGATAGCCTCGGCATCGCGACCGAGGTCGCCGTAATCCGTGCCCAGACGAAAATCGTTGAAGGGTTGCGGGCGCCGTCCCATCACCTGACGCCAGATTGCCAGTGCCGACCCGAGCGCCAGACCGCCGTCGCCCATCGCCGGGCAGACCTCGAGCCGCTCGACTCCGGGGGTGGCGCGGATCAGCCGGTTGACCTTGATGTTGGACGCCACCCCGCCGGAATAACCGAATTCGTGCCGGCCCGTGGCGACGGCGAGCATGCCGAAGAATTTCGGGACGAGGATCTGCAGGGTCTGCTGGGCCAGCTTGCAAACCTGCTCGCGCGGCGTGCACCAGATTACGCTGGCGACCTCGCGGGCCATGCGGTTCGGCGACACGGAGCAGCGCAGCACCGGCAGGCCCTTGGCGTCGGCCGTCAGGGAAAACCAGGAGAGAAACGGGTTGGTGGCCGCGGGCGTGTCGGCGGCAAAGCTGGCGAGAGCCATGACCTTGCCCTCGTCCTCGAGCGGGCGCATCTGCAGTTCGTTAGTAATGTGCTCGAAGAACAAACCCAGCGAGGCCGATCCCGGGATCGAGATCAGTTTCCGGAGCGTGGTGTCGGATTCGGACCATTCCCAGACCGAGCCGGACTCGCCGTCGCCAATGCCGTCGAGCGTGACCATGAGCGCGTCCTGGCTCCACATGGGCCACATGGCGGCGGAGGCGGCGTGGGCCTCATGATGTTCAACGAGGAAGATATCGCCCAGCGGGACCTCCAGTTTCGCCGCAAACGAGCGCCGGGTCCAGGCGCGGAGCAGGCCATTGGTGGGCCATTGCGTTAGCCGATACTTGGCGCGCTGCTTGAGGGCATGGAAGGGGCCCGGCGGTACGAGGCGGCGCCTCAGCCGGTAATAGCTCTCCTTCATGGACGGAAAGAACCGGGTCAGAGATTTCGCGAAGTCCGAGGTGCAGGGCGCCCAGGCCACCCGCCGGCCGGCGGCGGCCAGGCGCATCGCCGCGACGGCGCGGACGGGAAAGCCGACGTCCAGCTTGCGCCCGCTAAGCCGTTCCTCGTTCAAGGCCAGCACCACGCGGCCGTCCACGATCAAGGCGGCCCCGGCATCGTGGCCATCCCACACTCCGATCACAGCATCGTAAATTTCGCTCATTGGCGGGCGGAGCTGGGTGCCTGCTTGGACCGGCAGAGTCCGGCAACCAGATGCCAGCCATAAGCCAGCCAGATCGATGGGTTGGAAAGGGAAATTTTCGAATAGCCGGCCGCGCGGCGGCGCTCATGGGTCGGCACCTCGGCAATGCGCAGGCCGGCGGCGAGCGTGGCGGAGATCATCTCCATCTCGATCGTCGTGTGGCGCGACCGCAGATCCAGCTGGCGAAACACGTCGGTGCGAATCGCGCGAAAGCCATTCTGCGAGTCGGACAGCCGCGTGCCGAAGCGCCAGTTGACCATGTAGGTGATGAAGGCGGAGCCGGCGAGGCGGAGGAATTCATCGCCGCCGCCGTGCAACTCGTCGGAACCGCCGAGCAACCGCGAGCCGGTGACGTGCTCGGCTTGGCCCGCCTTGATCGGCGCCGCCAGCATTGGGATGTCGATGGGATCGTGGGAGCCGTCGGCATCGACAAAAACGCAAATCGGGGTGGTGACATGGTCGACGCCGAGACGCAGCGCGGCGCCCTTGCCGAGGCCCTGATCACGCACGACCTCCGCGCCGGCCGCGGTCGCAATTTCCGCAGTCCGGTCGGTCGAGCCGCCCTCGACGACGATGACCTTGGCGACGTAGTTCAGGCACTCGCGCACGACGAGGCCGACGGTGAGTTCCTCGTTGCGGGCCGGGATGACCACCGTGATCTCCGGGTCGGGTTGATCCTCCGCGCGCACCAAATCGTCCGCGGTGGCGCGGCCCTGCCGCAGCAGGCGGCGCGCGCGGCGGATGACGAACAGGCGTTCGCCTTCGCCAAACCGGATAATGTCACTGTCGTCATCCATGGGTCAAAATCGTGGGTGCCGGGCCGTGCCGGAGCTTTCCCGCCGCGTACGCACACGGGCGGAAGGACTGCGCCGGCACCGGAATCACCAAACGAAAAAGCTGCCGCGTGAGAAGGCGGTCGTGGTGGGTGAGCCGGCCGGCGGGGTGTCGCGCAGAAGCGTGTCAAAGGTGAAAGTGCGGCTGGCCGGGCTGCCGTAAATATCGGCGGCGTAGGGTTGATTCCAAGTCGCCGTAAAAGTCTTGGATTCAAACAGGCGTCCGAGCGAACCGAGGAAGAGCACGTTTTTTCCACCCCACAGTTCGAGATAGCGCACCAAGCTCTGCACGCCGCCACTGGCGACGGTGGACGAGGAGGAGGTATTGCCGGTCAGAATACCCGCTTGGATCGTGATATCCCCGGAGGCCACACGGTGAGTTTTATCCAGGACCGCATTGGAGTCGACCCAGCCCGAGGAAAGCACGGTGACCTGGTCACCCATGATCATCGCGGGTACGATGCCTACGGGCGGGTTGGAGGCCGGCACGGTGTTGGGAAGAGTGGAGGCGAGGGTGGTGTTGTAATTACCCTGCACGTAAACCCCACCATTGGTGGTCACGGTGAGACCATTGCCGCTGCGGCTAAAGACCGTTGCGCCATTGGTCAGTCGAATGCCCCGGGGGGTGGTGACACTGCTGGACATCACATTAAAGTAAATCGAACCATTGAAATCAGTGGGACCGGGCGAGAACGAGGACTCGAGGGCGGTCTTGAGTGCACCCATGTCAATGGTAGTGACCGCAATATTCCGGCCTTCCCGCGCGTCGAAAAGGGCGGTATTGGCGCTGCCAACCAGGACGCTGGCATAGCTCGCGGTGAGATCGGTGCCGTCGGCTTTGGCCACGGTGACGGTGCCATTCGTGTTAATTGTGACGATCACGCCTGAGCGCGTGTACATCCGCTGCGCGTTGATGGTCGGGTCGTCACCTTGCACGGTGTCATACGCGGGGTATTCGTCATGGTCGGTAGGCGTGGGCGGGGGCAGGATGGCGGACCGATAGACATCGTTTTCGGTGGGAAAAAGATCCGGCCGCCGGCTCACCAGTTCATTGACATCCACACCACCCACGAGGTTCTCCGGCTCGGATTGTTCCTCGAGCTGTTGGAGTTGCCCAATGCTGAAGGTCGGGGGGACCAGGGAGCCGCCGCTGACGAGCGTCCCCGGCTTGCGCAGGACCACGTTGCCGAGCGAGTCCTTGTCAAAATAATCGCCAGTGATATACCGCACCTTGTCCTGAAACGTGAGCGAACCTCCGGTCTGCGCGCCGGCGTAAATGCTGCCATTGGCGGCCACGGGGCCATTGATGATGATGTTGCCGCCGGGGGCCAATTCCATATCGCCCTGAAAAAAGACGCCGTATTGGAAGATCGAGGAGTTGGAGGAGGCAAAGCGGCGGCCCACGCGCACCACCATATTATTGCGGAAGTAATTGGACGGGCTCGGCTGGACTTCGATTTTGACCGTGATGTAGGTCACCTTGCCGTACTTGGTCGAGCCGGGGATGATGCCGTTGAAATAATCATAGAGGGGATTGTAGCTGATCGAGCGCCTCACCACCCAGCCTTGGGCCTGATGTACCGTCAAAAACGGCAGCCGGTCAGTCGCGGGGGCGACGTCCCCCGTCACGCTGGTCTCGGCGATCCCGGACAGCAAAGTGGGCGTCGTGTTGGCGGGCAAGTCGGCCAGGATCTTCGTCACGAACTGAAAATAAATGCTTTCCAATTCGCTCTCGGCGACCTCGCGCGCCTGGACGCGCAGCTCATTCCGCATCGTCAGCTTGTAGGAGTTCATCGTCAGCTCCAGAATGGAGGCGGCGGCGACGGCCAGCAGGATGATGAACGAAAGCGTCGAGAGCAGGATGCTTCCGGATTGGGATTTGATCTTCATGGCAGGAAAAGGCGGCCCGTGCGAATCACCCGGCTCAACCATCGTAATCGATGGTGGAGGTGGTGGAGGTGGAGGTGGTCGAGGTGGTGGTTTTCGAGGTGGTGGTGGAGGTGGTCGAAGTGGTGGTGGAGGTGCTGGTGGAGGTGCTGGTCTTGGTCGAGGTCGAGGTCGAGGTGGAGGTGCTGGTCGAGGTCGAGGTCGTGCTGGTCGTCGAGGTCGAGGTCGTCGATGTGGTCGTCGTCTTAGTGGAGGTCGTCGACGTGGTGGAGGTCGAGGTGCTGGTGGAGGTGGTGGTCTTGGTCGAGGTCGTGCTGGTCGTCGAGGTCGAGGTGCTCGAAGTCGAAGTGGTGGACGTGGTCGTCGTCTTGGTGGAGGTCGTCGACGTGGTGGAGGTCGAGGTGCTGGTGGAGGTGCTGGTCTTGGTCGATGTCGAGGTGCTGGTCTTGGTCGAGGTCGAGGTGGAGGTGGTGGTCTTGGTCGAGGTGCTGGTCGAAGTCGAGGTGCTGGTGGACGTTGAGGTCGAGGTACTCGTGGTACTCGTGGAGGTAGTGGAAGTGGTGGGGTATAAAATCGGATCAGGAACACCCATGATGGATTGGGTGCTCAACGGGTTGCCGGACTTCGGCATGATCAGACCCTCGGTGTGGTTGGACTCGTAAAAGCCCGACCTCCCGCCCGCAAACGGACCCGAACTGACGGGCGTGGCATAGGTAAACTCCCAGCCGACCGACGGCTCGGGCGTCAAAGGATTCGGGCCGGGCACTTGAATGAAGGGATATTGCGCGCTGCTTGCGACGTTGCTCGAAAGCACGACGTAGGTTTCGGTGTCGCCGGGCGCAGGAGGCGTGGTAAGGACGGTCGACGGATACCAGCGCATCTCATACAGGGGTGGCGATAAGAGCGGATATTTCGTGGACGGCTCAGTTTGGTAGGCGCGCTGCCGCGTGATATGAATCGGGGCGCCGGCGATCACATCTTTCACGGTGGCCCCCGGGGCCGTGGAAGCGGCGATACTTTGCGTCAGCCAGACCGTGACATCACCCTGGGGCATGATGCCCTGGGCATTGGGTGTGCGCCCGTCGATCACCTGGCTGATATAGGCGCCGGTGCCAAAGTCCGGATCGTCCAGCATGAGATAATCCCCGGCCTGAAATTGAAGCCCGGCTGGGCAACTGATGTAGAAGTGGATCGCGGCCTGCGAGGTCGGGTCCCGGAACTTCCCATACGGGCCGATGGTGACGCGGTAGGTCAGGCGGGAATAGCGTGTCGTGGGTGTGATGGGGCCGTTGGGTCCTTGATAGATCGGCGCGAGGGCCGCAGGATCGGCCACGGCCATGGAAATTTCGTGGTTCAGATGCTCCTGAAACTTGCGCGTGGCCGTTACCGCATCATCGGCCAGCATGTTTTTACGGATGACCTTGGACGACACCACCACGATCAAGGCAATCGCCGCCATCAGCAGCGCCCCGACCGCGAGTGAGGTGATAATCTCCACCAGCGTGAATGCACGCGCGGGTGCAGTCGGGCGGGACGGAATGGGGGCGAGCGGAATCATCGGGCGGAGCGGGCCACGATAATGCTCTGGCTCTGAGTGCGCCCGCTAATCGGGTAGGTAATGGTGAAGGTGGCCTGCAACATGTAGCCCGCCGCGGAGTAGGAGGGGGTCGTACCCGCGACCGGGATGCCGGTGGCGGGATCAATCAGCGTCACCTCACGCGAGACGCGGGCGAGCACCTGGCTGCCCTTGGTGTTGTCGATGGAATTTCCCAGCGTCACCGGAATATAGGCCGCGGGCCAAGGCGTGATTAAATCGCCATTGACGACGGCGCCCGTGGTATCGGTCCAAGTCAGTCCCAAGCCCGTGGCGGAGTGAGGGACGAAAAGGCCCCGGATGACGCCAGAGTCGGCCGTCTGCAGCCGCAGAAATTGATCGGCAAACGACAGCAAAACGGCCCGGGCGTTGTCGCGGTGGCGGGAGAGGGTGACCAATTCGTAGGATTTGAGCATCATCGCATAGACCCCGAGAATCCCCATGGTAAAAACCACCGTCGCCATCATGACTTCGGCCAAGGTGAACCCCCGGTGTGCGCGCCGACGCAGCCGCGCGCCAAGGCCGGCGGCACCGGGAGGGGTCAGAGGGTGGGATTTGGGCATGTGATTCGTAAAGAGCACCGAATTACGCACGCTCATCGTGAATGGAATCAAGCTGTAACTCGCAGAACCTGAAGGCGAACCTAAAAGCAGTCGCCGGCCTGCACCGGCGTTCGGCGCTCGGGCTGCCCGGCAAATGCAGATCACCCGACTGCTGGACGTCGAAATTGGAATGGGACCGAATCATCACACGCAAAGCATATACAAATTAGCCGCAACCGGGTAGAGGCATACGATGGGTAATTAGCCCCTAGCGGTTACGGCCATTTGGCCCTAGCAGGCGAGGGGAGCTGACGGAGATGATGCGCGGAATCCGGCGGCTACTCCCAGGAAAAATAGCGGGAGAATCTGTGCTCCAACGCTGGAAAATTACAAAGTGAGCGTTCCTCCATTAACTGGCCAAGCATCGTCTTGCGCTGGTGGCGGGGCGGCGCCGTCGAAATCCCGGCTCAACCGTCATAATCAATGGTGGAGGTGGTGGAGGTGGAGGTGCTGGTCGAGGTGGTGGTGGTGGACGTCGAGGTGCTGGTTGAGGAGGTGGTGGTTGAAGTCGAGGTGCTGGTCGAGGTCGTGCTGGTGGAGGTCGAAGTCGAGCTGGTAGTGGACGTACTGGTCGTCGAAGTCGTCGAGGTGGATGTCGACGTGGTGGTGGACGTCGAGGTAGACGTGGAGGTCGAGGTGCTGGTGGAGGTCGAAGTCGAGCTGGTAGTGGACGTACTGGTCGTCGAAGTCGTCGAGGTGGACGTACTGCTCGTCGAGGTTGTCGAGGTGGACGTGCTGGTGGTCGAGGTGGTCGAGGTGGACGAGGTGGTCGTGCTGGTGGTCGAGGTGGAGGAACTGCTCGAGGTGGAGGAGCTGGTCGTCGAGGTGGACGTGCTGGTGGTCGAGGTGGTCGAGGTGGAGGAGCTGCTCGAGGTGCTGGATGTCGACGTCGAGCTGGACGTGGACGTGCTCGACACGGTCGATGTGCTGGTGGTCGAAGTATACGGGGGGGTGCCAATGATCGAGGATGCAGCCTTGGGATTGCCCGACTTCGGCATGATCAGGCCCTCGGTATGATTGGCCTCATAGAAGCCGGTTTTTCCGCCGATGAACTGGCCCTCATCAATCGCCGGGGCATAGGTAAATTCCCAACCCACCGCCGGCTCGGGCGTGACACTCGGACCGTCCACTTTGATGAAGGGATAGCGCGAGGAGGGCGCGACGTTGCTCGTAATCACCAGATAAGGCGTGGTGTCGCCGGGCAAGGGCGGCGTGGGGCTGTCCGTCGTCATGTACCAGCGCATCTCGACCAAACCCGGATATTTCGCGGAATCCGCGGTCTGGTAGGCACGCTGCCGCTGGATATTGACGGCGACGCCGGGACTCACGTCGGACAGGGTCCCGGTGGTTGAGGCGGCGACGGTCTGCGCCAGGGTGATGACCACAGGGCCCGGGAAGCCGGGTGTGCGCGTATCCGTCACATCCACGATCTTTGCGCCCGTGTTGAAATCCGGTTTGTCCAACATGACATAGTCGCCAATCTGGGGAGTAAGAGTGACCGGGCAGTTGAGGGTCATCTGAAGATCACCCATCAAACCGCCACTCACGACTACGGCGTTAGATTCAGATCCGACGAAGATGCGATAGGTCAGGCGCGAATTGCGCGGGTGTAGCGGGTCCGGCGGGCTCGGATCCACGCCCGCATACTGCGGCATGAGCGCCAGTCGGGTCGAATCCCACACGGCCATGGTGATTTCCTTGTTCAAGTGCTCCTGAAACAGGCGCGTGGCTGTCACGGCGTCATGTGTCAGCACATTCTTGCGCATGACCTTCGCTGACATCACCGCGATCAGTGCGACGGACAGCAGCAGCAGGCAGCCGACCGCCAGCGAGGCCAGAATTTCCACCAGCGTGAAGCCGTGCGTGCGCACGCCCGGACGGCAAGCAATGGGACGAAAGGCCTTCATCATCGCCCGTTCCCGAGAGTTCCCGTGGTGAAGACCATCGTCGCGATCATGTTTTCAAGCGTGCCGACGCCCCGCTGCCAGCAAAGGCCGATCGGGCGGGGAAGAGCAGATGGGATGTAAACAAAACATGAAAAAATGAATCGCACCAAAATGATGCCCGCCATTTCCGAATAGAATGATGATGCAACTCGCGCAGCGTCAGAACGTACCTGAATGAAAAAAGCGGCCAAGAAGCGAGACAAACGCAGAAAATGTGCGATTCATAATTATTTAACAAGAGAGCCTATCGAAAATGTTGTCAGCTGCCTAGAGGCATTTAGAAGGGTAATAGGCCCTAATTGAATAGGGCTGTTTGGCCCTAAGTGAAGGTCGGTCGTCCGGAAATCCGGCATGGGGTCTATGGGGTCTATCGCGATTCCCGCACGAACATGGCCGCAGCTTGGGACCGGCGCGAGACGTGCAGTTTCTCGAAAATATTGCTCAGGTAGTTCTTCACTGTCTTCTCCGCGAGGCCGAGGCCACTGGCGACTTCCTTGTTGGTCTGCCCCTCGGCAATGAGCGCGAGGACTTTCCGCTCCTGCGGCGAAAGGACCGCCAGGGCGTCGCGCGACGCGCTCGAACCGCCCTTGACGAGCTGGATCACCCGCGCCGTGACCGCGGGGTCGAGAATGGATTTTCCCTCGGCGACATCGAACACTGCCTGGATCAGGCCCCGCCCGTCGATCTCCTTGAGCAAATAGCCGTGCGCGCCGGCGCGGATGGCCTCGTCCACGAGGGTCTCATCGGCGACGGAGGTCAGCACGAGCACGCGGGTGTCAGGGAGCCGCGCGAGGATTTGGCGGCACGCATCAAAGCCCGTGCCATCCGGCAGCCGGATATCAAGCAGGACGACCGCCGGCTTGAGCCGCGCGCAGGTTTCGACGGCGGTGGCCACCGTGCCGGCTTCGCCGACGATCTCGATCCCGGGCTCGGTGCCAAGGAGCGAGCGCAGGCCCATGCGGACGACCTGGCTATCGTCGACCAACACCAGGCGAACACGTTTTTTTGCGGGAGCTTTCATAGGGGTTGGGGTTGCAGCGGCATCGTCAGGACGACGCGGGTTCCATTGCCGGGCTGGCTTTCGACCCTGACCGTGGCGCCGACGCGCCCGGCGCGGATCTGCATGTTGCCCAGCCCGTGCCCCGCCCGGCCCTTCCGGGCGGGATCGAAGCCGACGCCGTTGTCCTGCACCAGCAGGCCGATCTCGCGGTCGCTCTGATGCAGGCGCACGGTCACAAATGACGCGCCGCCATGCCGGAGACTGTTGCTGATGGCCTCGCGGGCGACCTGCAGGGCCTCAGTGGTTTGCTCGGGCGTGAGGCGGGCCACCGCGTCATCATCGAACTTAAGGTCGAAGCGCAGGGCGCGCCCGGCGCGCAGCTCGGTGATGTGTGATTCGATGGCCTGGGCGAAGCCGGCCCGGCGCAGGGATTCCGGGGCCAGGCCCGTGATATAATTCCGCACATCGCGAATCGTCGCATTCAAATTCTGCAGGCACTGCGCGAGGTGGCGATCGGCTTCCGTCGGATCGGTCCGGGCGAGGGTGCGGGCGGATTCGATCGTCAATCCCGAGGCGTAAAGCGACTGGATGATGCCATCATGCAGGTCATTGCCGAGGCGGATTTTTCCCTCGAGCGATTGATTGAGGAGCTGCTGTTTAAGGAGGGCGTCCTGCTCGGCGAGCCGGCGGCTGTCGCGTTCCTGGTGGAGTTCGGCCCCCTGGGCAACGGACGTCTTGGCCAGGTGCTCCAGGCTCACCATCTCGGCGCGGGAGCTGTTGCGCAGGGCGGGGATGCTATCGCCGGCGTCCCCGCTGCGCCAGTTGAGCACGGCAAAAAAAGCCCCCGCCAGCAGCAGGGCGGCGCCAAAGAGCAGCAATCCGACGGTGACCTGCTGATAGGTGGCCAGCAGACGGGCCGTGGGTGGCGCGGGAAATTCCACGCGTGCGATGTGTGGCGCCGCAGAGGTGTGGCCGAGCTCCCGGTCGAAATAAAGCAGCGTGGGATCCCGCGGCGGCAACGGTGCGTCTTCGGTCTGGAGCGTCACCGTGCCGCCCATCATGTCGCCGAGCTGGTGCTGATAGGCATCGTCCCACCGCTCCGCCGGCCGGGGCAAGATCTGGAGCACGGCGTCAAACTGGACCCGCTTGGACTCGATCGCCTCCGCCCGCAGCCGCTGGGTCTGCTGGCGCAGCCAGCTTTGCGCGCCCAGGGTCGCGGCCAGAAATACGAGCAGCAGGAGCAGCGAGTAGCCGATGAGGCGGGTGAGGGAATGCATGCGCGGCCGGGGAGGCCCGGGCCGCGAACCTGTGGCACCAACCGGCCCACGTCAAAACTTTCGACATTTCGTTCCAGCCGGCTTTTGTTGGCGGGCTCCGCATGAAGCCGTTCTACCTCACCACCGCCATTGACTATGTGAATGGTGCGCCGCACCTCGGCCACGCCTATGAAAAGGTTTTGGCCGACGTCATTGCCCGTTTCCGCCGGCAGATGGGTGACCAGGTCTATTTTCTCACGGGCGCCGACGAACATGGCCAGAAAGTCCAGCAGGCCGCCAGGCAGCGCGGGATTTCGCCCCAGCAGTATGTCGATGAAACCAGTGCCGATTTCCGGGCCCTGTTGCCGCAGCTCAACATCTCCAACGACGATTTTATCCGCACGACTGAACCCCGGCATCAGCGGGTCGTCCGCCGGCTGCTGCAGCAGCTTTTCGACAAGGGAGAGATCTACCAGGCGGAATACAAGGGCTTCTATTCGACCCGGCAGGAACAGTTTCTCCGGGAGAAGGACCGGCTGCCCGACGGCTCGTGGCCGGAGATCTTTGGCGAAGTGACCGAAATCACGGAGTCGAATTATTTCTTCAAGCTGCAGCGCTATCAGGACTGGCTCGTGGATTTCCTGACCAAGCACGAGGACTTCATCTTCCCGCGCTACCGCCAGAAACAGGTGCTCGAATTCCTCAAGGATCCGCTGAACGACCTCTGCATCTCGCGGCCGCGGGAGCGGCTGGAGTGGGGGATTCCGCTGCCCTTCGATCCGAACTACGTGACCTACGTCTGGTTCGACGCGCTGGTGAACTACTACTCGGCGGTGGCAGACACCGGGCAATGGCCGGCGGACTGCCATGTCATCGGCAAGGACATCCTGGTGCCGGCGCACGCGATCTACTGGCCGATCATGCTGCAGGCCCTCGGGCTGCCCCAGCCGAAGTCGCTGCTGGTCCACGGCTGGTGGTCGGTCAACGGCGTGAAGATGTCCAAGAGCACGGGCAACTTTATTGTGCCATCGGACTACACGGGCGAGTTCGGCGTGGATGCGCTGCGCTACTTCCTCATCCGCGAAATGAACGTCGGTCAGGACAGTGACTTCACCCGCGCGCAATTTCTGGTCCGCTACAACAGCGAACTCGCCAACAACCTCGGCAATCTGGTCAACCGCACGCTCAACATGACGACGCGCTTTGGCGCCGGCGTGATTCCCGCGGCCGGTCCGGCGGAGGACGCGGAGAAGGAATTGTACGACCTCTGGGAAAAGACGCGGGCCGAGGTCATCCCGCTCTGCGAGGGCTTTCAGTTTCACACTGCACTCGAGAAGACCTTCGGGTTCATGACGGCGACCAACGCCTACATCGAGAAGCGGGCGCCCTGGAAACTCGGCAAGTCCACCGCGGCGGGCGACCAGCTGCTGCTGCGCACCTCGCTCGCGACGATGGCGGAGGCGCTGCGGCTCGGCGCCACCCTGCTGCAGGCGGTGATGCCCTCCACCACCGGGAAAATCACCGCCGTGCTCGGCTACACTCCCGGAGTGGTCTGGCGGGATGAACTCGCCTGGGGCTCGCGGCTGACCGGCCGGAAGGTCGCGGACGCACTCGTGCTGTTCCCCCGGCCGCAGCCGGTGAAGCCGGCCTGACTTAGTCTTTCTCTTTCCTCTTTATCTTACTCTTTCGTCCGGAAGATCGGATCTGACCCAGAAGAGAAAGATTAAGAGAAAGAGGAAAGAGAAAGATCTCCTGATGACCATCCTGCCGTTGCGTCCCGCGGATAATGCCTCACCCGAGGCGTTGCGCGCGTTTCTGGGCCAATGCCGCGAGGCCGCGGTGAAGGACGGCCACGCCAAGCTCGTGAGCATCTCGCTCGCCGTCGGCGCGCTCGACCCGCTCGCGGTGCTGGAGTCGATTTTTGAGCCGGGTGAGCCGCATTTTTATGCCGAGCGCCCGGGCATCGAGAGCGCCCTGGCCGGGGCGGAAGTCGCGGTCGCATTTGAATCGAGCGGGCCGGGACGATTCGCGGCCATCCAGCGCTTCATCGACGAGACCCTCGCGCACACAATTGCCGTGGGCGACGTGGCGGCGCCCTTTGGCGGGCCTCATTTCTTCCCGGCGTTTGCCTTCGGCGACGAGGCCGAGCCGGGCGATCCGTTCCCGGCGGCGCGCGTCTTTGTGCCGCGGTGGCAGGTGGCGCGGGCCGGGACGACCACGACCGCGGTGGCCAATCTCCTGGTGACGCCGGACGCCGACCTGGCGGCGCTGGCGGAGCGCGTCTGGCGCGCGCACGGGAAGTTTTCAAAATTTCGCTACCGGGAATCGCCGTCCGCGGCGGAGCTGGCCCCCCCGGATTTTTCCACGCGGGAAACGGGCGATTATCGCGCGGCGGTGGCCCGGGCACTGACGCGCATTGCCGCGGGCGAATTCGAGAAGATCGTGCTGGCCCGGGCCATTGACCTCACGCTCAAGCAGCCGCTGCACCCGCTGCGCGTGCTCAACGGCCTGCGGCAGCTCTTCCCCGACTGTTATGCGTTCTCCTTGGCCAACGGGCGCGGACAGAGTTTTATCGGCGCCACGCCTGAGCAGCTGGTCCGGGTGAGCCAGGGCCGCCTCGAGACGGCCGCGCTTGCGGGCACGGCGGGCCGCGGGGCCAGCGCCAGCGACGATGCCACGCTCGGAGTCGCGCTGCTGCACAGCGAGAAAGACCTGCGGGAGCACCGGCTCGTGCTGGAGTCCATCACCGGCCGGCTGGCGCAGCTGGGACTGAAGTTGGAGTATCCGTCCCAACCTGGTCTGCGCCGGCTGGCCAACGTGCAGCATCTCCACACGCCGGTGCGGGCGGTGTTGCCGGAAAACGTGCGTCTGCTCGAAGTCGTGGGCTGGCTGCATCCGACGCCGGCGGTCGGCGGCTCGCCGGTAGCCGCCGCGGTCGCGCGCATCCGCGAGCTCGAGGGCTTTTCGCGCGGACTCTACGGCGGCGCGATCGGTTGGGTGAACGCCCGTGGCGGCGGCGAATTTTTCGTGGGCATTCGTTCTGCGCTGGTGGACGGAGCCAAGGCGCGGGTCTATGCGGGGGCCGGCATCGTGGCGGGTTCGACGCCCGAGAAGGAGTTTGCCGAAACGGAGCTGAAGTTTAAAGCCATGCTCGGCGCCCTGTGCGCCTGACGCCGACCCGCCCATGCTCGATTTTCGCAACACCAACAGTCTCTGGGGCAGCGTGCTGGTGGAGAGCTTGCGCCGCCTCGGGGCGCGGCACGCGGTCATTTCGCCCGGCTCGCGCTCGACCCCGCTGACCATCGCATTTGCCCGGCATCGGGAGATGGAGGCGATTCCGGTGTTGGACGAGCGCTCGGCCGCCTTCTTTGCGCTCGGCCTCGCGCGCCGGCACCGCCGGCCCGTCGTGTTGCTCTGCACCAGCGGCACGGCAGGGGCGAATTATTATCCGGCGGTCATTGAGGCGCAGGAGAGCGGCGTGCCGCTGTTGGTCATCACCGCGGATCGTCCGCCCGAAATGCGCGAGTGCCATTCCGGCCAGACCATTGACCAGCAGAAACTCTACGGCAGCCATGTGAACTACTACCATGAGCTGGCCGTGCCGGTCGCGAGCCTGCCAATGCTGCGCTATCTGCGTCAGACGATCGCCCATGCCTGGGAGCGCACGCAGTGGCCGGTGAGCGGCCCGGTGCATCTCAACTCACCCTTCCGCGACCCGCTGCCGCCGATTCCGGACGACACCGCCACGGCGCTCCGCAAGACGCTGCGCGAAGACGAATTCTTCGCTGCGTTGCAAACTGCGGAGCAGGCGAAGACGCCGATGCCGGCGCTGGATTTTTCCGCGAGTCGCCGCGGAATCATCGTCGTGGGCCCGGCGGAGGACGGGCTTTCGCCGGGCGACGTTGGGATCATCGCCGGGCTTGCCCGCGATTTGGGCTGGCCGGTGCTGGCCGACGGGCTCTCGGGCCTGCGGGGCGACGCCGGACATTTTCCGAATCTGGTCATCCATTATGATGCCATCGTCCGCCGCGCGACGGCGGGCCGCCGGCTGAAACCGGATGTGGTGCTCTGCCTCGGTGGCTGGCCGACGAGCAAACCGCTGCGCGCGTGGCTGAAAAAGTGTTCGCCCGAGGTCTGGCTCGTGACAAGTCGCGCGCAGAATCTCGACGCGCTGCATCTGGCGACGCGCCCTGTGCGCGGCGGGTTGCGGGCGTTTGCCAGCAGCGCGGTGGTAACGGGAGCGAGTCCGGCGGCCTACGTCGCGGCGTGGTCACGTGCCGAGCAGGCCGCGGCCGGCAGCCTCAATCGGGCACTGGCGCGGGCGCACCCGAATTTTGAGGGGACCGCGGCCGTGAAGCTGGCACAGCACCTGCCGAAGCTCACGCCGGTGTTCGTGGCCAATTCCATGCCGGTGCGCGATGTGGAGTATTTTTGGCCGGCCACAAACCGGGGGATGAGGCTTTTTTGCAACCGAGGGGCCAACGGCATCGACGGCACGCTGTCCACCGCGCTCGGGGTGGCCCATCGCAACCGGCCGGCAGTGCTGCTGACGGGCGACCTTGCGCTGCTGCACGATGCGAACGGCTTTTTGCTCGGTCCGAAATTCCGGGGCAGCCTGACGATTGTGCTGATCAACAACGGCGGTGGCGGCATCTTCGAGCACCTGCCGGTGGCCCGGTTCAATCCGCCCTTCGAGGAATTTTTCGCCACGCCGCAACAGATTGACTTCCGGAAGCTCTGCGCCGCCCACGGCGTGGCCCACGTCCGCGTGCGCGATTGGGCGCACTTCACGCGGCTGGTTTCCCGATTGCCGAAGCGCGGGCTGCGCGTGCTGGAGCTGCGCACCGACCGGAAGCGCGACGCCGCGCTGCGCAAGAAGATCTTTGCCGAGGCGGCGCGCGCCGCCGAGCAGGCGCTGTGAGCGCGACGCTCGAGGTCTAGCACGATTCCGAAGATAGGGCGCGACCGCTGGGCGCGCCGGACATCTCGGTAGGGAGACGCATTCGGCGGGCCCAGCGGTCCCGCCCTACCACAACCATGCTGGCGAGGCCTGTGCCCCTACAGCTGCAGCGGCAGGCCGATCTCGATGATCTGCGACGGCGGGATCTGGTAATAATCCTTCGCGGGCCGGGCATTGCGGCTGAGAAAAGCATACAGGCTCTTCTGCCATTCCCACATCCTGGCGTTGCCGCCCTTGATGATCATCTCGCGGTTGAAGAAATACGTCGTGGCCTGCGGATTGATCGGCACGTGGAGCGCCTTGATCTTGTCCATGAGCGCGCTGACATCGGGCGACTGCATGTAGCCATAGTGGCCGACCGCCCGCCAGATGCCCTCGCCGATCTCGGAGAGCGTCAGCTGTTCCGTGGGCGCCACCGCGGGCACCTCCTCCGTCATGATGCTGAGCAGCACGACTGTCTGGTGCAGACTGCGATTGGATTTCACGTGATGCAGCAGCGCAATGGGCGTGCCCTGAGGCGAGCCGACCATGAAGACCGCGCTCCCGCCGACGCGGGTGACATGCTTGCTGCGGGCGATGGTGATTAACTCCGCCTCGGTGACGTTGCCGCCATAGACGCGCTGGAAAATCTCGGTGCGACCGTTTTTCCACGTGTGCATGATCGCGAGCAGCACGGCGCCGATCGCCAGCGGCAGCCAGCCGCCGTCGGCGATCTTGTGGGCGTTGGCGCCAAAGAAGGCGAGGTCGAGCAGCAGGAACGCCCCGCACAACGGGACGGTAAACCAGAGCGGCCAGTTCCAGTTGCTGCGCGTGACCATGAAGAACGCGACGGTCGTGATGGCCATCGTGCCGGTGACGGCGATGCCATAGGCCGCCGCGAGGTGACTGCTGGAGCCGAACGCCGCGACGGTGAGGATGGAGCCGAGGGCGAGCAGGGTGTTGACCAGCGGAATGTAGATCTGCCCGGACTGCTCGGCATTGGTATGCTTGATCATGAGCCGGGGAAAGTAACCGAGCTGGATGGCCTGCCGCGTGAGGGAATAGGCCCCCGAGATGAGCGCCTGGCTGGCGATCACCGCCGCCGCGATGGAAAGGCCAATCAGCGCGCCGCGGGCGAGGCCCTCCGGCGCGAGGACGAAGAACGGATTTTCCACGGAATGCGGATGAGCCAGGATGTAGGAGCCCTGCCCGAAATAGTTGAGGATGAGGCCGGGGAAGGCCGCGCCATACCACGCGAGCGTGATGGAGCCGCGGCCAAAATGCCCGAGATCGGCGTAGAGCGCCTCCGCGCCGGTGATGGCGAGTACGATCGCGCCCAACAGCGCTGAAACCACCAGCGGACTGTCGTTCAACAAGGCGAGCCCATAGCGGGGATTGACCGCGCGGAGCACACTGGTGTCCTGTGCAATGTGCCACCCGCCGAGCGCGGCCAGCACCGCGAACCAGATGAGCATGACCGGACCAAACACGCCGCCAATCCGCTTGGTGCCCTTGTGCTGAAACCAGAAGAGCGCCGCTAGAATCACGCAGGCGATCCACACGACGTAGGGAGTGAACCGGGGGCTGACGGCGTTGAAGCCCTCGGCGGCGCCGAGCACCGAGATGGCTGGCGTGATCACGCCATCGCCATAGAGCAACGCGGCGCCAACCAGGATCAGGAGGACAGCGGCGGCCGACGCGCGCTTCTTGCCGGAAGCCGCCTTGGTCTCCGAACTGGCGTGAATCAACGCGAGCAGCGCAAAGATGCCGCCTTCGCCGTGATTGTCCGCCCGGGTGACGTAAAACAGATATTTGACGCTGACGACGAGGATGAGCGACCAGAAGATGAGCGAGAGGATGCCGAGCACGCCATCGGTGCGGTCCACGTTGGGCATGTGCACCAGGCACACCTTCATCGTGTACAGCGGGCTGGTGCCGATGTCGCCGAAGACCACGCCCAGGGCGCCGATGGTAAGCCCGATTTGGGCGCTGGTGCGCAAGGGCAGGGGGGAGCGGGTCGACATGCGGGTGGGAGCGGCGGGGAGAGGGAAGCGGCGTTTTGGGACGGTTTCCAGTCAAATGCCGATGCGGTGCGCACTGACGGGCGCCCGCGCGACTCCCATCGACAACGGGGCTTTTTTTTCTACCTTTGCCGGCATGAGCCTGCCCAAATGGAAGGTCGCCAAGACCTACACCGACATCCTGTATCACAAGGCTGACGGCATCGCGAAGGTCACCATCAACCGCCCGGCGAAGCGCAATGCGTTCCGTCCGGAGACGGTTTCCCAGATGGCCGACGCCTTTACGGATGCCCGGGAAGACCCGTCCATCGGCGTGATTCTGCTCACCGGGGCCGGTCCGCACACGGATGGCAAATACGCCTTTTGCGCGGGCGGCGACCAGAGCGTGCGCGGCCACGCGGGGTATGTCGGAGGCGATGGCGTGCCGCGGCTCAACGTGCTCGACCTGCAAAAACTCATCCGCTCGGTGCCCAAGGTCGTCATCGCCCTCGTGGCCGGCTACGCCATCGGGGGCGGCCACGTGCTGCACTTGGTGTGCGACCTGACCATCGCGGCGGACAATGGCATCTTCGGACAGGTCGGGCCCAAGATGGGCAGTTTCGACGGCGGGTTCGGCGCGAGTTATCTGGCGCGCATCGTCGGCCAGAAAAAGGCGCGGGAAATCTGGTATCTCTGCCGGCAGTATGACGCCCAACAGGCGCTCGAAATGGGGCTCGTCAACGCGGTCGTCCCGGTCGCGTCACTCGAGGCCGAGGGCGTGAAATGGGCGCGGGAAATTCTCGGGCACAGTCCGCTGGCGATCCGATTGCTGAAGAGCGGCTTTAATGCCGAACTCGACGGGCAGGCGGGCATCCAGGAACTCTCGGGCAATGCCACGCTGCTCTACTACATGAGCGAGGAATCTAAGGAGTTTCACGCCGCCCAGCGGCAAAAGCGCAAACCCGATGCCCGCAAATATCCGTGGCTGCCGTGAGGGAGAGACCGCGGATTACGATTCGCGAAGCGCAGGCGGCGGATATTCCGGCGCTGACCTGGTTGTGCGGCGAGCTGGGATATGCGTCGGACCTGGCTCAGGTGCAGCGGCGCTTTGCGCGCATCGCGGGGGAGAGCGAGAATAGTGTCTTTGTGGCGGAGGAAATACGCGGCGCGGTGGTTGGCTGGGTGCAGGTGCATTTCACGCGGTGGCTGGCATCCGATCCGCGCGGGGAAGTGGTGGGATTGGTGGTCTCCGCAAAAACCCGCGGCCAGGGGATTGGCCGGCGCCTGATGGCGGCGGCGGAGAAATGGACCCAGGATCGCGGCGGTGCGCTGGTGGTGCTGCGCAGCAACATTCTCCGCAAGGAAACGCACGCGTTCTATCAGCACCTCGGGTACAACAGCTCTAAGACGTCGCTGAACTTCCACAAGGCGCTCTGACTGATGGTGGAGCGGGGTCGCTGCCCCGCCTGCCTCATGGGTAGGGCGAGTCGTCCTCGACGAGCCGGGCGGTTGGGCGGCTCATCCGGAGGATTCGCCCTACCTACCAATTAGACGGGGCCAGCGACCCCGCCCTACAGTTCGCAAAGGAGCCAGCGAAACTTACTTGCCGAGGCTCTTGCGCAGGTCGGCGAGCTGGTTGGCGCTGCCGAGGAGCACGTTGCGGCTGGCGATGAACTTCGCGTATTCCTCGATGAAGATCTTGCCGGCCGGGCGGAAATCGAAATCGCCCGGATGATCGCGGAAATATTCGCGGTGCACGCGCGTCCAGACGAGGCGGCCGTCGGTGTCGATGTTGACCTTGGTGACGCCGCGCTTGGCGGCGGGCAGGTATTCGTTGACGTCCACGCCCATCGAACCGGCGATCTTGCCGCCGGCGGCGTTGATGCGCGCCACCTCTTCCTGCGGGACGGAGGACGAGCCGTGCATGACGAGCGGGAAGCCGGGAAGGCGGGCCTTGATCTTGTCGAGCACGTCGAAATGGAGGGACTGCCTGCCCTTGAACTTGAAGGCGCCATGCGAGGTGCCGATGGCGCAGGCGAGGGAATCGCAGCCAGTCTTTTTGACGAAATCCTCCGCCTCGGCGGGATCGGTGAGGCAGGCGTTGCCCTCCTCGACCTTGATGTCCTCCTCGACGCCGCCGAGCATGCCGAGCTCGGCCTCGACGGAAATGCCCTTGGCATGGGCTTTGTCCACGACGCGCTTCGTGATCGCGACGTTCTCGGCGAACGGCTCGTGCGAGGCGTCGATCATCACGGAGCTGAAGAACCCGGCACCGATGCACTCGTTGCAGGTTTCCTCGTCACCGTGATCGAGGTGGACGGCGAAGATGGCCTCGGGGAAGATCTCGCCGGCGGCGCGGATGATGGCCTCGAGCATGCGCTTGTCGGTGTATTTGCGCGCGCCCTTTGAAATCTGGATGATGAACGGCGCCTGCGACGCGATGCAGCCCTTGAAGAGACCCATCGTCTGCTCGGCGTTGTTGATGTTGTAGGCGCCGACGGCGTAGCTGCCGTAGGCGTGTTTAAAGAGCTGTCCGGTGGTGACGATCATGAGCGGAGGGATTAGACGATCCGCACCACTATCCCGCCGTCAAAACTGCGCGACAAGCGTTTTCGCTGTCATCCCCCGCCCGGCCCGGACTTGGTAGGAGTCGGCGTGGACGTGGTCGTGGACGGTGGACCCGAGGCCCCCGGACCGGCATTGCGAAATTGGTTGCGCATGGCTTGGTTCAGCTGGTTTTGCGCCTGCTGCGTCGCCTGGAGCTGCTGCAAGGCCTGAACCTGGGCGGGCGACAGCACCGACTGCGATTGGGTGATGGCGTCATTGGTGATCGGGCTGTTCATCTGCCCGCCGAAGCCGACCCCGAAGGCCGAGGCCACGTTCACGCGGAGATTTGCCGAGGTCGAATTCGCCGAAGGCGGGGTGTTGGCGGCGAGAATCTGCACCATCTGTTCCGTCTGGGCGCCGGTGAGCGGCGTGCTGGTGTAGCTGAGGGACGTCGCCAGCTGAGTCACCACGTTGCGCTGGGGCAGGGTCTGCTGATACTGCTGGTATTGCGCGTAACCTGCGTCGCCGAGCGCGGCCTTGATCCCGTTGTCGGCCTCGGCCTGCGCATCGGTGACGAGCTTCTGGAAGTCCTCCGGGTCGGTGCGCGGATTGATGCCCTGCGCACGCGCGGCCGCCAGTGCGTCGGTCATGGCCGTCTGCTTTTCCACCAGCAGATTCTTGAACTGCTCCAGCTGCGCGGGAGAGAGGTTCAGATTCTTGAACAGCGCGGCGTAGCGGCCATCGAGGCCCGCCTTCTGCTGGATCGCCATGAGTTTCTGGAGCTCGGGCTTGTCCATCAGCGCCATGAAATTATCGGCCATGTTGCCGCGGTTCGGTCCGCGCCGGCCGCCCGGGCCCCCATCGTCGGGCCCACCGGCGTCCGCCAGGACGGTCGGGCCGGCCGTCTTCGCCTTGAGCGCATCCTCCAGCTCGTGCCGGCGCTTTTCCGCGGCCCACAGCCGCTTTTGCCAGCTGGCCCGCTCGTCACTCGTCATGTTGGAACTCCCGACTTTGAGCAGCTCCTGATATTGGTGCCAAGCGAGGGCCGCACCGCCGGCCGTGGTGAGAGCGAGGAAGACAATGAGGTAGTTTTTCGGGGAGTTCACGCGGAGGAAATGACGCCGATTTGTGGTGGAAAGTTACCGTCGCGCTCCGGCGCGCGGGCGTTAGCGCGGCGGAAATTCAAAGTCCGACTTCGCCTTGGTTTTCGACAGCACGAGATAGGCGCTGAACGGTTGGAGGCGCTTCGAGATGAAGCCCTCGATGAGATTGGTGCGGCCGGTCTCCATCAACTGGCGGACCTCCTCGACGGGCACTTCCTTCTGACAGATGTGACGCTTCATCGTGAAGACGATGCGGTTGTCCTGTTCGGGCTTCCGCACATAATACGACTCCGGGGTCTGGAGAAGCTCGCCGCCGGCGTGCGACTTGCTCGCGCCGATGACCACGGCCTTGGAAAGATCGGGTGGGGTGCGGGCCTTGCGCGCAATGGGCTTGCCGTCCTTGTCGAGCTTGGGCGCCCGCGGCGGAAACTCCCAGGAGATGCGGGCGCCCTCGCGCTTGAGAAAGGCATCGAAGGGGCGACCCTTCTTGGAGGTGAAGGCCTGGATCAGGTCGGTCTTGCCCTCGGCGATCAGCTTGATGACCTGTTCCTGCGGGATCGCCTTCTGGCACATGAGGCGGCCGACGCGGAAGGTTTGCTTCCACGTGTCGCCCTCGCGCTCGCGCAGCACGTACTGGGAACCCACTTCGCACAGCTCGGCACCGGTCTTCGGGTCGGTCCAGAAGGGCGTGAGCGTGGAGACGTCGAATTTGTCGCCGAAATCATACTCGGTCTTCCATTTGCCCTTCTCCTCGTCCTTGACGAGTTTTAACACGGCATTGAACCGGTTACGCGTCTTGGCGGAGATAAAACCGTCGAGCGGTCCGATGGAGCGTTTCTCGACGAGCTCGCGCACCTCGGACTCCTCCATCTTGCGGCCGCCGATGACCTTGTAGACCATGAATTCGCCGTCCTGCGACTTGTACCCGCGGAGGGTTTCGCGGAGCGGCTTGCCGTCGGTCGGCGACGGGATGTCCGTGACGCGGGCGATGGAGTCGTCCTCCTCAAAGGTCTTCACGCGATCGACGATGCCCTTGGTCTGCTCGATGACCTCGGCCATGAACTGGGACCGGGAAAAATTATTGTGCTCCATCTGGCGGAGCTTGAATTCCCACTCGCCGGTCATGGCCGGCAGCGTGAGCGCGTCGGCCTTCACGGCGGAGAGGAACTGCAGCAACTGCTCGGCCTTGGCGGTCGGCATGAGGTCGCGCTGGGCGCGGTCCATGTATTTCTGGTTGATCAACCCGTCGATCGTATCGGCGCGCGTGGCCGGGGTGCCCAGGCCGCGCTCCTTCATTGCCTCGGCATGGTCCTCATCCTCGATGAGCTTGCCGGCGCCCTCCATGGCGGAAAGGAGGGTGGCCTCCGTGTAGTGCGGCGGCGGCTTGGTGGTCTCCGCATGCAGCAGGGACTCGACGGTCTTCGCCTGGGCGGGCGAGCCGTCGGCGGCGGTGAGCGCAGGCAGCGCCTTGGAGTCGGCCGAATCGTCGTCGACGGTGGTCTTGCCATAGACGGCGAGCCAGCCGGGCGCGGTGAGGACCTTGCCCTCGGTCTTGAACTCGTGCTTGGCCACGGTGCTCGTGCGCGTTGTGATGTCGAATTCCGCCGCCGGGTAGAAGGCCGCGACAAAGCGCCGCGCGATCATGTCAAAGACCTTCGCCTCCATCTCGTCGAGGTGCTTGGCCTCGTGCGCCGTGGGAATGATGGCAAAGTGGTCGGAGATCTGCGCATTATTAAAGATGCGCTTGTTGGGGCGCAGCCAGCCCTCGGCCAGCACCTTGTGCGCATGGACGCCGAGTTCGCCGTGGAGATTGGTGAGGGTCTCGCGGCAGGTGGGCAGGTAGTCCTCGGGCAACGCCCGCGAATCAGTGCGCGGGTAGGTAATCATCTTGTGCCGCTCGTAGAGCGCCTGGGCGATCTGGAGCGTGCGGCGCGCCGGCAGGCCGTAGCGGTTGTTGGCCTCGCGCTGCAGGGTGGTGAGATCATAGAGGCGCGGGGCGGCCTGCGTGCTGCCTTTCTTTTCCTCGGTGACGCCGGCGAGCGGCTGGCCGGCACAGGTGGCGACGACAGCCTCGGCGAGCGCCTTTTCCCAGATGCGGTCAATGCGGTCGTGCTCGTCGTTTTCGACGCGCTTGAAGTTGGGCCGCTGATAGACGCCCTCATACCGGCCCTTCGCCACTTCAAACGTGGCGGTCACGCGCCAGTAGTCGCGCGGCTTGAAATTGCGGATTTCCAGCTCCCGGGCATAGACAATGGCGAGCGTGGGCGTCTGCACACGGCCGACCGACGCGACGTTGCCGGCGCGGGAACCGAACATGCGCTTGGTCAGAGCGCGGGTGCCGTTGATGCCGATGAGCCAGTCGCTCTCGCTGCGGCAGCGCGCGGCGTCGGCGAGGCCGGACATTTTTGCGCCGTCGCGCAGGCTCTTGAAGGCTTCCTGGATGCCGCCGGTCGTCATAGTCTGCATCCACGCGCGCTTGACGGGCAGTTTGCTCTTTGTGAGCTGATAGAGGTAGGCGAAGATGAGCTCGCCCTCACGGCCGGCGTCACAGGCGTTGATGACCTGGTCAATGTCCTTCCGGGCGAGGAGCTTCTTTAGGGCGTTGTAGCGGTCCTTGGAGGCGTCGATGGGCTTGAGACCGAATTTTTTCGGGATGATGGGCAGGGTCTCGAGCCGCCAGAAGCCGTACAATTTCTTGTCAATATCCTCCGGCATCTCGAGCTCCACGAGATGGCCGAGCGCGTAGGAAATCACATAGTCGTCGTTCTCGTAATGGTCCCCTTTCTTGGGGATCTTGCCGAGCGCCTTGGCGAGATCGACGGCCACGGACGGCTTCTCGGCGATGATGAGTGACTTCATGTGGACGCGAGCGGTTAGGCCCCGCGCGCGGCGATTTCAAGGATTAGTTTTCGAGCCGAACAAGACCGGCGGGAAATAATCCGGCCAGTTTGAGAGGGGAAACGCGCTGGCAATCAGGCCGGAAGTTTCGGCGTTTCCGCGAGCGCGGCGTCGAGCGACTGGAGCAGGGAAGCGATGGTCGCGTCGGTTTCGTCGCCCATGTTCGAAATGCGAAACGTCCTGCCCTTCAGCTTGCCGTAGCCGCCGTCGATCACGAGCTGGTGCTTCGTCTTGAGCGTCTTGTTCAGCGCCGGGAGATCATAGCCGAGCGTGTTCGCGAAGCAGTTGAGCGTGACGGAGCCGTAGCCCTCCTGCGGGAAGAGCTTGAAGCCCTTCGCGAAGGCCCAGGTGCGAACCGTCTGGTTGAGCCGGGCATGCCGTGCATAGCGCGCCACGAAACCCTCGGCCTTGATGTCCTCCAGCTTCGACTGGAGCGCGTAGATGAGTGGGATGACCGGCGTGCTCGGCGTCATGCCGTTTTCGTGGTTCCTCTGGAACTCGAGGTAGTCAAAATAGTAGCCGCGATCGGCCACGGTCGCCGCGCGCTCGAGGGCCTTCTTCGACACGGAGAGGAACGACAGGCCGGGCGGCAGCGCGAAGGCCTTTTGCGAACCGCTCACCAGCACATCGATGCCCAGGGCGTCTTTCGGAATCGGCAGCGCGCTGAGGGAGCTGACGGTGTCGACGATGGCAATGACCCCGGGAAATTCGCGGATGACCTGCATCAGCGCGGGGAGATCGCTCATGCAGCCGCAGGAGGTTTCGTTGTGGATCAACGTGAGGGCGTCATACGCGCCGGTGGCCAGCTCGCGGCGGACGGCCTCGGGGTCCACCGGCTGACCCCAGTCGAACTTGAGCGCGGTGGCCTGCTTCCCGCAGCGGAGGGCGACGTCGTTCCACTTGTCGGAAAACGCGCCGTTCATGCAGTTGAGCACCCGCTTTTTGACGACATTGCGGATGGAGCCCTCCATCACGCCCCACGCGCTGCTGGTCGACAGATAAACCGGATCCTGGGTACCGACGATGGCCTGGAGGTTCGGCTGGATGGAGTTATACAGCGCGACAAAGTCCGTGCTGCGGTGCCCGATCATGGGCTGGGCCATGGCCCGCAGGGTTTTTTCCGAGACGGTCACGGGGCCCGGAATGAAGAGTTTGTAGCTCATGGTGGGTAGAAAGTGGGGGGTAGACGATATTTTGAACAGCTGGCGCCCATTCGACAGGCTCAGGGCAGACGAACCCCGGAGGCCGGGGTTTGTCCGAAAACAGTTTGCGCGGCGGGCGGCGTCAACCTTCATTACCGTCACCGCATGTCGCAATCCTGGCTGCAGAAGAAATTCAACGCCCTCGAGCTTTACACGATCGACGTGATCCTGGGGCGGCGCGCGGACACCGGCGCGGCGGTTTACGGGGCGTTCCTGCAGGCGCTGTCCTGGCTGTTCAACGCCATCGTGCAGGCCCGGCTCTGGCTTTACGGACACCGGATCCTGCACGACCAGCCCCTCGGCTGCCTCGTGGTGGTGGTGGGCAATCTCACCGTGGGCGGCACGGGGAAGACGCCGGTCGTGGAAAAATTCGCGCGCGCCCTGCGCGACCGCGGCCGCAAGGTCGCCATCCTCAGTCGCGGCTACAAGAGCAAGGCGCCGCCTTTTTGGAAGAAATGGTGGTACGCTCTCATGCACACCGAGGAGCCGCCGCCACGCATCGTGAGCGACGGCGAGCGGGTGCTGCTCGACAGCGAGCAGGCCGGAGACGAGCCCTTCATGCTCGCGCGCAACCTGCCCGGCGTGATCGTGCTGGTGGACAAGAACCGCGTGAAGGCGGGCGCCTATGCCATCAAGCGCTTCGGCTGCGACACGCTCGTGCTCGACGACGGGTTTCAATACCTCCCGCTCAAGGGCCGGCTCAACCTGCTGCTCGTGGACAAGACGAATCCCTTCGGCAACGGGCACCTGCTGCCGCGCGGCATCCTGCGCGAGCCGGTCAAGCACCTGAAACGCGCGAGCTATGTGTTTCTGACCAAGTCCAACGGCCAGCGGGACCTCGAGCTCGAGGCGCTGATCGCGCGGCACAATCCGGGGGTGGATATCATCGAGTGCGCGCACCAGCCGCAATATTTGCAGCGGTTTGGCGTGGCGGCGGAGGCGCCGGGCGCGCGGGTGCCGCTGTCGTTTCTGAAAGGCAAGCGCGTGGCGGCGTTCAGCGGCATCGCCACGCCGGAGAGCTTTGAGAAATTCCTGCGCGACCTCGGCGCCAAGCTGGTCGCCCGCGAGCGCTTTCTCGACCACTATCGGTACACGGACGAGGATTTTGACACGTTGTTCGACCTCGCGCGGCGCGAAGGCGCCGACTGCCTGGTGACGACGGAAAAGGACGCCGTGCGCATCCCGGAGAACCGCACCTGGCCGCTGCCCTTGTTCTACCTGCGCCTTGAGATCGACATCATCCGGGGCGCCGCGGACTTCGACGAGGCCGTCGGCCGGATCTGTTTCCCGCAGAGCGGCGCCCGGGTGGGCGGCTAGGGAAGGGGCGGCGGATCCGCGCCAGCTTTCGCTTGCGCGCCCGCGCACGACTGAGGTTAGCTAGCGGCATGATTATCGATCCACGCATCACCCAGTTGGCGCAGGGGCTCATCGGGTTCTCGACCGCTTTGAAAAAGGGCGAGCGGGTGCTGATTGACGCCTTCGACGTGCCGGACGCCATCATCATCGCGCTGATCCGTGCCGCCCGGCAGAAGGGCGCGCATCCCTATGTGCAAAATCACCGCGCCCGCATCACCCGCGAGCTGTCGCTGGGGGCCGAGGAGGCGCAGTTCGCGCCGCATGCCGAGGTGGAGCTGGCCCGCATGCAGAAGATGGACGCCTACATCGCGCTCCGTGGTTCGGACAACATCTTCGAGGGATCCGACATCCCGGCGGAAAAGGTGCAACTGGTCAGCCGGCTGATGAAGCCGGTGCTCGACCACCGCGTGGGCAAGACCAAGTGGGTCGTGCTGCGCTGGCCAACGCCGGCGATGGCGCAGCAGGCCGGCATGAGCACGGAGGCATTTGAGGAGTTTTACCTGCGCGTCTGCACGCTGGATTACAGCCTGTTCACCCCGGGCATGGCGGCGCTCGCGAAGCTGATGAATGCCACCGACCGGGTGCGCATCAAGGGCCCGGGCACCGACCTGCGGTTCTCGATCAAGGGCATCGGCTCGCAGCCCTGCGGCGGCCTGCGCAACATCCCGGACGGCGAGGTGTTCTCCTGCCCGGTGAAGGACAGCGTCGAGGGTTTTGTGCAATACAACGCGCCGACCGTCTATCTCGGCACCTCGTTCGACAGCATCCGCCTGGCGTTCAAGCAGGGCCGGATCGTCGAGGCGACGTCGAGCAACACGAAGCGCCTGAACGAAATTCTCAACAGCGACGACGGCGCCCGCTATATCGGGGAATTCGCGATCGGCTTCAACCCCTGCATCCTCGAGCCGATGCGCGACATCCTGTTCGACGAGAAGATCGCAGGCTCGTTCCACTTCACGCCCGGCCAGGCCTACGAGGAAGTGGGCAATGGCAACAAATCGCAGGTGCATTGGGACATGGTTTGCATCCAGCGCCGGGAATATGGCGGCGGCGAGATCTGGTTCGACGATGTGCTCATCCGAAAGGACGGCCTGTTTGTCCCGAAGTCGCTCCACAAGCTGAACCCGGACTACCTACTCGGCAAAGTGGCGTGATGCAGGATTTCATCCAGGCGCTCCCGAAGACGGAGACGCACCTCCACGTCGAGGGAGCTTTGCCGTATGAGCTGCTGACCGCGTGGCAGCCGGCGAAGTATCCGGTCAACCCGCGATTCCGCCGCGCGGATTACCGGTATGAGACGTTTCCCGCGTTCGAGCACATCCTGCTGGAGCATGCGCTGCCGTGGTTCACCACGCCCCAGCGCTATTACGAGGCGACCAAGGTGATGTTTGCGAAGCACGTCGCGCAGAACGTCCGCTACGTGGAGACGAGCTTTCACCTGCCGGTCACGAAATTCATCAACGTGCCCGGTCCTGAAATCATCGCCGCCATTCGCGCGGCGGTGCCCGCTGGCCTCGAGGTGCGCATCTTCACCGGCATGCTGCGCAGCGATATCGCGGGAGATTTGCGCCCCACGATCGACCAGCTGCACACTTGGGACGGCCTCGCGGGCGTCGACCTGCACGGGTTCGAGCAGATGCCCACGGAGCGGGACACCGCGGCGGTGTGGGCGCGGCTGCGCGCGGCGGGAAAAGTCACCAAGTGCCATGCGGGTGAATTCGACGGCGCGGCACGCGTGCGCGAAGCTATCGAGGTGCTCGGGGTGACGCGCGTGCAGCATGGCGTCCGGGCCATCGAGGATCCCGCGGTCGTGCAGCTTGCCGCCGAGCGGGGCGTGACGTTTGACGTCTGTCCGATCAGCAACCTTCGCCTGAAGGTTTTCCCGACGATGAGCGCGCATCCGATCCGCCGCCTGTTGCAGGCCGGCGTGCGCTGCACGCTGAGCACCGACGATCCGCTCTGCTTTGCCAATGCGCTGAATGACGAATACACTGCGCTGGCGGCCGAATTGCGGTTTTCCCGCGCGGAGCTCGCGCAAATCGCCCGCAACGGCTGGCAGGTGGCGGATGTTTCGGTGGCGGCGCGCAAAGCGGCGCTGGACGAAATCGACCGGCTGGTGAAGCTGTAAGACGCCCGCCTCACGGGCCGTCATTGTGAATACCATTTATATCGTTCCGGACGGCATCCGGCAGCTGCGGGCCGACAAGGCGCTCGCCCTGTCGCATCCCGACCACAGCCGGGTGGCGTTCCACCGCGCGTTTGACGCCGGGCTGGTCACGCTGCACGGGCGGGTCATCGGCCGCGACACCCCGGTGGCCGGCGGCGATGTGCTGGAGTTTTCGTTTCCCGATCTGAAGCCGGCCGAGCTCAAGGCGGTCGAGATTCCGCTCGAGGTGATTTTCGAGGACAAGCACCTGCTCGCGATCAACAAAACGTCCGGCATGATCGTCCATCCGGGAGCGGGCACCGGCGAGGACACGCTCGTGCATGCGCTGCTGGCGCATTGCAAAGGCGGCCTGAGCGGCATCGGCGGCGTGGAGCGGCCGGGAATTGTGCACCGGCTCGACCGGGAGACCTCGGGCATCATTCTCGTGGCCAAGACGGACAAGGCACACCGCGGGTTGGCGGAGCAATTTTCCGAGCGGGCGCTGCAAAAGGAATATCTCGCGCTGATCTCAGGCGCCCCCGGGTTGATGAGCGGGTCGATCAAGAAGGCGATCGGGCGCAACAAGCAGCACCGGCACAAGATGGCGCCGGTGGAGGCGGAGCACGGCGGCCGCGACGCGCACACGGACTGGGAGGTGGTCGAGCGCTTTGGCGACGTGGCCACGCTGGTGCGCTGCACCATTCACACTGGCCGGACCCACCAGATCCGGGTGCACATGAAGGCGCTCGGTCATATCGTGCTCGGTGACGAGGTCTACGGCTGGAAACCCGACCGGCGCCTCGCGCACCAGCCCGGGCGGGTGATGCTGCACGCGGAGCACCTCGTCTTCGAACATCCCGTTTCCCGCAAAACGATCGATCTCCGCGCGCCGTTGCCGGCGGATTTTGCGGCGATGCTGGTCCAGTTGCGCAAAGTGGCCGTGGCCTCGGCCAAGGCGCGCCGCCTAGTCGAGAAGCCGGTCAAGCCCCGGGGCAAGCCCTTGCCTCCGCCCTTTCATCCGCACGAGTCGCGGGTCTGAGTGCATCTCCGTCATGGATGAACTTCGCCAAGCCACCAGTGACCTGACGATCGAGTGGGCCCGGCTGCTCGCGCCACATTTTGGGCCGAGCGGCAGCATGGACCTCGATTTGCTCCTCTGGCCGCAGGCCGCGGGCCCGTCGTTCTACAACCAATACAGCCATTTTGTTTTTCTCCAGCTCGCCACGGGCGAAGTGCCCGGCGCGACGACCGGGGAGAGAATGTCCTACCTGAAAATCGCGTTGGCCAACCTCGAGTACACGCTGTCGATCACGGATGCGGAGTTTCACACGCCGCACTATTCCCGCGGCAAGGACTGGGGCCGTCACATTGGCGAATGGCTGGTCTACTACCAGCTGTGCTCGCTGGAGCTGATGGAGCGCCACCAGCTGGGCACGGCCGATCTGCGGGCGCGGCTGGCGAAGGCCGTGGTGGGCGCCGTGACCACGCTGCATGCCCGCTTCGTGGCGAAATACGCGGTCACACCCAAGGAGTTTGCCGGCAACCACGACACGTGGCACGGCCTGCTGTTTTACCGGGCCGGCCGCCACTTCCAGCGCGAGGACTGGATGGCGTATGCGCGGGATTTTTTTGCCCGCTGCGTGTTGCCGTTCCAGGCCGACGCCGGCTACTGGCCGGAAGGGCAGGGCATCGTGGTCGGCTACGCGCTCGTCACGGCACAGGCGGTTTCACTCTACGCCGAGCTCTCGGGGGATGAGGCGGCGCAGGACGCGATCGGGCGTTTCTTTGGATTCTATGATTTTTTCAGTTTCCCGGATGGCACGGCGTCCGTCGCGGTGGATGTGCGGATGCGGTACAGCCTGATGCCATTCATGTTCCTGCCGCCCGGATTTCTCCGCTTCGCCGCCGGGCGGGAAGTGGTGCTGGCCCGGCTGAAGGCAGCGCGGCGCTATTTCGCGGATGCGGGCGTGCACGACAACGGCGCGCAGAGTTTCACCTTCTTCGGCTCATTTGCGGAATATGTGTTCGAGCCGGAGGCCCGTCATCGCGCCGTCAAAGTCCAGCATCCCGCAACGCTGCCCGCCGCGCGCCTGGTCCAGGGCGGCTGGCAGGCCTATCTCGGCTGGCAGGTGGTGCCCGAGCATCCGAGCCGCTTCATCCTCGACTCCCAGAGTTTTATCGAGGTGTGGCACCGCGAAGCGGGCTACGTGGCGGGCATGGGCGGCAGCAAGTTCATGCCGCGCTTTTCGACGGTCCGTCGCATCGATGAGGGACGCGCCTACATTCCAGAGCGTGTCTCCGGTGTCACGATCACGGGCGAGGAGGCGAGCGTGATTTTCGGCTTCGGGCCGGACGAAGTGCAACTGGGGCTGAGCGTGAAGGGCGGAGATTGCCGGATGAGTGCGCGGTTGGTGCGGCCGGCGGCGAAGGCGCGGTACGAGGCCGCGTTGATTCTGCCTTTCCGGCTTGGAGAAACGCTCGTGATGGACGGCGAGAGCCAGAAAATTGAGCCGGGCGCGATCGTGCACCGCAACTGGGTGGGCCGGCCGGTGCGGGAGCTTTCCTGGCGCGGACTGACCTGGCGGATGCCCGAGGGAGCCGTGCTGGAGTATCCCATCGTCCCGCACAATTCCTACACGCAGGACGGACTGCCCAAGCCGGCGGATTACGTCGGCCGGCTCAGCTTTCCGCTGTCCACGAACGAGCAGGCCGTGACGATTCGCTGAGTTTTCGAAAAAGGTAGGGCGAATCCTCCGGATGAGCCGTTCTGGAGCGCGGCTCATCCGGAGGATTCGCCCTGCCACTAACCAAGTCTACATCGTCGCGAGCGCTTCTGCCGCCACGCCGAACCGCAGGTTGTAGAATGAGTGGCGGAAGGCCGCAAACTGGCCGCGTTCCGCGACAGCGATGAGCGTGGCGAGGGCCGTTGGAAACACGTCGGCGCGTGCCGGCGGCAATCCCGCCACGTGGCGACGGGCGTCCAGTGTCATGCCGCCAATCTCCCGCAACTGGCTGCGAAGCTCGTCCACGGTCACATCCGGCGGCGTTTGCTCGAGGGAAACACCCTTGCGGGCGGCGGCGATGGCGCGAGCGGTCGTGATGGTTCCGCCGGTGCCGACGGCCACGGCGCCCGGCGGCAGATCGAAGGCAAACCCGGAGCGCGCGAACACTTCATCGCAATGACCCGCAATGCGCTGCGACAGGGCGGGGGAAAAGGGCGCCGCGGGGTGGGGGACATATTTTTCCGTCAGCCGCACGCAACCGAGTTGCAGGCTGGCGGCCTGGCGCACCTGCCTGTCGCGAAACGCGAGGCACTCCAAGCTGCCGCCGCCGAGATCAAAGACATAGAAATTCTCCAGCGCCGCGAGCGCCGGCTCGCACGTGAGACCGCGACCGATCAGATTGGCCTCCTCGTCGCCGGTGAGAATGCGGAGGGAGTGGCCCGTGGCGGCGCGCACGCGCTCGCGAAAGTCGGGGCCATTGCGCGCATCGCGCACGGCACTCGTCGCGACCAGCATGATGCGGGCGGGGGCGAAGGGCGCGGCGTCGTTGAGCAGGGTGCGGATCGCATCGAGACCGCGCGCCATGCCTTCCTCGGAGAGGGACGGGGAGGTCTGGCTCAATCCGGCGCTGATGCGCGCATCCAGCGTGCGAGTCAGCAGGACGGCCAGCCCGCCGGCAGGGGTCGGGGCGGCGACGAGGATCTTGATCGAATTGCTGCCGATATCGATGACCGCGACTGGTGAGGAGTTAACCACAGATGCACAGAGGACACCGAGATAGGACAGTCTTCAAGTTTTCCTCTGTGTCCCCCGTGCCTCTGTGGTCACAAGACAAAGTCGGCGGGCGCGATGAGGAGGACGAACTCGCCCTTCAGGCTGGTCTTGGCGAGTCGCGCCTGAACCTCGGATGCCGGTCCCACGAGAAACGCCTCGTGCAGCTTGGTGACTTCCTTGGCCACGCAGATCACGCGGGCGCCGCCCAGGGTGGCGGCAATTTCGGCCACGGCCTTGTCGATGCGGTGGCAGCTTTCGAACAGCGCGAGCGTGTAGGCAAATTCGCGGAATTTCTCAAAACACGCCATCCGGGCGGCGCTCTTCGGCGGCAGGAAACCGAGATACAGAAACCCGTTGGTGGGGAGGCCGCTGGCGCTCAGGACGGCGGTCAGCGCACTCGGGCCGGGCACCGGGACAACCGGCAGGCCGCGACGGCGGCAGGCCCGCACGAGCCGGAAACCGGGATCGCTGAGCGCGGGGGTGCCGGCATCGCTCACGACGGCGATGGATTTTCCAGCGGCCAGTTCCGTCGCAAGTTTTTCCGCCATCTCGCTCTCGTTGTGCTCATGGTAGGCGACGAGGGTCCGGTGCAGGCCGAAGCGGGTGAGCATGGCGCCGGTCGTGCGAGTGTCCTCGCAGGCGATGAGGTCAACCGCGCCGAGGATGGCGCGGGCGCGCTCCGTCAGGTCCGCTAGGTTGCCGATGGGCGTGGCCACGACATACAGGTGGCCGGGCAGTGGCGTCAGCGAGGGGTTGGGAGCGGGGGATTCGGCCATAAAAAAATCCGGCGCGCAGCCGGATTTTTGCGAGGAAAGTGCGGAGATTAGTGTCCGCCCATGCCGGCGCCCATGCCGGGCATCTGGCCTTCCCAGTCAGCGGGGCGGCTCCACGGGATGGAGGTGTCTTTCGCAGTCTTGTTCGTGCAGCCGCCGAGCATCGCGGCGAACGCGAGCAGAATCAGGGCGAAAACGGGTTTCTTGAGCGTGTTCATGTCAGGTGTTTAATACGGTTGAATCGAAGTTGTGCAAGGCGCCAAGCGAAAGCTGTGAGAAATGCGCGGGAGCAATGTGTTCCAAGGACATTCTGGGGTAGGGCGGCTCTTTGACCCGCCTTTTGAGGCGTTGATGGCGGGTCGCAGACCCGCCCTACCTCACGCCTTGGCCGAGTAGCGCGACTGGTGCCAGGGGGTCCGAGCGCGCTTTTTCACCCCGCTGCTGCGATTGGCGGCGAGGTGCTCGAGGATCTTGAACACGAGCTCGGCCTGATCCGGCGATCCCAGATGGGCGGCCAGTTGCTCCGCGGTGAAGGCCTGACCGGGCGCGGTCTTGAGCGCGGCGGCGACCTTCAGCTTCAGTGCGATGACACCACTGGCGGCTTTCTTGCCGGCCTCGACGCCGGGCTGGTGGTAGGCGTTGATGCCGATGAGCGAGGCATAGAGGCCGACGACGCGTTCGTAGAGGGCGATGAGCATGCCGATGGAGCGCGGGGAGACGTCGGGCAGCGTGATTGTGACGGAATGACGGTCCTTCTCGCTCAAGGCATCGCGGGTGCCGAGGTAGAAGCCCTGCAGGTAGTCGCCGGCGGTGATGCCGGGATCGACCTCGAGGGAGGTCTTGGCGTCACGGTCCTTGAGCACCTCGATGAACGTAACGAAGAAGTTGTTCACGCCATCGCGCAGCTGCTGCACGTAGGCGTGCTGGTCCGTCGAGCCCTTGTTACCGTAGACGGCGATGCCCTGGTGGACGACGTTGCCCTGGAGGTCGTGCTCCTTGCCGAGCGACTCCATTACGAGCTGCTGGAGATAGCGCGAGAAGAGCAGCAGGCGGTCCTTGTAGGGCAGCACAACCATGTCTTTCGCTCCCCGGCCGTTCGTGGCGAAGTGCCACATGAGCGCGAGCAGGGCGGCGGGATTCTGCGCAATGGTGGTGCCCCGGGTGACCACGTCCATCGCCGCGGCGCCGTCGAGCATCGCCTGAATGTCGAGGCCCTGGAGCGCGGCGGGCAATAGGCCAACGGCACAGAACTCGGAGGTGCGGCCGCCGACCCAATCCCACATCGGGAAGCGCGCCAGCCAGCCTTCCTTCGTCGCGGTGACGTCGAGTTTGGAGCCGGCACCCGTGACGGCGACGCAGTGCTTCGCGGGATCGAGGCCCGCGGCCTTGAACGCGGCGAACGCTTCCAACATGCCGTTGCGCGTCTCGGCGGTGCCCCCAGATTTCGAGATGACAACCACGAGGGTCTTGGCCAGCTGGCCGCGCAGCCCGGCAAGGACGTAATCGATGCCGTCGGGGTCGGTGTTGTCGAAGAAGGAGACGGCGAGCTTGTCCTTGCGCGGCTGACCGAGGGCGTGGCAGACGAACTGCGGGCCGAGCGCGGACCCGCCGATGCCGATGACGAGGAGGTGCTGAAATTTGCCCTTGGGGCCGGCGACCGCGCCGGAGTGAACCTGGGAGGCGAAGTCCTTGATGGCGGAGAGCGTCGAGTTGATCTCGGACGTGAGCTCGGGGGTGGGCGCAAGCTCCGGGGCGCGGAGCCAGTAGTGGCCCACCATCCGTTTCTCATCGGGATTGGCGATAGCGCCCTTCTCCAGCGCGGCCATGTCCGCGAATGCCTGCTGCATCTTCGGCGCCATCGTGGCGAGGAACTCATCCGGGAAGCCGATCCGGCTGACGTCGAGTGACACGCCGAGCTCGGCGTTGTGGCAGAAGTGGGTTTTGAACCGGGACCAGATCATGGGGATATTGCTCAGGATAAGTCGGAGGCGAGAATGGCGAATAGCTTCATGTCGCAGAAGCGGCCGTCCCGCTGGTGTGATTGGCGCATCAGACCTTCATGGGTTAGCCCGAGTTTCGCAAGCACCCGGGCGGAGGCGGTGTTCGGGACCATGCAGGTCGCTTCGACCCGATGGAGCTGCAAAGGGCCCAGGGCGTGACGCAGCACTGCAGTCGCTGCTTCGGTCGCGAAACCCTGTTTCCAGCATGGGCGAGTAATGTTGAATGCCAGCTCGGCCTTCCGGTGGTGGGCGTTGAGACTATGCAGGAAAACCGTCCCTATGACCGTTGGCTCGGAGCGCCGCCTCACGGCCCAAGTGAGAAACTTTGCTCCGACGAGCCAGGCGATAAATTTGCGACTGTCCTCCAGCGTCTGGTGTTGAGGCCAGAAGACATGGCGAGTCACCTCGGCGTCCGAGGCGAAGGTGAAGATATCCTCTGCATCTTCCGCGCACAACGGTCTCAGTGACAGCCGGGCGGTCTCCAGCACAGGCGCAGATCCTTGGAAATCATCAGCCACGTTACAGGTTCTTATCCGTTACCGCGCCCTCGGAGGCGCTGGTGACGAGCCGGGCGTACTTGGCAAGAACGCCGCGGGTTTCCTTGGGGGCCTTTTGCTTCCACGCCTTCCTGCGCGCAGCAATTTCTTTCGCGGGCAGCGCGAGAGTGAGTTCGCTTTTGACGGCGTCGATGACGATGGGGTCACCGTTCTTGATGAGCGCGATCGGGCCGCCGTTGAAGGCCTCGGGTGTGATATGGCCGACCACGAAACCGTGGCTACCGCCCGAGAAGCGCCCGTCGGTGATGAGCGCGACCGTCTTGCCGAGTCCCTTGCCCATGACAGCGCTGGTTGGGGCGAGCATCTCGCGCATGCCGGGACCGCCGCGGGGGCCCTCGTTGCGGATGACGATGACGTGGCCCGCCTTCACGCGGCCGTCGAGGATGGCATGCAGCGCGGCCTCCTCGGATTCGAACGTGATGGCCTTGCCGGCGAAGGTGAGACCTTCCTTGCCCGTGATCTTGGCGACCGAGCCGTTGGGGGCCAGGTTGCCGTAGAGGATGCGCAGATGGCTGTCCGCTTTGATGGGATTGGAGAGCGGGCGGACGACGTCCTGGTCGGCCGGGTAGGGCGCGACGTTCTTGAGGTTTTCCGCGACGGTCTGGCCGGTGACGGTGAGGCAATCGCCGTGCAACAGTCCGGCATCGAGCAGCATCTTCATGAGCGGAGGCAATCCGCCGATCCGCGAGAGATGGGCCATGCCGTATTTGCCGGAGGGTTTCAGGTCGGCGAGGACCGGGACTTTCTTGCCGATGCGGGTGAAGTCGTCGATGGAGAGCTTGACCCGGGCCTCGTGGGCGATCGCGAGCAGGTGGAGCACGGCGTTGGTCGAGCCGCCGAGGGCGATGACGACCGTGATGGCGTTCTCGAAGGCCTTCTTGGTGATGATATCGCGCGGGCGAATGCCGGCCTTGAGCAGCGCCAGCGCGGCGGCGCCGGCATTGCGGCAGTCGGCATTCTTTTCGGCGCCGATGGCGATTTGCGCGGAACTGTTCGGCAGGCTCATCCCGAGCGCCTCGATCGCCGACGCCATGGTGTTGGCCGTATACATGCCGCCGCACGAGCCAGCGCCTGGAACGGAGCAGGCCTCGATCTTCTTGAGGCCGTCGTCGTCAATTTTTCCCGCGGAATGCTGTCCGATGGCCTCGTAAACCGAAACGATGTCGCACTCCTTCTTGGAATCCGGATGGATGCCGGGGAGAATGGTGCCGCCATAGACGAACACGGAGGGCCGGTTCAGCCGCGCCATGGCCATGACGCAACCCGGCATATTCTTGTCGCAGCCGCCAATGGCCACGACCGCGTCGAAGCCCTCGGCGCCGGCGACGGTCTCAATGGAGTCGGCAATGACCTCGCGGGACACCAGCGAGTAGCGCATGCCGGGCGTGCCCATCGAGATGCCGTCGGAAACGGTGATCGTGCCGAAGATGATGGCCTTGCCGCCGGCGGTGTTGACGCCGGTCTCGGACTCGCGGGCGAGCAGGTCAATGTGCATGTTGCAGGGCGTGAGCATGCTCCAGGTGGACGCGATGCCCACGACCGGTTTCTGAAAGTCCGCGTCGGTGAAGCCCACGGGCCGGAGCATGGAGCGGGCGCCGGCGCGGCTGGGGCCGTCGAGCACAACCGAGGAAAATTTGCGGAGGGAGTCAGGCGAGGAGCTCATGAGTGGGTTAACAGCGAACCAAACCTGCCAAACCCGGGCAAGCCGCATGTCGCAAAGGTGAGGAGAAAGATTAGGCCCTGCCTTCGACAAAGGCTCAATGCTTGTCATTCTGAGCGTAGCGAGAATCCAGTGAGAGTTCCCTGCGGGTTTCGATGCTATCCAAGTGGATTCTTCACTTCGTGCAGAATGACAAACTTGGTTTATCGGCTATTCCGAAAAACCAGGGCGTCACGTTTCGGGATTGCTTAGGTTCGGGCGCGCCGCATTCACTCGTGGGAACGTTACCGCATGGCCTTCAACCTGAAAAAAGTGCTCAAGGCACTGCTCCTCGCCTCCAGTCAGCCGCTTGCGATCAAGGACATCCAGGCGGTGTTCACGCGCTTTCATGAGGCCGGTTCGCTGCCGCTGGTGGAAAACCATGGGACGGATGGGACTAATGCGACAGATGGGGCGGTGACGGCGCCGGCGGATTTGGCGGAGGCCGCTGAAGTCATGGCCGAGGCGCCGGAAGATGCCGAACTTTACCACGACGTGCCGTCGCTTATCACAGCGACTCAAATCCGGGAGGCGACCGACGAGATCGCGCTCGAGTTGCGTGCCGCAGACGACGGCTTGCTGCTGATCGAGGGTTCGAACGGCTACCGGATCGTCACGCAGCCTCGTTTCGCGCGCTGGGTCCGCATCCTGCGCGCCGAACCGCCGCCGCTGAAGCTCAGCCAATCGTCAGTCGAGACGCTTGCAATCGTCGCCTATCGCCAGCCGGTCACGCGCGCGGAGATCGAGACCATCCGCGGCGTCTCGGCCGAGGCGGGCGTCAACAAGCTGCTTGAGCGCGAGCTGATCTACGTCGTGGGGCGCGCGGATTTGCCGGGCCGGCCGATCCAATACGGCACGACGGACAAGTTTCTGGAATTTGTCGGCGTCAAGTCGATCGACGAGCTGCCCGCGTCGGATGTGCTGTCGTCGCGGCAGATCGACGAGTGGCTGACCAATGCGATGAATCCCGCCAAGCTCAGCGACACCGACATGGGCCTGTCGGACGAGCAACTGCCGCTCGAGAACGCGGCCGCACCGTCCGGGGACCACCCGGCCCAGGCCTGACATGGACCTCGGTGCCATTCGCGAGAAGATCGACCACTTCGACCGCCAGCTGGTCGAGGTGCTGAACGCGCGCCTGAAACTGGCGGGCGAGATCGGCAAGCTGAAGCGCAGCCAGGGCGGCCAGATCTATGTGGCAGAGCGCGAGGAGGCGGTGCTGCAGAAGGTCTCGGCGCAAAACCAGGGGCCGATCAAGAATGAGGCGTTGCGTGCGATTTACCGGGAAATCATGTCCGCGGCCATCGCCCTCGAGAAACCGCTGCTGATCGCGTATTTGGGACCGGAGGCCACCAATACCCATCTGGCGGCGATGAAGAAATTCGGGGCGAGCGTGGATTACCACGCGATGGCCACGATCGGCGACATCTTCACCGCAGTGGAGAAGGGCGAGGCGGATTACGCGGTCATCCCGATCGAGAATTCCACGGAGGGCTCGGTGCGCGACGCGCTCGACCTGTTCGTGGAGTCCGACCTCAAGGTTGTGGCCCAGATTTACCTGGAAATCACGCACGCGCTGATCTCGGCGTCCCCGCTCGAGAAGATTGAGCGAGTCTATTCCAAGGATCAGGCCCTGGCCCAGTGCCGGCACTGGCTGCAGCGGCATCTGCCGCACGCGCAGCTCATCGATGCCCCGAGCACCTCCCGGGCCGTGCAGATCGCCAAGGATGAGCCGGGGGTCGCGGCCATTGCCAGCGAGCTGGCCGCGACCACCCACGGCGTGCCGATTGTCGTGAAGAACATCCAGGACAAGGCGGACAACACCACGCGGTTCTTTGTCCTCGGCAAGAAGGCGTCCGGCCCGGTGGGGAGCGGCAAGGACATCACGAGTTTCGCCATCTCGCTCGGCGACGCGGCGGCCGCGCACTCGGGTTCGCTGCTGCGGATGCTGATGCCGCTGGCGGAGCGGGGCATCAACCTGTCCAAGATCGAGTCACGCCCGAGCAAAAAGCGCCCGTGGGACTACTATTTCTTCATCGACGTGTCGGGACACTACGACGATCCGAAGATGAAGGAAGCCCTCGCCGAGCTGCAAAAATTCTGCCCGCTGGTAAAGTGGCTGGGCAGCTATCCGGCAGCGAGCTGAGGCACGCGGGCGCGTTCGCCCGGTGCGTTACTTCCTTGGCGGGGTCGCCGGGGCCGGCTTGGCGGGCGTCGGGGCCGTCTTCGGCGGGCCGGCGGGATAGACCATCGTCGGACCGGCTGTGCTGGGCGCGAACAGCACCGGGTTGTCCCGATAGCCCAGGAAATAAATCGCCACCAGGATCAGAACGAGAACGAGGAAGGCGAGCGCGGCATAGAGAATGCACCCTTTGCGCGTATCGACCTGCACATCGGTGGGATCGACTTGAAAATCGGAAAGTTCGGGCACCGGCACTGCGCCCGTGACAGGAACCGGGATCGGCCCGCGGGTGCCTTGGCGGATAGCGAACGGCGGCAGGGTCAACCGATTGACGGTTACTGCGGCGATTTCATGATCGAGCCAGGTGAGATGTTGCTGCACCAAGGCCCGCTGTTTGCGAAGTTCGTCGAGACGGTCTGACATGGGTGGGGGGTGGTGCTAATCCGCAAAGCCGGCACGGAGCCGGACATGAAAAACGCAGCCCGGTTTGGGCTGCGTTTGAAAGCAAAAAATGTGTAATCGCGAGAGGTTTAACTCGTGACAATGGCCACGCGACGGTGGGCCTTGTCGTATTTTACCGTGCCATCCTTGAGCGCAAAGAGCGTCCAATCGCGGCCAATGCCGATGTTTTTGCCGGCGTGCAGCTTGCTGCCGCGCTGGCGGACGATGATCGTGCCGGCGAGGACGGACTCGCCGCCGAAGCGCTTTACGCCGAGCCGTTTCGGCTGGCTATCGCGACCATTGCTGGATGTTCCCTGACCTTTCTTGTGCGCCATGACGGGTAGTGATTAAGCGTTAATGGATTCGATCTTGATGACGGAAAGCTCCTGGCGATGACCGCGTTTGCGCTCCATGCCCTTGCGTTTCTTTTTCTTGAACACGATGACTTTGTCGCCGCGCTTGTTCTCAAGAATCTTGGCCGAGACCGAGGCACCGGCGAGCGTGGGCGTCCCGACCTTGAAATCCGCGCCCTCGCCCGTGGCGAGAACGTACTTAATCTCAACAGTGGCACCGGCTTCCGTGTTTGGGTAACGGTTGACGATCAGAACGTCGCCCTCAGTGACAGTGAACTGCTGTCCTTGGGTTTTGATAGTGGCTTTCATAAAATAAAACCGCGGATAAAGCGGTTTTGCCACCGGTAACGCAAGGATTAATTTGTCCGGAAGCGCCGGGAACGACGCTATTTGGACGACGCCGGCGTGGCTGGCTTCGGGGGAGGCTCCGCCGGGCGGTCAGACCGCAGAATGTAGAGCGATTTGATATCACGCACGAGATAGCCCCCAACTCGATAGGCGTTCATGTCCTGTTCCCGGGCCAGGCGCTCCGCCTCGGTCTCCAGTGCCATCTGGCGCCGCAGGGCCGCATCGCGCGCGGCTGCGCGGTCAGCGATCTGGCGTTTTTCCTCATCAAGATCGTGGATTTTCTTCAACGCCGCAAGGCGCGCGGCCTCGGCATTGGCGCTCGCCAGCTGGCGTTCCGCCGCGAGGCGGGCGGCCTCGGCGCTGGCGTCATTCTTCCCGGCCAAAAGCGCGGCGAGGCGGGCGACCTCCGCGTCCGCGGCCGCCAGCGCCGCCTGCGCGGCCTCCTGTTCCTCGCGAATCTTTGGGAGGCGCTTCATCTCTTCCTGGGCG
>OCZT010000062.1_pt1 | contig 90500 bp, 85 predicted proteins | sample 1539031 | NCBI WGS metagenome assembly OCZT01 (sample SAMEA3539308, study PRJEB22396) | soil metagenome | biome: tundra; feature: field; material: soil | place: USA | collected 2010-05 | depth 0.15 m
AGGACATCCACCCGGAGGACACGTACTGGTGCTTCGCCGACATCGGGTGGATCACGGGGCACTCCTACATCGTGTACGGCCCATTAGCGCTGGGGACGACGAGCGTCATGTATGAGGGCGTGCCCACCTATCCGGATCCGGGTCGCCCCTGGCGGATTGCTGAGCGGCTCGGAGTCAACATCTTCCACACGGCGCCGACGACGATTCGCATGCTGCGCAAGCTCGGCCCCGAGGAGCCCAAGAAGTACGACTACCACTTCAAGCACATGACCACGGTGGGTGAGCCGATCGAGCCGGAAGTCTGGCGCTGGTACCACGATGTCGTCGGCAAGGGCGAGGCGGTCATCGTTGACACCTGGTGGCAGACCGAGAACGGCGGTTTCCTGGGCAGCACACTGCCTGCCCTGCACCCGATGAAGCCGGGCAGCTGCGGCCCGGGGGTCCTCGGCATCTACCCTGTGATCTACGACGAAGAGAGCAAGGTGGTCGAGGCTGGCAGCGGGCGCGCCGGCAACATCTGCATCCGCAACCCCTGGCCCGGCATCTTCCAGACAATCTGGGGTCAGCCGGAGCGGTTCGTGCAGATCTACTACGAGAAATACTGCCGTAACAAGCAGAGCAAGGACTGGCACGACTGGCCCTACCTGGCCGGCGACGGCGCTGTCCAGGCCGCCGACGGCTACTTCCGGATCCTCGGCCGGGTCGATGACGTCATCAATGTGGCCGGGCACCGGCTGGGAACAAAAGAGCTTGAGTCGGCGTGCCTCACCGTCGAGGAGGTCGCCGAGGCTGCCGCTGTCCCGGTCATCGACGAAGTCCGGGGCCGGGCGGTTGAGATGTACATCGCACTGAAGCCGGGGTTGGCCCCGAGCCAGGCCATGGAACAGAAGGTGGCCAAGGCGATCGAGACGGAGATCGGGAAGATCGCGCGACCGAAGAACGTCTGGATCGTCCCAGACATGCCGAAGACCCGCTCCGGAAAGATCATGCGGCGGGTGATCGCTGGGATCTCCAACTTCGCCGATGTCGGAGACATCACCACGTTGGCGAACCCGGAGATCGTTGACGGTATACGCCACCAGGTTCAGACCGAGAAGGTGGCGCGGGGGGAGGTTCCGCGCGAGCTCTCGCCCAAAGAAATGGAGGAGATCAAGGCGTTCGGCCAAGCCGAGTAACCCGGCTGGCACAGCAAGCACCAACCCTGGTCAGCGCAGGCGACGCACCTCGCTCTCCGCGTGCCGCCGCCACGGCATGAGACGGATTCGCACATCTACCGCAAAAGCGCCCTGCGGTGTCGCGATGAGCGGGTTCAGGTCCATCTCAGCGAGCTGCGGCACCTCGTCGGCCAGGCGGGCGACACGCAGCAGCACGTCCTCCACGGCCAAGAGGTCGCAGGCGGGTGCGCCGCGGTGACCGAAGAGCAGGGGCGCGCCGCGGATGGAGCGCACCATCTCGTGGGCATCCTGGTCTGTGAGTGGCAGGATGCGAAAAACCCGGTCGCCGAACAGCTCGACCGCGGTGCCGCCGCTGCCGAACATCACAACAGGTCCGAAGAACGGGTCAGAGACGACACCGGCGATGGTCTCGACACCGCGCACCATCGGCTGCACCACCGCGCCTTGCATCGCATCACCGAGCCGCGTCGACATCTCGATGAATGCCGCGCGCACGTGCGCCGCTGCGCTGAGGCCAAGCCGGACCGCACCAATATCCGACTTGTGCAGGATGCTGTCGCCCACCGCCTTGAGCGCCACCGGGTATCCCAGCCGGCGTGCGGCGGCCGCGGCTGCCGACGCCGACCGGACCTGCACCTCATCGACCGTCGGGATGCCGAACGCGCGCAACAGCGTGGCCGCGTGATGGGGTGGCAGCCAGCCGCCCCCGGGCCGTTCAGCCAGATAGGTGTCGACCACCGTGCGCGCCGAGGCCAGGTCGATGCCGTCGAGGTCAGGAACGCTTCCCGCTGCCAGGCTCTTCCATTGCGAGTGGTCGGCGATGCGCCCGAGCGCGCGGACGGCTCGCTCCGGGAAGGCGTAGCAGGGGATCGCTCGTGAGCCCTGCCGGAGAGCCGCCGGGACGAGGTCGCTGCCCAGATGGACGAAGACCACCGGGCGCTCACCGGCGTCGACCGCCGCCACCGCCCGGGCCACGTCGTCGGAGTTCGCGGAGGCCACCGGCGCCAGGATCACCAGGGCGCCGTCGATCGACGGTGAGATGAGGGCGGCGCTGAGCGCGGCGCCGAATAGCTGTGGCGTTGCGCCGGCGCCCAGGTCGACGGGATTGCTGACCCCGGCTGTGGGGCCAGCCAGCTCGCGCAGGGTGCGCTGCGTGGCATCGTCGAACTCGGGTACTTGCAGGCCCACCGCGGCAGACGCGTCGGCGGCGAGCACGGCGGCGCCGCCCGCGTTGCCGACGATGGCGAGATGTCGGCCCGCAAGGGCTGGCTGACTGGCGAGCAGCGCACCGCAGTCGAGCAGCTCCTCCAGCGTGTCGACGCGGATCACCCCCGCCTGCCGGAAGAGCGCATCGACAACGGCATCGGGGCTGGCCATGGCCGCCGTGTGTGACGCGGCGGCGCGCGTTCCCGCGGTGCTCCGTCCGGACTTCACCACCACGATGGGGGTGGTACGGGAGACCACGGGGGCCACGCGCGCGAAGGCACGCGGGTTGCCGAAGGACTCGAGGTACAGCAGAATGGCGCGCGTCTGACCGTCCTGATTCCAGTATCGGAGCAGGTCGTTGCTGCTGACGTCGGCCTTGTTGCCCATGCTCACGAAGCTGGAGAGTCCCAGCTCGGCGGACACGGAGCGCTCGAGAACGGCGATGCCCAGCGCACCCGACTGTGAAGCGAACGCGATGCTCCCCGGGACCGGCATGCGCGATGCGAAGGTGGCGTCGAGACGTACGTCGGCCGCCGTGTTGATGACGCCAAAGCAGTTGGGTCCAACGACGCGCATGCCGCCCCGATGGGCGCGCATGAGGAGCTCCTTCTGCAACGCCGCGCCGGCGGCACCGACTTCAGCGAACCCCGAGGAGATGACAACCAGCCCGTGCACCCCCTTGCGCGCACAGGCATCGACCACCTCCAGGCACTGCGCCGCTGGAATCGCGACGACGGCGAGGTCGACGGGCCCTGCGACGGCCTCGACGCTCGGGAAGCACGGCACCCCGTCGATGGCGGCGGCGTTGGGGTTGACCGGATACACGGGCCCAGTGAAGCCGCCGCTGACCAGATTGCGGACCACCGCGTGGCCGATGTTCAACGGGTCGCGCCCCGCGCCGACCACGGCGACGGATCGCGGCCGCAGGATGCGCGAGATGCTGTGCACGCCGGCGGTCCAGGCGCGCTGCTCCATGGCTGCCATGGATGCACCGGTCGGTTCGATGTCGAAGGTGATCCGGACCACGCCGTCGCTCGTCGACTGGCTCTCACGGTGCAGGCGGGTGGCCTTGAAAACGTCGAGCATCCGCCGGTTCTCGGTCAGTGTGTCCGCGGTGAATTGGGTGATGCCATTGTCAGGCGCGTAGGCTGCGAGGTACTCCAGAAGCAGGCTGGCGATGCCCCGGCCCTGGTGCTCGTCGACGACCGCGAACGCGACCTCCGCACGGTCGCTCGCGGCCAGCCGCTCGTAGCGGCCCACGGCGATCATCTCATCGCGGATGAACGCGGAAAACGCCATGCGGTCGTGGTAGTCGACGGTCGTGAAGTGCTCCACTTCTGCGTCGCTCAGCTCCCGCTTGGAGCTGAAGAAACGGAGGTGGATGCTCTCCTTGGACTGGCGCGAGAAGAAGGCGCGATGCGCGGGCGCATCATCCGGCCGGATCGGCCGTATGTGAACCGTCCCGCCATCCGCAAGCACCGCATCGACGGCCCAGGCGGCGGGGTAGTCGTGGGGCAGCGCCTCAATCATGGACTTCGACACATTGCCGAGCACAATACGCCGCACGCGCCCCCGGCCGCGAGTGCCGACCACAACAAGCGCTGGGCCGGCCGCAGCAACCGGCGGCGCGAGCAGCGCGTCGGCGGGATTCTCGACGATGGCTGCTGCCTGCACGGGTCTGCCGACAAGGGTCGCCAGGATGTCGGCGTGGCCGGGGCTTCAGGCTGGTGCTGCCGACCGCCTGGCAGCAATCAATTCCGGATACGAAAATGGCGGAGAGGGTGGGATTCGAACCCACGGTGGCTATTAACCGTCTTCAGGTGGCCTGGCTGACTTGCCGGCGGCGCTGAATGGCACCTCAAGGAAGAGCACGCTGGCCTGACCTGTGGTGACGTACGTCGCGCCTCAGTCGGGGGCCGGGGTTCTTCCCTTGAGATCCGGATCGACGTTCTCGTTCCACACTCTGCCGATCTCGAGCGCGAGCGGCGTGCACTGACACGCAGCACCAACCCGGGACAGCCGCCGGGGCAGACGTCAAACGTGAACGGGTGACGCAGTAAAATCCATCAGGCGGCGCAGGCCCTCATCCAGCGCGCCTGCGGGCGACGCCAGCGACACGCGCACGAATCCTTCCCCACGCTCGCCGAACGCCGAGCCCGGCGCCACAGCGACGCCGCGCTCCTCGAGCAACCGCATCGCCACGTCTCGCGACGGAATCCCCGCGCTGCTAACGTCGATCCACAGGTAGAACGCCCCCTGTGGCGTGAACGCCTGCAGCGGTGACCCCTTCAGCATCGAGAGCGCGAGGTCGCGCCGCTCGCGGTATGCATCACGCATCTCCGCCACCACCTCCTGCGACCCGCTCACCGCGGCGAGCGCAGCAAACTGCGTCGGTGTGTTGACGCACGACAGGAGCGGCTCCTGGCACTTCGCCAGTATCGGTGCAACCTCCGGCGGTGCCACGGCGTAGCCGATCCTCCATCCCGTCATCGCGTACGTCTTCGAGAAGCTGTACACGGAGACCACGCGTTCCGGCGCGATCGAGGCGGGGCTGACGAAGCTGTCGTCGAAGGTGATCTCGTCGTAGCACTCGTCCGAGAGCGTCCAGAGCCCGTGCCGGTCGGCGAACTCGAGCAGCTCGGTCATGCGAGCGCGGTCGATGATCGCCCCGAGCGGGTTGGACGGCGAGTTGAGCACGATCAGCCGCGTCCGCTCGGTGACCAGGCCCTCCAGCGCCTCCACCGTCGGGAGGAAGTCGGCATCCTCGGTGAGCGGGTACGTCACCGCGTGCAGGTTGAGAAGCCGCGCCATCATCAGGAAGTTCGGCCACGCGGGGTCGGGCATCAGCACCTCGTCCCCCGCCTGCGTGAGCGCGACCAGGGTCACGTAGATGCCCTCCACACCACCCTGGCACACGATCACCTGCTCGGCCGCCACCGTGTAACCGTTGCGCTTGCGCACCTTGGTCGCGAGCGCGTCGCGCAACTGCGGGATGCCCGCACTCCCCACGTAGCCTGTGTGCCCCTCCATCGCCGCGACGTGTGCCGCCTCGACGATGTGCCTCGGCGTCGGGAAGTCCGGCTCGCCGGCCTCGAGCCGGATGATGTCGGGCCGCCCCAGCGCGGCGTACATGATCTCGCGGATGCCCGAGCCCGGCATGCCAGCGGCTGCGGGGTTGATGCCCGCGTGCTCGCGGCTCATGACGTCCGGGGCGGGTCGGGCAGGTGGTACAGCTGGCGCGCGTTGGTCTCGAACAGACGCTCCTGCGCGTCGTCGAGCCATGTCTCGCTTACGGTGCCACTCAGCCGCTGGCGCACCGTCTGCCACGCCTCGCGCACGATGACCGTCCCGAACCAGTGGCTCTCAGGCGGTCCGTGCCCGTCGCTGCCGAGCGTGATGCGCCCGGCCGGAGCGATGTCGAGCAGTCGCAGCAGGCGGTCCGCTGTCGTCGCCGGGCTGAAGAGGTTGCAGAGCGAGAACTCCGTCCACACGTGGGGGCGCACGCTGGCGAGGTAGCCGGCCTGCTCGTGCCACGGGAACGACCCGTGGATCAGCACGACGTCTGCCCTCGACCCCGCAGTGGTCCGTAGCGCTTCCTCGAGCAGCAGGGGGTCGGACTCGGCGAGGCGGATCTCGGAGTCACCGAACCCGGTGTGCACCTGCAGCGGCCGGTCGAATTCCGCACAGCGCCCGAGCACGTGCACGAACAGCAGGTCGCGCAGCGCCTTGCCGCTCCTGCGCACGGGAGCACCGGCGGAGCGGTCGGCGCTGAGCTCACGCTCGGCGCGCTCGGGAGTCACGTCAACCTCCACTGCGAGCCCGGTGCGATACGCGAGCACCGTCTTGAACCCCACGGCCCCGTCGCGCACCTCCGCGTCCATGAAGGCGTCGACGGCGTGGACGATCTCCTGCACGCCGCGATCCTCGCCGAGCAGCCGGTCGATGACCGGCTCGAGGCGCGCCAGCTCCCACACCGGCACGCCTGAAGCATCCGCGAACCGCTCGGCGCCGCCCGGTGGCAGCCCCTGCCAGGCGGCGTCCATGAGCATCCCGATGGTGCCGGAGTCCGCGAAGAGCCCGCGCACGTAGGCCGGCCAGTCTGCGCGCGCAACCTGATCGCGTGCCGCGACGGCGTCGGCCGGCTCGCAACCGAGGTACCTTGCCAAGCGGGTGCGCAGCATCTCCATCGACAGCCGCGTGGGGCCCAGCCTCAGTCGCCGGCTCTCGGCGGCCTTCCCCTCCTCGACATCGAGGGTGAGACCGTCAAGCGTCAGCGGCTCGAAGCTCAGCGGAAACGGATGGACGTGGTCATCGATCACGCCAGCAGCTTGGCGTCCTCGCCCCCCTCCTCTCCGAGGATGGAGCCGATCCGTTCGACGGCCGCGGGATTCTTGGAGCGGAGCACGAGCACGGCGACGATTCCGATCACCAGCCACGCAGCCGCGATGTACGGCGTCCAGTTGAGCGGGAATGGCGGCTGGGGGTATACAGACCCGTAGAGCGCCGAGGCGAAGATCGCTGCGCCGAGCAGCGGCACCAGCGCATGCAGCACCAGGTTGTAACTGGCCTTGGTGCGCCGGAAGAAGGCCATGCCACCGAGGCACAGCATGATGTAGACGACGATCACCCCCAGGGTCCCCATCGTTGCGTAGAAGAAGTAGACGGTCGTCGTCGCGCCCCCGAAGGCGTCCTGAGGAAAGACAAACCCGACGAGCGCAGCGGCGGCGGTGGCCACCCCTGCGACGGTGAGCGTTGCATTCACCGGGGTCTTGAAGCGCGCGTTCGTCTTGGAGAACCACGTCGGCAGCACTCCCTCGCGACCCATCGCGAAGAGCGTCCGCGCGGAAGCCGTCGCACATGCAACGCAGACGATGAAGGCGGAGAGCATGCCGCCGGTCTCGATGAGAATGGGGAACGGCCCGCCAATGAAGTTCTTGGCGACGGTCTTCAGTGCGAACGAGTCGCCGCCGAAGGTGGCTCCGTTGTCAACGCCAAAGCCGATGGTCATCGCGTAGGTGGTGAGGATGTAGAGGACGATCGCGATGCCCGTCGCGGCGATGATCGCGATGGGGATCGAGCGGCGTGGGTTGGCTGTCTCCTCGCCGAAGTCGGCCGCGGTCTCGAAGCCGATGTACGAGGTGACCCCGAGGATGATCCCGTAGAACACGCCGTTGAATCCGCCCGACACGGTGTGACCGAAGGTGAAGGGCTGGAGGGTATTGCCGCTGGCCCCTCCCTTGCCGACCACGAACAGGTCAACGATGACGATCAGCGCGACCGTGATCGCACCGATGAGGAGCTGCACGCGCGTGGTGACCTTGATCCGGATGATCGACAGCACCAAAAGCAGGGCCATGCCGATGAGGAAGAACGGAAACCACAGCTTGGTGTCGAGCCCGAGGAGGTTGATGGCCAAACCGGCCACTCCCGCCATGGTCATCGGCACGAAGCACGCGAAACCGAAGGCGTACATCCATCCGGCGACGAAGCCGCCCTCCTTGCCGATGCTCCGTGAGGCGTACGTGTATGCGTACCCCGCCGTCGCCATCCGTCGCGTGAAGCCGACGATGACGAACGCCAGCGCCAGCACCCCGATACCGCCGAACAGGAAGGCGAGCGGCGTCGAGCCGCCGGCCACGATGGCCACCCCGGGCGCATTGAGGAGCATGGCCATGCCCGGTGAGAGCACCGAGACCGAGATCGCGACCGCGTCCCAGGTGCTGAGCGAGCCGCGCGCCAGGGTGTTCTGTGCGTCCACAACCACGGCCGGTCCCGCGGCCAACGACGGTTCTGGGCCTCGAGTGACTGTCATCGCGTCTCCTCCTCTCTATTGCCGCGGTCCTCAGGCATGAGAACCGTGTCACCGTCGATGTAGTAGTCGAAGGCGAGCGGAGTGCACTCCCGCTCCATGACCCAGCGGTGGAACGCCTGGTGCACGGGATGCTGCTGGTACTGTTTCAGCTCGGGCTGGCCAGCGAACTCCATGTAGAGGAGCCGCGAGTAGCCACGCGTCCTTGCGCCGGTGAGGTCGGCGCCGAAGCGCAGGCGCGTCATGCCGCCGATCTCATCAGGCCACGACGCCACCTGCGCACGCATGTCCGCGTCGTCCGCGTCGGAGAGCTCCTGCGGGAACGAGAAGAGAACGACGTGCTGGAGTGACACGCGTCAGTAGACCTCAAAGTATTCGCGCATCTCCCACTCCGACACCACGGTGCCCTCCGGCGGGGGATTCTCGGCGACCGCGGCCTCGTACCGGGCGTTCTCGGCGCGCTTCATCATCAGGTAGTAGTCGACGAATGCATCGCCGAAGGCGCGACGGAACATGGTGTCACCCTCCAGCGCGGCGATTGCCGCACCGAGAGACGCAGGCAGTGGCTCGGCTTCCTCCGCGTACGGGTCGGCGGAGACGAGAGCTGGCGGCTCGAGGCCGCGCGTGATCCCGTCGAGGCCCGCGGCAATGTTCGCTGCCATGTAGAGGTAGGGGTTGGCGGCCGGTTCTCCGACCCGGTTTTCGATGTGCGTGCCCTTGTCACCGGTCCCACCCTGCACGCGCACCATGGCGCCGCGGTTCTCCAGCGCCCAGCCGATGCGGTCCGGGGCGAAGGAGTACGGGCGGAAGCGCCCGTAGCCGTTGACGGTCGGCGTGCTGAAGATGGTCATCGGCTTGGCATGCTCGAGCAGCCCTGCTACGAACTGGCGCCCCACCGGCGCGAGCATCTCGGTGTCGGACGCGAACAGGTTGGCGCCGCTGCGGGCGTCAGTCAGCGACTCATGGAGGTGCCAGCCGGACGGGAAGAAGTTGGGTAACGCCGGCCAGCACATGAACGTGGCCAGCAGGCCGCGCCGCCGGCACATCGACTTGACGGCCGTGCGGAACATGACCATAGCGTCGGCGGGAGCGAGCCCGGCCATGGGTGCGAAGGTGAATTCCATCTGCCCGGGACCCCACTCGTCCTCCATGGAGCGCGGTGGGAGGCCGATGTCGTAGAGGCCGTCGCGCAACGCACGGAGCGTGTCCTCGACGCCATCGAGGCGGCTCTCGGAGAGGAACTGGTACCCCTGCTGGAAGATGTCGATGGCGGGCGGCGGCGGCGGCGCACCCGTCTGGTCGAGCGCGGTGCGCTCGTTGACGAGCCGCACGATGTAGAACTCCACCTCGAGTCCGGCGGTATAGCCGTAGCCCGCCGCCTCGAGACGGCGCAGCTGCTCGCGCATGATGGCGCGCCCGTCGAGCGGCATCGGCTTGCCGTTGCTGAAGTACACGTCGCAGAGCACCCAGCCGGTGCGGTCGGCCCACGGCAGGACGCGGAATGTCTGCGGGTCGGGCACGATGATCACGTCCGGGAAACCAGTGAACTCGGGGATGCCGAAGCCGCCGCCCTCCGTGAAGGCCTGCGGGAAGACGCCGTTGGAGGTATCGAGGCTGTAGATAGCGCCGGAGAAGTCAGCTCCGTTGCTCATCGCCGAGATTGCTGCCTGGGCGGAGAGGAACTTCGTGCGCGCGATGCCGTGCTGGTCGGCGATCACGACCCGCACCGTGCGCAATCCTTTCTCGCGTATCTCGGCGGCCACCGCCTGCGCTGCTGCGCGCTGCTCGTCGGTGTGCAGCCCGTGCCGCGCGACGAACCCGGGCGTGCCGACCCCCTGGTTGGTGGCGTCGTCCTCCTTCGTGCTCACGCTGCCCCTCCCTGGTGGGCGCGGCCGTCGCAGCTTCCGCGCATCGAATCGAGCAGCTGGACGGCGAACTGCTTCGGCTGCATCTCGGCGAGCGTCACCAGCGTCTCGGTGCGCTGCACGCCAGTGATTTGCCAGACGCGCTCGAGCAGCAGTTCGCGAAGGTGGTTGTGGTCGCGGACGACGAGCCGCGCGAGCAGGTCGATGGCACCGGTGACCAGGCTCACATCCGTCACCTCGGGTAGCCTGCGCAGCGCCTCGATGACCGGGGCGAGCGACTGCCCTTGGACGGCGGTGATTGTGAGGAACACGGTTACCGGGAAGCCGGCCTCCGGCCAGCCGATGTCGATGGTGTAGCCGCGGATCACGGCCGCCCGCTCAAGCCGGGAGATGCGCTCGCCCACCGCCGGAGGGGACATGCTGAGCGTGCGCGCCAGACTGCGCCGCGACATTCGCGCGTCGCTCGCTAGCAGCTGCAGAATCGTGAGATCGACGGCGTCGAGCACCGCCGGGCGCACCTGCCGCGCGACGACGCCGGCGAGCCCGGCCAGCGGCGCGATGCCGTCAACCATCCGTTAGCCTCACACAGCCGCAAACTTGCCATTCGCTCGCCATTTCAGCAAAGATCTCCTATCGCGTGGCTCACTTCCGCCGCCGAAGTCTGCCGGTCGCAGGACGCACTGTCAAGGTCACCCATCGAAGGAACGCCACATGCCGATGCTCCCCCAGTCCAGCTGGTCGCCCACGTTTGCGGCGCGAACCGAGGGCGCCAGCGGCGAGCTGGCCGCGATCCTCGCCCTGGCGGCCGGGACCGACCTGATCAGCTTTGCCGGCGGCCTTCCCGCCAGGGACGAGGTGCCATTGGGCCGGTTCGGTACCGTGGACGAGGTGAGCGGCATCGTTGTCTTCCTCGCGAGCGATCGCGCCGCCTACCTCACCGGGACCTCCATCGATGTCGCCGGCGGCATGGGGAAGTACGTCTGATGTGTCGGCTGCTTGCCTGGGCGGGACGTGAACCCCTCACCGTGCAGCGGGCGCTCGGCGACGGTGATCTCGAGGCATTCACCGCCCTGTCCCGCCAGCACGCCGATGGCTGGGGGATGGCGTGGTGGCCGCAGCCCGGCTTGACCGAGGACGGTGCGCCGCTGACCGAACGCTCCACCAGGTGCGCCGCCGACGACCCGCGCTTCGCGGAGCTCACCACGACGGCCGCTGGCGATTCGGGCTTCGTCCACCTCCGCTGGGCGACCCATGGCCTGGCAATCGTCCCCGCCAACACGCACCCGTTCACCCACGGTCTGCTGGCGTTCGCCCACAACGGCGCCATCCATCCCCAGGAGCGCTGGGACGAGATCCTTCCCGCCGGATGGATGTCGCGGATGCGCGGCACCACGGATAGCGAGCGCTATTTCCTGGCCATCGTGGCGCAGCTGGAAGACGGCGTGCCCACGCGCGATGCCGTCGCTTCCGTCGTGCATCACCTGTTCGCCGACCTCCAGCCCACGAGCCTGAACGCCATGCTGCTAACGCCGGACGCGCTCTTCGTCATCAGCGCGCACGATCCGATGCGGGCGCCGGCGGTCAGCATGTCTTCCGGCGGTGCGTCGTCATCCACCGAGCCGGATACGGCGTTCTACGACCTGCACTACCGTGCGCGCGCCAATTCCATCGTCGTTGCATCATCAGGTTTCCCGCAACCCGCCGGCCACGGCTGGGCACCGCTGGAAAACATGAAGTTGCTCCGGATCGAGCGCGGCACGCTGGCCACGTCGGTGTCCTCACTGGAGTCGCCGGCGCAGACCCGCGCGTAGGCGCTGGGCTACGAGACCTTCACGACAGTCCTGCGCAGCGTCTGCGCGGCGACCCGGTCGAGCCGTACGGGGAAGCCGAGACCAGGCGCGTCGGGGACCGCGACCGTCCCGTCTGGCCCGACCGCGAAGGTCGGGTCGACCAGGTCCCACTCGAACAGCACGGAGGCCGGAGACATGTCCGCCGGCTCGGTGAACCCGGCGACGGAGCACAGGGCGAGGTTGCCGGCCCGCCCGATGCCTGACTCCATCATCCCGCCGCACCACAGCGCCACCCCGCGTGACCGGCACAGCTCGGCGATGCGCAGCGAGGCGGTGAGGCCACCGACGCGCCCCGGCTTGAGATTGACATTGCGGCACGCACCGATGTCGAGGGCGCGTCGCACGTCGTCGAAGGACCGGAGCGTCTCGTCGAGGCAGATCGGGGTGGACAGGGACCGCTGCAGCTCCGCGTGCTCGAGCATTGCGTCCCAGGCGAGCGGCTGTTCGATGCAGGCCAGGTTGTACTCGTCGAGCCGGCGCAGGGCGTCGACATCGTCGAGCGAGTAGGCGGCATTGGCGTCGACCTGGAGCAGGATGTCGGGGCCGACCGCCTCGCGAACGGCCGCGACGAGCTCGACGTCCCACCCCGGCCGGATCTTGAGCTTGATCCGCTGGTAGCCCTCCCGCAGCCGCAGGTCGACCTCCTCCAGCGTCTCGTCGACCGTCTCCGCGATGCTCAGGCTCTCGCCGACGGGCACGCGCTCGCGCTCACCGCCCATCAGCATCCTCAGCGTCGTGCCCGCCGCCGCCGCCTGCAGCGACCAGAAAGCCTCCTCCACCCCGGCACGCGCGAAGGTGTTGCCCTTGATGCGGCTCATCGCGTCGGCGACGACGGCGGGCTCGAGCCCGGGCGCGTTCAGTGCGAGCGGCAGCGCGAACTCCGCTGCGATGAGGTACGTCGAGGCAGTGGTGTCGGGGAGGTAGTACGGGTGGTCCAAGGCGGGGGCCTCGCCCCAGCCTTCGTGCCCGTCCTCGTCGCGGAGGTGGACCAGCACAGTCCGCCGGGTGTCGGTGACGCCGAAACCGGTGACGAACGGTCGCAGCAACGGCAGCGAAACCTCGAGCACCTCGGCGGAGACGACCGGTGCCCTGTCCACGGTCACGAACCGTCCTCGTCCGCCGGCACCGGCGGCTCGTACTCCACCTTCAGACCGCTGGAGATGGCGTTGGAGCCGTTGAAGAAGTCGACGACGGACAGCAACTCAACGAGCTCCTCGTCGGTCGTGCCGAGGGCGCGCAGCGCGTCGGTGTGGCTGCGTAGGCAGTAGTCGCAGTTGTTCGTGGCCGACACCGCCACCGCGATCATCTCCTTGACCTTGCGGTCGAGGGACCCGGTCTCGAGGATGGTCCGCAGCTTGGTCCACTCGCTCTTCAGGTACTCGGGCCGGTGCGCGATGGCCCGCCAGAAGTTGGGCACCTTCGCCAGGCCGCGTGAGCTCTTTATGTCGTCGAAGACCTCCTTGACGATGCCGGTCGCGCCATCCTCGTCGACGTACGGCACCAGTGCCATGTCAGTCCCTCCGGTGGTGGCTATCGTGCTGGATGTCATCGAGCCGGTACGGTGCGAGGGGTCATTTTCAATCATCGAAGGTCGACTAAGAGAGCGCTTTCGCTCAGTCGGGCCAACTTCTCGAATCAGCATGCGGCAGGCCATGTTCGCCTGAACCCACTCGACGCCACTGGCTTTGGGCAAGTCGTCGGCTCCTTGATTGACGCCAGTCCCGGAAGCACACCATCGAGAAGCGGTCACCGGAGTCGGTGCGTCGGCGTCTTCTGGCCAACCGTGATGTCCACACCCTATTGCACCTGCCAACCGGCCTCTTCTACGCGGGGGTAAGGCGAACGTCCTGTTCTTTGAAGCCAGCATTCGAGACACCGTGGACAAAGACCCCCTCGGCTGTTAGGGGTCAGGAAATGGTTTGAGCGAGGCGTCGTCGAGGGCAACCAGGATGGCAGTAGCTCTCCGCTAGATCCTCAGGTAAGCGACAAACTCGGCAATAATTCGTTTGACGCGCTCACGGCGGCGCCAAAATGGCGCCAAAGTTCACGCATGGGCGTGGGGAGCTCTCGCCATAAGTGAGTGCTAAGGTATCAGGACGCGAATACCAGCGTGGCGGAGAGGGTGGGATTCGAACCCACGGTGGCTATTAACCACACCGCTTTTCGAGAGCGGCACCTTCAACCACTCGGACACCTCTCCGGGATGGCGAGTATACGAAGCGCCTTCCCGGCTCCCTCGCGTAGAGGCTGTGTCAGCGCGGCGCGACGGGGTTCTCCCACACGATCTCGCTGAAGCGGGCGAAGGGCGAGGCAGTGCCGGACAGACGCGGGCCGCCAGGCCATCGAGCGCTGTTGCGTAGGGGTGCCAGCGGCTCCTCGCCGGGGGAGGGAAGGGGATGCTCGCCTGGTAGCCGTGATCGCTGCCGTGGCGCGCGAATGCGAGCCGCCGGAACGTGGGGACGTCGATGCAGATCGCAGGTTCGTGAAGAGCCCGGAAGCTGGGGTCGAAGACGACCGCGACGATAACCGCGCGAGGGTCGCGCAGCTCGTGGTCGCGAGCCAGCAGGTGCAGCTCGCCGTCGTCGAGGACGTGGCGGCTCTTCACCTGCACGCCGACGCTGATGTCGGTCCCCGGGAGGTGGGCGATGCCATCCACACCCATGTCGCGGAGGGGGAGGAAGACGTGCAGCGGCGAGCCCACGGTGAGCTTGGTCCAGACCAGCCCTTCGGCGGCCTGGCCGATGCGGTCTGCGCTGGTGTCCGGGGGTGGCGTGGGGTCGATGGTGGCGGCGAATCCTACACGGAAGGCGTCCTGGTGTTCGGAATTCGAGCGACGCCGCCGGGGGCGCCGGATATGATCCTCGGCGGAGCGATCGCCTAGTCTGGTCGAGGGCGCCGACCTGGAAAGTCGGTATCCGGGGTAACTCGGATCGAGGGTTCGAATCCCTCTCGCTCCGCCACCGCCAGACGCCGCCGTCTTTCGGTCCGACTACGCGGCTTGCTCAGCGCGCATGGCCAGCCCAAGCGCCAGGAAGCAGAAAGCCCAGCCGGCCAGGGCGATGAAACCAGGACCTTTGGCGACGATGAATGCAGGGATCAGGACGATGGGCACGTACACGCCACAGACGAGCGCGGTGGATCTGTGCCAGCCGGTCCAGACGTGATTACGCAGAATCGCGATGCCGACAATCACCATGCCCAACGTGCTTGCCGGTATGGCGATCCCGAAGAAGGTGTTTCCGAGGTCGAAGTTAACTCTTAGGTGGCTCGGCCGTCGAGGTCACGGGTGGACCGGCGGGCGTCGTACGCGATTGCCATATCTGATAGCGCCCGATCAGAATCGGACAGCCGCTCAAGGGACGACAGGCCGGCGTGCAGCACTGCGCGCAGACTGACCGCACGCCGAGACACAGTTGACGTCGTGGTTGCCATGACAGTCGCGCACGCAGGCCTCATCGTTGTTGCCGGTGCAGGACGCGGTGCACGCGGTGTTGTAGTTGCCGGTGCAGTAGGAGACGCAGTCGCCGTTGTTGTTGCCGACGCAATGGGTGGTGCAGGGTCCGGCGGCGCTGCTGTCCAAGCCCGGAGCGTGCACGGGTGCCACGGCCGCGCCGCTTGCGCCGCTGCGCGCCGTGCTCGTCGCCGCGGGCGCAGACGCCACCGGCGCAGACGCCACGGGGGCGGTGGGTGTCCCGGACAGGCCGGCCGGGGGGCTGTCCCGGTCGGAGGCTGGGGGCCGACCCGGTGGCGCCGCGGTGGCCAGGCCCGGTGCGTAGGTCACCGGGCCGGCGAGTGCCACTGTCGGCGTTGGGGTTGCGCCGGACAGGCCACCGGCGAGCAGGACGGCCGCGGTCGCGGTGGCGGCAACCCCCGGTGCCAGCCACGTTCCCGCGTTGCTGAACAGCCGGTGGAGCAGCGGCGCCTGGGCCAGCCAGGCCCCGAGGCCGACCACCCGCCAGAGGCGGCCGATCGAGACGTTGAGCAGCGCGCGCACCACCGCGGGGTCGAGCTGGCTGCCCGCCACGTGGACGAGCTCGGCGCGGGCGGACACGACACTCATCGGTCGCTTGTACGTTCGCGGTCCGGTCATCACCTCGTAGCAATCGGCGACCGTGACCATCCGAGCCGCGCGCGAAATCTCGTCGCCGCGCAGACCATGCGGGTAGCCGGTGCCGTCGAAGCGCTCGTGGTGCTCGACCACGGCGCGACCCCACTCGCCGAGCCAGGGGAGCAGGGGTTCCATCAGGCGGGCGCCCTCCTCGGGATGGCGGTGGATGACGGCCCACTCGTCGTGGTCGGGGCTGCCCTTCTTGTTGAGCACGGACGCCGGCACCTCGAGCTTGCCGATGTCGTGCAGCAGCGCCGCCCAGCGCAGTCGCGCACGGCCATCTTCAGGCACACCCATCTCGACGGCCACGAGCTCGGTGAGCACGCGGACGCGCTCCGAGTGGCCCCGTGTCGCCCCGTCGTGGACACTCAGTGCCAGGACCAGACCGACCACCGTCTGCAGCCGGTGTGCCTCGTCGCCGTCGCCGTGGTCCTCGGCGTTGTGGAGGCGCTTGCGGAGGTCGCCCGGACTGCCTGCCCGGCGGGCGACGGCGAATCGACGCGGCGCCCGATCGGGAAAGATCAGGGTGAGGTTGAGAAGGGCGGCGAGGGGCAGGAGAACGCGAGCGGTGCGTGCGAGAAGCACCAGTGTCAGCAGACTGAGCGCGAGAATCACCGCCGCCCAGAGCAGGACACTGGGCAGGCCGCTGGGTCGTGGCATCGCCGCTCGCAGCGCCAGCGCGAGGGCGAGGCTGAGCGCGAAGGGCACCACCACCACGGCGGCACGCACGCCTGCGCTCGCAAAGGGCCGCCGCCGCCAGCGATTCTCAGGCGGTACGACCGGCGTGGACGCGGGGGCGGACGAGCGCGGGGACAGGGGGCGACCGAGGAGATCGGCCTCGGTGGCCGGCGGCGGCGGCGAGATTTGCTGCCGGTGGGGCGCACCGGCGCGGGATCGTCGTCCTCCCATCATGGGCAGGGACCCCCTGCTGGCGGTGACGAATCGGCCGAACGCTCCAACCCTACCACTCTGGCCGATCTCACGTCTTGCGTCAGCGCTGGTTTCAACGGCCACAGTCGAGCCCGGTGGTCTGGCAGAACTCCAGCGCGCCAGCATCTTGATGCTGGATGTAGCCGAACACCGGACCAGCTGACGTCGCGAAGGCCTCAGCCGAGCCAGCGCCGCTGCGGCGCTGCGCAAGCTCTGCACCGGGTAGCCGCGGGTCTGAGCCGCCGACCGCCGTTCGGGCCCAGAGGTGACCCGCTACGCGCGCGGCTTCGGGAGCACCTCGATCGCGAGGTAGCGGAAGTGGCCGCGTGCGTCGCCGTCGCCGACATCCGCGTAGTCGCGCCAGCCGGCCGCGTACTCAGCGTGGAGGTGGTGCGCCAGCTCGCGGTTGTGGATCGCGACCAGTGCGGCGTTGGCCGCCCACGCCCGTGTGCCGCTGAGGCGGTTGCCCTCGTGGATCCGGAAGGCGTCGTCGATGGACGGCGCGGCTGAGGCCGGCGTCTCCCAGTAGCTAGGGTCGTTGGTGAGAACGACCACGAACCCCACGGCGGCGTGGTGGCCGTTGACGAGGTGCTCGATGCGCGCCAGGTCGCCGACGACGTCGTAGCGACCCTGCTCCTGGGCCCCGTCGTGGCGCAGGTTGAAGGCCTCGCCCGCATTGGTGGTGGTGACCGCGCGGGTGAGGTAGGTCAGCTCGAAGGCGGTGCGGGTGCCTCCATGGTTGAGGACGAGATCCACGTAGAGGCTGGGTTGGATGCGCTGCTCCAGCCGGACAACCGACCCGGGGTCGCGCAGGTGGATCTGCCAGGCCAGGGCATGCAGGAAGTCCGCCTCGCTGTGGAAGACGGGTCGTGACCTGGCGAGGTCGGCCATGACGTCGTGGAGTTCTGCGATGTCCATGGTGCGGCAGCGTAGACCATGGCGCGTGGCCCGGTGCTGACCGCGCCTACGCGACCTGTCCCAGCGTGCCCGGCGTGCCCGGCGGGCGCGTGGACCCCACGCACAGGTGAGCGGTCAGGTCCTCGATGGGCATCGGTCTCGCGAACAGGAACCCCTGTCCGATCGTGTACCCGAGGTCAATCAGGGTGGCCGCCTCGGCCTCCGTCTCGACCCCCTCGGCGACGGTGCTTGCGCCGATCGCGGCGCTCAGTTGCAGGATCGCCGAAGCCATGCCGCGCGCCTCGGCGCGGACGTTCAGCTGGGTGACGAACGCGCGGTCCAGCTTGATCACGTCGACGGGCAGGTGTTGCAGCCGCGCCAGCGACGAGTATCCGGTGCCGAAGTCGTCGATGGCCACCCTGACACCCCAGCTGCGCAGCCGGTCGAACGCGGTGCGGATGACGCCGACGTTGTCCAGGAGCGCGCTCTCGGTGACCTCGACGGTGAGGGCGCACGGTGGCAGGCCGGTGCGTTCGAGGACCTCCTCGACCCAGTCGGCAAAGCCGCCGCCGACGAGCTGGCGCACGGAGACGTTGACCGAGATGTAGGTGCCGTGGTCGCGCTGCAGGGACAGCACGTCATCACAGGCGGTGTTCATGACCCACTGGCCGACCGGCACGATGAGCCCGCTCTGCTCGGCGATGGGGATGAACTCCTCGGGCGAGATGGCGCCCCGCTCAGGGTGGGTCCAGCGCAGCAGGGCCTCGGAGCCGACGATGCGGCGGTCGGAGAGGTCGACGATGGGTTGGTACGCGATCCGCAGCTGCCCTGCGCTCAACGCCGCCCGGAGCCCATTCCGAATCATGAGCCGGTCCTGGACCTCGTGGCGCATCTTGGCGTCGTACACGCGGTACTGGCCACTGCCCGCGTCCTTGGCTTGCGCGAGGGCCGAGTCGGCGTCGCGGATCAGCGTCGACGACGATCCGCGCGTCTCCTCGAGGGCGAGGCCGACGCTGGCGGTGATCTGGAGAGAGTTGTCGCCGAACTCCACATCGGCATCGAGGGCGGCGCGGACGCGCTCGGCCGCCTCCACCGCCTCCGCCCGGTCCACGGCGAAGGGCGCCACCACGGCGAACTGATCTCCGCCGTGGCGGGCCACCATCAACCCGGGGAAGGCGTCCGACACCCGGCTGGCGACCTCCATGAGGACCGCGTCGCCCATCTCGTGCCCGAGGCTGTCGTTGATGAGGTGGAAGTCGTCGAGGTCGAGCAGCAGCAGCGCCCCGGCTCCGCGCCCGGTGCTGGAGAGATTGCTGAGGTGCTCGATGAGCCCGGAGCGCCCGGGAAGGCCGGTGAGGGGGTCGTGGGTGGCGACGAACAGCTTGAGCTCCTCTGCCCGCAGACGCTCAGCCTGAGCGGACACCTCGGTCGTGATGTTGGTGGACACCGAGACGACGCCGCCGACGGCACCATCGTCGTCGTACATCGGCGCGTTCAGGGTCAGGTAGGCCTCGTCTCCGACGATGGTGCGCGTCGTCGACCGCGAGCCCGCGAGCGCATTCCTGAGCGCCCGGAATGTCGCCGGGTCGTCGGTCAACTCCGAGATGTGCTTGCCGAGAACCTCGGTTGGCCCGCTCGCGCGGGGGTCGAGCCCGCCGGCGACGGAGGTGAACCGGAGGTCGCGGTCGAGCGTCGTGAAGGTGACCGGCAGGGTCGCGATCGCCGCAGCGACCAGGGCCTGGCTGCGGCGCTGCGCCTCCTCGGCCACCTGCTTCCCGGTCAGGTCCTGACTGAGCACGAGAAGCTGGACTGGCCTGCCGTCGTCGTCGCGAACCACGGACACCGTGGACAGGATCGGGAGGATGCTGCCATCGCGGCGCTGGAACAACCGTTCCACGGAATAGCCGTCGGTGTTGCGGTCCGCCGTGCGCGCGACAATGTCGGCGGTGGGGTTCTTGTCGGCCGGGAAGACCATTGCCGCATCGTGGCCGACCAACTCCTCCGCGCTGTACCCCGTCATCGTGCAGAAGGCACTGTTGACCACGTCGATGCGAAACGATGGGAAGTCGACGACGAGCTGGCTGAACGAACCACGCTCGAATATCGTCTGGTACAGGCGCAGGCCTTTCTGGAGGGCGTCCTGGTGAGCGCCGGCCGCCCCGCTGGTGGTCGGGTCCTCGACCACAGCGACGGCCGGGAGGTGGGCGGCGATGCAGGGACCAGGGCTCGACTGCGGGCGGCCGGTCCCCTTCGAATCAACGCGGGGGATTCCTTCCACGTGATCAACGTAGCACGATCGCGTCATTCGCTCGTCACGCCGCGGTCACAGCGACGACCGCGAGCCCGACAGAAGCGCGCGGGTGCAGAGGGGCTCGCGCGGATTACGGATTTCTGGGTAGTTACAAGGCTTCTCGCGAGGTCAGTCCCCGGCCGGGTCGGTGCCCCCGTAGATGTCGCTGTTACCGAACCTCGCCGGGCAATCGGTCGCCGGCGACGGCTTCGGCAGGGGGAGAGGAGGTGCGCGTAGCGACGACGTAGTTGTAATCGCCGAGGAACTCGCCGCGCTGTGGCCGAAGTATCGACCCGCGAATCACCAGATACCGAGCAACCTCAGAGAATTCAGTACGGGCGCGACGAGGCTGAGGGTGGCCGCGACGATGAGCGCGGGGCGCGCGCGCGGCGGGGCGAGCATCGAGAGCGCAAACACGATGACACCCATCGCGGCCACGAGCTTGATGAGGTTCGCGTAGCTGGGGAGCACGTGGAACAACGTGCGGAACAGCGGGTTGTTCTCGACGAGCCCGGCTCGCTGCAGCGCAATGTTCGTCGTCGCGATGTCGGCGAGCTGGGCACCGAGAAATGTGCCGGCCATGAGCCGGACCGACCGATCGGCGATGTTGGCCCGCACCAGCGCGGCGTGCGCGTGCGTGATGCGTGCGGCGGCGGGTCCACCGGTGCGGATCGCTGCGCCGTGCAGGTCCACGCGCCGCCCGGTGAGCTCGATCTCGGCGACGTTGCGGTTGCCCGCCTCGACGACGGGCGCGGGCGGCTCGGAGGTCGTGACGGTGGGAACGGTCGTCTTCATCGAGCCTGCCCCCCCCCTCAGGGCATCCGGTCGATCCTTCCCTTCCGACAGCCGACCGGGTGTCCGGGCATTGTCGAGAAAGGGGATCGTTCGCGTCAAGCTGGCGAGGGATGCCAGGTCGCGCGTCAGGGAGCCGGGCCGGCGCGCTCGCGGGCGGCGACAGAGGAGCCGCGCTGCGCGAAGTCCTCGATCACGCTGCTCATTATAGCGAACATACGTTCGTACCTGCAAGGCTTTTCCGCGTCCGCCCGTCAGACGTACTTGCCCATCCCGCCGGCCACATCGATCGACGTCCCGGTGAGGTAGCCGGCGCGGTTTCCGGCGAGGAACGCCACCAAGCCGCTGACCTCCTCGACGGTCCCGAAACGGCCCAGCGGGACCTCGTCGCGGACCAGTCCGGCGAAGAACTCCTGATCGGTGGCGTGGGGCGCCCGCCGTGCCTTGATGTTCTGCCACTGTGGGGTGAGGACGAACCCGATATTGACACTGTTGACCAGAATCCCCTCGGGGCCGAGCTCCTGGGCGAGTGCCTTGGTGAGGTTGAGGCAGGCGGCGCGAACCACGGTGGTGGCGAAGAACGCCGGGTTCGGGTAGCGCGCGTACACGGAGTTGATGTTGATGACGCGCGGTGCGTCGCTGCGCCGCAGGTGGGGGAGGGCCTCGCGCGTGCAGCGGATCTGCGAGAACAGCTTGACGTCGATGTCGCCCTTCCAGTCGTCGTCAGTCAGCGACTCGAAGTTGCCCGGATGAGCGGCGCCCGCATTGTTGACGAGGATGTCGAGTCCGCCCAGCGCTTCGGTCGTGCGTGCGACGAGGTCGCTGACCTGCGCCGGGTCGGTCACGTCGGCGACCTGCCCGTGGACGGTGGGCCCGTGGGCGCGGAGCCGCTCGGCCGCGGCCTCGACCTCACCGGCGTGACGAGCACAGATGGCGACGGCGACCCCCTCGGCGGCAAGCTCCTCGGCGACGGCCAGCCCGATCCCCTTGGAGCCGCCGGTGACCAGCGCACGCCGGCCGCGCAGCCCGAGGTCCATCTAGACGCCTCCACCCGCCGAGGCCGCCTGGCCGCGGGCGTGGTCGAGGAGTGAACGTCGCGGTGGACTGAACACGTCGATCTCGCGGCAGTGGGTGTCGTTGGTGCGTGCGCCATGCGGTACCCACCCGGGGATCACGGCGACGTCTCCGGGACGCATGGTGCGCACGTCACCGTCGATGGTGAATTCCATCTCGCCGTCGAGCACGACCACGATCTGCTCCTCCTCGTGCACGTGCAACGGCGCCTCGGTGTGCGGGTCGAACGTGACGAAGTTCATCAGCATCCGCTCGCCCAGCACCGGGCGAAAGCCGAGGCCGGGAAGGAATTCGACAGGGTCGATTCCGGCGACGTCGACGTAGCGGCCGGGGGCCGCCGGCTCGCCACCGGCGACCATGGTGAAGTGCTGGGTGCTGTCGCTCATGGGTTCTCCAGTGTGGTGTGTGGGACGGGTCTCCAATCGTGCATAACTCGGCTTGACAGGGGATGGTGCGGATCCCCGCGCTGTGGGACTGCAACACATCGTGCTCTTCTCGTTTGCCGACGGGCTCGCGGAGGCGGAGGCCGAGGAGATGCGCGCCCAGGCTCCGGCCACCTCCTCGACGGCGACACGGTGCTCATCCCGGAGGGTGACGGCGACCGGTCAGCGCTCGATCTGCTCCCCGATCACGGCCGCGAGCCGCTCGACTGAGCCGTTCCAGAGCGGTCCGAGGCTCTCGACACCGAGCGTGCCGCCCGCCGACGAGAGCAGCACCTCGCCGTGCAGCATGCCCTTGCGCGTGGTGATGTCCTGGACGCGGTTCATGGGCACGCTGCGCTCCGTGCGCTGAACCATGCCATGGCGGAGCACGATCCGGCGGCTGGTGACGATGAACTGGGTGCGCCGCCGCCAGAACTCGTAGATCCCCAGCGTGATCAGCCATTTCAGCCAGACCTTCGGCGTCGCCGCCGGGAAGGCACGGAACAGGACCACCTCGTCGCCGGTCGCGGTCGTGGGCTGGGCGCCCGGCGGCGACGGCGGGCGCGGCGGCCCCGAGGGCGGTGGCGGGGGAGGGGAGGAGACGTCGTTCATGCCGCGCGTTATACCCCTTTCACGGCGTCGGCACCGGGAGGTAGCAGACGTTGATCGGTGAGGCGCAGCCGAGGACCGGGGCCAGGGTGTTCTTGTTCGCAAGGGTGAGCCCGAGCGCGACGTTGACGCTCTCGACGACGCTGATGAGGTCGGCGGTCGCGGACGCGTAGATGTTCTGGTCGGTCCTGTCCGCGGCGGGATCCGGGGCCGCCCCCAGCCCCGCCATGGCCGCCTCCAGGCGGGTGTCCGCGATGAGGAGGCTGCGGATCGTGGGCACGACGTCGATCGGGAAGACGATCGCCCGCACCGTCGTGTTGAAGGTGTGCTCGATCTCGGCCCGCAACATCCAGCAGTTCTTCACCTGGGGGACGGTCTTGGCCGGTGCGCACATGGCTCGCTGGACCGCATCGGTCTGACCGTTGAAGGTGCCGGCGGCGAGGAGGTAGGCACGGACAGCCGCGGCGCGGACATCGGCGGTCGGTGACGCATGCAGGGTCTGGGGCGCGGGTGTTGGATCGCTCGAGCAGGCCGACATGCTGAGAGCGGCCGCCAGGATCAGCAGCCGGCTGCGCATCGACTCCCGACCATTGCGGGCAGTCTACCGCCGGCCTGGCACGCCGATGTCCCGATCAACGCCTGCCAGGGCACCCGACCACGTCGAGCCCCATCAACCACGAGTACTTCGGCGGCCACCCTAGCGTTGAGGAATCATCCCGAGGACCCGCTCGTCGAAGTACGTCAGCCGGCTCTCGGGAAGCAGAAGGATCCGCTCCGGGGCGAGTTGTGACACAAACTCGGCGTCGTGGCTGACCAGCACGACGGTGCCCTCGTAGTGCTGCAACGCGGCGAGCAACGCCTCGACCGACTGTGGGTCGAGGTTGTTGGTGGGCTCGTCGAGCAGCAGGAGATTGGCGCGGGCCACCATCAGACGAGCCAGGGCCAGCTTGGTCTTCTCGCCGCCTGAGAGGGTGCCCGCCTGCTGGCTGGCAACGTCCCCCACCAAACCAAAATGACCGAGGACGGACCGCAACTCTCCCTCGGAAGCGTCGGGGACGCTGCTGCGCAGGTTGTCGAGCACCGTCGCCCTGGGAATGATCTCCTCGTGCTCCTGGGCGTAGAAACCGACCTTGACGTTGGCGCCCAGCCGCACCGTGCCCGCGTCGGGCGTCTCCCGGTCTGCCAGGCAGCGCAGCAGCGTGGTCTTGCCGGCACCGTTGACGCCGACAAGAAGGAGCATGTCGCCGCGCCGGATGCTGAACTCCACCCCGGAGAACACCTGATGCTCTGCGTACGCCTTCGACAATCCGCTGACGTCGAGCACCCGGTCTCCGGTTCGTGCGGGCTCCGGGAAACGCACCCGCAGCTGCCGGCGCCGGATCGCGGGCGCATGGTCCTTCATGCGTTCGTTGAGAGCGTCGATCCGTCGCTGCAGGGCACGGCGCTTGGCGGCATGAGTGGCGTTGCCTTTGGAGAACACCTTCTTGGTCTCCTCCAGGCGCGAGGCTTCCTTACCGATGGTCCTCGCCTGGTGGGCGCGCTGCGACTCGTTCTCGGCGCGCTGCCGGACGAAGTCGCTGTAGGTGCCCTTGTAGCTGTCGATCTGGGCATTCTCCAGCGCCAGCACGCGGTCGAAGGAGGAGTCCATCAGCTTGACGTCGTGGCTGACGACCAGGACCGTCGCCTCGGTCTGTGCAAGGAAGTTCATCACCCACCTCTTGGCGGAGACGTCGAGATGATTGGTCGGTTCGTCCAGGATGAACAGGTCACCGCCGGCGAGCAGGAGCCCGGCGAGGTCGAGCTTGCGGCGCTGTCCTCCGGAGAGTGCACCCACCGGGGTCAGCAGGGCCTCCTCGTCGAGGCCGACACCCTTGGCGATCTGTTCGGCGGTGGCGTCGAGCTCATAGCCGCCGGAGTGCGCGAACCGTTCCTGCAGCTCGCTGTACTCATGGATGGCATGATCGAGGTGATCGTCGACGCTGGATGCCATCACGGCGGTGAGCCGTTCCATGTCCTCGCGCATTGCAGCCAGCGGGCTGGTCTGGAGGAGGTACTCGAGAGCCGTCTGCCCCTCTGACGCGTCCAGTCGTGGTGTCTCCTGACGGAGGTACGCCGTCCTCGGTGGAATGCTGACGCTGCCGGCCGAAAGGCTGTGGTCACCGGCGATGGAGCGCAGCAGGGTGGTCTTGCCCATGCCATTGGCTCCCACCAGGGCCACCTTCTCGCCCTGCTTGATCAGCAGAGAGGTCTCCTTCAGAAGGGTGCGCGCGCCGATCTCGACGCGGGCGGAGGAGAGGCTGAGCATGAGCAGACGTCCTGAGGAGAAGCGGCGGCAACCCCCTCAGGGTACACGGGTTTGGTTCAACCGCCGTCAGGGTTGGCGAGAGAGGGCGGGCACCAGCTTTACACGGCGGCGGCCTGACGAATGGTGCGCGTGCCTGTTCGGGCAGTGCTACACCCTGCGCGACCGCCTGGCTGCGCAGGTTGCTGGCGAGCTGGGTCTGCAGCACGGCGCCGACGACGGCTCCGGCGGTCACCGCGCCGAACTCCTGGATGGTGTTGAGCACGCCGGATGCGACGCCGCCGTGCTCGGGCCGCAGGTCGCGGGTGGCCAGTGCGTACACCGGTCCCCAGATGAACGCCATGCCCGCGCCGGCGAGGATGAGCCCGGGCAGGAACGACCACCGGCCCGAGTTGGCGTGCACCGCGAACGCGATGAACCCGGTGCCGGCGCCGAGTGTCACCAGGCCGGGAATGAGCAGGTACTTGGCGCTGACCTTGGCCATCAGCCCGTTGGACACGCCCGACAGCACGATCATGGTCAGAGGCTGCGCCGCGATGGTCAGCCCCGCATCGACCGCGGAGAGGCCGAGCACCGACTGTAGGTAGATGGTCAGCGGTAGGTAGAAGCTTAGGATGGAGAAACGCACGCGTGCGACGACGTGCACGCGTCGCTGACGCGGCTCACCCGCTGCCGCGTTGTGCCCGCCGCGTGTGGGGCGCTCGCTCGTGGTTGATGACGGGACGCGCCTGGTCGTCATCTTCGATGCGGGGCATCACGCCTGGCTGAGCGGGCACGTGGGATCGTGAAGCCGACGACGGCGCGCAGGGGCGAGGTTCAACCTCTGATCGGTTCGACGCGCGAGCGGATCATCAGTGCAGCCGTCGCCACCCTTCGCGAGGAGGGCTTCGCCGGGACCAGCGCGCGGTCGATCGCGCGGCGGGGAAAGTTCAACCAGGCGCTCATCTTCTACCACTTCGGCACGGTGCTCGACGTGCTTGTCACCACGCTGGAGACGGTCAGCGCCGAGCGCCTCGCACAGTATCGCGCTGCGGTGGCCGACGTGCCGGATCTGCGCACCGCCCTGGCCGTGGCACGCGAGCAGTACGAGACCGACGTGCGCGAGGGGCACATCACGGTGCTGGTGGAGCTGGTCGCGGGGGCGTCGTCCGTCCCGCTGCTGGGGCGCGAGATCGTGCGCTGCATGGAGCCGTGGATCGTGTTCTCGGAGGAGAGCATCCGGCGATTTCTCGGCGGCACGCCGTTGGAGTCGCTGATCCCGGCGCGCGAGGCGGCGCACGCGCTGCTGTCGATCTACCTGGGCATAGAACTGCTCGATCACCTCGACCCGGATGCCGACACCGCGCGGCCGCTGTTCGTGGTGGCGGAGCGGATGCTCAATGCGGTCGAGCCTCTGCTGGGAGCGGGGCGGGGCTCGAGAAGCGCGCGCGCGCGGCGGCCGCAGCGCGTGTCGCTGGATGGGTCGGAGCTCCCCTGAGCCGTAGGTCAGGGGAGGGCGTCAGTGTAGGGTGACGTCGCTGCGGGGTGGGGGACGGCGCGGAGTTCAATGGGCGCGAATGGAGAGCCTCGTGACGAGAACCGGATGCTGATGCGGGGCCGAGCACTGCTGCTGGCGGCGTCGGCGAGTGTCGTTGCGGCCTGCGGCTCTGCGACGCCGGCTGCGACGCCGCTGACGAGTGGCTCCGCCGCTGCGGGTGCACAGGTGCTGTCGGTGACCGACGCCGACAACGGGCACGCCGTGGTCGCGCGAGCGGGCGACACGATCGTGGTGACGCTGGCGAGCACGTACTGGACAGTGCAGCCGCCGTCGGATCCGGCGGTGGTGTTCCCGTCGGCCAGCCCGCAGGCCTCCCCGCGACTCGGCGGGTGTGTCCCCGGCGGGGGCTGCGGCACGGTGACGGCGACGTTCCTCGCTCGCGCGGCCGGCACCGCCGTGCTCACCGCCACACGCAGCAGCTGCGGGGAGGCGCTGCTGTGCCAGGGCAGCACCGGGAGGTTCTCCGTGACGGTCACCGTCAGCGGATAGTGTCGGCCGGGGGCTGAACCTCTACGCGGCCAGCCTACGGCGGCGCCGCGCGGTTGCGAACACCGTCGCTACGGCCCCCGCGACCAGCAACAATGGCGCCACGGGCACCTCGGGGATGTTGGTGCCGGGGACGGCACAGCTCGCGCCGGTGAGGCTGGTGCCGTTGGTCTGCTGGAGGAACAGCGGACGGCTGGTGGCGGCCGTCGGTTGGGTATGAGTCTCGCCGCTGGCAATGAGCACGCAGCCGTTCTGGTCGACCGAGTCGGTGAAGAAGTCGCCGAGCCGCCGATCCTGCCCGGTGGCCACGCACGTGGTGCCGCTCTGACACATCCCACCGGTGTGGATGGGGAAGCCGACCGGGTCGGTGGGCCCGAGGATGGTCGGCGTCGCCGTGGGGGCGTGGAACACGCTCGACTCGAGCAGCGAGACGTTGCCTGAACCGCTGTCGGGGTTGGTCGTGCCGTCGTACTGGTACCAGACGACAGCCACGTTGCCCGCGCCCGCCGCGGTGGTGGGTACGGCGACCCACGGCCAGAGCACGCTCGCTCCCGGGGCGGTGATGGTGATCGGCGCGGTGAACCCCGCCGCGGTGTTCTTGAGGTCGAAGGTGGACAGCTTGATCGCGTTGTCGAGGTTGCCCGCGCTGTTGGTGGTGTTGCTGTCCCAGACCAGGTACACGATGTCGTTGACGTCGATGCCGATCGACGGCCAGTGCGCGAAGGAGCCGTTGGTGCCGGGCACCTCGAACTGCTGGGGGAACTGGGTTGTGGCAGGGTTGGCGAACGCGGCGTCGGCGTTGGGAAGGATGCTGATGCCGATGCCCGCACTGCTGTCACTGTTGGTGAACAGGGCCGGGTCGATGATCGAGCCGTGGTAGCCGTCGGTGGTGACGTTGTGGTCGTAGAAAAGCTTGCCGGCCGCGGAGTACGTGCCCCCTCGCGAGGTGCTCGAGTTGCCGTAGTCGGCGATGCCGGGGCCGGTCGCGCCGCTCGGATCACTGGGGATCAGCGCGCCACCCGCGCCGTAGCAGTTCAGGACCTGAACGCCGCCGACGGGGGGCTGGATGACGCCCTTGAAGATCTCGTGGCCGCTGCTCAGGCTACTGTTGGCGTCGGCGGTGGTGTCGGTGGCCAGGAACACCTCACCGGCCGTGCCACCGGCGAGCCACGGACGGTCGCCGCTGTGGCAGTTGTTGTTGCCGGCGGGGAAGGTGCGGCCGCCGTCCTGCGACGCGAAGACGGCGTCGTTGGCGAGGTCGATTCCCGTGTTGTAGAGCCAGCCGCCCTCGTCGGTTGTCCAGTCGGGGTCGCTGAAGCCGAGCCCGAACGGGCTGGTCGGACCCGTCTGGCCGACGCCGTTCTCGACAGTGGTGGTGCGCTGCCATGTGGCGCCCTGGTCGGTCGATGTCCACACGTTGACCTGGTTGTTGTAGCTGCAGACGAAGCCTCCCGGCGCGGTCTGTGGCGGGACCTGCGGGACCGAGCAGATGTTGTCGTTGGACGGGTCGGTCGAGACGATGCCGTCGCGGAACAGGTGCGTGGTGCCCTCGTGGGAGGTGTAGGCGAGGTCGGCGCCGTTGGTGGCGTTGCTGTAGTACGTGACCAGCGGCTCGCCGCCCGCAAGCGCGGGATCGACGGTGTGCCTGGTGAAGCCCGGGGGGGTGGGGCTCGAGGCATGGCCGATGACCGGGATGACCGCGAGCGTTCCGAGAGTGGATGTGGCTAGCGCGGCGAGCACAGTGGCGCGGCGGCGCGCCGACCGGTGCGGACGGTTTCCGAGATCGTTCATCGCCCTTCCTGCCTGATCCGCGGGGGCGGCCGTCGGGGCCCGCCTCGCGGAGATCTATTCCCTTCGGGGGGAAGACTACTCCTCCGCGCGGGATCCGGACTCGGCTGGGCGCGCGGAGGTCAGCCGCGCAGGCGGCGCCACCACGGGAGGGCGTGGATCCGCTCCAACTCCTCGGTCGCCTCGTCGGCGACGCGCATCTGCTGGTGGAGCAGGCTGATGATCTCGCGCTCGCGCTCGTGGGCGTCGGCGATCTCGTGCCGCCTCGCCACCTCCTCCTTGACAGCACGCTCGCGCCAGGTGCGCAGGCCGACGGTGAGGGTGGCGATGCGGCGGTCCTTCTCGGCGATGGCCGTGCGCAGGCGGATCATCTCGACGAAGTTGTCGATGGCCTGGAGTTGCAGGGCAAGGACGACCGGGGTGTCGTCGATGGTGGCCGGGGCACGGGCCGCGAGGGGGTTGCCGGCAAGTTCGACGATGCGCTCGCGGCGCTCGCGGCTCTGGTCGGGGGGTTCGATGGGTGTGACGTGCAGTGCCATGGGGGATCTCCTGGGGAAGGGCGTGGAGTGAATGCGGAGAGACCTCGCTGACGCTGACCGTACACCGGAAACGGCGTCAGTGCACGGATTGGGGTGACGCGAGCCCGCGTCGGGCGCGCGGGCGGTGGGCGCGCCCCGCTACGCTGGCTGGGATGGCCCACGATCTCGACGAGTACTGCACCGTCAACCAGCCGCGATTCGTCGACGAGCTGATCGAGCTGCTCCGCATCCCCAGCATCTCCGCCCAACCGGACCACGCACCGGACGTCCGTCGCAACGCCGAGCACCTCGCCGCATCGGCGCGGGAGGCGGGGTTCACGACGGTGGAGCTGGTCGAGACCGAGGGCCATCCGGCGGTGTTTGCGGAGCGGATCGTCGACGCGTCGCTGCCGACGGTGTTGGTGTATGGGCACCATGACGTGCAACCGGTTGACCCGCTTGATGAATGGGTGTCGCCGCCATTCTCACCGGAGGTGCGCGACGGGCGGCTGTATGCGCGCGGCGCGGTCGACGACAAGGGGCAGGTGTACATGCACCTCAAGGCTGTCGAGGCGCACGTGCGGACGCGCGGTGAACTCCCGGTCAACCTCAAGCTGCTGGTGGAGGGGGAGGAGGAGATCGGGTCGGTGCATTTCGAGCAGTTGGTGTCGACTCTTGGGCCGCGGCTCTCTGCGGATGTCGCGGTCATCTCCGACACTGGCATCTTCGCGCGCGGCGTGCCGTCGCTGACGGTGGGACTACGCGGGCTCGCCGGGGTGGAGGTGACTGTGCGCGGGCCATCGCTGGACCTGCACTCCGGCGTCTTCGGCGGCGCCGTACAGAACCCGATCGAGGCGCTGGCGCGGATGCTGGCGTCTCTGCGGGACCCGGCCACCGGCCGCGTGACCGTGCCCGGGTTCTATGACGACGTTATCGACCCGACGCCCGAGGAGCGCGCGGCGTACGCGTCGTTGCCGTTCGACGAGGCGGTGTTCCGTTCTGAGGCGGGCGGGATCCCGGCGACGGTGGGGGAGGAGGGGTGGACGGTGCTCGAGCGCCGCTGGGCGCGCCCGACGCTGGAGATCAACGGCATCTGGGGCGGCTACCAGGGGCCGGGCACCAAGACGATCATCCCCGCCCACGCGTCGGCCAAGATCACCTGCCGGCTGGTGCCGGCGCAGAAGCCGGCCGACATCGCAGAGAAGGTGGCCGCGGCGTTGCGCGCGGCGACGCCACCGGGGGTGATCGCGGATGTTGTGGCCAAGCACGGCGGCAACCCGGTGGTGACGCCCGCCGACCACCCGGCGGTGCGTGCGGCGTCACGCGCGATGGGGGCGGTGTTCGGCACGGAGCCGGTGATCATCCGCGAGGGCGGATCCATCCCCCCGGTGGAGGTGTTCCAGCGGGTGCTGGGGATCCAGTCGGTGCTGGTCGGGGTGGGGTTGCCCGACGATCGCATCCATGCGCCCAACGAGAAGTTCGACCTCGATCATTACGCGATGGGCATTCGCACCCTTGCCCGGCTGTGGGATGAGATCGCGGAGGAATTGGGATGAGTGTGGTGCCACCATCGGAGGGAGGTGCGCCGGGGTATCCGGCACCGCCGTCGTATCCCGCGTCGGGTGGCGGGTATCCGCCGCTGCCGGGGTACCCGGTGGGCGGACCCTTTGTGGGGATGCAGATGGGGCCGGCGCCCGGGGTGGTGTACGCCGGATTCTGGTGGCGGGTCCTCGGCTATGTCGTGGATTCCCTGGTCCTCTTCGTCGTGGAGGCGCCGGTCACCATCCTCCTTCTGTACCTGCCGGCCTTGCAGTTCTACGAGGCCTTCTACCAGGCTCATCCGGTCGTCCCCGGACAGCAGGCGCCGGTGCCGAGCCTCCCGAGCGACCTGACCGGGCGGTTTCTTCTCATCGGGCTGCTTGGAGCGCTGATCAGCGCCCTGTACTACGGCGGCCTCGTCGCCTGGCAGGGTCGCACCGTCGGCCAGCGCGTCGTCGGGGCGCGTGTGGTCCGCGTCGAGGATGGAGGCCGTCTCCCACCCGGCCGCGCCTTCGCGCGGGCGTCCATCTTCTGGGGAGCGGGCGTGATCGGGGTGGTTCCACTACCCGGACTCGGCCTCGTTGGCTTACTGATCTTGATCATCGGGCTCCTGTGGGTGGCGTGGGATCAGCGCAAGCAGGGCCTGCACGACAAGCTGGGGCGGAGCGTCGTTGTGCGCGCCGCGCCCGTGTTCCCGGGCTACGCGTGACGATGAGGGCGGCACGGTCATGACATACATCGAGGAGGTCGGGGCCCTTGAGGTGCTCGACTCGCGAGGCAATCCCACGGTTGAGGTGACGGTGCGGCTCAGCGGCGGCGGCGTCGGCGTGGCGCTGGTGCCGAGCGGTGCCAGCACGGGCGCGCACGAGGCCGTCGAGCTTCGCGATGGGGATCCCGCGCGCTTCGGTGGACAAGGGGTGCGCACCGCTGTTGGCAACGTCACCGAGCGGATCGCCGCGGAGATCATCGGGCTGGACGCGCTCGATCAGCGCGGACTCGACGCCGCCCTGCTGGCCCTCGACGGAACACCCAACAAGGCCCGGCTCGGAGCCAACGCGGTGCTCGGCGTGAGCCTTGCGTCGGCGCGCGCGGCGGCGGACGCCACGGGGCTGCCGCTGTATCGCTATCTCGGCGGCGTCGGCGCGCAGCTGCTGCCGGTGCCGCTCCTCAACGTGCTCAACGGCGGCGTCCACGCGCAGACCAGCGTCGATTTCCAGGAGTTCATGCTGGTGCCGCTGGGACTGCCGACGTTCGCCGAGGCGCTGCGGGCTGGGAGTGAATGCTTCCACGCGCTGCGCGCGGTGCTGCGCGAGCGCGGTTTTGACACCGGCCAGGGTGACGAGGGTGGCTTTGCGCCGAGCCTCGGACACAACGAGGAGGCGGTCGAGGCGGTGCTCGAGGCGATCACGCGCGCGGGGTACCGGCCGGGCGCGGACGTCGCCATCGCGCTGGACCCGGCGGCGTCGGAGCTGTACAAGGACGGGCGCTACCACCTGCGCGGCGAGGGCCGGGTGCTCTCGTCCTCCGAGCTGGTGGAACTGTGGTCGACATGGGTCGACCGCTACCCGATCGTGTCGATCGAGGACGGCATGGCTGAGGACGACTGGGACGGCTGGCGGGCGCTCACCGAACGCATCGGCGATCGCGTGCAGCTGGTCGGTGACGACGTCTTCGTCACCAACGTCGCCCGGCTGCGCGAGGGGTTCGAGCGCGGCGTCGCCAACGCGCTGCTGGTGAAGGTGAACCAGATCGGGACGCTGAGTGAGACGCTCGACGCCATCGCGCTGGCGGAGTCGCACGGGTATGCGTCGGTGATCAGTCATCGCAGTGGCGAGACCGAGGACACCACCATTGCAGACCTCGCCGTTGCGGTGAATGCGGGCCAGATCAAGACCGGCGCACCGTCGAGGTCGGAGCGCGTCGCCAAATACAACAGGCTGCTGCGCATCGAGGCGGAGCTGGGATCGTCAGGTCGCTACGCGGGACGGTCGGCGTTCCGGCTGCTCGAGGGCGCACCAGGCGGCTTGGCCGATGCCACCGCGCCGGCGGCCACACCCAGCGCGACTGGGTGAACGGGTCCGACGACATCCGGCTGGCTGCCGTGCGGGCCGGCGGCGTGCCGGTGACCGGCGACGGGGGAGAGGACCTGGTGGCCCCGCCGTCGCTGTCCTCGGTGCGCGCGTACCCTGACCTCGACGCGCTCGACGCCGCCATGGAGGCGGATCCCCGCGTGTACCGCCGGTACGGCAACGAGACCGTGGCGCTGCTGGAGTCGACGCTGGCGGGGCTTGAGACGCCGGCCGGTGAGGCCAGCGCGATCGCCCGCGCGACGGCCAGCGGACAGGCGGCGTTGGCGCTGCTGGTCAGCGCCGCGGTGATGAGCGGGCGGCGGCGGATCGTTCTGCTGCGTCCCTGCTACGGCGGGACGGAGGCGCTGCTGCTCGGCCCCCTCGCGGGGCTGGGGTTGACCACAACGGTGGTCGACCTGCCGCCGCCGCCCGCGCCCGCCGACGCGGGCGAACTCGTCGCAGGCGTGATCGACCGCGACGTCGCCGCAGTTGTCGTCGAGATCGTCACCAACCCGCTGCTCAGCGTCGTCGACGTCCCCGCGGTGGCGGCTGCCGCGCACGGATGGGGTGCGATGTGCATCGTCGACAGCACGCTGGCGACGCCGTTCCTCTTTCAAGGGCTGGCATTCGGCGCCGACGCCGTAATGCACAGCCTCACCAAGCACCTGGGCGGCCACAGCGACGTGCTCGGCGGCGTCGCCATCGCCGCGCCTTCCAGCGAGATCACCGACTGGCTCGACTCGCACAGCCGCTCACTGGGCGCGGTGCTCGCACCGTTCGACGCCTGGCTGACCATGCGCGGCTTGCGAACCGCTCCCCTGCGGGTGGAGCGGGGAACTGCGACGGCGGCCGCCCTCGCGGCGACACTCGCGTCGCACCCGGCGGTTGCCGCGGTGCACTATCCCGGAATGCGGGGCGGCGCCGATGCGGCCCTGGCGGCGCGGTTGCTGCCACTGGGCGGGGGGCCGATGCTCACGCTCGACGTGCGTGGCGGTCGCCAGGCCGCGGGGCGGGTGGTGCGGGCGCTGCGGGGCATCCGGCTGGCCCCGAGCCTCGGCGACGTCAGCACCACCGTCAGCCACCCGGCCACCACCTCACATCGTCAGCTCGGAGCCCAGGCGCGCGAGGCGCTGGGCATCTCCGACGGGTTGCTGCGGTTCAGCATCGGCATCGAGGATGAGGCGGTTCTCCGCGCCGAACTGGTGACTGCGCTCGACGCCGCCGGGTGATCGGACGATCGGCTCCTGCACTTGGCAGCGCCGCTCCTCGCCCGCATCGAGCCCGCGTACCATTGCCGCGGACAGTCCTCGCACCACTCGGGAGGCACTCATGGCCGTGCTTCGACTCGTGAACGGGTCCGACTTCGTCGTCAAACTCTCGGTCGCTGACACCCTCGCGGCAATTCAGATCACCGAAGCCACGCCGGATTTCATCGAGCTTCCCGGCGAGGACGGGCCCATCCACCTGCGGCCGGCGGGGGTCATGGCCGTGATCGAGGATACCCGCCGCGGAACGGCGGGATTCCGCTTCGGGGCGGGCCACGCGGCGGAGTAGCGCCACCCTCGGAGCGGAAGAGGGCGGGTAGCCACCGATAATGCCGGTATGCCAGAGACCACGCGTCCGGAGGCACCGGAGCGCGGCGCCCCGGTGGCGGTCGGCACATCGATCCTTGGCGGCATCGGTAACACGCCGCTGCTGCGCATCCGCCTCTTCGAGCGGGAGTTCCCTCGCGTCTCTGTGTTCGGCAAAGCCGAGTTCCTCAACCCCGGCGGGTCAGTCAAGGACCGTGCAGCGCTGCGCATGATCCGCGACGGTGAGGCGTCGGGGGCACTGACGCGGGCACGCACCATCCTCGACAGCACCAGCGGGAACACGGGCATCGCCTACGCGATGGTGGGCGCGGCACTGGGGTACCGGGTGCGATTGGTGATGCCGACCAACGTCAGCGACGAGCGCAAGACGATGATCGCGGCATACGGGGCGGAGATCATCTTCAGTGACGCTCAAGAGGGCAGCGACGGTGCCATCGGAGTGGCCCGGGACATCTATGAGGCGGATCCTGACATCTACTACATGCCCGATCAGTACAACAATCCGGGCAACTGGAAAGCGCACTACGACGGAACGGGAGCGGAGATCTGGAGGCAGACCGAGGGGACGGTGACGCATTTCGTGGCCGGCCTCGGAACCAGCGGCACCTTCACCGGTGTGAGCCGCCGACTTCGCGAGGAGCGATCCGACATCGTCTGCATCTCGGTTCAGCCGGAGGATCCGTGGCATGGGCTCGAGGGCATGAAGCACATGCCCACCGCGATCGTCCCCGGGATCTACGACCCCTCCCTGGCCGACGACAACCTGTGGGCGCCGACCGAGCCGTCATACGAGCTTGCCCGTGAGCTGGCCCAGCGCGAGGGCATTCTGGTGGGTCACTCGAGTGGAGCAGCTCTGTGGGGCGTGCGTGAGACGGCACGACGCATGCAGAGCGGTGTCATCGTCACCATCCTGTGTGACGGTGGCGGTCGGTACCTCAGCGGCGGACTGTATGGGAGACAGTGGCCATGACCCTCGGCGACATTGATTTGGCCGTGGCTGCCCACGAGAACATCCGCGACTACGCCACAGCCACCTATCCCGACGAGGGCTGTGGAGTGCTGATTGGCCGCTTCGCCGGAGGGCGGGTCGAGGTGGTTGAAGCCACTTCAGGCACTAACCTCAACATCGAACGCTCGCATGATCGCTACGTCCTCGATCCCGATGACGTCGTTCGTGCCGACCGTGACGCTCGTGTCCGCCACCTTGACGTGGTGGGGTTCTGGCACAGTCATCCCGACCATCCGGCCCGGCCGTCGCAGTTCGACACCGACCACGCATGGGTCGATTACGTGTACGTGATCGTCAACACGACCGCGAACGGCGCCGGGGACCTCAACGGGTTCACATTGCGCGACGAGGGCGGTGCGTTCGACCAACTGCCGCTGGTGGTGACGCCGGGCACCGGGTCGGAACGGTGAGCCGCGCCGCCGCCAGCGGCCGCCCGCATCGCCGACGCCGCAGCAAGGACGATGCCGACCTAGGACCGCCGTCGGGCATCGTCGCCATCGTCGGCCGGCCGAACGTGGGCAAGTCAACGCTCTTCAACCGCTTCACGGGGCAGCGTCAGGCCATCGTCGACGAGCTCGCCGGCCTGACCCGCGACCGCCTGTACGGTGTCACCGAATGGGGCGGGCGGCGATTCACCGTCGTGGACACGGCTGGTCTCGACGCCGCGCTCGTCCACGACGACCCAGGCCTCGCGGTGCTGACCGCCGGTACTCAGCAGCAGGCCAGGCTGGCAATCGCCGAGGCGGACGTCTGCTGCCTTCTGGTCGACGTGCGTGCGGGAGTCACGCCACTCGATGAGGACGTTGCCAAGGTCCTGCGAGGCGGCGGCAAGCCGGTGGTCCTCGTCGGCAACAAGGCCGAGAGCCCGAACAACCCGCACTACGCGCACGAGCTGTACCGGCTGGGCCTTGGGGACCCGGTGATGATCTCAGCACTGGTGGGTACCGACACAGGCGACCTCCTCGACCGCATCGTCGAGAGGCTCCCCGACCCCGACCCATCCGCCCTCAACCCCCCGGCAGATGAGTTGCGGTTTGCCATCATCGGCAAGCCCAACGTCGGCAAGTCCTCGCTCCTCAACGCGCTGGTTGGACGTGAACGCGCGCTCGTCTCCCCACTCGCCGGCACGACCCGCGACTCCGTCGACACGGTCGTCACCCACGGCGATCGGACGGTCCGCCTGGTGGACACCGCGGGGATCCGCCGTCGAGGAGTCGTGGACACGAATGTCGAGCACTACAGCCTCCTCCGCGCGCTGCGTGCCCTGGAGCGGAGCGACGTCGCCCTGCTCGTCGTCGACGCCAATGAGGGGGTCGTCCTCCAGGACCGGCATGTTGCCGGCTACGCCGTCGACGCCGGGAAGGGCCTCGTCGTCATCGCCAACAAGTGGGACCTGGTCGACCAGGAGCGGCGGGCTGATCCGGCATTCCTGAAGGCCCTTCAGGAGGCGTTCGACTTTGTTCCAGGCGTGCCTGTGCTCACCGTGTCGGCGCTCGAAGGCCGCAACGTGCGCCGCGTCCTCGACACAGCCGCGACGGTGGCGGCGGCACGCGCGGTACGGATTCCCACGGCCGCTCTCAACACTCTGCTTCGGGATGCCTTCCTCGCTCACCCCCCCAGGCACGACAAGGGTCGCCAGCTGAAGCTGCTCTACGCCACCCAGGCGAGTACGCCGGCCCCAACCATCGTGCTCTTCGTCAACGACCCCGAGCTGATGCACTTCGCGTACGGCCGCTACCTGGAGAACCGCATACGCGCCGTGTTCGGTTTCGCCGGCACCAGGATGCGCATCGTGCCGCGAGCACGCGCGGAACGCGAGCGCTGATGCAGGTAGCGGTCGTCGGCGCCGGCTCGTGGGGGACGGCGCTGGCACAGAGCCTCGCTGGAGCCGGATGCACGGTCCGCCTCTGGGCTCGCGACCCGGCGGTGGCGACCGAGTTGCGGACCACCCGCCGACACCCCTGGGCTCTGCCCGGTGTCGAGCTGGACGACCGAGTTCAGGTCGGCGATCGCCTCGAGACGGTGCTTCCCGACGCCGAGGTGGCCATTCTCGCGGTCCCGAGTCACGGCATGCGCGACATCGCCACCGCGGTCGCACCATGGACACGCGACGTGATAGTCGTCAGCGCCTCCAAGGGATTCGAGACCGGCAGTGGCCTCACAATGACCGCCGTACTCGCGGATGTGTTGAGGGGTGACGGGGGGCGGATCGCCGCGCTCAGCGGCCCGAACATCGCCATTGAGGTGGCCCGCGGGCTGCCCGCCGCCAGCGTGATCGCCACGCGCGACGCCGATGTCGCCACGATAGTCCGCGACGGCTGTAATGGCGGTCCTCTACGCTTCTACAGCAGCGACGACGTGGTCGGCGTCGAGTACGCCGGAGCGCTCAAGAACGTGATCGCAATCGCCGCCGGCGTCTGCGACGGCATCGGCGCGGGCGACAACGGTAAGGCGGCCCTGATTACGCGGGGCATTGCCGAGATCGCGAGGCTCGGGGTCTGCGCTGGTGCGCGGGCGCTGACATTCGCAGGCTTGGCCGGCATCGGCGACTGCGTCGTGACATGCATTAGCCCATATTCGCGCAACCGCGGCCTTGGTGACGCGATCGGCCGCGGTGCGGAACCGCGTGCGGCCATCGCGTCGAGTCGGATGGTCGTCGAAGGGGTCAACGCCACTCGGGCCGCCCTCCTGCTCGCCGACCGATACGGTGTGGAGATGCCGATTACTCGCGAGGTCTACCGCATCCTCTTCGAGGGGAAGAGCGTCGCCTCCGCACTCAGCGACCTGATGACCCGGGGAGCCGGCGACGAGCTTCGGGGGTTCGACCCCGCCCGGCCCACGAACTGACCGGTTCGGCCGCAGCGAGGTTGCTGCGCGGTACAGTTACCGCCGCGAACCCGGGCCTCGTGACCGCCGCGATGTCCGCTCTCGGGGAGTAGCTCAGTTGGTTAGAGTACTGGTCTGGGGGACCAGAAGTCGCAGGTTCGAGTCCTGTCTCCCCGACTTTCATCGGTTTTGAATTCAGAACAAGCGGTTGCGTGGTGTGGGGTGGCGGCCGCGCATTACGTGGTGTAGTGCTCTAACCGGGAATAAGGGCATTCCCCACAAAAGGGATCATTCCCGACGGTCAGGGCGGGATTCCGCTGCTCATGGCACCGAATCATGGCACCCCAGCGCTTACATAGCGCTTACAGTTTTCGTCACCACAAATGATGCACGCCTCAAGGCTGTCGGGCGCGAGCTCCTTCAACCACCCGGCGTGTCAATCTGGCACTTGGCAGGTGTACGGGCAGGCCTCAGCTGGCAACCATCATCAGATGGACGGGAACTGTCGCTCGAAGCGTTGTCCCTTGGCCCGGGCTCGTCTCGATCAACAGCGTGCCTCCAAGCGCCTCGAGCCGGTCCTCCATGTTGGTCAACCCGGCGCCGCGTGAAACGGCGGCCATATCGAACCCGCGTCCATCATCCGTAACCTCGACAAGCAACTGCTTCTCATCGGCGCGCAGCCGCACCGTGACCGCTGAGGCCACCGCGTACTTCTGCACGTTCTGCAGTGCCTCCAGGGTGCAGAAGTACAGTGCGGCCTCGGTCTCCTGCGGGTAGCGCCCGATGCCGTCGGCATCCACATGCACCGGGACCGTTGCCTTGGCCGCCTGCGACTGCAGCGCTGCGGTGAGGCCCTTGTCGGCCAGCAGGGGTGGATAGATGCCGCGGGCGAGGTCGCGCAGGGTTTCCAGCGCTTCATCCGCGTCGTGCTTGAGCGCGAGGATGGTTGCTCTGGCTTTCTCCGGATCCCTGGTCGCGAGCATCTCCACCAGCCCCAGCTTCACCTTAATGGCGACCAGGTGCTGCTGGGCGCCGTCGTGGAGGTTGCGTTCCAGCCGGCGTCGCTCGTTGTCCTGGGCGGCCACGAGCCGTTGCCGGGACGCACGCAGGTCGTCCAGCCGCGCCTGCAGGTCCGCGGTGAGGCCCACGTTCTTGAGCACAAGGCCCGCCTGGTGGGCGAGGTCGTCCATCAGCTTGATCTCAATCGGCGTGAGCGACTCGCCGCGGCGCTTGGTGACGGTCAATGCGCCGAGCACCTCACCCTGGTGGCCCACCACGACCGAGCGATCGGCGGAGGGGATTGCCAGCTCCGCGGCATCGTTGAGGTGCACCGCAGCGGGCGCGGTCGGTTGGAGTGGGAAAACCGCCGCACGTTGCAGGACGTCACCGCTGCGCAGCCAGACCTCCGCGAGGTCGGCGCTCGTGCCTTCTGCAAGGACGCGTGCCATGCGAGGCAAGACATCGTCGCTGGCATACGATTCGGCGACCCGCTCCGAGAATTGTGAGAGGACTTCGTACGGCGTGGCTCGCTTGCCGTACACCAGCCGGTTGGCGAGCTTCTGTAGCCGTTCGCGGACGGGCTGAAATCCCACCGCCACGATCGCAGTGGCCAGGATGGACAGCCCCAGGTTGGGCTTGCCGCCACTGCCCACCAACGTTCCGATGCCCACTGCAATGCCCACGTACACCGCAGTGATGAAGACGGCGAGTGAGCCATACACGAGCGTTCGGCTGGCGACGATGTCGATGTCGTAGAGCCGGTGCTTGAAGATGGCGATCCCGGCAGCCGTCGGGATTGCAATACCGAACCCCACTGCAAGCGCGAGATTGCCGGGCCAGGAGGGGAACGCGGGAGAGAAGGCAGGAATTGTCAAGAGAGCGATGACAAACGCGCTGACGATCACCGCGTAGGCCATCCACTTCAACTGCAGTCGTTCGTCGCCTAGCGACCTCCGCATGCGCACCAGTGGCGCTGCTGCCGCCACCAACAACACCACGTAGCCGACGAGCCAAAGGACACCGAGAGCATTGATAACGGACGCGAGCGCCGAAAGTCCAATGGGATTGGCCACTACGACGAAGTTGGTCGCCGTCTGTAGCGGCCCCGGAGCAAGCACGCCGTTGAAGATTGTGAGGACGGCTGTCAGGATCACGGCCGTGGCGGCGACTGGTCTCCATCTCCGCGAGGGGAAATGCCCATCGGGGAACACCAGCATCAGGAATGCGAGGGCTCCGGCAGGAAATACCAGCGTTATCAGCCAGCTGCTCAGCCACAGCGCCCAAATCCCGCCCGGGGAACCCGGCCGCGTCACCAAAGCGAGGCGGGCGTACTCTGCCGCCACGCCTTGGAGGCCTGCGACCAAGCCGACGAAGAGGAACAGCCATCCGGTCGCGTTGCGGAACTGGCGAGATGCGACCAGCGCGCCAACGATCCCGAAGCCGATAGGGACGACAGCCGAAGGAAGATCGCTCACGGCATCCCCCAAGTTGTGAAAGGACGCCCGGTTGGCGATTCCTAGTGCTCCAGTCGCCAGCCCCGTTATCACAGCCAGCGCAGCGAAGCCCAGCGCCAGGGCGCTGATGCCCGCCACCCTTGCTCTGGGTTCGCTCATTCGCGGCAGCGTATCGCCCTCGAAAGGGGGCGTCGAGGGTGCCACCACCTGTCCGTTGGGGATGCCGCCCGCCAGGCGGCATAGTGGACCTCCTGGTCACGTCCAGGAGCGGTCAATCCGACATCCGGCCTGGAGGCGGACGCGCCACAACGCACGCGCCCTATCCGCCCGCAGCCCGTCATCGCTGGAAGGCCAGTTCGATCGCGACCACCGTCGCGCGGGCGAAGCTGCGGTCACCGACCGCTGGCGCGCCGCCAGTTGAGGGGCTCGCTCACGGGCCCAGCATGTTTCGAAGGTTGCCAGCGGGACGCTCACGGTGAATGAGCGGTGGAGGAAGGAAGGATGCGCTGTCCAGCAAAGTCCAGCGAGATCGATGCGATTGCAACGGATTCCATCTCCCGTGCACTAGTAATCATTCCAACTATTCCGCCACTATTACGAACATTCTGAACTCGAGCGGGCACCGCCAAATGAGCACTGGTCTGGGGGACCAGGGGTCGCAGGTTCGAGTCCTGTCTCCCCGACTTTCCTCAGTTTGAGTTCAGAACAAGCGGTTGCGCGGGGTGGGGTGGCGGCCGCGCATTACGTGGTGTAGTGCTCTAACCGCGAATAAGGACCTTTCCCGCAAAAGGGATCATTCCCGACGGTCAGGGCGGGATTCCGCTGCTCATGGCACCGGATCATGGCACCCCAGCGCTTACATAGCGCTTACAGTTTTCGTCACCACAAATGATGCACGCCTCAAGGCTGTCGGGCGCGAGCTCCGTCATCCACCCAGCGTGTCAATCTGGAACTTGGCAGGTGTACGGACAGGCCTCAGCTGGCCACCATGATCACAGGGACGGGAACTGTGGCACGAAGCGTCGTCCCAACCCCCGGTGTCGATTCGATCTGCAGCGTGCCTCCGAGGGCGTCCAAGCGGTCTTCCATGTTGGTCAGCCCTGCGCCGCGGGCGGCAGTGGTCACATCGAAGCCGCATCCATTGTCAGTAACCTCGACAAGCAACTGATTTGCATCCTCATGCAACCGCACTGTGGCGGCTGAAGCCTCCGCGTACTTCTGCACGTTCTGCAGTGCCTCGAGGGTGCAGAAGTACAGGGCTGCCTCCGTCTCCTGCGGGTAGCGTCCGACACCGTCGGCGTCGACGTGCACCGGGAGCGTCGCCTTGCCCGCCTGCGATTGCAGCGCTGCGGCGAGTCCTTTCTCGGCCAGCAGGGGTGGATAGATGCCGCGGGCGAGGTCGCGCAGGGTTTCCAGCGCTTCATCGGCGTCGTGCTTGAGCGCGAGGACGGTTGCCCTGGCTTTCTCCGGATCCCTGGTCGCGAGCATCTCCACCAGGCCCAACTTCACCTTGATGGCGACCAGGTGCTGCTGGGCGCCGTCGTGGAGGTTCCGTTCCAGTCGGCGTCGCTCGTTGTCCTGTGCGGCCACCAGCCGTTGCCGGGACGCGCGCAGGTCGTCCAGGCGCGCCTGCAGGTCGGCTGTGAGTCCCACGTTCTTGAGCACAAGTCCCGCCTGGTGGGCGAGGTCGTCCATCAGCTTGATCTCGATCGGCGTGAGCGACTCGCCGCGGCGCTTGGTGACGGTCAGGGCGCCGAGCGCGTCGCCCTGGTGGCGCACTGCCACTGCCCGATCTGCGGCGGGGATCGAGAGTTCGGCAGCGCTGTTGACGTGTACGGCCGCGCGCACGGTCGGCTGGAGTGGGAAGACCGCCGCACGTTGCAGGACGTCACCGCTGCGCAGCCAGACCTCCGCGAGGTCGGCGTTGGTGCCTTCCGCGAGGACTCGTGCCATCCGAGGCAGGACGTCATCGCTCGCATACGACTCGGCAACGCGTTCGGAGAACTGTGAGAGCACCTCGTATGGCGTGGCCCGCTCCCCGTACACGAGCCGGTTGGCGACGCGCTGCAAGCGCTCGCGCAGTGGCTGGAATCCGATGGCGACGATGGCCGTGGCCACAATCGACAAGCCGAGGTTCGGTTTGCCACCGCTGCCCACAAGCGTGCCGATTCCAACAGCGATGCCCACATACACCGAGGTGATGAAGACCGCAAGGGAGGCGTAGACGAGCGCGCGATTGACGACGAGGTCGATGCCGTAGAGCCGGTACTTGAGCACCGCCACGCCGAGGCACAACGGGAAGGCGGTGAATCCGATGGTCTCCGCAGCGATCGGGATCGGTGTCGTCCACGTCGACGTCGGCGAGGTGATCAGTCCCACCGCGACCGCCGCAACAAGCACCACCACCCCGGCTCCGAGCCACTTGGCCTGCTGACGTGTGTCGGCATCTGCGCGCCGGTAGCGGATGCCCAGCGAAATCAGTCCGACTGCAGTCAGAACAACGAACGCGCCCCCTCCGACGACGTTGTTGATCGCCATCAGCGCCGGATGCGCGCCGGCTAGGCCGATCGGGTTGGGGAGCTGGCGGTGTCCGTCGCCGACGATGTTCGGGTCGAGGAGCGCTACCAGGCTGGCGAGAGCCGCGAGAAGCGTGTTCAGCCAGATTGCGAGACGCCACCGCCGCGACAGCAGGTGACCGTCTGGGAAGACCAACAGGAAGGTGATCAGAAGCGGGAAGGCCAGTTGGCTCGCCGCCGCACCCAGGAGCATCATCGGTGCGACGAGGCTCCGCGATAGGTCGTGGCCGTAGAGCCAATGAAAGCCGTAGTCGGACCCCAACCCGCCAAGGACGTAGAGCACCGCGAAGGCGCCGAGCAGCCATCCCGCAGGGTTGCTTGGCCTTCGCGCTGCCAGCAGCACGCCGATGGCACCGGTTGGTACCGATATGAGCACGGCGCTCAGCGATGACAGTTGGGTGGCGTCGAAGCTGGGCACCGCCGCAGGGAAGGTCAGGACGAGGCTGACGTCGGCGGCCACCGCTGCGGCGAGGACCGCCGCCATAGTCAAAGCCGCGGTCCGCGCCAGCTGCGGCCGGCGTCGGCCTGCAGCGACCGCGGGCGCATCATTCACGTCTTGGGACCTCTTTGCCTCACGCTGCGACTGGCACATTGTCTGGCGCGCTCGGCATCCTGGGAAGGGTGCCAGCACCCTCAGTAGAGTGTGGATGGCACGCTCGAGCCGCGGGGCGGCCGCCGAAGTACGGGAGTGAGCGGGCCACCTCAGTTGGTCGTGACAGTGCCAGCTGTGTACATTCGATTCCAGCGCTTTCCAGCTTGCGGGGACTAGTGCTCTTTCCAACCAAAACCCGACGAAAGCACTCTAATTGAGCTCGGCCCTCAGCCTGGAAATAAGCACTAGTCTGGGGGACCAGAAGTCGCAGGTTCGAGTCCTGTCTCCCCGACTTTCGCGGAAACCGTATTCGCAGCAACGCGTGTGAGGCGCGTCGTCGCCGGTCGTGACCGCAGAGACCAGTGCTCTAACCAGAAATGAGTACCTTTCTCCAGGTCGTCGACCGCATTGGACGCGCGGTCGACGAGCACGGCGTCACCGACCGCGATGAGCTCGCGCGCCTGGTGGGGGCACGGTACTGGGGCCCGGGACGTTTCAGCACCGCGCTGCGAGAGGCCGCCGCCGAAGGAGCGTGCGCCGTCTCTCCCGGACGACGTACGGACCGCGCCAACACAGCTGACGCCGGCGGGTACCTCTTTGGCATGGCTCCTCCCGAGGAATCGGCATGAGATATCCAATATGCCGACTCCACGAAAGGCGGGGCAGGTCATACGGCGTTGCACGCTAACCACAAGACACGGGAATAGCGGAGAGGCGGTAGCGTGCCGCGCTCTCAATGGACGGTCGACGACTGACTTCGGTCACCGTTCGAGCGTGCCGCGACCGGATCCGGATGCTGGGAGCCAGGACACGCCCCGCGGGGACGTTGGCTCCCCGACCTAATCCCGCCGTTGAGTGCCCGCGTAGCGTCGTGCCAGCCGCCGCAACTGCAGCATTCGGCCGACCCCCAGCATGAACACGATCAGACCGCCGAGCAACGCCGCCAAGAGGAGGTCGAGCCCCAGTGGGATCGTCCACTTGATGCTGAAGAGATTGGTACTCGCCGCCGACAGATTCTGAAGGACGAACACCAGGACGAGGACGAGTAGCAGCATGCTGAACCCCAGTGCCCACCAGACGACGCCAGTGCGTGTGTTCGGCACAGTTGGGTGCGCTGGTATCCCAGTCGGTGCTGGGGTCTCAGTGGATGCCCGGGGCGGGACGATGGGCAGCTGGGGCGCTGCATCGGGTTGATCCCCAGGTGGCGAGGGTGTGCTCGCTGTTTGGCTCACGCCAGCAGTGATAGCACAAGCGGCCGCCTTGGGGAAGTGAAGCGATCACGTCACGCCGCGCGCACGGTAGTCGATGCCGTCCTGCTCTGCGGTAGCGACCAGCGCGGGCCGCCTGGGTGATATCTCCGCTGAGGACCACACCCGTCAGTCGACGTCTTCTCCGCAGGTGTCGAAAGGATTATCCGCAGCCATAGCGCCTGCACGCCATGTGAAAGCCAAACGTCACGGGCCAAGCGTCTAGCCTGGATGCCTGCTGCCGCTGCACGGTCGCGTGGGTACGGACGCCATTCGCGCCTAGGACCAACGAGGTATTACGCCCGTCCGCGCCGAGAATTAGTCGGCCATGAGGCGTACACGGATCAGTGGGCGGGGGTTGCCTCTGCCTCGGTCTCGCTGGGCGCCGAAGCCGGGTCCCGCTTCTTCTCGTCGCCCAGCAGCTCCCTCTCGGGCGCGGACAGCGGCACCCTGGCGCCGCGCGACATCGGTTCGCTCATGGCGCGGCGGATCAGTGCGGCGACACCAACGCTCGCGGCTGTCTCCAGCGTCTTTGCCGCGGTGCGGCGCCACAGCGGATTGGCACGTCGCTCCGCCTGCGCCTGATTCTCCGCGATCTTCGCCGCCATCGCCTCAACCAACTGCTCGCGCTGCTCGCGCGCGCGGTGCGAGCGCCGGCTCATCCACCGTTCCGAGGCCCTGGCGGCGGCCAGTGCGGCGCCGTGGGTCACCTCCGGTAGACGTCGCGCTGCGCGGGTGAGAGCCCCACCGCGTCGGCGTCGCACGATCACAACGACCGCAACCGTACTCCCCGCTGCCGCGAGGACACCACCGGCGATGATCGCCACGCGGATCACCTTGCCGCCCACCACAACCGTGCGCGAACGCAGCGCAGTCAGGGTGTCTCCAAGCTCGGCGCGGGTGCGCTCTATTTCGTGTCGTGTGTCAGCTGTTGTTTCGCCCATTCCACGTCCTCCTTCAATGTCTGTACGGTCTGACGCAACGGGCTGATCCGCTTCGCGTGCCGGATGGCAACGAGCGCCCCGCCGCCGGCGATGACCAGGAACAGCGCCGCAAAGCCAAGCGCCGCCACCCAGTGCAGTGACACTGCGGTGACCACGGTGACGATCGCCATCACCAAGAAGGCGATGACCGCGAAGACGGCCACCACGCCGCCGATGAGCGCGGTCACGGCAGCGCGCAACGACTCGCCGATCTCCTGCTTGGCCAGCTGGATCTCGGACGCCACCAGATGGCTCGCCTTCTCGACCGCGTTCTGAATCAGTCCGCCCGTGCCCTCGACCGGAGCGCCGCGCACATCCACGTCGTCGGTCGCCGTCGGGTCCGGAGTTGTCATGGCCGATCGCTCCCTGTGGCTCTCCTCATCGCTTTCGTAGCCGCGACACTACGGCTCCCACCGCAGCGGTGGCAATGCCCACTCCCAGGGCGACGCGGGCCTCCCTCCGTGTCGGATGCGTCGCCGTGGTCTGCGTCTCGCCGGCGCTCCCGGTGATTGCCACGCCCGCTGGCTCTCGCTTCTGATCCTCGATCGCATCATTCAGGTCCTTGTGCTCGCGGCTATCGGCCGGCGAGGAGGCAACGATGCCCTCTTTCTCGGGTACGCCCAGACGCAACTTGTTGAACACCGCCCCGATGAGGATGAACTGGCTGAGGAACCCCAGCCAGGTGGCCAGCAGGAAGAAGAGGGCAAATTGCTGACCGTAGGTGCCGAACCCCTGTGACACCTTGGCGTACAGCGGAAACAGCAGCGAGAAGAGCTCGGTGAGGACTCCAGCGAGGACCGCCCCCGGCCAGATGTCCTTGAGAGCGAACGTGCGGTTCGGGACGAATCGGTAGATGGCGGTCATCAGCGCCACCAGGACCACGGCACCGGCCACGGCGCCGATCAGGCCAGCCCCGGTCGACGCTGCCGCCGCACTGTTGGCGACAACTGCGAATAGGACCGCAGCGATGAAGACCACGACCATGATCAGGCCCATAAGTCGCTGCCGAAGCATGTCGCGCTGCTTGGTGCCGAAGATCTTCGTGAGGGCGAACTCCATGGATGCGAAGAGGCTGGTGCCGCTCCAGAGCAGGCCCAGGATGGACACGATGCCCAGGATTCCCGCGTTGTGCTTAACCCCGGTCAGAGCCTTGAGGATCTCATCGTGCGCGTCGGCGGGAAACACCGAGACGATGCCGTTGTAGAGCTTCGCCTGCACACCGGGGTCGTTGACCGCGAAACCGACGATGGCGAGCATCCCGAGGATCAGCGGGAACATCGCGAGGAACGCGTTGAAAGCCAGGCTGGTTGCATAGTTGCTGCCCTGGCTCTGGCCATAGGCTTGGATCACCTGCACTGGGCGCGACGACGTGAGGCGCTTCAGCATCTCCAGTCGGCGGCTCCCTCACTCCCCACGGCCATCCTCCTGAGCTTAACGCACGCTGAAAGAGTGTATGGCGCGATCTCCTTCAACCACATAGCGTGTCAGTTGTTCCTAGACAGATGGCCCGGAGGCTTCAACTGGCCACCATGCCCAGCGGGACGGCGACGGGAACTGTGGCTCGGAGCGTCGTCCCATGGCCCGGGCTGCCCGAGCCTGTACGGTAGGACTATCCTGAGCGCACCTGTAGCCGGGCCATCGTTGGGGGAGATGTCGTTGCTTGGACGTCGCGAATCACGCATCGCCCTGATTGCCGTCGTCATCGCCGGTGGCCTGACAAGTCTCTCGCCGCAGCACGTGGTTCGCGCCGCCGCTCCGTCCTGCGACGGCACGGCGGCCACGGGCTGCACGCTCACCGCCAACCAGACGCTGGCCGTCACCGTTGGACCGCCCGGCTCGCCGGAGAGCTGCACCGTCAGCTACGACCTCTACGAACCCTTCCCCGCGGTGCCCAACTCTGCTCCGCTGATTCTCACCACCAACGGTTTCGGCGGAACCAAGGCCGATCAGGCCGGCATCGGTTTCTACTTCGCGCCCAAGGGATACGTCGTGCTGTCGTATTCCGGCTTGGGGTTCGGACAGAGCACCGGCTGCAAGATCAGTCTTGACGACCCGGACTACGACGGCCAGGCCGCCAAGTTGCTCATCACGCACGCGCAGTCTCTGGCCGAGGTCAAGCAGGACGGCCTCGGGGCGGTCGTCGGCATGATCGGCGGCTCCTACGGCGGAGCCATCCAGTACGCGACGGCGTCGATTGACCCGCGGGTGCGTGCGATCGTCCCCACCATCACCTGGAACGATCTCGGGTACTCACTCGGTCCCAACAACGCCAGCCCGTCGCTGGTGTTCCCCGACAACCCGCCAGGGGTGCTCAAGTACCAGTGGACCGAGCTCTTCTTCGCCGACGGGATCACCACTTCCACGCAGCAGCCGCCCCCGATCCCGCCGCCGAATCCGCCTCCGTGTGGCAACTTCCTCCTCTCCATCTGTCAGGCGAACGCGGAGAGCTTCACCCTCGGCTACCCGTCGCCGAACACCCTCACTCTGCTGCACCACGCCTCCATGGTGGGCTACGGCAGCGCTGGCCAGGTGCACATCCCGACGATGTTCCTGCAGGGCGAGGCCGATACCCTCTTCAATCTGGATGAGGCGGTGGCCAACTACAACCTCATCAAGGCCACCGGCGCTCCGGTGAAGCTCGTCTTCCAGAGCTGGGGACACAGCAACTCGACGCCACGCCCGGGAGAGTTCACCACCACCGGGGATCCCACCGGCCTGTACGAGACCGGCCTCATCCAGAACTGGTTCGACCGCTACCTCAAGGGGAACACGAGCGTCGACACCGGCGCCAACGTCGAGTACTACCGCGATTACGCGGACGACGGGAGCGGCAGCCCGGCGAGCATCGCCGCCGCCTACGGCAAGTCCAGCACGTACCCGATCGGAGCTCCGTTCACGCTGTATCCCTCTGCGGATGGAACCCTTCACACCGAGCTGGGAACTGTCACCGCCGGCTCGCCGAGCATCGTCAACCCCGTGGGGGGGCAGCCGGCCAGCTACTCCGAGACGTCCGCTGTCCAGGACCAGGCGCCGTTCTCGAACATTCCCCCGACGGATCCCCCCGGCGAGTCCGTGTCCTTCACGTCGGCAGCGCTGACCGCACCCACCGACGGGGTGGGCATCCCCACCCTCCAGCTCACCGTCAACGCGCCGGTCAGCTCCAACGCCAGCCCTGCTTTCCAGCCGGAGCTGTTCACCAAGATCTACGACGTTGCGCCCGACGGCACGGTCACGCTGCCTGAGCGGCTGGTGTCTCCGGCGCGCCTTGCCGCCGGCCAGAGCACTGTCACCCTGACGCTCCCCGGCATCGTCCACCAGTTCGCCGCCGGTCACCGAATCCGGCTGACGATCTCCTCCACGGACAACGCCTACCTGGGATCGCGGCAGCCCGGGGTGATCACCTTCCCAATCACAGCGGCAAGCCCGGACATGCTGACGCTGCCAGTCGACGGCGGCGCGACGGGGGTGCCCGATGTTGCCGCGGTCAGCCCCGCGGTCCCGAACACCGGCGCGGGCACCGGTTCCCTGGGAACGGCGCTCATCCTGATGTTCCTCGGCGGCATCGCGCTGTGGGCGCCGCGCCCGGTCCGGTCGGGCTCCGCGAGGCGCCGGTGACGTCCTAGCCGAGACGGGGCAGCACGGTGAAGGTCTTGCCTGCACTGGTGCGGATCAGGCGGAAGTGGCGATGGTCGAGCGTCAGCACACGGTCGATCCAATAGCGCTCGGCTAGCACCACCAAACGACCGAGGCTACGATCGCCTGGCGGTGATCTCCGCCTCCGACCGCCGCGCTCCTCAGGGGTCTCGAGGAACTCGACGCCGCGCCCCTTCACCTCCTCGTAGGCGGCCTGGCAGTCGTCGGTCTGGAGGAAGATGGTGCCCGCGAAACCCTTCTCCATGAGATTCGTCACCTGGGCCCGCGTTGCGTCGTCCATCACGGCGCCCCGGGAATCGCCATGAGGACGATCGCAATGCCAGGCTGCGCCGGCGGCCCGACGGTAGGAGCTGTTCGAGCTCCTGCTGCTGTCCGTCTTTGACCCGCCAGCGCGAGACACTGCCGTACATGTGACGTCCTCCATGGCCTGACTCGAGGGCGCAGCATGCCCCCCGCCGCCGACCCTCGTCCACATCCACGAGGCACGACCCTCTCCTCTCCGGCTCGTGGGGTGAGCGGCATCCAACACGGCCAGCCTGGGATCGCGGGCGACGACGCGGAGCCGACGCCGAGGCTTCGTCCCGCTACGAATCGTGCCGGGACACACCCGCCTGGATGGTGGTTCCATGACCTCCCGCAGACAGTGTGCTACAATGCATACGTGTCCGTGAACGTCTCTGTTCGCCTCGACGAAAGGCTCGCTGAACGATTGCGTCTTCGCGCGCGTGCGGCCGGCGAGACCCTCTCGGATCGGCTTCGACGCTATGCGGAGGAGGGCACACGTCGCGATGAGCACCCGATGATCACCTTCCGCGACGGCCCGACCGGCCGACGGGCAGGGCTACTCGGAGGACCCGACGTCTGGGAGGTGGCGATCGCCCTGGCAGACCTTGCGCACTTGGAGACGGACGCTGTCGCCGCACTCGCCGGCGAATCACATCTAACGACGGCACAGATCGAGGCCGCGGTGCGCTATCAGACTGCGTACCCAGAGGAGGTCGCAGCCCGGATTGAGCTGCACCGGCGCGAGACGGCAGCCGCAGACGCGCGTTGAAGCTCCTGCTCAACGAGATGTACCCGGCCGCTCTGGCCGACGCACTGCGGGGTGCGGGCATGGACGCCTCGACGGTCGTCGAACTCGGTTTGGCGGGAGGCTCCGATTCTGAGGTGTTCACGCTCGCGGTCAGCCAAGGCTACGCCGTGCTCACCGAGAACGTCGCGGATTTTGCACGCATCTCAGCTGATCATCTGAACGCCGGCCATCATCACCCGGGCCTTCTCGTCGCGCTCTCTTCCCGATTTTCCCGACGACCGGCAGGAGCCGGCCCGCTTGTCGCGGCTATCAGCGCGATCGTCCACGAAGATCTCCGGGACCGCGTTGTCTACTTGCAGCAGACCCGTCGCACCTGACCGCTCGCCATCCTAGAGCGCGGCGGTTTCCAGGATCATCGTCTCCGGGGTCCCGGCCAGACCTGGCGAGTTCTCGGGATTTGTCCAGACCTGAGTGCTCAGGAAGCCCAAGAATGACTGTGCTTCGTCGGTGCTGTCGAAGTCGAGGTCGATGACCACGAACCTCGGGTTGTCCACAGGACGCTGGATGCGATGCGCCCGGACGCCTGCGTTGCGGCGGGCGTCGCCGAACCGGTTGAACGCTGATGCCCACGTGTCGAAGTCGGTGATCGGATGCTGGATGTGTAGTGTTGCCATGGCCTTCTCCTTGTTGTGGTCCTCTCGTTCGAGAGTAGGGCGACACTCCGCCAGCCGCCATCCCAGGTTTGTGGGATCTTCGGATCGCACGAGTGCGGCGGCCGGTCCGCGTACCATTGCTCCGTGACCGCGATCAGCTCACAATCACGAGCGGTCGAGAGGATCGTGCGCGTCTGCGGCACAACGACCGCGGACGCGCGCTCGTTGCGGCTCGCTGTGCTCGACGAGATCCGGCGCGTGGTCACGTTCGATGCCTACGCCTGGCTGCTGACCGACCCGGAAACCGAGGTCGGCTGCGCTCCCCTCGCCGATGTGCCCTGCCTGCCAGAACTGCCGCGTCTGATCCGGCTCAAGTACCTGACGCCCCTCAACCGTTGGACGCGGCTCGACGTCCCGGTTGCTCTCCTCCGCGCGACCACGGGAGACCAGCCGGAGCGCAGCCCCGTCTGGCGCGAAATGCTCGCCCAGTACGGGGTGACGGATGTGGCATCGCTGGTGTTCCGATGCCGGTACGGCTGCTGGGGTTTCCTCGACCTCTGGCGGGGCCCCGCCGGAAGCAACTTCACCGATGCGGAAGCGGGGTTCCTAACCGTCATCGCGAAGCCGGTTACCGAGGCGCTGCGACGCTGCCAGGCCAACACGTTCAGCCTGGCCGCGCCAGCGCCGGTGCGGGTGGGACCTGTTGTACTCGTACTGTCGCCGGACCTCGAGGTGCGAGCGCAGACGCCCGAGACCAACGAGTACCTGAGACTCCTCGTCCCACCCGATGCGGATCGCCAGCCGATTCCGGCCGGAGCCTACAACGTTGCCGCCCAGTTGCTTTCCGTCGAGGCCGGCATCGACGACCACCCGCCCTCAGCGCGGGTGCACCTGTCGGCCGGGGTGTGGCTGACGCTCCGCGCCGCTCGTATCGGCACCGCGTCACCGACTGCCGAGCAGGACATCGCCGTCACGATCGAACCCACCGCGCCGGGGGAGCGGATGGCATTGTTCGGGCGGGCGTGTGCGCTGAGCGCTCGCGAGTTGGAACTGCTCGGCCATCTGATCATGGGCTCTGACACCCGTCGCATCGCACAGCAAATGTTTCTCTCCGAGAACACTGTGCAGGATCATCTCAAGTCGATCTTCGTCAAGACTGCCACGAACAACCGCCGTACCCTGCTGGCTCGAGTCGTGGGTCACTGACCCCTCCTCACGGTCCTCCAGAGGCAGGCACGGTGAATATCAGGCTACCGGTCCACGGCAGCCACTCGGTTGCGGGCGATTCCACCCATTTCCAACTTGCGGGAACTGGGCGAGCACCCCTCGGGCGCTGTGATGATGATGCTAGAATCAGCATATGATTCGTCGAACTACCCTTTCAGCGGATTCAGCCGACCTCGCCGTGATGGAGGCCGAAGCGCGCCGCCGCGGCGTGTCTCTGGCCAAGGTGCTGAAGGAGGTGGTTGCCGAGGCAGCTGAGCGCCGGCGTGCGACCGCACCCCATCCCAGATGGGGCATCTTCAGGGGAGAGCACGATCTGGCACAGCGGAGCGCCGATGACGAGGGCTCCCCGGCAGCACCCCGCCTTCGCTCCTGAGCACCGGCTGTGGCGCTGATTCTCGACAGCAGCGGCGTGATCGCACTGCTCAACCGCGCTGACGACGCCCATGCGCGGTGCGTTGCTGCTGCTGCCGCTGCAGATGAACTGATCGTGCCGCCCCTCATCTTGGTGGAGGTCGACTACTGGTGTCGTAAGGCTGCTGCCAGCACGGCCTTCGCCAGCTTCGTCGCCGACATTCACCTGGGCGCCTACCAGCTGGCTCGCTTGGAAATGAGCGACGTGGTACGGGCCGCCGAGCTCGCCGATACGTACGCGAGTCTCGACCTGGGGATCGTCGATGCGTCGGTTATCGCGCTTGCGGAGCGGTCGCGGGTTGCCCAGGTGCTCACTCTCGATCGCCGCGACTTCTCAGTTGTCCGGCCCCGTCATTGCGCAGCGCTCACCCTCCTGCCTGACTGAGGCGGCCAGCCAGATCTCCACCGTTTCCACCACCACCGTCGTAGCGCTGAATTCAATCCGATGCGATGATCCCAGCTAGGTACCTCTGTATCGAATCCAGGGATGTCGAAGTGATTCCAACGGATTCCAACATGCGTGAACTAGTAATCATTCCAACCAATTCGCCACAAAAGCGATCATTCTGAATTCGACGGCCACCTCCTAATAAGCACTGGTCTGGGGGACCAGAGAAGTCGCAGGTTCGAGTCCTGTCTTCCCGATCATCGCCGCTGCCGATCCGCTGGCCTGGCAGGAGGCTGATCAAGGCCCACATGCCGGCCGGGTGTACAGCACGGCGCCGGCTGGCAGACCGTTTCGCACCGGGAACTCCGCCGCCACCCATGCGACGAAGCCAGGGACGCCCGAAAGCCGGCCGGAGGCGAACAGGACTCCACACACCCGTGGGTCGGCCAGAAGCACCGTCTCCAGCGTCGCGGCGGTCACGCCGCCGCCCCGCAGTCGCACACTGGAGGTGTCGACGAATTGCGGCGGCGCATCGCGAGCGGCGAGGGCCTGATCGAACTGGTCGTCGCCAATGAGCAGGCTTGATGCGGGCGACAGCGCCTGAAGGCGCGCAACCAGGGCGACGTTGGTCGGGGTCTCCAGAGCTGTCAGGGCGTGGTTCAACAGCAACGCGCCCGCGGCACCCGCAACCGCCGTTGACAGGCCCACTGCGATCAACCAACGGCGAGAGTCGAAGCGGCTACCAACGTGAGCCACGACGACGGCGATGGCTGTGCCGCCGAGGAGCGCGAGACCGGGGATGAGAAGCACCATGTGATGTGGAAACACCGGTCGGGTCGCCGCGAGGGCTCCCATCGAGCCCGCGATCCAGACCACGCCGACCATCCAGGCAGTGCGGCCGGCCCGCCAGCCGATGAGCAAGCCCACCGCCGCAAGAGCGGTGAGTGGCCACTCCGTCTGCAGGAAGAGCCACAGGAAGGTCCCGCTGATCCCCGGATACAGCGCGCGTGTGCTCACGTGCAGGCCGATGGCCTGATCCCACATCGCCGGCCAGGCATCAACCATCGGCAGCAGGATAAGTGCGGCCACGCTCACCATTCCCGCGGCGGCGAGGCCCAGCATTCTCCAGCGGTGTCCACCGCCGAGCAGGACGAACACCACACACGGCACGACCCCGACATCGAAGAGCTTGGTGAGGATGCCGAGCCCCATGGCGGCGCCGCAGACAACCGCCGCGACGGCGCGCCAGCGCCCGCTTCTCAGGGTGACGGTAAGCGCGGCGGCCGCCAGCGACAGCAGCGCGAGCGAGGTGGCCGGTCCGTCGGCCTGGAGCGTGATCGATTGATCCACCATCCTCGGGTCGATGGTCAGCGGCACTGCAGTGGCAACGCCGACCACGCGGCCGCCCAGACACCAGCCCAGCACAGCCCCGGCGCCGACCCCCACGACGGACCAAGCGAGGATCACGGCGCGCCCGGCCTCGATCGACCCACCCAACCAATCCCACGGCGGTTCGGTCACCTTCAGGAACGCGGGAGGTTGGGAACTGTAGGACGGAGGTGAACAGCGAGTTGCCGGCGCGCATGGATCTCATCGACAGCCAGTACACGCCCTCGTCAAAGTCGAGCGGTCCGGTGCTCAAGTGGGGCAACCTGGTAGCGACGAGCGCAACCAGGGTCGCCACAATTGCAGCGATCGGAAGCGCTCGGTTGTGGATCAATGCGACGCGCTTCATCCCGGGGCGCAGTCTAGGTGCCCGCGCCCCGGCGGCCCTGGCGCGAGCTGGCTGTTGCACCGGCTGCGGGCAGCAGTTGATCGCAAACGGGGCGGCCGCGTACATGGACACGGAACATCGGACCTGTCCCGTATCCTCGGGGCATGGATATGCAGTACCGCCGTCTGGGACGATCCGGCCTCAAGGTCAGCGTCCTCTCCTTCGGTTCGTGGGTGAGTTTCGGCCCCCAGCTCGCCGGGGACAACGCCAGAGACTGCCTCGCGGCCGCATACGACGCGGGCGTCAACTTCTTCGACAACGCGGAGGTGTACGCCGGCGGTCGCTCCGAGACGATCATGGGGGAGGCGATCGCCCAACTCGGCTGGCCACGACACACCTACGTGGTGTCGAGTAAGTTCTTCTGGGGCATCGATGATTCGGTCAACACGCGGAACACGTTGAACCGCAAGTACCTGCTGCACGCCATCGAAGGGTCCCTCAAGCGATTGGGGCTCGACTTCGTCGACCTGATCTTCTGCCATCGGCCCGATCCGCAGACGCCGATCGAGGAGACGGTGTGGGCGATGCACGACATCATCGAGTCCGGCAGAGCGCTGTACTGGGGGACGTCCGAGTGGAGTGCCGACGCCATCCGCACCGCATGGCGTGTCGCTGACCGTGACCACCTGCATCGCCCTGTCATGGAGCAACCGCAGTACAACCTGTTCGAACGCTCCAAGGTCGAGGTTGAGTTCGCCCCGCTGTACGAGGAGATGGGTCTTGGTCTGACCACCTGGAGCCCGCTCGCCTCGGGCCTGCTCAGTGGCAAGTACCTCGACGGCATCCCGGAGGGCAGCCGGGCCACCCTGCCAGGCTACGACTGGCTGCGTGACTACCTGACGGACCCCGAGAAGAACCGCAGAGTGCGTGCTCTCAAGACGGTCGCCGACGATCTCGGGGTCACTCTCTCCCAGCTATCCATCGCGTGGTGCGCAGCGAATCCGCACGTGTCCACCGTGATCACCGGGGCAAGCCGGGTCGAGCAGGTCAGCGAGAACCTGGGAGCGCTCGACACACTCGAGAAGCTGACGCCCGACGTGCGGGCAAGGATCGACGCCGTCTTCACCTGACCTCGTCGGCCGGGGTCCGGCGGGTCGCCTGCCATACTGTGGAAGCCTCCCCGTCAGCGCTATCGAGGTGCACCGTGCCGGTCATCGACCCCTGCGACAACTGCGGAACGCCAACGCCCATCTACCGGCTGGCAGCCGTGATCCTCGACTCGCACATGGCGCGGATCTGCCCGCGCTGCCAGGCCACCGAGCAGGCCCGCATCGACCTTCCCTACGCGCCGCGCACCGATCAGCGGGCAATCCAGCCGAGCACGAGCCGGGACGCTTGGTAGCGGTCGCGGAGAGCTTCAGCGATCGCCTGGATCGGGCGATCATCAGTACCGGATCGATGCTCTGCCTTGGCCTCGACCCGGATGCCGCGGATGCAGCGGGAGCGGAGCGGCAGTGCCATGACCTCCTCGACGCCACGCTCGACGACGTCTGCGCGGTGAAGCCCAACCTCGCGTTCTTCGAGCAGCACGGGAGCGCCGGATACGCCGTCCTCGAGCGCATTCGCGACGCCGTTCCCGGCGATCGCATGCTCATCCTGGACGGCAAGCGCGGTGACATCGGCAACACTGCGACCGCCTACGCCCGTGCGCTCTTCGACGTGCTCGGCGCGGACGCGATCACCGTCAACGCGCTCATGGGAAGGGACAGCGTTGCTCCGTTTCTCGATCGCCCGGGGCGTGGCGTGTTCGTGCTCGCCCGCACCAGCAATCCCGGCGCCGCCGATTTCCTCGACCATCCCGAGGCCGCCCCCCTCTACACCCGCATCGTCGACATCGCGGGCGGCTGGGATCCGGGCGGTGGGGCCATCGGGTACGTGGTCGGCGCCACCTCGCCACGGGCGATCGCCGAGGTGCGGCGGCGGGCACCGCGCGCGCCGCTTCTGCTTCCCGGCGTCGGCGCCCAGGGCGGCTCGCTCGAGGCTGCGGTCGCCGCAGCGCTCGACCTGCATGGCAGGGGCGCAGTCCTCCCCGTGAGCCGCGGCATATCCGCCGCGCCGGGCGGCCCGGCCGCCGCCGCCCGTTCACTGCGCGATCGGATCGCCGCAGTGCGTGCCGGCTGAACCGTGGGTCGTGTCGCGGTCATCGAGGACGACCGCCACCTCGGCCACGTGTCGGTCGGGCACCCCGAGCGTCCCGACCGGGTCGAGGCGATCCGCAAGCATCTCGCCGCGGTCCCGCACCTGCGGGATCTCCCCCGTCTCACCGCGAGCGCGGTGGACGATGACGCGTTGCTCCGCGTCCACGATCGCGAGCACGTCGCTCGCGTTGCCGCTCTCTGCGCCCGAGGAGGGGGCTATTTCGACCCCGACACCTACGCGACCGCGGCGTCCGACGTCGCCGCTCGCGTCTCAGCCGGGGGCGCGATTCGCGCCGTCGACGCCGTCCTCGGTGACGAGTACGACGCTACCTTCGCGCTGGTCCGCCCGCCGGGCCATCACGCCACCGCCAGCCGCGCCATGGGATTCTGCCTCTACAACAGCGTCGCCGTTGCCGTCCGGCACGCATGTCAAGTCGGCGGAGCCGCACGCGTGGCCATCGTCGACATCGACGTCCACCACGGCAACGGCAGCGAGGACACGTTCTGGAACGACCCGGCGGTGCTCTACACGTCCCTGCACCAGCATCCGTTCTACCCCGGCACCGGCGCCGCCGGCGACCGCGGCGGCCCGGAGGCCTCGGGCCTGACCGTCAACGTACCGCTGCCAGGCGGCACGACGGCCGAGCAGTGGCTCGCGGCGTTCGACGCGGCCGTGGTCCCAGCTCTGCACGACTTCGCGCCCGAGCTGGTGGTGGTGAGCTGTGGGTTCGACGCACACCGCGACGACCCGCTCGCCGAGCTGTTGCTCGACACCCAGACCTACGCCGCTGTGGCCGAGCGGCTGGCGGCCATGACCGACCTGCCGTCGCGCGGGCGCAGCGCATGGGTGCTCGAGGGCGGCTACGACCTCGACGCCCTGACAGCCTCCACCCAGGCCGTGCTCGACGTGCTGCTCGCAGCGTGACCGAGGTGCGCTACGGTGGCATCGCCATGGTCAGACGATGGTCCTGTGTCGCTGTCGCCGCGCTGCTCCTCGCGGCGTGCGGGGAGAGCACCGCACCGACCGGCGTCGCCACCAACCCCGCCGGCCAGGGCGTCGGCACGGCTGCGCCCTCGTCGTCGGCCGGCGCCTCGGGGGTGCGCACCGTGCTCAGCCCGCTGGGACTGAACATCCGCAGCGGGCCGGGGACCACCAACCCGACCGTCGGCACCGCGGCGCAGGGCGCGGTGCTGAGCGTTCTTGACCACAGTGACCAGAACGGTGGGTGGTACAAGGTCCAGGGCCAGACCGTGACCGGTTGGATCACCTCCGACCCGTCGCTCTCCGCCGCCGGTCAGTTCACCCTCTATCAGTCGAGCCAGCGTGGCTTCAACGCCCTGTACCCGCAGGACTGGTCGTTCGCCGAGGAGCCCGCCGACGTGCTCTTCCATCCGGTCGCGGGAGCGCAGACCATCGTCCTTCGCAGCGCCGCTCACACGGCGGACTTCGGCGTCGCCGGCGGCCAGGGGTTCGCGGGCAGCGGTCAGGAGACGGTGATCGTCTGCGGTGTGACGGGCGACCTCAGCGAGTACACGCACAGCGGCGCGGCGCCGCCCACCCCGGCCCCTGGCACCGCCGGTCCGCTGGCCTTGCTCGCCCAGATCCGGCTGCGCCTCGACAGCACCCACGCGCTGGCGCTCGACTTCAACTACAGCGCGCCGACCGATCTGCACATCTTCCGCAACTTCTTCAACTCGATGACGTTCCCGTTCCCGCAGTGTCAGCAGGTGGCCTCGGCAGCACCGTCGCCGACCTGAGCCCGTCTCAGACGACCTGCTGGCCGATCCCATGGGTGAGGAGCGTGCTGTGCGCCGCCGACATCCCGGCCGCACTGATCACCAGCATGGCGACGTAGGCGAGACCGATCAACGCGCGGGTGCGCGTCGGCAGGGGAGGCGGCTCGTGCCCGGCCTTGGCACGGCGGAAGCGGCCCACGGTGCTGTAGATGCCGAACAGCAGGATGATGATCAGGAAGGGATTCAGCGGTGCACCACCCGCGCTGTAGCCGGCGATCAGCAGCAGGACGATGGCGATCCCGGCCACGTTCGCCCATTTCGACACCGCGCTGGCGACACGTCCGCCATCGAGAGGCGACATGGGGATGAGGTTGAACAGGTTGATGAGGCAGCCCCAGTAGGCCAGCGCGAGGAAGAGGTAGCGCGTGTGGCCGTCGGGCAGCGACGTCGCGAACAGGTAGCACAGGAGCGCGGCGCCCGTGCCTGTGAGCGGGCCGCCGATGGCCACGATAGCCTCCTGCCGGGCGTCGCGAAAGCCCGCCGTCCTGACCACGGCCCCGAAGCCGAAGAGGAAGATCGGTGAGGAGACGGCCAGGCCCTGGAGTCGGGCGAACACCAGGTGGCCGTACTCGTGGATCGCGATCAGCAGGATCGCGCCGAGCCCGAACTGCCAGCCGAAGAGTCCGATGTAGATGAGCAGCGAGATCCCGAAGCTGATGAACGTGCCGCCCAGCTTGCCGAACTTGAGGAGCACGAACCCGTACTTGAACAGCCCGAAAGCCGCGGCGACGATCGCACCGAGGACCCCACCGCGCCGCTGCTGCGTCGCCGTCGACGCCGGGTGCACCGATGCCGGGCTGCGCGGCGGCTCCTGCCCGGCCGGTCGCCACGTATACCCGTCACCGCCGGGGATCATCGTCTGCGGAGGCGCGAGAGGTGGCGGAGGCGGGAGTGCGGGCACGACGCCCGACGGCCGCCACGCGTCCGAGCGCGGATCCTGTTCCGGTGGGATGTGATCTGACATCGTCAGCCATCATCGCACCGCCCCGCTCACAGACCCCCGCGATGACGACCCCACGCGCCCCGCGACCGCGGCGGTGACGAGGCTGGCCACCACCGCCATGCCGAATATCCCCCAGAGCCCGGCGGCGAGCCCCGCGTGGAGGCCGGTGGCGATCGCCACGCAGGCACCGCCGAGCCCGCTGCCCAGGGCGATGCCCATCCTGCCGCTGACGAAGCGCGCGGCGACGACGGTGGTCTCGTTGCCGGCGCCCGCACCCTCGAGAGAGGCAACGAAGATGGTGGAGTACGCCACCCCCATGCCCACCCCGGCCAGCACCCAGGAGGCGTAGGCGATGCCCAGCGGCAGGCCGGCCAGAGCCGCGGCGGTCCCGGCGATCCCGGCGGCCATCAGGAGCGAACCCCATCCGACCAGCCGTGTCACGCGCCCCGCCGACATGACGCGCGACTGCCACCAGCTGCCCGCCGACCAGCCCAGCGTCACGAGGGTGACGGCGATGCTCGCCCCGAGCACGCTGGTGCCGCGGACGCCGGTGAGCATCAGCGGCACGAAGCTGTCCGCCGCGAAGAACGCGAGGTTGGCGAGAAAGGCGGCAGCGACCGTGGCCGGGAACCCGCGACGCACCCGCAGCGTCCCGGACGGCAGCACGTGGAGCAGCGCCGGCGCGGCGAGGGCCAGTCCAGCCACCACCAACGGCACCGCGACCACGAGCGAGCTTGCCGAGAGACCGCCCAACGCCACCGCGGTCCCCAGAGCCAGCTGCAGCGGCCACCGGGTGGGGATCCGCGGCGGTGGTTTGCCGGCTGCGCCCTTCATCTCTCGCAGGGGCCGCGAGATCAGCACCCAGGACAAAACCACCAGCGGAAACACCGAGAGGAACGCCCACCGCCACCCCGCCGCTACGGCGAGTGCCGCGCCGTAGGCCGGCCCGATCAGGCCCGACACCACCCACACCAGGGTGAGCAGGGCGACCACCCTCGGGCGGAGGTGTTCCGGGTAGGCTTTGGCGACCGCCCCGTAGGCCACGGTGTTCAGGGTGGCCCCGCCGTATCCCTGCAAGACACGAACCAGCGCCAGCGTCAGCATCGATGGGGCGATGCCGCACAGCAGTGTGCCCGCGCCGAACATCACCAGCCCCTCCGCGAAGGGGCGGAACGGCCCGTGCAGGTCGGCGTTGTGGCCGGCTCGCGGGATCGCGGCCAGCCCGGCCAGGGAGTACGCGGAGAACACCCAGCCGTAGAACTCGATCCCGTGCAGCTCGGCGAGGACGCGCGGCATCGTCGCAGTCACCACGAGGGACTGGATGCCTGCCAGGAACTCCACGATGATGAGCCCGATCGTGAGCGGCAAGCGGCCGCCGGCGAACACCTCGCGCCAGCGCGGAGGACCGGACGTGAGCTCTCCCGGGGCGGCCTCGACGCTCACCGGACCGCGACGAGGACCCGGTCGGTGAGGTGCTGCCAGATCGTCTCCACCTCCTCGAAGCCGGCCTCGCGGAGCGCCTCCACATGGAACGCGAGGTCCGCGGAGTGGTCGTGGTCGGGGTGATCGTGGTGGCGGCGGGCGCGTTCGGCGACCTCGGCGGCGAGGCCAGGCTCTCGCGCGACGGCCGCCCACCACTCCTCCCACGATTCGGCGTCGGGGGAGAGGACGACGTCGCCGGCTGCGCCGCGCATGCTCTGCGCCGCGTCCGCGATACGCGGTGCGGCGGCTGGGAAGTCGAGACGGTCACCGTTGACGAACAGTCCGCCGGGCGACAGGACGGTGCCGAGGTGCCGGTAGAGGGCGGCGAGCGGACCCGGCTGCAGCCAGTGCAGTGCCGTCGTCGACACCGCGGCGTCGACGGGGCTCGCGGACGGTGTCCTCCAGCGCGAGCGCAGGTCGGCGTCGAGCCACTCGAGGCGGCCTCCCTGGTCGCCGAGCGCGTTGCGGCCGATGGCAAGGAGGACCGGGTCCATGTCCACCGCCGTCACCCGCGCCCCGGGGAGGGCGTCGAGGAGCCGCCGGGCCAGCGACCCGGGCCCGCAGCCCAAATCCACCACGTGCGGGGAGGCACCGCAGAGCGCGCCGACGGCGCCGATCATGATCGCGAAGCGCTCCTCGCGGTCCGGCATAGACGTGCCCTGCTGGGCCTCCCAGCGGTCGAGCCAGCTCCGCCAGTCGGTGGTCGTGGTCGTGCCCTGGGTGACCGTCATCGTCGCGCCATTGTCGATCATCGTCCGGCCTGCCCCACCGCGAGCACACGCATCCGCCGTCGCAGCGGCTCATGCACCTCCAGCCTGCCGCGGCCACGAGGGGGGCCGGCGTTCGACCCGGTGGTGCGCTTCGTCAACAGCGTACGCGCTGGACGGCCACACCTGGACGGGCTGGCGCGACCGCATGCTCGACGGCCTCAGCTGGCTCTTCCCCGGCGACGCGCGTTTCGTGTACCCGTGATCGCGTCGATGCGCGACACTCCGCGGTCATGAAACTGCGCGAGCGCTGGTACTCCCCACGCGTCCAGAGCGACGTCACCGTGGTCCGCTGGGGCCATTTCGGCTTTTTTGGGAGGACATCGGCCACTCCTGGAAGCTGGCCGGCGTGATGGGGGAGAAGGGGATCCCCAACCGCGTCGATCCCTGGGGCACCGACTACGACCACGACTGGCCGACGTGGCGGCGCATGCTGCCCCATTATCTCAACGAGCTGAGCTGAGGTCTTGGTCATGGACGCGCATCCACTCAGCGACATCAGGCTGGCCGTCATCGGCGCCGGGGCGATGGGGGAGGCGATGCTCGCCGGACTGGTCGATCGCCGGCTGATCGACCCCTCGCGGGTGACGTGCAGCCATCCCCGGGCGGAGCGCCGCGACGCGCTCGCCGCTGCCCACCGCGTCGCCGTCACCGCCGACAACGCCGCCGCGGCGCGCGAGGCCGACATCGTGCTCTTGGCGGTCAAGCCGCAGATGCTCGCCGGGGTGATGGCCGAGCTGCGCGGCGCGCTCCGCCCCGATCAGCTCGTCATCAGCGTGATCGCGGGGGCCAGCACGCGCGCGCTGGGCGAGGGGCTGCAGCACCCGGCGGTGGTGCGCAGCATGCCCAACACGCCGTCGCAGATCGGCCGCGGCGTCACCGTCTGGTACGCGACCGACAGCGTTGACGAGCGCGGCCGCGAGCGCGTGCGCGCCATGCTCGGCGCGCTGGGACGCGAGTTCGAGGTGCACGATGAGCGTCAGGTGGCGATGGCGACAGCGGTGAGCGGAACGGGGCCCACGTACATCTTCCTGTTCATCGAGGCGCTCACCGACGCCGCGGTGCATCTCGGATTCCCGCGACATGTGGCTCGCGAGCTGGTGCTCGACACCATGTCGGGGTCGGCGGAGTTCGCCCTGCAGAGCGGCCGGCACGTCGCCGAGCTGCGCGACATGGTCACCTCGCCGGGCGGGACGTCGGCGGAGGCCCTCTACCAGTTGGAGAAGGGCGGCCTGCGCACGGTGGTCAGCGACGCGGTGTGGGCGGCCTTCGAGCGCACGCTGCAGCTGGAGGCGCGGCTCGAGGGCCGCGATGCGCCGCCGGGCTCGGGGCGTCCCGGCCGCTGAGCGGCGTCGTCGATGCAACTGGACGAGCGACTCGACCAGTGGGAGAGGGCCGGGCTCATCGACGCCGACCAACTCCGCCGCATTCGCGAGTTCGAGGCGGCGTCGTCCGCGCCGGAGGCTGTCGACGGCGGCGCACCGCGGCGGAGTGGGGACACGCCGGCGAGGCCGAGCGGCACCGAACTGCTGGCATACCTGGGGGTCCTGATCGCCCTCGCCGGGGTGGTGACGCTCGTGTACGCGTCGGGGGCGACGCTCTCGCTGATCGCCGCGCTGACCCTGGTGATTGGCCTTGTCGCGCTGGCTGCGACGTGGGAATTCGCGCGCCGCGGAACCGCCCCGTCAGCGCGCGCCGCCGGGGCCTGTCTGGCACTCGGTGCCGTCGCCATCGGCACGGCTGTGAGTGAATTGGCGACGGCGGCCTTGCTGTTCACGAGGACCACGAGCATTGAGATCAATTGCGTGCCCTCAAGCGCCTGTCCCGCGTACACGTCGACCGATCAGTCGGGCAATGTGCTGGCCGGTGCCTGCGTCGTGGTCGCAATCGCTCTGGCGGTGCTCCGCTTCGTTCCGGGGCGGATGGCCGCGATCGTGGCCGTTGTGGCCGGCTATGTCGGCGCGGCGGCGGCGATCGACGTCAGTGGGCTCCACGTGGAGCAGTCCCCGGCCCCGATCGCGCTCGTGCTCCTGGCGGTCAGCGCCCTTCTCATCGGTAACGGGGAGACAGTGCAGACGCGCCAGCCCGATGTGTCCAACTTCCTCGGTTTCGCCGGCGTGATCGGCGCAACCATTCCGCTGTACCTCATCGGGGGCCGGAGCGATGTCCACCTCGACATCCTTGCCGGCATCATCGCGACCGTTGCTCTGGCCCTCGGAATCTCCATCCCGCGGGCAGGGTTGGCGTACGGCGCGGTGATCGGTCTCGCCGGCCTGGTTGTCGACATCGGTGCGCGAAACTTCAGCACCCCGACGGCGCTCGGCGTCTTCTTCAGCGTCTCGGGCGTCACCGCTGTGGTCGCATTGATCGCGACCACCCGGTTGCTGAGAACTCGCCGGGTCGCGCAACAGGGCCAGGTGCGGGAGTAGGGGTTGCCGGGTCAGCTGGCAGATCAGACCGTTGACCCTCCAAGCGCCAGATGATAGAATCGCGCATCATGAATCAACCCGTGCGACGAACCACGGTGGCGGCGCCGGCTGACGCGCTGGCGACCCTCGAGGCGGAGGCGCGTCGGCGGCAGGTTCCACTGACCGCCCTTCTCAGCGAGGCGGTGACCGAGAAGGCTGCCGCCCTGCGGCGATCCCGACGGCCACGCTTCGGGCTCGGTGCGAGTGCCGGCAGGTCCGCCGGTGCCGCGCAGCTGACGGCGGAGCCGGTGGCCGACCCACCGCGCTGAGCCGTGGCGCTGGTCTGCGACACCGGACCACTCCTGGCCGCGCTCGATCGGGACGATCCCGACCACGACCGCTGCGCGAGCCTGCTGGACGGATCGAGCGAGGACCTTGTCGTGCCGACGCTCGTCCTCAGTGAGCTCGACTACTGGTGCGCCAAGGTCGGCCTGCATGACGCCTGGCTGGGCTTCCTTGAAGACATCGAGGCGGGAGCGTGGCGCCTCGAGCACCCGTTGCCCTTGGATGTCCGTCGGATCCGCGAGATCCAGGAGGGCTATCGAGATCTGCGACTCGGCGTTGTGGACGCCTCCGTGGTCGCACTGCTCGAACGGCTCTCGGAGCCAAAGGTGGCCACGTTGGACCGCCGGCACTTCTCGGTGGTCCGGCCGCGTCACGTCGAGAGCCTGACCATCCTGCCGTGAGGAGGGAGCCGTTTCGCCGCGCGCCACGCTGAGGGCCTTCGAAGTCGCCCCCCGGGACAAGAGGGGATTGAACCCACCGCCCGCCCGAGCCTGCGCCCGGAACTCATGATAATGAAGATTCTCATGAACCAGGGCTCTGCTGAGGTTCGGCATCCCACTCACTCCTGTCGAATCCGGTCGGATACAACCCGCCCCGTCGGGACATCTTCATAGGATGTGCGCGTGCGCTTGATCAGGTTTGCCGTTGTAGCCGCCGCCTCGGCGGTGATGGTCGCCTGCGGCGGATCGTCGGGCGCCACGCCGACCGCCACGGCGTCGTCCGCGTCCGCCACGCCGGCGGCCACAGGGCCGCCCGCCCCGGCACAGATGGTGGTCTGGGCCGTGCTGCAGCAGAACGGCGTCGACATCCGTGAGGTGCCCCTCTCGGGCGGCGCGGGCCGGCTCGTGACCAGCAGCTCCGCAGGCGTCCTGCTGGCGGCCGACACCCTGCACGCGATGCTGGTCAGCGGCACCCAGCTCCAGCTGGTCACGCTCAGCACGGGGGCGACTACGCCTCAGACCAGCGGCATCCCCAGCGACGGGGTCATCCTCGGCGGCGCCTTCAGCCCCGACAGGCGTCGCTTCGCCTACGCCGGCGGCACCTCCGCCGGAGGCGCGCTGCACATCCTCGACCTCACCACCGGCACACAGAACGCCATGGGCAGCTTCAGCGGCTCCATGTTCCAGGCACCCGCCGTGTGGACCGCCCAGGGGATCACCTGCCTCAGCGAGGTCCCGTTCAGTGACGCCCCTCCGCAGGGCGTCGTACGACTCGACGCCGCCACCGGTGCCTCACTGTCGTCCAGCGCATTCTCCGGCGGCGCCTCCCAGCTCGTGGTCGCGGCTGACGGTGCCCGCGTCGCCTCGTCGCGGCACGCCACGGGGCTCGGCGACGAGACGTCCAGCGGCCCCGTTGCGAACCGGAACACGGTCGCCACTCTCACCGTTGGTGCTGCCCCGGCGACCATTCGCCAGAAGGCCTCCCACGACATCTCCGCGGTGGCGGTCGACGCCGCGGGTGACGTGCTCATCAACGACGGGTCGGCGGCCGGCGGCTCTGCCGGCATCACCATGAGCCCCGACTTCGGCGTGCTGCTGCTGCACCCGGATGGATCGACGACCCAGTACGCCCACTTCGACGGCACCACCCAGCTCGAGGGCGGCGCCTTCACCGCCCAGGGCAAGGCCGTCGGTGGGCTGTTCGACGGCAACGCGAAGGTCAACCTGGTGCTGTACGGGCCGTCCGGCGCCACCACTCTCGACAGCACCGCAGGCACGGGGGTGACATTCGTCGCCGTCGTCTGACCCTGGGAAGGGCGAACTCCGAGTCCGGTCCCCCAAATCTGGTTAGCTCCTGATAATAACGGGCGTGGCCGCCGCTCTCACCCGCCGCCGTCCCAATGCGCCCGCTCCGTCCCGGGTTCCGGCCTGGGTGGCGGAGATCCCGGGACCGCAGGATCCCCTCCCCGACCAGGTGCAGCAGTTCCTCGACTGGATACGCATCCAGCGCAACCGGCCCCTGACCACGGTGCGCGCCTACCGCCAGGACCTGGCCAAGTTCGTCGCCTTCATGCGCCGCCGCCCCCTCGCGGCTGAGTTCACCGCCGCAGTCGACCGGGCGGCTCTGCGTCGGTACCAGATCGAGCTCGCCGACGTGCTGCCCAATCCCCGGACACGCGCCCGCGCGCTTGTGGCCCTGCGCCAGTTCCTCTCCTACGCGTACGACGAGGGCTGGAGTGACGGCGAGCTGAGCCGGCAGGTCACCGTTCCCCGTTATGTCGTGGGCGACCCGCACCCAGTGGCCACGCAGACGGTGCCGAAGCTCCTCGCCGCGCTGCCGACCGACACGCTGCGCGACCTCCGGGACCGTGCCCTCATCCACCTGCTGGTGAGCACCGGCTGCCGCATCGCCGAGGCGTGCGCGCTCGACCGCGGCGACATCCGCGCCGACGGCTTCCGGGTGCTCGGCAAGGGCGGCAAGCACCGCACCGTGTACCTGACAGAGGACGCGTACGCGGCCGTCCAGGACTACCTGCGCATGCGCGGTCCAGACCCTGCGCCCGCACTGTTCCTCAGCGTTGCCCACGCCGACATGCCCGGCGGTCGCGCCCTCCCCCACAACCGGCTCACCACCGATGGCGCCCGCCACGCTCTGCGCGCGCTGCGCAAGCGCTTCAGCGCCGACCCCGCGCTCTTCGCGCTCATCGACGACCTGCGCACCCCGCACGCGGCGCGCCACACCGCCGCGACCACGCTGCTCGAGGCCACCGGCGGCGACGTGCGGTTGGTCCAGGAGGTGCTCGGTCACGCGACGCTCGAGACGCTGCGCGTGTACACGGAGATCACCGACCGGCGCAAGCGTGCGGCGTATCAGCGGCTCGGTGACTTCCTCCACGAGGTCGGGAAGGGAGCATGACCGCTGGGGAGACACCACGCCACCGCCACGTCTTCGCGCGTGCGAACGTCGTCCCGGGCTCGTACCGGCCCAAGCGGTAGGCCAAATCTCGATCGGAAGCGTACGCTTCCGTACGGTTCGTGCTATCGTTTCGGCATGACCACGGTCAATGCTGACGACGTCAGGATCCCGCGTCGCGCCCGCGAAGCCTTGGCGCGCCATGAGGAGGTGGTGATCCTCAACAGGGACCGCCCCGTTTATGTGCTCAGCAATCCAGGCGATCGGACGCCAGCATCGACGTCGCTGCGCAACGGGCGTCCCCTTCGCGAGGCGATTGCCATCCTGGCGGCGGCGCCGCTCCCGGACGACAGGCTCGGCCGTGACTTGGAGGCCATCCGAGAGAGCATCGGGCGGATGCCGGCGGACCCGTGGGCACACTCCTAGATACGACAGTCTTCATTGAACTCGAGCGCGAGCTCAACCGCCTTCCGGTGGATCGCGCCATGCTGGAGATGGCCGCACGACTGGAACGGGAGCTCGGCGCCAACGAGGAAGTCGGCATGGCTGCGATCACGGCGTCGGAGCTGCTCCACGGAGTGCATCGGGCGGATCAGGCCCGTCGAGCCGGGCGGGAGGCCTTTGTCGAGGCCGTCATCCTAGGGTTTCCGCCGCTGCCGTTCGATCTGCTGTGTGCCCGCGCGCACGCGCGCCTCTGGGCAGACCTGGCGGCGTCAGGAAGCGATGTCGGCCCCCATGACCGCTTGGTCGCCGCCACCGCCGTGGCGACGGGTTGGCGTGTCGCCACCGCGAATGTTCGTCATTTCGAGCGCATCAGCGGCGTGCAGGTGGTGTCGCCCAACCTCGCGCAATAAGTCCGCGACTGCAGGTTCTGTCAAGGAGACATTGGCGGATCCTGGCCTGTGCCGAGGCCTCGTGCCTGGAAGTGTCGCTCGCAGCAACAGCTTGGTCGCGACCGACCAGTCCGGTCAGCCTTCGCTGCCGCGCGCGGGCGGATCGACCAGCAGTGTGGCGGCGGCCTCAGCCGAGAATGCGCGCGCTGCCGTAGCCCGCCGACAGCGTGGCGCCGGTGGCAAACCGGTCTGGATGGAACTGCTCCAGCCCGGGAACCGCCTCACCGCACAGGAGCGCAGCAACGTGCCGGCCAAGAGCGGGCGCGAGCTTGAAGCCGTGGCCACTGGTGCCGGCGTCGACAACGATGCCCGGGGCCACCTCGCCGATGACCGGTTGCCAGTCCGGGCTGACGTCGTACAGGCTGGCCCAGCCGCCCTGGAGCCCAGCCGATTCGAGCACCGGCGCGCGCCGCGCGAGGGCGGCACCGAGGCTCAACACTTCGTCGTCAGCGATGCCGTTCAGGACGTCGTCGGGGTTGCACGCCGGCGAGGGATCGAGCGGCCCCACGCTGAAGAGGCTGCGTCCCTCGGTCCGCAGGTAGTAGCCGCCCGGAAGGTCCGCGATGCACACGTCGAGGCTCATGTCGGAGGGCCAGGCGAACGTCGCGACGACGTGGCGCTCGGCGTGCAGCGGCAGGTGGATACCGGCCGGTTCGAGCAGGGAACACGTCCAGGGACCTGCGGCAACGAGCACACGCTCGCACGCGACCTCTCCGTCGCTGGTCTCCAACACAGCGCCCCCAGACGACAGCGGCGTCAGCCGCAGCACCTCGGTGTGCAGGTGCGACACCACCCCCATCTCGACCGCCCGTCGATGCAGCGCTGTTGTCGTCAGCACAGGGTCTGCGCATCCCGCCCGCGGCTCGTAGACCCCGGCGGCGATGTCGTCGAGACGCAGCGCCGGCCACCGTTGCGTGATCTCCTGCCAGTCGAGCAGCAGCGCGTCGGTGCCGACCTCCCTGAGCATGGGCACTGTTCGTTCCACCTGCGCGAGGTCGCTCTGGGGATGGAGAAACAGGACGCCGGTCTGCCGGTACGCCCCCGGCTCGCCCAGCCACTCGCCCGCCTGAGCGAACAGGTCAAGACTCTCGCGGGCGACAGTGGCGAGAAAGGGGTTGGTGTAGTGGGCCCGGCAGATGGCGCTGGAGCGACCCGTCGGACCGCCGGCCACGGCACCGCGGTCGAAGAGATGCGGCCGCAGCCCGCGACGGGCCAGGTGGTAGGCGGCGCTGACGCCGTGCACGCCTGCCCCGACGACAGCGAACTCGATCGTCTCCACCACCTACTCCCCCTGCCCCCCGGCCCGCGTCAGCCGCCCGCAGCCGGCGGCACCGTCGCCACCATCGCCCTGAGCGCCTTGCGGTCCAGCTTGCCAACGCTGGTGAGTGGGATCGTGTCGAGGATCCGGATTTCGCGTGGGGCCTTGGCCGCCGACAGTCGCGACCGCGCGTAGCGGATGAGCTCGTCGGCATCAGCCGTCGCCCCCGGCCGCAGGCTCACCAGACCGACCACCTCCTCGCCCATTCGCGTATCCGGCCGGCCGACCACGCCCGCCATCGCCACCTGCGGGTGCGAGAGGAGCACATCCTCGACGTCGCGGGGGAAGACATTGAAGCCACCGCGGAGGATGAGGTCCTTCTTGCGGTCGACGACGTAGAGGTAGCCGTCGGAGTCGATGTGACCGATGTCACCGGTGTGCAGCCAGCCACCGCGCAGCACCGTCGCTGTCTCCTCGGGGGCGTTCCAGTAGCCGGCCATGACGTTGGGGCCGCGCACGCAGATCTCGCCGTCGTCGCCATCACGCACCGGCTCCTCGCCGTCGTCGACGATGCGCACGGTGCAGTCCCGGATCGGCACGCCAACGCTCCCCTCCCGTCGCCGGTCCGGCGGATTCGACGAGATCACCGCGGAACTCTCGGTGCAGCCGTAGCCCTCGAGAACCTGGCACGAGGGGACCCTGCGCTCGAACTCGTGCAGGACGTCGAGCGACAGCGGTGCTGCGCCGCTGCTGACATACAGGAGCGAGTCGAGTGCTGCGTCCTCGAGCGGCTCGGCAAGAAGCATCTGCAGCATGGCGGGGACCAGGGCGGTCCGCTGCGGGCGGTGCTGCTCGCACAGCGCGATGAATTCGGCCGCGTTGAACCAGCGCTGGATCACAGCGATTGCCGGCTCATCGGAGTGCATGCCGATGATCGTGACGATCATCCCGTACGCATGAGACAGCGGCAGCGGGGTGATCATGCGGATGGCCCCGGGGACGTGTGAGGCCTCCCACGCACTCCGGGCGCAGGACCAAAGGTTGGCGTGGCTGAGGGCGACCCCCTTCGCCCTGCCGGTGGTGCCTCCTGTGTACATGAGGGTCGCGAGCTCGTCGTTTCCTCTCTGCACAAGTGGACGGGGTTCGGCCGTTTCGAGGTCATGAAAGTCCACCAGCCGCGGACCGCCGCTGGCCGCCGTCTCGGATTGAGGCCCGGCGACGATGACGTGCCGGAGCGCTGGCGCTCCCGCGGCGGCATCGACAACGATGGCCAGAAGTTCGGGGGTCGTCACCACCGCGACCGCTCCCGCGTCGACCAGGATGTGGTGCAGCTCGACGACGGTCACGAGAAACACCACCGGCGTGATCACGGCGCCTGCGCGCCAGATGGCGTTGTAGGAGATCAGCACCTCGGGACAGTTGGCCATGAGCACCACGACGCGTTCTCCGGGCTCCACGCCGAGGTCGGCGAGACCACCGGCGGCGCGCCGGGCTCGCTCGTGCAATGCACCGGAACGGAAGGTCTGCCCTTCGAAGATGAGCGCCTCGTGGTCACCGAGTCGCGCCAGCGAATCCTCCGCCAGCCGCGCCAGGTTGAAATCGTCAGCCACGGGCATCCTCGGGCGGCGCGCCGCTGCTGTCCGCCGCGCCATGGCGTCCGAATGGACCGGCGTTGGGAAGAACCACCTGGGTGCATCTGCTCATGGCGAGCAGCGCACCGTCGGCGTCGTACATCTCGGCGCCACAGAAGACCACCCTCCGGGTGCGTCGGACGACCGTCCCCGTGGCGCGGAGCAGTCCCGGCCGCGAGACGCGCAGGAACTCGACGCGCAGGTCGGCGGTGAGGAAGACCTGGTCGTGGTCGAGGACGGTCCAGCACGCTCCACCCATGGCGGCGTCGAGCAGCGCGGTGACCAGTCCGCCCTGGACAACGTGACCGTCAGCGGTGGGAAAGCAGTACTCCGGTATGGCAGTCCACTCGATCGTGGTGGAGCCGGGCTGCCAGTCCGTTCGTCTGTAGGCCAGCGTGCGCCAGATGTGCGGGCCGGTCACGTCGGCAGCCTCCCAGGCGGCAGCGTCCGCAAAGCGCTCGCCGGGGGTCATCCGCTTGGTCATGGAGAGCGCGGTGTCCCTCAGTGGCGGGCTGCAGTCGATCCGGGTACAGCACGCGTGGCCGCCGGGTTGCGGCCGGCCCCGCCGCCGCCCGCGGCGGTCGAGCGCACCTCCGCCAGCCAGGAGCCGACCACGTCCAGGAACTGCACCGGGCACTCCATCTGGGGGATGTGGCCCGTGTCTTCGAAGACATGGAACGCCCAGTCCGGCCTCTTCCGCGCGATCGCCCTCGCGGCCTTGGGGTGGACGACCACGTCACGGTCGCCGTGGAGCAACAGGGTCGGGACTCGGACGTGCTCGATGTATCGCTCCAGGGGCCCGTCGCGGCGCAGCCAGCCCACCAGCGACCGCGACGCCGCGAGGAACGCGCCGTAGGGGTCGTCCTGCTGGTGGCGCCACTCGCTCTGTCGCACCTGCGCCTCGCGGGTGGCGGGCGCGATGCGGCTGCTGTCGACCGTGCAGAGGCGGAGTACCTCATCGACCATCCGCTCCGCGCCCAGCCGCCGCGCCCGAAAGCTCATCACGCGGCGGCCGATGGCCGGCATGGCCAGCAGCATGACCGCGCCGCTGACCATGAAGCTCGCCCGGCCGCCGCCCGCCCGAGGCAGCGCCGGGTCGACGAGGACGAGCGCGCTGACCCGCCCGGGCCGGCGGGAGGCCTCGACGATGCTGATCAGGCCGCCCATGGAGTTGCCGACCAGCACCACCGGCTCACCCTCACCGATGTGCTCGGCCACGCGGTCGACGAGGGCCTGGTTGTTGGCGATGGTTGACTCACGGCCTGCCGCGGGTGTCCGCCCGAAGCCGATCAGGTCGAGGGCCCAGACGTGATGGTCGCGACTGAGCCCGGAAGCGACGTCGGTCCAGTCCAGCGCCGACCCGCCGAGACCGTGCACCAGCAGCATCGGGGGTCCATCGCCGCCGTGGTCGACAAGGTGGACCGGGCCGTCGATGTCGAGCGTCAGATCCTGGGGCATCCCGTGATGCTACCGCCTTCGTGCGAAGAGCCCGCCCCAGAGCCTGATCCAAGGCGCCGCGGCTGCGTTCAGTCCGCCGGTCGCCAGACGTTGCCGAGCACGCGAACCGGCCCATCGAACCCCTCGTCCCAGCAGGCCAGCACCTCGGCGGCGATCGGAGGATGCATGACCAGCCGGGTGAGCTCGTCGCGGTGCCGCCAGGCGACGTCCACGAGCACGCCGTCCGGCCCGGCGACCAGATCACCCTTCCAGGCGCCCCCGGCAAAGATCATGTTGAGCAGGTGGCGCCCGCCCGGTTCGATCGCCTCGCACACGATCACCAGGCGGCCGACGTCGACGACCAGCCCCGTCTCCTCGCGCATCTCGCGCGTGGCGGCCTCGAGCAGCGTCTCACCCACCTCCACTCCCCCGCCGGGAAGCAGCCAGTGCCGCCGTCCACGCTTGACGTGCTCAGCGAGCAGGATGCGCTCGCCGTCGCACAGGCACACCGCCACTCGCACGCGGATGCCGGCGTCCCTCACCGCGCGATTATCGCCGCGGTCCCCTTCCCCGGTTGTTCCTGCCGGTTTCCTGCCTGCCGACCAACTGGCCTGCCTGCTTGACACGAACAGCTGTTCGCCGTAGAGTGAGCCCATGGGAACATCCGTTTGGAGGCTGCGGCCATGATCGTGGACTATGGCCAGGCAGTGCGCCGGTCGCGCCGTCGCGCCTGGCAGCGCGACCCTCGGGTAGTCGCCGCCGGCGTCCTCACGGCTCTCGCCGGCTTCGTGCTGCTCGGCAGCGACGTCTACGGCGGCCTCAACGTGAGCCAGCCGGTCCGGGTCCAGGTGCACGCGGGCGACACCCTCTGGAGCATCGCGGCCAGCAACTACCAGAGTGGCGACACCCGCGACCACGTCGACCAGATCATCGCCCTCAACCACCTGTCCGGCGGGGCGATCAACCCCGGCGAGACCCTGGTGCTGCCGGCACCCTGATCCGCCCCCGGACCGGGGCGGGCTCGGGGACGGTGCGCCCGGCGTTGATGTCGTCGAGCCACGGAACAGATCCCGATGGCCGCGGGCTCGGGGTGTCCGTCCCACGGCGCCGGCCTCCGCCTCCCCCACCGTCATCACCGCCGTCGCTCGCCGGCTCGTTGAGCATGCGCATGAAGATGACGCTGAAGGCCGTGAACAGAGCGATCTTGCTGACCAACGCTATGCAGGCGCCGGCGATCTGCTGGTCGGTCATCACCCCCAGTCCGAAGACGCGCGGCGCCAGCTCGTAGGTCGGGTAGAGGGTGTGCTTGGCAAGAGCGACGGTGATGCCGCCGAAGGTCTGCGGGATCGTCGCCACCAGGATGTAGCCGAGGGTGGCCCAGCGGCTGAGCACGCGACGGTCACCGAGCGGGACCACGATCGGCCACCAGAACAGCAGCGAGGCCGCCAGCAGTGAGAGCTGTTGCAACCCATAGAGTTCCTGGTTGCGCATCGAGAGCTCGTAGGCACCGGGGACGTGCCAGGCGACGAACGCCGCGTTGATGGCGATCATGCCGCCGACGGGGTGCACCAGGACGCGCGCACAACCGCGCAGCCAGGCCGGCAGCTGGAAGCCGCGGTCAGGCAGCCCCAGCAGCAGCAGCGGCGGCACCACGCCCATGACCAGGGTCAGCTGGATCCAGTGGGCGGTCAGCAGGTAGTGCGACGCCAGCGTCTGGAGGGGCGACACCCAGGCCGCCGCAAGCACCAGCGCGGCCAGGAGGCCGGCTGAGCGGCGCCATCGACCGCGCTCCGCGCCCTGGACCCGCGCCGACACCAGACCCACCGCGGCTGCCACCGTCAAACCGGCGACGAGCAGCGGATCGACGGGTACCGACCAGGGCGGGGGCAGCACCCGCACACCGTAGCGCAGCCGCCGCCAAGAAGCGAGGGCCGCGCGGCCGCTCGCCCCATCTCCCTGCGAAGCCAGGGGTCCACGCGGTACAACTGGCGCGATTCATTTCGCGCCCGGCTCCGCCTCTCGGGTGCGGATGCCGTTCCCAGACACCAACGATGCTCACCAACCCATATCAATTCTCTCTTCGGACCAGCCGGCCCCCGGACACGGTGCTCGACGACGTGGCCGCCCGGCCGCTGCCGGGCATCGCCGTGTCCGAGCGTGGCACCCACTACCTGGTGCTGCATCCGCGGCGTCGCTACCGGTACGGCTCCGACGTCGCCGTCGGCGCCGCCATCGTGATCGTGCTCGCCGTGCTCATCGCGACGGCGCTGACACCGCTGTTCATCGTGCTGCTGCCACTGGCGGTCCTGCCCGCGGTGCCGCTGCTCCTCGACCACCGACCGGACCTCGCGGTGAGCGCCATCGTCGACGACGACGGCAGTACCCGCGTCACCGTGCACGGCGAGGCGACACCGGACCTCGCCGCCGCGGTCGACGCGTTTCTCGGTGCGCTGCCCGAGGCGCCGCCACCCGAGGATGAGGCAACCGACGGGGTGGCGTCGGCGGGATAGAACCGCGTCTAGCGGACGACCGCGACGGCCGTCAACCGATAACGCGAATGACCGCGGTGACGACTCCCTCGATGGCGACCTCGCGCGTGTAGATCGGCTCCAGGCTTGGGTTTTCCGGCTGCAGGCGCACGCGGCCCTCCTCGCGGAAGAATCGCTTCACCGTGACCTCACCCTCGCCGGTGGTCTCGTTCTCGATGCGCGCGACGACGATCGTGCCATTGGCGGGAGCGTCATGGCGTGGGCGCACCAGCACGATGTCTCCGTCGTTGATGCCGGCGCCGATCATGCTGTCGCCGTGCACGGTGAGCGCGTAGGCGTCATCACCACCGGCGATCTCGGGACCGACGGTGATGTGGTCCTCGACGTTCTCCGCGGCGAGCAGCGGTGTGCCTGCGGCGACGCGGCCGACCAGCGGCAACCGCAGAACGTTGGACGGCGTCGGCAGGACGCTGACGTCGGCGCCCACCACCTCGACGGTCCGCGACTTGGTGGGGTCGCGGCGGATCAGACCCTTGCCCTCGAGCGCGTTGAGGTGGTTCTGCACGGTGGACGAGGAACTGAGCCCGACCGCGTGGCCGATCTCCCGGACCGTCGGCGGGTAGGCGTGCTCACGGGCGTGGGTGCGAAGGAACTCGAGGATCTGGCGCTGGCGCCCCTCAACCGGGTCTGTCATCTCAACCTCCAGGCCGTCTATGGCGGCCGCAATGTACCACGGATTCGTCGACAGCGCAAACGGATGTTCCCATCCGCTGGAGTCGTTGGTCTGGACGACGCCGGGGGCGATGGTGTCCGGGCCGTCAGCGAGCCGTGCCACGGCCATCACCTGCGTGCCGCAACGGTGGTCCTACGATGCTCATCGCCACCTGCACGGCCGTCTACATAAAAGTCGAACCACGGGGTGAATCTGGAAACGTGACAGCGCTGACGGGAGACGCCGGCCTCCGCGACCAGGCGCCGCTGGGGGCAACCGCTCCGGCCGCGGCGGGAGCCCACTGCGACGAGCCCGGGTGCACAGCGCGCCCGATCGATGTCTGCGGCTACGTCGACAGCCGCGGCAATGCCTGCCGCACCAACTGGTGCCAGGACCACGGCGCGGTGGTCGGCGGCCTGCGCTACTGTCGCCGCCACGCCGGCACCATGATCGCGCTCGGCAGCAAGGCCAACAACCCACGGGCGCTGCCCGATGTCGGCAACCGCGGCGCCTCGCTGGTGCGCTGGGTGTACCGCGACCTCGACCCGTTGCTCGCCGCCCTGCTGGAGAGCCAGAGCCGCGAGTCGGACCATCTTCTCCGCGACACCGAGGTCGCCATGGGGCGCAGCGAGAGCGGTGGCCGGCGCTGGGAGATGAGCTGGAAGCTGGCATCCCCAACGGGGATCCGGCTGCGCATCTCCCTGATGGTCGAGGAGGGCGACGACTCGGTCGTGCTGGTCCGCCTCGGCGACGAGGTGCTGGCCAGCGGCACGCCGCCGTGGATCGAGGCCCGCCGCAACGGGCAGCACCTCACCGAGGAGGAGGACCGCGAGCAGCGCCGCAGCTTCTACGGCTTCCTCGAGAACTTCCTCAGGGACGCCGTGCCGGCGGGGTGATCCCGGCCGGCGGCGATCATGGCGAGCACCGCCTCGGCCATGCCCGACGTAGTGCTGCCGGGTCCTCGTTCGAGGCGCAGTGCCGCGTCCTCCTGCCGGAACCAGGTCCGCTGCGCCTTGACGTAGCGCCGGGTTCGCTGCATGGCCACCGCGCTGGCTGCTGCAACGTCGAGACGGCCGTCGATCATGTCGAGCGCCTCGGCGTACCCGATCCCGGCGCGGCGCAGGGCGGCCGGCGCGGTGCCGCGGCTCAACTCCGCGGCCACCTCCGCGAGCAGTGCGCCGCCGACGAACATCGTGTCGAGACGGTGGGTGAGTGCCTCTCGATGGAGCCCGCGCTCGGCGTCGAGCACCACCAGGTCGAGCCGGCGGCCTCCCGTCCGACGGCGTGCCCGGGCGAGGGACGGCTCGCCACCGCGGAGCAGCTCCACCGCGCGGATCACCCTGCGCGGGTTGCCGAGGTCGAGCGCCGCGGCGCCCTCGGGATCCCGCGCGCGCAGTTCGACGACGAGGCTGGCCATGCCGTCCGCCGACGCAGCGATGGCGGCCAGCTTCGCGCGTCGCCGCGGGTCCGGCGGGCCGCCGCCCAGCTCCCAGCCCTCGCGGAGAGCGCGCAGGTACTGGCCGGTGCCGCCCACGATGATCGCCGGGACGCCGCGGGTGTCGAGGTCGTCGAGACAGGCGCGGGTGCGGCGCACCCAGTCGGCGACGGTGAAGGGATCGCCCGGTTCGCAGAGGTCGAGCAGATGGCAGGTGATGCCGCGCAGCTCGGCCCGGGTCGGCGCCGCGGTGCCGACCCGCAGCCGCGCGGCGACCTGACGGGAATCGGCGTTGAGCAGCTCACCGCCCAGGCGGTGCGCCACCTCGACGGCGAGCACGGTCTTGCCGGTGCCTGTCGGGCCGCCGATCGCCAGCGGCGTCCACGGCGGGGTCACTCCGCGGGGCGGTGAAAGATGCGGCGCAGGGTGGCGTCGTCGAGCACCGCCAGCGCTGGACGGCCGTGCGGGCAGCTGACGCCGCCGGTCGTCTCGACGAGCCGGTCCAGGAGGCGCTGCTGCTCATCGGGGGCGAGCTCGTCGCCGAATCTCACCGCGGCGTGGCAGGCGATCAGGGCGGCGGCGCGATGCCGCTGGGCGGTCACCGGCCCTCCCGCGCCCAGGGAGTCGAGCAGCTCGCCGAGCAGGCGCGCCGGGTCGGCCGTGGTGGCGCCGGCCGGAACCCCCGCGCAGCGCAGGGTGGTCAGGCCGAAGGCGTCGACTGTGAACCCGTACGCCTCCACGAGCGCGCCGTGCGTGGTGAACAGGTCCATGCGCCGGGCATCGCATTCAAACAGCACGGGGATGAGCAGCAGCTGTCTCACCGCCGTGCCTGACGACCACTGCTCGAGCAGCTCTGCGTAGAGCACCTTCTCGTGGGCGGCGTGCGGGTCGACGATGACCACGCCGGCGCTGGAACCGGCGAGCAGCCAGCGCCCGCCCTGCTGGCCGAACGCGCGAAGCGGGCGCAGCGCTTGGAGGGTGATGCGAGCCGGTGCGTCCGCCCAATGGCGCCGCCCGGCGAGGTCCCCGCCGCCACCCGCGACGTGCTCGGCGAGCTCCGACGCCGCCCATCGCGCGTCGCCGGGCGGCGCGTCGCCGAGGTCGAGCGCCCAGGGAGTCGCCGCCCCGGCCTCCCCCGGACGGTTGCCCAGAGCCCCCCCGCCGGCCTGGTACACCGACGCGCCCCGGAGCGCCTGCCAGCAGGCGCGCTGCACAGTGGCGAACACCGCCCGCTCGTCGCGAAAGCGCACCTCGCGCTTGGTGGGATGGACGTTGACGTCGACATCCGCGGGGTCAACCTCGACGCTCAGCACGCCGAAGGGATGGCGTCCTGCCGGGACCAGCCCTCGGTACGCCTCGCCGACGGCGGCGAGCAGCGCACGGTTGTGCACGCGTCGCCCGTTGACCACCACGACCAGGCCGCCGCGTGTGCCGCGATGGCGGCGCGGCTCGCTGATGGCGCCGCCCACGTTGATGTCACCCTCGGCAGCAACCTGCAGAAGCTCGGCGGCGTCGGCGCCGAAGACGGAGCGCAGCGCGTCGTCGAGACCGCCGCCTGAGGCGCGCAGCCTGACGCGGCCGTCGACGGTGCACGTGATGCGCAGCTCCGGTCGGATGAGCGCGAGGTCGCTGACCACCGCCAGCGCCGCGGCGGTCTCGGCGCGCTCGGCGCGCAGAAAGCGAAGGCGGGCCGGGGTGGCGGCGAAGAGATCGAGCACCTCCACGGTGGTCCCGGCCGGGCCGCCGGCACTCCCCTGCTCCACCGTCTCTCCATGGCGCACCCGCAGCCGCGCGCCGCTGATCGCGCTTGCCGGCCGCGACGACACGGTCACGTCGGCGACAGCCGCGATGCTGGCCAGCGCCTCGCCCCGGAATCCCAGTGTGGCGACGGCCTCGAGGTCGGAGGCGGCGCGGATCTTCGAGGTCGCATGACGTGCCAATGCCAGAGGCAGCTCGTCAGCGGCGATGCCCGCGCCATCGTCGACGACCCGGATTCGCACCGTCCCGGCGCCGTCCACGGTGACGTCGAGGCTGCGAGCGCCCGCGTCGACCGAGTTCTCGCAGAGCTCCTTGACCACGGAGGCCGGTCGTTCCACCACCTCACCGGCGGCGATGGCGTCGGCGACCGACTGGGGCAGGCGGAGGATGCGCCCCGTGGCCGGGCTGCCGGTCCTCATCGTCAGGGAGAAGCGCGCTCGCGCAGCTCGGCGAGCTTGTTGAGAGCCGCGATCGGCGTCAGCCCTTCGATGTCGAGCTGCGCCAGCTCGGCGACGACCGGGTGCTCGACGGGCGCGGCGATGCTCAGGCTGAGCTGGTCGGGAACGGCGGCCCCACCGCCGACGGGCCGGTCGCGCTCGAGCTCGGCGAGCAACTGGCGGGCGCGGACCAGCACCCCGGCTGGGACACCGGCGAGGCGGGCGACGTGGATGCCGTACGAGCGATCCGCGCCGCCGGGCACGATGCGGTGCAGGAACGTGACGCCGTCGCCCTGCTCGAGCACGTCGACCCGAGCGTTGTACACACGTGGAAGTTGATCGGCCAGGGTCGTCAACTCGTGGAAGTGCGTGGCGAACAGGGTCCGGCAGTTGAGGTGCGGCGCCTCGTGCAGGTGCTCTATGACAGCCTGCGCGATCGACATCCCGTCGTACGTGGAGGTGCCGCGGCCGATCTCGTCGAGGATGACCAGGCTGCGGCTGGTCGCCTGTCGCAGGATCGCCGCGGTTTCGGCCATCTCCACCATGAACGTCGAGAGCCCGCCGCTGAGGTCGTCCTGGGCGCCGATGCGGGTGAAGATGCGGTCGCAGACGCCGATGCGCGCCCGCGCGGCGGGCACGAAGCTGCCCACCTGGGCGAGCAGCGCGATCAGCGCCACCTGGCGCAGGTACGTCGACTTCCCGGCCATGTTGGGGCCGGTGAGCACGACGATGCGCTCGGCGGCGTCGAGCCGGCAGTCGTTGGCAACGAAGCGGCCCGCACCAAGGGCTCGCTCGACCAGAGGGTGGCGGCTCTGGTCCACGTCGAGGACCCCGGAGGAGTCGACCATCGGGCGCACCCACTGTTCGTCGTCCGCCACGCATGCGAGCGCGCGGTGCACGTCGATGACGGCAACGGCCCTGGCCGCATCGATCAGCGCCGCAGCGTGGCCCGCCACCTCGGCGGTGAGCTCGTCGAGGATCTCGTGCTCGCGCGCCAGCGCGCGGTCGCGGGCGCCGAGGACGGTCGTCTCGCGCTCCTTCAGCTCGGCGGTGATGTAGCGCTCCGCGCCGACCAGGGTCTGCTTGCGGACGTAGTCCACCGGGACTGTGTCGCGGTGCGCATTGGAGACCTCGATGTAGTAGCCGAAGACACGGTTGTAGCCCACCTTGAGCGAGCCGATGCCGGATCGGCGGCGTTCGTTGTCCTCGAGGGCAGCGATCCACTCGCGACCGCCCGCACCGGCCGCGATGAGCTCGTCGAGCCGGGCGTCGGCCCCGGGTCGGACGCAGCCACCGTCGCGCGCTGTGGCGGGAGGGTCGTCGACAAGAAGCTCGCGGAGGCGCGTGCCGAGACCGTCGGGCGCGACGCAGCGCGCGGCGGCGGATGTCAGCTCCCCCGACTCCATGGTGGCGACGATCTCCTGCACGGCCGGCAGAGCCGCGCAGGCGCGCCGAATCGCTCCCAGGTCACGTGGGGTCGCCGTGCGCTGCACTGTGCGGGCCACCAGCCGCTCGAGGTCGCGGACCGCGGCCAGCGCCTCACCGAGGGTCTCGCGGGCACGAGGCGCGTCGACCAGAGCGGCGACGGCGTCATGCCGGGCCATGATCAGCAGCGGCTCGGTGAGCGGCTCGAGCAATCGGGCGCGCAACAGCCGCGCCCCCATCGGGGTGCGCGTGCGGTCGAGCAGGGTCGCCAGCGACGCACCGCCCTCTCCGAGTGGCGCCACCAACTCGAGGTTCCGTCGCGTCGGCGCGTCCAGTCGCATCGTCGCGCTCTCGCTGCGCCGGCGCACGTGCACGAAGCCGGTGCTCAGCGTGAGCCGCGCCCGTTCGCAGTAGGCGAGCACCGCACCGGCGGCGCACACAGCGCGGTCGATGCCCTCGATGCCGAGCACCTCCATCGTCTGCGCGCCGGCGGCGGCGAGCAAGCGTTCGCGGGCCCGTGACGCATCGAAGAACGCCGGCGGCAGCACGGTGCGCACGACCCCACTGAGCAGCGACGGCGGCACCTCGATTCCGTCGTCCGCGACGAGCAGCTCGGCGACATCGAGCCGGTCGCACTCCTCGCGCAGCGCGGCGGCGTCGAGCCCGCCCGCGGTCTCGGTGAGCAGCAGCTCGCCGCCGGCGGCGTCGAAGGCGGCGACACCGGTGCGACCGCCGGAGCTGTGCAGCGCGATGCAGCGCGCCACCCGCGTCTCGTCGAGGTAATCGGCGTCGCTCGCCGTGCCCGGGCTGAGCACGCGCGTCACCTCACGACGCACCAGCCTGCCCGCGGTGACCTCACCGACCTGGTCCCAGAGTGCCACTCGGCGCCCGGCGTCGAGGAGCTTGCGGATGTAGCCCGACGAGGCGTGATGAGGCACGCCACACATGGGCAGGCGCCCCGCGGCACCGAATCCACGTCCGGTGAGGGTGACCCCGAGGATCGGCGCGGCGTCGGTCGCGTCGGCGCCGAACATCTCGTAGAAATCGCCGAGCCGGGCAAGCACGAGCGCGTCCGGGAACTCCGCCTTGACCGCCCGGTACTGCTGCAGGATCGGCGTGCTGCCGGCGTCGTCGAGGTCGATGAGGCCGGCAACCTGTCCCGCGCCGGCGCTCGCGCCGCTCTCATGGGGCGCCGGCCCCCGGCCGCGCCGGGTCACGCCGCCGCGCTCACCGTGGAGAGCTCGAGCTGCCAGTGGCTGACGTCGGTGACCGTGCCCGTGTGCATCTCGCCGGCCGCCGCGCTGCCGGCGGGCAGCCACGCGACCTTGCCCTGGCGCGTCCGCCCGTAGGCACGGCCGTCGGCGGCGACGCCCTCCACGAGCACCTCGACGCGGCGCCCGAGCAGCGCGCGGTTGCGCTCGAGCGCGACGCCGCGCTGGATGCCGAGCAGGTGGTTGAGGCGCCGCTTCTTCTCCACCAGGGGAACGTCGTCCGGCCGGCGCTCGGCGGCGGTGCCGGGACGCACCGAGTACGCCTGGATGTGAACGACGTCGTAGCGGATGTCCCGGATGAGCTGCACGGTGCCCTCGAACTCCGCCTCGGTCTCGCCGCTGAACCCGACGATGATGTCGGTGGTCAACGCCAGGTCCGGCACGGTGGCGACCGCTGTGGCGATCTTCTCGCGGTACTCGGCCACCGTGTAGACACGGCGCATGCGGCGCAGCAGCTCGTCGTCACCCGCCTGCACGGGAAGATGGAGCTGCTCGCAGACGGTCGGCAGGTCGCGCATCGCCTCGAACAGTTCGGGCACGGCGTTGCGCGGGTGCGACGTCAGGAAGCGCAGCCGCCACAGGCCGGGCACCGCGTCGACGGCCGCGAGCAGATCGGGCAACCCGGTGCCGGTCTGCGGGTCACAGTAGCTGTTGACGTTCTGGCCGAGCAGCGTGACCTCGCGCACGCCGCGCTCAACCAGGCGGTGCACGTCCTCGACGATCTCCTGCGTGCTGCGGCTGCTCTCGCGGCCGCGCACGAAGGGCACGATGCAGTACGTGCACATCTCGTTGCAGCCGCCCATCACCGGCACGTAGGCGAGCAGCCGGTCCGACGCCGGCATGGTCACCGGTCCGTCAACGTCACCTCCGTACAGCGACTGCAGCCGGGCGAAGAAACCCTCGGGCTCGCGCACGTCGAACATGTAGTCGAGGTCGGCCATCCGCTCGAGCAGCGCCGAGCCGTGCTCGACGGCCATGCAGCCGGTGAGCGCGATCGCGCGGCCGGGCGCTGCCTTCTTCCAGGGGATCAGCTCCTTGAATTTGCCGTACACCTTCTGCTCGGCGTTGGAACGCACCGCGCAGCTGATCAGCACGGCGATGTCGGCGTCCTCGAGGGGGACATCGGGGATGAAGCCGATCTCCGCGAACGACTCCGCGAGCCGCTCGTGATCGGCGTCGTTCATCTGGCAGCCGATGTGCCAGAGGTGCACCCGCGGCGGCCTGCCCAGCCGGGGGACGATCGGGTCGCGGGTCGGTCGCGCGCCACCGTCGCCGCCGCCGCGTTGGGCGAGTTGCAATGGCTGGAACCGCGCCGCCGATCTGCTGAGGGTGGGGATGTACACGCTGGCAGCAAGGGTAGCGACTGCCGGCAGGCGGGAGCGGCGAGGTTCGGGTCCACGAGCGCTGTGCCGGGCGCCGGGGCTGTGGTCTACGGGTGGCGCGCGCCGTTGCCGTTGCCGTTGCCGTCGTCAGGTTCGAGGATCATCGCCCGGTTGAAGACCTCGCGGATCACGCCGTAGCACTCGCAGGACACCTCCTCGAGGCCGGCCCGATCGAGAATCGCCACGCGCCCCCGGTGATAGCGGATCAGCCCCGCCGCCTGGAGCACCCCGGCCGACAGGGTGACCGTCGCCCGCCGGGAACCGAGCATCTGGCCGAGGAACTCGTGGGTGATGAGGAACTCGTCCACGCCCACACGATCGTGGCTCATGAGCAGCCAGCGGCCGAGCCGCTCCTCGTTGGAGTGGAGCCGGTTGCACGCGGCCGCCTGGGAGATCTGCCCGAACAGCGCCTGCGTGTAGTTCTGGACCAGCTCGCGGAGCAGCTCATCGCTGGCAACCTCGACAAGGAAGTCCGCCGTGTCCATTCGCAGCACGGTGCCCGCCACCTGTGAGATCGCCCGCACGGCGAGGGAGCCGCCCGCGCGCAGCGGCACACCGACGATCCCCTCGTTGCCGACGGTGGCCACCTCCACGATGTTGCCGTCCTCGAGCGGCGTGACCAGCGAGATGACACCGCCAAGCGGAAAGTAGGCGTCGGTGATCACCTCGCCGGGCTCGAAGAGCACGTGTTTGATCTCGAGGGCCATCGGCGTGAGCTGGGCCACGATCCGCTCACGGGTGGCGCCGTGGAGGGCGTCGAGGACGTGGTTGCCTCGGTACTGGGCGGCGGTCGCGTCTGTCGTCATCTCGTCGTGTCGATCGTTTGGCGGGCTTGGCGCCCTGGGACCCACTGGGAGCCGTTGGTGCGCCAGGGCGCCCTCCTACAGATTATCTCTCACCAGGGGCAGCCCGCACTACACCACGTCACCAAAATCGGACCACCCGTCGGCGCCGGACGCCGGCCCTAGCGGACCTCGACGACCAGCCGGATCCCGGTTCGCTCCTCGCCGTCGATCGAGATGTCGATGAACGATGGGATGCACACGAGGTCGAGGCCCCCGGCAGCCACGTAGCCGCGCGAGATGGCGATCGCCTTGACGGCCTGGTTGATCGCACCCGCACCGATGGCCTGCACCTCCACCCGGTGCTGGGTGCGGACCACGCCGGCAATCGCGCCCGCGACGGCGACGGGCTTGCTGGTGGCGGAGACCTTGAGGATTTCCACGGGGTGCGACCCCCCCTGTGACGACGTGTGCTTCGGCGGCTGGTGCGATGTGATCATGGGATTGTCGTGATTGTGGGCCGCGACCGCTGATCGAGGGTTTCCCCGCGATGCAATCGTTACTTGGCTACTTGGCGTACTCGACGCTGCGCGTCTCGCGGAGCACGACCACCTTCAGCCGGCCGACGTAGTTGCCCTCTGCGTGCAGCCGCTTGGCGATCTGGCGGGCGAGCACCTGGGCCCGGTCGTCGCTGACCTCGGTGGGCCGGACCATGACGCGCAGTTCCTTGCCCGCCTGTACGGCGAAGCTGTGCTCGACGCCGTCGAATTCGTTGGCGATCGCCTCGATCCGCTCGAGCCGCTTGAGCGAGGCAGCCAGGGCCTCGCGGCGAGCTCCCCGCCGGGTGGCCGCGATGGCGTCGGCGGTCATGACGATGAAGGCGCCGATCGAGCGTGGCTCCTCGTCGTAGTGGTGGGCGCGCACCGCCTGCACCACTGAGGCCGGCCGGCCCAGCCGGGCGAGGATCTCGCCGCCAATGAGGGCGTGGGACCCCTCGACCGTGTGCTCGACGGCATGGCCGATGTCGTGGAAGAGGCCGATCTCCCGGGCCTCCTGCTCGTCGTACCCGATCTCGGCCGCGATCATCCCGGCGATGGCCGCGGTGTCCTTGCTGTGGCCGAGCACGTTGTGGCCGTACGAGTTGCGAAAGCGCAACGTCCCGAGGAGCTTGGCCAGCTCGGGGTGAACCGATGGGATGCCGAGCTCCTGGCAGGCGGCCTCCCCCTCCTCCTTGATGCGCTGGACGATCTCGCCGCGGCTCTTGCCGACCATCTCCTCGATGCGGGCCGGGTGGATCCGGCCGTCGGCGAAGAGGCGCTCCAGCGTGACCCGCGCCACCTCTCGCCGGACCGGGTCGAACCCGCTGAGGACGACCGCTTCCGGGGTGTCGTCGACGATGACGTCGACGCCCGTCGCCGCCTCGAGCGCGCGGATGTTGCGGCCCTCGCGGCCGATGATTCGGCCCTTCAGGTCATCGCTGGGCAGGTGCATGACCGTCACCGACGACTCGCCCGTCTGGTCGGAGGCGTGCCGCTGCATGGCGGCGATGAGGATCTCGCGACTGCGCTCGGCGGCCTCCTCGCGCACCCGCGCGTCGGCGGCGCGAATCCGGTCGGCGACCTCGGCGTCGAGCTCAGCCTCGACCTCGGTGATCAGCTCGGCCTTGGCCTCCTGCTGGGAGAGTCCCGCCACCCGCTCGAGCTCACGGCCCACCAGCTCGCGCTCGCTCTCCGTGGTCTGGCGAACCTCCTCCAACTCCTCCTCGCGGCGGGTGAGGCGCTGCTCGCTCTGCTCCAGCTCGCGCATGCGACGTTCGAGGCCCTCGTCGCGCTGGTTGACGCGCTGCTCCAGACGGGCCACCTCCGCCCGGCGCTCGCGGATCTCGGCCTCGGCCTCCCCGCGGATCCGGAAGGCCTCCTCCCGGGCGCTGACCAGGATCTGCTGTGCCTCCTGCTCGACGGACGCGACCGATTGCTGGCGCGCGCTCAGCTCGGTATCGGCTGCGCCCCGCCGCTGCTCGGCCGCATCGGCGACACGGCGCGCGTGCAGGAGGGCGGCGATGGCGAAGACCACGGCGATGCCCAGGCCCACGGCGAGGGCGACGGTCTCGATTGTGATTGGGGTTTCCTCGGGGTCGCGGTGCTGGGGTGCGACGGCACCCGGCCTGGCTGCGTCTCATCCAGTGCGACGCCGCCCACCCGGGTCGGGTGTGGCCGCGTCGCCCCGCGGCCGAGCGCGGCCGGGGTCGAGACGTGCGTCGCATTGTAGTGGCGGGACGGTACGCGCGAAAGTCCGCGCGGACGGCTCGATTACCCTAGGACGCGAGTGGACACCCAAACGTCACTGCCGTCTGCACCCGACGGAGGTCCCGGGGAACCGGAGGTCCCCACCGCGCCCCCTGAGGAGCAGGCTGAGGCGGCCGCACTCGAGCACGGTCTCGTCGAGAGCCGCCCGAGTGCCATCGGGGGCCTTCTGGCCGCGACCGTCCTGCTCCGTATCGGCGCGGCCGGCGCGGGCGTCGCCGTCGGGTTCGACCTGGTCGACATGTACGGGGGACGGCCCAGCGGCCTCATCGTGGGTTTCATCGGGGCCAGCCAGGCCGCGCCCGAGATGGTCTTCGCCCCGATCCTGGCGCGCTTTGCGGACCGCCTCGGGCGCCGCCTGTTCCTGGTCGGCGGACCGCTCTTCAGCGTCATCGGCGCGGTCCTGCTGAGCCTCGCCACCCACCCGGAGACGATCGTGTTCGCGCGTCTCGTCGAGGGGGTGGGCGCGGCCTGCTTCATCCCCACCGCCCTGGGGACGATTGCCGCGGCCACCACCCACAGCAGCAAGGTCCGGGCCAACGCCAGCGGCGCCTTCGAGGCCGCCAACCTCGGCGGCTATGCCGGCGGGTTCATCGTCGGCCCGTTCGCGTATCACTCGCTCCATCACGGCGCCTTCCTCGTGCTCGCCGGCGTCTACCTCGCCGCCGCCGTGGTGTGTGCAGCGCTGGTGCCCCACGTGCCACCGCTGCCGGTGAGCCCGATCGGCCGCGTCCTCGCGGCGATCGTCGGCCCCGGACCGATCCGCAGCTTCCTGCCGGCCTGGATGGCCGCGTTCGCGCTGCTGGGGGCCTACGCCGCGCACCTTCCCGCGCTGCTGCGCCGCGAGCCGGTGATCGGGCAGGCGCTGGTCCACCACTTCGACGAGCGGCTCGTCTCGGTGATCCTGGTGAGTTGGATCATCCTGCTGCTCATCGGGATCGCCGTATGGACACGGTTCATTCCGCGCGTCGGGGCCGTGCGCATCATGCGCCGGGCCGCGCCGGGCGCCTGGCTGATCGCGATCGCGCTGCTCGCCCTCAACCACACCTCGCTGGGGTGGGCGCCGCTGTTTCTTCCGCTCGTGGCGGTTGGCATTCTCGTGCTGGCCGGCTTCGGCCCCGCCGCCGTTACCTACCTGGCGGAGTGCTCGGAGACGTTCGTGGCCGACCGCTCTGCCCTGATGGCCTTCTACACGGTCGCGCTCGCCGGCGGCGGCGCCATCGGCTCCGTTGTCGGTGGCTTCGCGGTGCGGCTCGGCTACCTGGACGGTCTGGTGATGTTCGGGCTCATCCTCTCGATCGGCGCCTTTCTCGCGCTCAGCCCGGTGATGCGCTACGAGCGCGCGCTGGTGCACGCTCTCGAGGCCCCCGCCGACATCCCGCCCGCGCCGGCCTGAGCGCCGACGTCACCACGCGTACGCCTGCGGCGCCGGACCGACCGGCGGAAAGATCTCATCCAGCCGCGACAGCGCGGCGTCGTCGAGCGTGACCGCCAGCGCGCGAACGTTGCTCTCCAACTGGTCGAGGGTGCGCGGCCCGATGATCGGCGCGGTCACCCCCGGCTGCTTGAGCAGCCACGCGATGCCCACATCCGCGGGATGGCTGCCCAGTTCGTCGCAGAAGCTCTCGTAGCGCTCGATCTGGTCGCGGTGTTCGGCAAGGACTCGCTGGGTCGTCTCGGACGCCGACCGTCCCTCGCGCTCCTTGCGGAGGATGCCGCCGAGGACGCCGCGCATCAGCGGGCTCCACGGAATAACACCCACGCCGTACTCGCGCGCGGCGGGAAGCACCTCGAGCTCGATGCGCCGCTCGAGCAGGTTGTACAGCGACTGTTCGCTCACCAGTCCCTGGAAATGGCGCGCCCGAGCGCTCTCCTGCGCCTGGACGATGTTCCAGCCGGCGAAGTTCGAGGAACCGACGTAGATCACCTTTCCCTGGCGGACCAGGGTTTCCATCGCCTGCCAGATCTCCTCCCACGGAGTGTCGAGGTCGATGTGGTGCATCTGGTACAGGTCGATGTGGTCGGTCTTCAACCGGCGCAGCGAACCCTCGCACGCGGCGATGATGTTGCGCGCCGACAGAAAGGTGTCGTTGGGCCAGTCGCTCATCGACCCGTACAGCTTGGTGGCGATCACCACCCTCTCGCGACGGTCGCCACCCTGGGCGAACCAGCGGCCGATGATCGATTCGGTCCAGCCCTCCCCCTTCTTGCGGAAGCCATACACGTTGGCGGTGTCGAAGAAGTTGATGCCGTGCTCGAGGGCACGATCCATGATGGCGTGCGAATCCTCCTCGCTCGCCTGCGGGCCGAAGTTCATGGTGCCGAGGCACAGACGGCTGACTGACAGTCCGGAACGTCCGAGGTGCGTGTAGTCCATGCGCCTAGTCTGCCGCGTCGGTCAGCCCCCACGCTCCAGCTCGCGGAGCACCCAGGCCACCGTCTCCGAGTCGAACCCGCGGCGCTGGAGGGCGCCGCCCAGCCGCTGGCGGCCCTGGCGGTCGGCGATGTCGCGCGAGGCCCGCTCGGCGAGTCGCCGGCCAAGCGCCAGCGCGGCCCCTCTCTCCGCCACCGGGTCGACCTCGCCGAGGGTGACGGCGATGGCTCCGCCGTCCACTCCGCGGGCGCGCAGCTCGGCGGCGACCTGGATGCGCCCGTGGCCGCTGCGCTGACGGCGGGCCGCGATCGACTGCGCGAGCGCGCCGTCGTCAATGTACCCGTGGCCCACCATCAGGGCGGTGGCGCTCCGCGATGCCTCCTCACTGAATCCGCGGCGCTGCAGACGCCGCTGCAGGCCGGCCGCCGATTGCGCGGCGGCCGAGAGGATGCGCACCGCCGCCTGCTCGGCCGCCGCCACCAGATCGGAAGAGCGT
>OCZT010000063.1_pt1 | contig 90203 bp, 83 predicted proteins | sample 1539031 | NCBI WGS metagenome assembly OCZT01 (sample SAMEA3539308, study PRJEB22396) | soil metagenome | biome: tundra; feature: field; material: soil | place: USA | collected 2010-05 | depth 0.15 m
CGACAACTGGAATGCCCGTCGCCACCCCTTCGTGTGGGTGAAGACAGCCGACGAAATCCTGACGCATGCCAACCAGAAAGCTATTTCAGCCGCGGTGCACTAGCGAACTAGTACCGCTTCCCTCGTGGCTACGGCCGCCCGCGGTTTCTGCGCGAGCTGCAGGTCGCGTGGTGTGGCGAGGCGACCTGCGCGACCATCGTCGCCGGCGAGGGAGGGAGTGTCGCTGGCGGCAACCGTCATCAGCAGTCCCGAGTGGTCGCTCAACCCTTGATGCCTAGGCTCGTCGATGTACGCGCAGTGTAGAAGTCGTGTAGACCAATGCTGGGAGAGGAACCCGTAGTCGTAGCGGTATCCGTGGCCTGTCCGGCCGAACCAGCTGTGAGCCGCGACGCCAGGATGCAACTCAGCGAACGCGTCGACTAGACCGCACGAGGCGATCTCCACGAGCGACTCGTACTCCCAAGAGCGGAAGCTGGAGTACTTAGGCTCGTGGGACCTCCCGATCACGTTAAAGTCGCCCATCAGAATGACGCAATCCTGGTCAGATAGGCCCTTGAGAAGCGAGATCATCTGTGAAAGAAACATCTGCTTTCGCGTGATCTTCGCCACGGAGGCGTCTCGAGACGGCACGTACGCGCCGATTACCGTTACTGGCACATCGATCGCGAGCCGCACAACGAGGAGTCGGTGCGCAAGATCAACAGTCACCGCACCGGCGTCGGGGATGCTTCTGACTCGATGCACGATGGCGACGCCCCGCTCGCCGCTCGCAATCGTTGAAGGGGCCACCACCTCGTAACCGGCCTCACGGTACCAGTCAAGAATGTGGTGCGTGCCGGGCGTTCCTCGCGTCTCAGTCAGCACGATGACATCCGGATCTAGCTCCGACAGGAAGTGAAGGATTCGGGTCGCTCGCAAGAGCGACGGCCCTGACACGTTGAGTGTGAAGAGCCTCAGTTCACTGGTGTCTTGTCGGCCGAACCGCGATGTGCCATCGCTCACCAGCGAGCCGTCGTTGCCTTGGCTTCCTTGGTCCATTAGGCCGTCTCCCCCAGTGGTGCGATCCACAGTGTGCGCGTCTGACAGTATATATACTGGCAGACGCATGCGCGGGGGCAAACTGCGGAAGGTAGGGGAGTACGGTGGATCGGCAACTCACGCGGTACGAAGACAAGTACCGCAGCCTCCAGGCACAGGTCGCCGAGCTCGGCTTCATCAGCGCCGGGAGTGTCGCCCAGCGGCTCACAGCGTGTGGAAAGCCTGGCTGCCGCTGTAGTGGCAAACCCCCGCAACCCCACGGTCCCTACTTCCAATGGACGCGGAAGGTACGCGGCAAGACCGTGACGAGGCGTCTCAGCGCTGCTGAGGCTCTGCTCTACGGCGAGTGGATCGCAAACGCGCGCCGCCTGAGCACCATCCTCGCCGACATGGAGGCCGTGTCGGCGGGTGCTGCCGAGATCCTTCTATCGAACGCCGACGCGGATGATCAATAGACGGGCTCTCACGGCACGCGCGCCACTCGACGGTGTTGACTGCGTCTCTCGCTCCAGATCCGTCGACGCTGTGGGTACTTGTATCAGTGGGAGGCTCCAGCAGTGTTGGGCTGACGCGAGCGGGCGGCCAACGGCAGCCGCTCGTCTCCGGACAGTGTCACGGGTCCCCACCGTCATGGTGCGGCAGTGTCAATGGGTTCTCGAGACCCTACGCCCGTTCCCATGCTGGTGGGCGAGCCTATGTTCGGGTATCCTGCAAGCGATGCGGAGAGTCACCTGCGCAACCCCTGATGCCCGTCCTCCTTGTCGGCTTCCTGATGGCTAGGGTCGAGCTGCCGACCCCGCCTCCCCCATCCAGCCCTGCGGAGTCGCGGCCTCAACGCCTCGCTTCTCTAGGTCACCACTCGTCCTGTTATTTCCGGACGGGTCCGCCACCAGGCACGAGGAAGGCGCTGATTCAGATCACGGAGCGCTGCAATCTTCACTGTGCACATTGCTTCGTCTCTTCGACCAAATCTGGTCGTGACCTGACGCTCCGCGAAATTGACGAGGTCGTGCTGCCCCTATTGACCGACACGGCCGTCGAGAGGGTGACCATCACGGGAGGCGAGCCGTTTGCACATCCCGACATCCACGCGATCATCGCTCGCCTGCGTCACATGACCAGCGTGACTGTCTGTACAAACGCAACGCTCATCGACGAACGTTCTGCACGACTCTTGGCAGCGAACCCGAACGTCCATGTGAATGTCAGCATCGACGGATTCAATGCACCGGCGCATGACCGCCTCCGCGGTCAAGCCGGTGCCTTCGACCAAGCAATGGCGGGCCTCGCATTGTTAGCTAGCCACGGCTTGGTTAAAGGAATTCTCGCCACCCCTACCGCAGCCTCGAAGCCGGCCGATTTCGTCGAGCTTTGCCGCCTCGGCGACCGGGTCGGTGCAGAATATGTGCTAATGAACCCGCTCTCCCCGCTGGGCCGCGGCATTGGCAGTGCCCGAAAACTTGGCGCCACGCAGCAAGCCATGCGCGCGATCGAGTCCTCCATCGAAGGCACGTCTGACCTCAACGTCGAGCCGGTATTCATCCGCTTCCCAGCCTCCGGGCAGCCTCTTTCTGGATGCTCCGCCGGAAGCATCTATTACGTCTTCGCGAACGGCGATGTGGCCTTCTGCCCGTACTTGGTGTTCGCCGCTCGATCAGCGACTTCGGTCCATAGCCCTGAAACCTTTCTTGCCGGTAACGTATTCCGCGATACCGATGTCGCGGCACGAATTTGCCGTTTCTCGCCCGACCGCGACCTAAGAGTCGGCGCCAACTCGACCTGCGGTGCTTGCGAACTCGCACCGGGTTGTGGGAAAGGATGCCCTGCGGCCGTGGTTGCTTCTGGCGGTTCGCTGGGTGGGCACGATTCGGAAGTCTGCGATCGATGCTAGACGACTACCCGTGGGAATCGGAACTCTGGTCGGGGCCCTTCCCAGCGCCGGGAGAGGGAACCCTAGTCGCGGTGGAGGGACCCCATGGATCCGGAAAGTCCACAACGGTCCAAGCGCTTGTGGACGTCCTGACCCAACGAGGCGTCGACTGCGTGCCCACAAAGGAGCCGACGGCCACCTCGATCGGCGACTTTGTGCGTGAGATCTCAGAAACCGTCAGCGGCAACGCCCTTGCCGCTCTCGTTGCGGGAGATCGCTGGAACCATGTCGAAACCGTGATCGCACCAGCCCTCATCCGAGATGCCGTGGTGGTCACGGATAGGTTCGTGCCATCGTCGCTGGTTCTCCAAACGCTCGACGGCGTTCCGCTCTCCTACATCACAGCGATCAATCGTGGCTTGCCGACCCCAGCCCTGACGTTGTTTCTCGACTGCTCCGACGATGTACTCGCCGAGCGTCGAGCGCGTCGTCGCGGCTCTACTCGCTTCGAGCGGCAAGGAGACGTTGCTCTCGAGGGCCGTCTCTACCGCGCTGTGTCTGACCGGCTGAGCAAGCATTGCCTGCCACGCATCCTGGTTTGCGATAGCGAGGCTATGTCGCCGATCGCTATCGCAGAAAATGCGGCGAGTCGTATCCAAGCCATCCGTGCCCAGGCGGTCCTCGCGCGGTGAGGGTCCTGACCCTCAACGTGGCGAATCCGTCGCTCGCAAGGGCCGAGAGACAGCTCACGTGGCTTGGAGGGCGGCGTGACGATGTGCTCGTTCTGACAGAGGTCGGCAATGGACCCGGAAGCCGCCTCCTTGCCGACGCTCTGTCCTGTTCCGGTTACACGACAGTCTTCGAGGCGCCGCCGTCTGATGAGCGCGGGGTGCTCTTGGCCAGTCGTCTAGAGGTCGTCGAGACGATCCCCGGCCCGGCCTACCTGCCGTGGCGAGCGGGCGCCATGCGGCTGGCAAATTCACGCCTACTGGTCGTGGGTACGTATGTCCCCTCTCGCGACGCTTCATGGGGCAAGACAGAGCGGAAAAGGCAGTTCATTTCCGCGTTCTGCACCTGGATGCATGCTCAGTCAGGCATCTACGAGCGGCTGCTCGTTGGCGATCTCAACGTGGTCGAGCGGCGGCACGTGCCGTACTACCCCTTCTTCCAGGAATGGGAGTACGCGTTCCTCGATACCCTCTCTGTATTCGGATTGATAGACGCGTTCCGCTTGCTCACACCCTCGGATTGCGAGTACAGCTGGAAGGACCGCAACGGTGAAGGCTATCGTTACGATCACTCTTTCGTAGAAGCATCCGTCGCTGCCGCGGTTCAGTCGTGCTTCTACGCTCACGCAACCCGAGAAGAACGGCTGTCCGACCATTCCGCGATGGCCCTGGACATCAAGGTGGACGCGGCCATCCCGACGCGTGATGTCCAGATTATTGCCTCGTTGCAGCCGTCGTTGTTCTGATCAGGTCGATGCACCATGCAAACCGTGACGTGCAATCCGGCGGGCTCCGCCCGGTCAATGGCCACGCCACTCGACGGCGATTCCCCCTCCCCCCCGATTGGCGGTTGGGCATGTGGGCATGGTGTCCGGTCACCCGCACCATCTCCAGCTTTACCCGACCCGATAGTCCGCAAGTCGAGTGAGTTTCGCCGCCGATGAGGGCTAGATAATCCGACCCTCATCGACTGCCCGCGCAACGTGAGGAGCGAATACTTCGCTCCGTGTGTGCGACATGCTCAGTCGCAGTCGCTCATGCGGTGAACGCCCGCGCTCCCCTCGGAGGCGCTCAACGATTTTCCATCGGAAGGCCTGGATACGTCGAGTGAGTGGGTCAGGGAAGTCGTCCCAGCGAACGTCGAGCTGCGGAAGGATCAGATTCTGGTACATGCCGGGGTGGTAACGCCCCTGTTGGATGACAAAGACGGCCGTCTGAGCTTGGAAGCCGTGGTCGACCGGATCGAATGATCGCTCTAGTCGGAGATCCGATCCCGCAAAGGAGCGTTGTTCGTCTGCTCGATTATTTGCAGGGTCCGGGCGAAAGTCCCACATGTGGCGTCGCAGGTCCTCGACGTCGAACGGGAGCACTGTGAGATCGGCGAGCAGTAGGTACTCGAAGTCGGCACGTGAGAAGATGTGCAAGCTCAGAATGTATTGCCCGATCAGGCCAAATGGGGTTAGCAAAGGATCGATCTGCTCACTCCAAAAGGGCAGCTTGTGGCTGAACATTCGGGGACCGTCACGAGCTTGGCCTTGAAATGCGGTGATTCGCCGGCGCAGATCAGCAATGTCCTTGCCAACGACTCCACTCAGGTGTGACAGGCCTTCGGCGAGACTGTCGATCTCATCGTAGTCGCGGAGGACCAACACCAGGTCCATGTCGCTGCCGGCTTGTGGCGTCACATTCCCTGCGACGTCGACCCCCGGAAGGAGGGGGACATAGCTGAGAGATAGTGGATCGTCCTCAGGAGGATGCGTCTTGCCCCAGTTCGCTCCGCAGACGTTCATGTACCGGCCATATCCGACCGAGCCGCCAAGTATTGCTGCGCACTTCATTCTCTCGCGGACCAATACCTGTAGTTCGTGAAGGTCGCGCAGCCGGCGGCTGGTCTCAATGGAGGCTTCTAATGGTGTCGCCCGGCGCCGTTGGGGCACTGGCGGGTTATACGCCGTAAATCGAACCCCGCCGGTGCCAGGGACGGGCGTAATGAGGCGTTCGTCGAAGTACAGCCGCAGAATCGGGTCGGCTGCGGGTAAAGCGTCCTGGTCGACGGTGGCGAATATCCGGCCAGCATCATGAGCCAGCTGTACGTCCCCGCCGGGGTAGCAGCTTGATACGCGGCTCAGGGCCTCCGCAAGGAAGCCAGGGATGGTGTCAGGCAGGTACGTCGAGTCATGGTCATTGAGGATCCGGCAAAACTGGCGGTAGACACCCTCAACCAAGCGCCAATCAGCGCGGTCATGCGGCTCGGCGCCCGCCGCCTCAATCATTGGCGTCTCGCTCGCGGCACAGCCGTACGGATCTGCGTCGCGGGTTTTGACACGACAGGGTGGAACAGCAACTTCAATCTCCCGAGACTCCAACCAGCGCCTTCACAAGTGCGTTGTCCACTTCAGGAAGCCTCTCCGCCGACAGATGCCTCCAGAGGGCCTGCTGGGCTACTGGTCGCCCCGGGCCTTCAGACCGAGCCAGGTTACTCGCTGATCCCCAGCGATCCTTGTACTCGCCCACCTCTTGCATCTCATAGGCGGCGACCATCCCGAGAAGTCCGGCGCTCACGCCAGCGCTCGCTGCGACTGCGGCCACTGCGCCCTTGAATCGTAGATAGTTCCCGCGTGCCTGCACCCGCACCTCATGAATCAACACCTCATGATCGGGCAGGACAAGCTGTAGTGCGAATTCATTGGCCTCCTGCTCGTCTCGATCTGCTCCCGGCCGAACGTCTGGCGCGTCGACGTCCATGATTCCACTCTGTGCAACATGACCTCGGGCAATGTGACCTAGCTCGTGAGCTAGGTCGAAGAGCCAGAAGGCCATAAACTCGCGCGTTTCCTTCAGCACCACCACCGGGACGTCATCGACGATCCAAGCTGCGGCCGAGAACCCTCCGCGGCCATGGACCGGTATGACCGGGACACCGGCAGCGCCCGCCCACTGCAGAAGAGAGTGGAGAGTGACCATTCCGCCGGCATCTAGTGCGTCACGCCGAATGATTGCAGGGTCGGCCGGTACGCCGCGGTAAGGCACGTACTGACCAAACGTGCGGACACTCAAAGAGAGGCGATACGAGACGTTCACGAGCGGGGCTTGCGGCTGCTGACTGCGAAGTGCCTTGTAGCGAACTGCAACCGGCAACGGTCCGTTCGCCGGGACGCCGTTAGCAAGGGAATCGCGGCTCCAGTCGAAGGCATGAACAAGAAGTGCGGACACGCTTGCGCGCGGCGTATGTGCGAGCAGCCGATCTAGAATGTCCCCTGGGACGCCTGCTCGCCGCGCACGCTTCCGTAATTCCTGTTGCGAGACTTCAGCCGCATCGGGATCAGCGATGTCGGCCAAGGTTGCGCCCATTGCGCGCAACAGGGTATGCACCGTGGATACTCGAAGGTCAAAGGACCCGCTTTCGATCTTCGAGAGTTGCGGCGAAGACATGCCAATCTGCTGTGCCAGCGCGCGCTGGCTAAGACCGCGATCCTCACGCAGGGCCTTCAGGCGGCGCCCTAGGCGCCGGGCTTCGTCAGCGTCTCGGCGTCGCAGCTCTTGCGCGAAATCGGGATCCGCCGCGGCCCGCAATTGTTCCCAACTCACGTCAACTGCCTCGCCGGACCCCATCACGGCGCGGATACTATGCGGACCGTCAGAGGACAGCTCGACGCGAAGTTGGCCGCCGGGAAGGCCCAAGTTCTTTGCCGGTACGGTCACCATGTCGCCGTTCGCGAACTCGATCAGGACGTCCTTGTGGGAGTTGCGCACAGCCACGATGTCGCTGTAGCCAGCGTCGAACCACCGCCCGTTCCGCGTGTCAGCCATCGTTTAATTCCACCCAGAGATCCAGCAGCGCCGGTTGCTCAATTCGGATCCGCTCAACCAACTGAGCAGGTAGCGGCTCGCATTGGTGGTAAACGGTGAGGGTCCACAGATAGACGGAAGCGACGCGCTGGTTGCGACGCATTACATGGGCATGAGGGAGGTGGTGCGGCTGTCCACGCTCTGGGAGGACGTACACTCCGTAATTGCCAAATCTGAAGGCTCGGGCCATAGGATATTAGCATATATGCTAACGACTGACCGCGGTGGGGCAAGAACGCCCCGAATACGGAGAGGGGTGCCTGATGCTCCGATGCCTCAGTCGCACAACTGCATCGGTGATCCCATGGGCGGCTCTGCACCATGAGTGTGATGCCCTACGCCAACGGCCGCCGTTGAAGAGCCCAAGAGGGCCAGAGCCGTTTGGGAGCCGCGCGGTTTTTAGCTGGTCCTCTCGGGCATCGGCTCAATAGCCCTTCTTCTGGGCGTCGTGCGCAACCTCGTGGCCGATCCAAGAGACCAGAGCAGCCCCGAGACCCGCTCCCAGGGGCCCACCGACAAGCGCTCCTACGACCCCCCCGAGCAACCCGCCGATGCCGGCCCCGATGACACGTGCCTCCTTGTCGGGCTGTCGCTTGCTCAGTGACATTCTCCTTTCGCCAGCCGCCGGCGGGTCAGCCTCGGTCGGACTGGGGTCAGGACTTAACCGTACAGGTGTTCGGCGCACAAGCGTTCGTGCGCTTCAGCGCGTGGCCGGGGGTGTCAGCCACCGGTACGCACCATGGGTACCATGCCTACCGACCGCAGGTGCTCGCTCCCGGTGGTCCTGGCAGCCGCTGCGAGCCAACACGTAGCCGGCATCTCGTTGCCACCCGATCCGCGGTGCAGCACTACGTGCTGCTACCCCGACACAGACTGGGGTCGGGTCGTGCGAAACCGCGGCCGAAGCCGCCCGATGAGCCGGCTGCGAGGACCTGCGCGTCCCGCCCTTGCTCGTCCCATTCGTCAAGACGCTGGAGGATTGGAGCGAAATGAGGACTAACGATCCGAGCAACGACTCGCATCGGCGCGCGAATCCACGTTTCTATACGAGCTTTTCGTGGGTCATGATCCCCGTCTCCCTGGCTAGGTCTCGGCCGGTGATGCCACGGGCGTCCATCTCGGCGAGGAGGTGATCGACGTCGAGGAGGACCGTTGCAGCGACCGGCTGGCGTCGTCCGTCTCGATGAACGCTTCGGGTGTGCGGAGATTCGGGCCGCGGGTGTCTGCCACCGGTCGTTGCGTGCCGGCGCATCGGGCCGTCCGACCGGCCATTTGCGGACGAGTCGCCGCCCGACACTCGAGTGCTCGTCATGTTGGCCGGCGACGAGCACGCTGTTGACGTGCGCTGCGCGCACACCGGTCGCACGTATCCCGGTCGTCGCAGTGTGCCCAGGCCCCGCAGCGGACGCACCACCAATGCTGCGGCGTCTCCGGGCCAAGCCAGTCGCCGGGTACCGCAAGGGGGGTCGGTGGGGTCGCAAGTTCCATGAGCGCGCCTCCTGACGGCGCCCCCGCGGGTCTCACCGGATGCGACCGCCCTAACCCATAGAACCCGGCGCTCCGTGCCTGAATGGGACTCAACGGGGTGGCCACGGCCCCGTGTAACGTAGCCAGCTCCAGACCCATCAGCGGCCTGTAAGCCGGGAATGGTCCAAGGCCTTGTAGCCAAACTTGGCCAGAAGCGATCTACATTCTACAACAGGGCTTCCTTGCCCCTCAGCGTGACGTCGCTACCCCGTGGTTTCCCGTCGTCCCGTGTACCAAATGTGTACCAGGTACACGAAAATTACAGGCCGGATGAGGTGGCGATGGCCGAGGCCGCCGACGGGGAGTCGCCGGCCCTTCTTCGACCGGCCGTGGTCGTGCGCTTCGGCCACCCCCGCACGGTGCCCCGCCAGCGCCGGTCGGGCACGGCGGCGCCGCCGCGGCGCGCAGACTCCCAACATGACCCGGCTCGACCCGCTGGCCGCCGGCGCCGAGGCGAAACAGACGGCGATGCTGCTCCGCGATGCCCGCGCCGTCCTCCGCCGCCTCGACGTGCTCGCCTCCGTGGAGCGGGGCTGGCGGGACATGAAGTCCACCCTCGACCTGCGCCCGGTGTTCCACCGCAAGGAGGAGCGCATTCGCGCCGACGTGCTGCTCTGCCGGCTGGCCCTGCTGCTCCTCCGCATCGCCGACACCAGCACCGGCGACAGCTGGCGCAACGTCCGCAACCAGCTCGGGCGTCTGCTCCTGGTCACCCTGGGAACGGCGCACGGCCAGGTCGCCCAGCGCTCGCTCACCACCGCCCGACAGCGCACCATCCTGACCGCGCTGGATCTGCCCGAGCCGGCCGCTACTTCGAGTTCGCACTGCCTGCCAGCTGATCTCAGCCCCTCTCGGCGAGGCGCTGTCGACGGCGGGAACCGTGTAGATACACGGCCGATTCCCCCTGCTGCGGCGAAACCTCGGGCCCGGCTGGAACTTTCGCTCGCCCGCGACCTACGAGCCGTGGAACCCAGGTGTACCGGCGGGAAGGTACCCGGGGATCAAGCGGGCTGTGCGACCTTGTCATTTGCGAGGGGGTGAGTTAGCGTGACGGGCTCGTGAGGTAGGATGGTGAGCATCTTGGACGACTGGCCGGTGGAGCCCGCCAAACCCACCGGCAGCATCGCGCGCCGTGAGCTACTCCGCAACATCTGGAGGCTCTTCCGGCCGTACCGGCTGCGGGTGCTGGCGGTCATCGTCACCGTTCTCCTCTCTGCCGGGCTCGGCACGCTCAACCCGCTGCTCATCAAGGTGGTGTTCGACAGGGCGCTGTTCTGCGGCTCGGGCTGCCCCAACCTGCCGCTGCTCGACGAGCTGGTCGCGATCATGATCGCGGTGCCGATCATCACCGGCGTCATCGGCGTTTTCCAGACGTTTCTCACCAATCGCGTGGGCCAGCGCGTCATGGAGGACCTGCGCAACACCCTGTACCTGCACCTGCAGGGAATGTCTCTGCGCTTCTTCACGGGGACCCGGACCGGCGAGATCCAGTCCCGGCTCTCCAACGACATCGGCGGCATCCAGACGGTGGTGACCGACACCGCGTCGTCGATCCTCTCCAACGTGGTCATCCTGGTCAGCTCGCTCATCGCCATGACGGTGATCTCGTGGCAGCTCACCGTCATGTCGCTAGCGCTGGTGCCGCTGTTCGTCTTGCTGACATACCGCGCTGGCAACGCGCGGCGGCGCATCACAACCGAGACCCAGAAGGCGTACGCGGAGATGACCGCGATCACCGAGGAGACGCTGTCGGTCTCCGGCATCCTGCTGAGCAAGGTGTTCGGGCGCAAGCGCGAGGAGGTGCAGCGCTTCCGCGGCGAGAGCCGCCGCCTCGCCGACCTCGCCGTCCGCCGCGAGATGATCGGCCGCAGTCTCTTCGCGGTCGTCGGCACCTTCTTCAGCAGCGCGCCGGCGCTGGTGTACCTGGTGGCTGGCTACATTATCGTCGGCGGCCACGCCAATCTCCTGTCCCCGGGCACGATCGTTGCCTTCACGGCGCTGCAGAGCCGGTTGTTCTTCCCGGTCGGCCAGCTGCTCCAGGTGTCGGTTGAGGTGCAGGGGTCGCTGGCACTGTTCGAGCGCATCTTCGAGTACCTGCGGATGCCGCACGACATCGTCGACCACCCCGCGGCAGTGGTCGTCGATCCGCAGACGGCGCGCGGCGAGGTGGAGTTCGACCACGTCTACTTCCGCTACGACGCGGCGGCTTCCGGCCCGCTGAGCGAGCCGGTGCCCGGGGGCGGCGATGGGACTGCGCGGGCCTGGGCACTGGAGGACATCACCTTCGAGGTCAAGCCCGGCCAGCTGGCCGCCATCGTTGGGCCCAGCGGCGCCGGCAAGACGACCATCTCCTACCTGACGCCACGGCTGTACGACGTCAGCGCCGGCGCGGTGCGCATCGACGGCGTCGACGTGCGCACCATGGAGGTCGACTCGATCACGTCGCTGGTCAGCATGGTGACCCAGGAGACGTACCTCTTCCACGCTAGCGTTCGGCACAACCTGCAGTACGCCAAGCCCGACGCCACCGACGAGGAGCTCGAGGCGGCAGCGCGATCAGCCTTCATCCACAACCGGATCATGCAGCTGGACGACGGCTACGACACCCTCGTCGGCGAGCGAGGATATCGCATGTCCGGCGGCGAGAAGCAGCGCCTGGCCATTGCCCGCGTTATCCTCAAAGCGCCTCGCATTCTCATCCTCGACGAGGCCACATCCGCGCTCGACACCACCAGTGAGCGGCTCGTGCAGGCGGCGCTGCGTCCGCTCATGAAGGGCAGGACGACCATCGCCATCGCCCACCGCCTGTCGACGATTCTGGCCGCCGATGTTATCTTCGTCGTCGACAGCGGCCGCATCGTTGAGCGCGGCACCCACGGTGATCTACTGCGCGGCAGCGGCCAGTACGCGCATTTGTACGAGCAGCAGTTCCAGAGCGGCCGTGTGGAGGCGCAGTGCGAGGACGGCCTCGTCTTGAGCAGCGGCGAGGTGATCGGTGCCGTATCCTGAATAATGTCGTCCCCTGTCGTGATATTGATCATCGCGAAGGGAAGGGTGCGTGGTTGTTCAGCGGCGTAGGTCGGTCGTCGCGGAAGAATCACCCACTGGGGTGATGCGGCCGCCGTCATCGGCTGCCCACGTGCTGACTGTGCTCGAGCCCCGGTTCCCGAGCGTGGCCGCCAGGCTGCGCGCTGTAGAGACCGATGTGCTCGCCTACCTCGATTTCCCTGTTGACCACTGGCGTTCGATCTCCTCGACGAATGCCATCGAGCGTGTCAACGCCGAACTTGGCCGCCGCGCCAAGGTCGTTGGCATCTTTCTGCGTCTTTACTCTGGCGCTTGGCACTGGCGCAACGACCGCCCGTGCTGCGAGGCTCCCGTGGGGCCGAGGGTGACCCGGCATCTTTCTGTCGAGTCCTCGGGCTCTGACTCCGTTAGGGCCAGTCCCCTCGGTTCTCGCGGGTGGCCGAGTGACCTCATGGCGGCGTGAATACTGAACGGCAGGAATGTCCGAGGCCATCCACCCATCAACACGACGGAGGGTTGGCATGGTCATCATCGGCGTCGATTGCCACACGCGGGTTCATGTGGCTGCAGCCATCGACGGACAGGGGCAGGTCGGGGCTCGATTCACAGCGAGTGCCAAGGCTGAAGAGCTCGCCGCGCTCACAACCTGGGCGTGCCAGCAAGGAGCTGACCTGGTCGCCGTTGAGGGCGCTCGGGGCTTTGGACTCGCTGTCACTCGGTGCCTGATCGCAGCGGGCCTCGAGGTCGTCGATGTCCCAACGCGCATGACAGCCGATGGGCGCCGTCAAGGCCGCCATCGCGGGAAGGACGATGAGAGTGATGCGGTCGTCATCGCGCGGGTTGCCCTGCGCGAACACGACCTCCCGCGGCTGCGTTTGGCGCGTCTCGATGCGGACATCAAACTGCTGGTGGACGCACGCAATCAGCTTGTTGCCGAAGGCACGCGTGTCCGCAACCGGCTGCATGCACTGCTGCTGACCCTGTCGCCTGGTTACCGCGAGCAGACCGGCGCCCTGTCGAGCAAGCGTGCCCTCATCGTGGCTCGTCGCTTGGCACTCCGCGCCCGAGTGACGGATCCGGTTCGTGGCCGCCTGGCCGTGGCCGCAGTTCGCCGCCTCTTTGTTATCGGCGCCGAAGCTGCCGAGTTCGAACGAGAGAAACAAGCCGTCGGTGCGCGTCACCCAAAGCAGCTGCTCGCCATCTGCGGGGTGAGCACGCTGGTCGCCGGCAAGCTACTTGGCGAGACCCACGACATCACCCGCTTCCCCACGGCAGCGTCGTTCGCATCGTACGCCGGCGCGGCACCGGTTCCGGCATCGAGCGGTGTTACCCGGAGATACCGTCTCAACCGAGGCGGCAACCGCCAGCTCAACCGAGCCCTCTGCACCATCGCCATGGTGCAAGCACGCTGGCACCCCGACGCGGTCGCCTACCTAAAGCGCAAGCGCGCCGAAGGCAAGCGACCTGCCGAAGCGAGACGCTGCCTCATGCGGCATCTTGCGAACGCCGTCCACCGCGCCATGTTGCTCGACGCCGACGCGGTCCGTGCGAGTTCGACCATGCATGCCGCTTGACATAGCGGCGCCCCAACACCGCGATGCCTCCGGTGAGCGGGTTGGTGAGCAGCGGTGGCCCGTCGGGGTGCACTCGTCGTGCTGGTTCTGCAGCACCGCAGTGAAGAGGCGCACCAGCGACAACCACTAGTGAGTTGCGGGATGTGTCGCATCCGCCTTCAGGGAGCGGGTGACCCTGAACCAACGAACCTGCTTGCCCGAGCAAGGCCTGCCGTGAGTCTCGCAATCGAACCTGAGGCCGCCATCCAGATCACCCATCAGGGTGATGGACGCCCCTGGGTAAACCTGCTAGCGTGCCATCCCTACCCGTGGCCACCGACATCGCCCTGAGCGCGCAGCAGCTCGTCAAGGAGTACGCGAGCGGTGAGACCACGCTCACCGTGCTCAATGGCATCGACCTCGACGTCGCCCAAGGCGACTTCGTCGCCATCCGAGGACCGTCCGGTTCCGGCAAGACGACTCTGCTCAACCTCTTCGCCAGCCTCGACACCCCGACGAGCGGCACCGTGACCGTTCTCGACCAGCGCGTCGACAAGCTGAGCGAGCGCAAGAGAACCCGCTTTCGCGCCGATCACATCGGTCTGGTGTTCCAGGAGTCGTACCTGATCCCCGGGCTGACGGCACTCGAGAACACCATGCTCGGCCGGCTGCCGTGGGAGAGGCGCAAGCCGCTCGAGGAGCGAGCGACGAAACTTCTGGAGCGGATCGGTCTCGGTGGCCGGCTGCAGCACCCGCCATCGCATCTCTCCGGCGGTGAGCGCCAGCGCGTCGGTATCGCCCGGGCGCTGGTGGGCAACCCCGAGATCCTCTTGGCCGACGAGCCCACCGGCAACCTCGACGCGGACAGCACCGGCGAGTTGATCCGGTTGCTCGGCGAGTTGCGCAACGAGCTGGGCATCACTGTGGTCATCGCCACCCACGACGAGCAGGTGGCCGCCGCGGCGGACACGGTGATCAGCATCGACAAGGGGAACCTGCACGGCGGCACCGCGGCGTGATCCGGCTGGCCGCACGGCGGCTATGGACACGCCGCCTGCAGGCGCTGGCGCCGCTCGTGGCCCTCCTTGCTGCGACACTCGGCTTCCAGGCGGTGCTGGTCAGTGCGCGCTCCACCCAGTCGCACGTGCAGGGGGTCATCGCCGCCAACTGGAACCCACCCTACGACCTGCTTGTTCATCCTGCGTCGCTGGTGACAGGCCTCACGCCGGGTGACCACCTGCTGCAGCCAAATTACCTTCTCACCGCTCAAGGGGGCATCACGCTGCAGCAGGTGGGACGGGTGCGCGGTGTGTCCGGCGTGTCCGTCGCCGCACCTCTCGGCATCGTCGCGATCGAAGACCTTCAGGGAGTTGACTACACGGTCAACGTCTCTTCCCTTCCCAGGAGTGGCGCCGTCACCATTTTCAAAGTGACCACGAACTTCAGGACTGATGGGGGGCAGAGCGTCATTCCAGGTCGGCCCGAATACCTGATCGTGGAGGGAACTCAGCCACCCTACACATGGACCGCGCTATATCTCAAGATTGCTGGTAGCACCATTCAATGCGGCGACAACGTGGAGTGCTTTGGGGCTCCCAATCTCATTGGCGACCCCGGACCACTGCCCGTCATGCTCTCGCCAAACCCTTGGAAGACTGATCGCTTTCCGTACTACACCCAGATCACTGCTCCGGTGGTCGCCGTCGATCCGGTCGCGGAGGAACAACTGGCCGGGCTAAATCATTGCCTGACAAGCGGCCGCAGCCTCACCGCAGCCGACGGGGTCAGTCCGCGGACGATCACAGGCAGCAACACCGTCGTGGATCAAGTGCCGGTCCTAATGAACGCGACGCCAGGATTCGACGAGGGGATCACGGCGACGATCCAGCGGGCGAATCAAGCGTCTGTGGATGCCCTCGTCCCCACGCTCACGAAGATCCCGGACTTCAACGGTGGCCCAACCGGTCCGGACCATCCGTCCTACATCGGCGGCAGCCTGTTCAACCGCCTCCCGTTCCAGACCACCGTGGGCACGCTCTCGACGACACTCAATCAAGCGTGGAACGGCTCCCATGGCGTTGGCTTCACCGGTGGGGAGGAGGGGCTCTTCGCTCGGGATAGCTTCGATGTTGACGTCACGTCAGCACTCAAGCTGGATGGGCGGCCACCGTCGTTGACCGTACAAGCAGCGCTGGGCGCCTCAACCGGATTTCTCGACAGCGTCAACGACTGGATCACCGGGCACCAAGGTGACGCGCCGTACGAAAGCCAGGACGGCAGCTTTCGCACAGTGACTGCCTTGTCGCCCACGGGGGCCTCGAGTACAGCGAACACTCCATTTCACTCCTTCAACGTAGTCGGAAAATATGACTCCTCCTGTGTCGGAGCAGGAAGCCCCTTGTCTGGAAGCGGCTACGACATCTACGGCAATGTCGTCACCCGACAAGCCGGCGGACCCGTCCTTGGGCCCAACGGCAGTGTCACCAACTTCGTGTCGTCGATGCCCACACTGATGACCAACCTCGCCGGCGGCGAGTACTTCAGCGACCCGCATCACTTTGCCGAAGGCGAGGGCGACGCGTTCCTCTCCGTGATCCGTGTCAAGGTAGCCGGGACAAGCACGCCTGGCCCGGCCAGTCAAGCGCGGTTACAGCGGGTTGCTGCGGACATTCACCGCCAGACCGGGTTGGCTGTCGACATCATCAAGGGGTCTTCAACACAGCCGGTGAGACTCCGGCTTCCCGCAGGAAACTTTGGTCGCCCCGAAGCGACCGTCACCCAGGATTGGCTGACGGAGAACGTGGCCATCAATTTCTTCCAGGCGATCAACAACACCACTGTGGTGATGTCGATCGTGGTCGCGGTGGTGGCGGTGCTGCTCACCATGCAGACAACCTACGCCACGGTGCGAAGACGAAGGGGCGAGCTGGTCCTCCTCCGCGCCATAGGCTGGCCATCGTGGCGATTAGCGCTGCTCATGGAGTTCGAGGTGATCGGGCTCGGCGTGATCGTTGCGCTGGTCGCCCTGTTGGCTGCTGCCTTCATGATCCTGGTGAACCATCCGGGTGGTGGGATCGAGGCCGGAATCCTGCTGGCCGCACCCGCCGCGATCCTCCTCACCGCCCTGGCGGGCGCTGGGCCGGCGCTGACCGCGTCGCGCACCCGACCGTTGGCCGCGCTGCGCGGACCCGGCCGACTGCGGCGTCGTCGCCGCCGCCTCATCCGCGGTCCATTCTCGCTGGGGATCCGTGAAGCGCTGACGACCTGGCGGTGGCAGACGTTGCTCGGCGCCCTCGCAACCGCGGTGGGAGCACTCTTTCTCGGCGCGGTGCTCGCGATCCTCCACGACTTCCACACGTCCCTCGACAGCACGACGTTAGCGCAACAGCTCTCCAACGAGGTGGGACCGTTCGACGTTCTCCTCGGCGTTCTCGCGGTGGCCCTGGGCGCGACGACAGCGGTCAGCGTCGTTCTCGTTGCGACAAGGGAGCGGTTGCCCCATTTCGCGACCCTGCGCGCCCTGGGCTGGTCGAGGGTCAAGGTCGCTCAAGTTGTGGCCGGACAGGCCATCTCAGTGGGCCTGCTCGGGGGCGTCCTCGGAGTCATCGCGCTCAGCATCCTCGCCAACCGCGTGAAGACCGGCATCGCTCTGACCTGGTCCAGTCAACTCAGTCCGCTGGTGCTCGGAGTGGCCACGGGTATCGCAGCTGCTATTGGCGCGGTGCGCCTCGTCTATCGCCGTGTCATCGTCACCGTGTTGCGCGTAGGGTGATAGCCGTGCACTCTCGCGGCCCCGCGGATACGCGAGGTCCGTCGGTGGTCCGGCTGGCGGCGCGACGTCTCCAGACGCGCCGGTTGTAGGGTCCGGCGCCCTGCCGCGACGCTCGGATTCCAGGCGGTGCTGGTCAGCGCGCGAAGCACCCAGTCGCGCGTGCAGAGCGTGATCGCGGCTAACTGAAGTAGCCCCGATGACTATTGGTACCGCCTCGTCGCTCGTGATTAGGACTCAAGCAGTGGCAACGCTCTGGTTGACAGCGACCTTTCGCTGAGTTAGCCGAGAGCTCGATGTCACACAACACGCGCCGGTCCACCATTGGGCGGAGGCATACAAACCCACTGACCCGCACGGGCGGGCGTGGTCACTCCACCAAGGTCTCTCTGGTCCAAACCCACAGGTCCTGGATCGCCTCAATCGGGTCAAAGAACCTGCAGTGTGAAGCCCTTTGTGCAGGGTCGCCTATCGGGTCCAAACACCCGCTCCGCGATCGGTCAGGGACCAATTTCTTGGTTTACTTTCGTCCCGGTACGAGCTACAATCGCGCCCTCAATCAACCTCTCACGGGAGGGTCTAGCATGGCGCCGCTTCTTGCAACCGGCTCGGATGAGCAGATCGTTGCTGCATGGAAGGACCCTATCCTGCGAAGCCATTCGGCTGACGACGGAACCCCCTCGCCCGTCGGCTGCATCGAGCCCCGTCGGGACGACCTCGTAGCCGTTATGGGTTACACCTCGACGAATTGCAGCGTTGCATCCAGCACTTGCAGGACTGTGGGCGGCTGCTGCTACTAGGCCTCGACCTCCGGGTGGTGACTACATGAAAGTCACCACCCGCGCGCGTCCACGCTGAATACACCGAGGCCTATGCGAGGAACGATCGGCGAAAACCGAACGCGGCGCGCTCGGGCGTTCGCGCACAGTCTTTTGCTCGGCGAGTGGGTTGCAGCGGTAAGGTCGGGTCTGCCAACGCAACGCTCTGAATATTCGGAGAGGCGCGCGCGGTTCGTTGCCGCTGAAGTAGCGGAACAACTTTCCCATCGGCCTACGCGCGCGCAAGCCTACCTAGCTACCCTCGGGGTGTCCTCCGTACAGGAACTCGAATCACTCTTGCTGCAGGAGCCGCTTCTCGATTCGTCCCATTGTCCCTGGTGGGCCTGGCTTGCGCGAGCATGCCGCGAGGCGATCACGCCGGATGATCCTACACGCACCATCGCTTTTGAGGAAGCGCCTGGAACATTTCTCGAGCCCTTCGTCGCGCGGGCGCGAACAGACGCTGAGTCATTGCTACGAGCGCGAACGGATTCGGACGAGGATCTGGCGACCTCTCGCCGTCGACTCGCCGTCATCATGGCCGACACGCCTACCAGATGGCACAGGCTTGTGGCAGAAGCTGTCGTCCTCGAGGCAAATGCTCGGCAGCTACCTCTCGGATCTATGACAGACGAGACGTTGCGGCAACAGCTCGCACAGCTCTGCGGGACGAGGTGTGGCCGACTGTCGTTTCTTCGCGAGTACCCGGCGCTGGCGCGGACCCTGGTGCAGCGCATGCGCTTCTGGGCGATTGCGTGTGTGGAGATGCTTGAGCGACTTGAGGCTGATGAGCGGTTGCTAACGAGTTGGCTTCAGATTGAGGCGCTCACGCTGCTCAAAGCGACAATGGAAATGGGCGATGACCACGCCCACGGGCGCTCCGTCGCCCTCGTCGAGCTGGAGGGCGCCCGCGTGATATATAAGCCGCGCTCTCAGCGGACCATCGCCGCGTTGCGGGTCTGGGCTGCCCAAGTCAGCCCCGATCTGCCGTGGGGCCAGTTCTTTCCCGAGGTATTGGACCGCGGCAAGTACGCGTGGTGCGCGCATGTGTCAAATGATCCCTGCAACGACAAGGGCGGCCTGGAGCGATACTACGAAAACTTCGGACATCTGCTCGCGCTCACTCATGTTATCGGCGCAACTGACCTCCATTCCGAGAATGTCATCGCCAACGGAGAGTGGCCGGTCGTGGTCGATGGCGAAACCCTTCTGCAGCCCAAGAAGAGACAAGCACGTGGGGTGCTCGAAGAATGCGGTGACCATCTGATGGACCAGTCGCCGCTCGCCACGGGTCTAATCCCATTTCCTACACCCCTCGATGACGGAGTCTCGTTCGATTTCAGTGCCTTCGGCGACCACGAGGAGCGAGACGTACCGATCGAGGTTCGCACCTGGGGCGACGTTGGTAAGGCCTCTATGCATCTTGTACCAAGGCGGGTGGCGCGGAGTCACACTCGAAATCAACCGCAAGCCGCAAACGGGGCCACTTTGCCGGGTGTCGATGCTCAGCGAGCGGTGCGCGATGGATTCGTCGCGGGAATGAGCGCGCTCGCCCAGGCTGGGGACTCGGCCTCGACAATTCGCGACGCGCTCCAGTCCGAGAAGGTCGTTCGGGTGGTGTTGCGGCCAACGTACCACTACGCTCGCCTCCTCATGGACGGAAACCATCCTGATCTGCTGGGTGACATGGTTTTGCGGGAGTTGCATTTCAATTGGCTGTACCGGGACGTAACCTGGCCGATTGAGGTCGTGGCTGAGGAGTTAGCAACGCTCCTGAAAGGGGATATCCCTCTGGCGGAATGCACTCTCGAAGGGCTGGAGATTGACCTCGACGGGACAATCCACCGAGCGCTGATTGAGACCAGTGCGTGGAACCGGTTGCTAAGCCGGTTCGATGGTCTCTGGCGGCAATCCTCGCTCGTTGCCGCCCAACGCTCCGTGGACTTGTCCTTCGCGGTACATCAACTCAACGAACGGGTTCACACGCCATTCGAGGCGTGCTGCGAGGTGATACCCGAAGCAGTGGATATCCAGAAAATGCTTGACGCGGCTTGTCTGCTCGGGAGCAGCCTGTGCGACGCCGCGGCCGAAAATGAGTACGCGGCTTGTCGCCTAGAGGTAACCGCACGTGACGACGGTTCATGGGTTATCCAAGCCACCGACGCCTCGCTCTACGGCGGAATAGCGGGAGATCTTCTGGCCTTCCAGGCGCTGGCGAATAGCTTCCCAAACTCGCGGTTCTCGGTGGCACGCGACCGCCTGTTGACCACGTGGCAGTCGGTGTGTGCTGAGGTGATCCCTGGTCATGATCAGGTGGGAGCCTTCGAAGGTATCGGCGGCCTTCTGTATGTGGGCTGTCGGGTCGGCAAGTCCGTAGGGGGAACTTTCGTCATCCCAGGGCTCACCAGGTTGCTCGAGCGCCTTCGGGTGGTTCCGTCGGGCGGGGCGAACGACCTATTGAGAGGCAACGCTGGTGCGCTCTTGACGCTGACCGTACTGGCCGACGCATTCGGCGATGAGCGGATGCAGGAATGCCGAGCAGCGATCGAGGTGTACGCGGCCCATTTGCTCCGCACGGCGCATACGATGGGACCTTACCGGACCTGGGCGTCAGACGCCAGCGTCGCGTCACCACTGGTTGGGTTTGCCCATGGCAGTGCTGGCATCTCGTATGCCCTTCGCCGTGCGCACCCCTTCGTTCCATCTCTGCGTGCGGCGATCGAGGAGACTCTCTCGGCCAGCCATTTGTGGGAGTCGGCTCAATTCGATTCATCCGCGAAAAACTGGCGTGACTTACGGCCCATCCCTCCCGGTCGGAGCCGTGAGATCGAGTTTGCCTCGACATGGTGTAACGGTAGTGCCGGAATCGCCATCAACCGAGCGATGTGCTTCGCCCTGCCAATCCCGGGTGATGATCAACCTGCTCAGGCACGTGAGCTTAGGCTCGCTCTTGATACGAGTTTGGCCAAGGGTCTGGGTTCTGGGCACTCCCTGTGTCATGGTGACGCTGGCGTGGCCGAGGCTTTTTTGACCGCGTGGGAAGCGCGGGGAGATGATCGCGATCTTCTTACTGCTCAGCGAATCGGCACGATGATCGCCGATGACATCCTGACGACGGCCGGCATGCGAGAGACTGCAGGCCCGTCGGTCCCGCCCTCTCTCGGCCTAATGAGTGGCCTTGGCGGCGTGGCATATGAGCTTCTGCGCCTTACCGCGCCGCAAGAGCTTCCCTCCATCCTGGCGCTGAACCCGTGAAACTTCGCCATCGCGCGAGTACAAGCCATGCGTTGCACGAGTTGTTGCTGCCCCTTCGAGAACCCCTAGCAAGGGTGACTACGGTGGCACGAGTCTGCCCGCTCAGCGGGACGTAGGCACCCCGCAGATCGCGCGTGCCTTCTACTAGAGTAGCTGCCGAGGCTCAGGGTGATTCGACTTGTTGTGAAAAGCCTGCGGACGCGACGCGTTCAACCAACCGCGCCGCTAGTCGCCTAGCCGGTGTTGATTTTCGAGCCCTGAGGGAGCCCTCGACAGGGTGACTTGGGCGTGACTGGGCGACAAGCGATAAGCCTTACGCGGCAAGCGCAGCCGCACGCGGGTCACATGAAGAGGCGGTAGTCGTACGGGATGGGCGGCAGCTCGGGAACGTGCTTAACCACCTGCGCCAAGACCTGGGCGTACCGCACGGTGGCCGGCAGGGCGTCGTACAAGGAGTCGTTGTTCCAGTCCACCTTGGTGAGGGCGAGCACCTCCGCGGCCGCCTGCGTGAGATCTCCGTGGCCCGCCCACCGTGTCAGCAGCAGCGGCCGCGGTGTTCCCTTGCCACCCTGCAGGTAGTTCCTGTTCTTGGTCAGTGTGGCCGCCGGCGCGTTGCCCGATACCCACAGCAGGCGGCTGAAGGGATCGAGGGAGACGAGCGTCCCGCGGTGCACCGCGTAGCCCCAGGACTGCGGGCGGCCGGGCGTCGCTTCGACTCCGCGCCATGGCGAACGCGTCAGGCTCAGGCACTCCAGTTGCTCGAAGCCGCCCCACGCATCGGCGCACCCCGCGATCTCGTCGGCGGTGAAGGATAGGAGCTTGTGGATGACAAGACGTCTCGGGCGGTGTCCCGCCGCGCGATCTGCGTACGCGCTAAGGCTGGCGGAGATCACGCCGCGCATCTGCTCGCGCGACAACAGCGGATTGCGCGGGTCAAGCCCTCCCGAGACGTCGAAGGCGACGAAGTCCATCCCGCCGCCTGCCGCGTCGATCACCAGGCTGCAGCACACGGTGAACAGGGTGCGGCCATCATCGCTCGTGCGCGTCGCGACACCATCGGCGACGTCACCGCCGAGAAGCTCAAGGCGCTACGCGACGAACTCATCGACGCCGGGCTGTCGCTACAGGGCGGCGTGAGTGGGCGGATGCGAGTGCTACGCAACTTCCTCCGCTGGGCCCGCCGCAACGGCTATGACAGCGATGCTGACGCTGGCAACGTTCACCCACCCCAGGTCAAGTGGGAGGACATCGAGCCGACGACGCTGACTAAGACGCAGGAGAGAGCGCTCTACCAGGCGGCGCGGAGCGACCGAGATCGTCTTCTGGTCCGGTTCCTGCTCAACACCGGCCTGCGCGTCTCCGAGGTGGAAGGGCTCACCCTGGCCAGCATCGAGGACGTCGACCTCGCCGACGGCACCACCGAGCGGGTCCTGCGCGTGCTGCAGGGCAAGGGCCGCAAGGACCGCCACGTCCCGCTCAACACCAGGGCGGAGCCCCGCTTCGACCGTGAAATCGCCGACTACGTCCGTACCGTCCGGCCCAAGGCGGCGAGGAGCCGGGCTCTGTTCCTGATCCCCAGCGAGCGGGGCGCCGAGCCGGATACCTACCGGCTCCTCTCGACGGCGGGCATCAAGACCCTGTTCGCTCGGCTCCGGCTCGATACCGGCATACCCATCCATCCCCACGTGTGCCGGCACACCATGGCGTCGCGCTGGATCTCCTCCGGCGTGCCCCCATCGGTGGTCAAGCGGGCGCTGGGCCACTCATCGATGCGCATGGTGGAGCGGTACGTCCACTTCGACGCCGCTGACCTGGCCGCCGCGGCTCGTGGGTAGCTCGCTGCTGCGCGTGGCGCTGCCGCTGAGGACGAGGCGGGACAGCGCCGGGTCAACCGCGACGCGCTGGAGCGCACCGGCGATGAGCTTGGCGTTGCGGAGCAGGATCGGCCGACGGCCGAGCGCGTTGTAGATCGTCCCCTCACTGATCCCGGTCTCTTTAGCGAGGTCGCGACCGGTGATGCCGCGGGCCTCCATCTCGCCGCGGAGGTGCGCGGCATCGATGAGGACGGTCGCGGCGACCGGGCGCTCCCGAACGTGGCGCTCCACGTTGACAGGCGCGACGGCCAAGGCGTTCCTGGTGCCACTGCGGCTCTCGGAGGTCACGGGTGAGAGGCCGCTCGCGGGGCGCCCCGTCGCACGTTGTGCAGAGGCGGCTCTGTCTCGCGCGCCGCCAGAGGGGACCCCTGGGGCCTTCGTCCCCTCGTCTTACCCCTCAGTGGGATCTCCTTTGCCTCGGCCACGTCGTCCGGTTGAGCGCGCCACGGCGACGGCGTCGCGTCGCCCGCCGACCTCGGACGGGACAGCTGGCCGAGGCAGGCGCGGAAGGAGCCCGTTGCCCGGTCCCAGCAGTCGAGGGCGACCGTGGCACGTCCCGCAGCGAGGACCACCGCCGCGGGCACCCGGTCGGCGCGGTTGGCAACGATGGCGAGCGCCGCCTCGACCTCTCGGGCGAACATCAGCTGTGCGCGGTCGTCGCCGCTGCGCCCGTCTGGGCGCTCGCCGAACCGCGCGAGGTCCTGACGCAGACGCTCACAGGCCGCCCCGAGTGCATGGGGAGCCGGCCGCGGCGGCAACGCCTCCTCGATGTCGTTCGCATCGCGGTCGCTCGCATCGCGGACGCTGCGCACCAGGCGGGCCGCGGCCATCTGCAACTCCTCTGCGCAAACGCCCACCGAGAGGCTCGGCTCGCGCCTCGACGTATGCAAGGCTTCACTCGTGCGGAGATATTCACTGGCGTTGCTGGCGAAGAACGAGGTCGCTGCGCGAGCGGTCTGATCGAAGGGAGCGCGGCTCACGAGTTCGCGCGCTGCAGCCAGGCCCGCGTCGACCCCAGCGCGGAGCCGCTCGTCCTCCGCCTGATCGCTCTCGGCCGCGCGCGCCGCGGCAGCGCTGCGTCGTGAGGACGGCCAGTCTTCGAATTCTGGCGCCCTGGGGACAGCCTCCCGCTCGCACGCCGAAACAAGCCAGCGCGATGCGGCGCGCAGTCGCGTCGCGGCCCTACTGAGCGAGTTGCGTTCCTCTCTACTGAGCTCCATCACCCACCCCGTGCCGCTTCAGCTGACCCCCGGCACTCCTCTCAAGGCAGCGGGCACAGAGATCGCGGTCATCACAGCGCTCCCAAATACCGCAGTGAATGCACCACCAGTGGTCCACGGTTTCCGGGCCCTGCCAATCCCCTGGAACGGCGAGCGGTCTAGGGGCAGTTTCGACGTCCACCTGGAATTCCTCCGGGCGCGGTGCGCCGCGGCGACTCGCCGCTGTCGGTGCGCACCGCGCTTACTCCTCACAACCCCCGACAGACAGGCGGATCGGACACACGACGTGCAACCCCGACGAGAGGCCCGCTCGTCCACGCGGCCGGCCGAGCAGGTAGGCGACGAGCACGGACGCCATGACAGCAGCCGCAAGGGCCCAGTTGGGTGCGCCACAGCTCGTAGAGACACCGCTTTTCGAGAGCGATAGTCGTCGTGACGTACCTTGCCAGGCTGGGCCGTGGCGGGTCGTTTTGAATACGGATTTCGGCTCCGTCCTGATGGGGCGGGCCACGGCGTGACGCCACAGGTCGCCGACGCTGGCGCCAAAATGGCGCCCGTATCGGCCAATGCTGGCTGTAACTACGCGGGGCGGGGGCTGAAGCGAGCGTCCGGGGCACGGCCTGCGGACCGGATTACTTGCAGTGGCGAATACGCCGTGATGTAGTAGATGATCGGCCCGGGGGCGGGGCAGCCAACCACATCGCAACCTTGAGTGGGCCCAAATCGCTGACGGTTGGTTCAGCACCCTGGTCATGGCTCCCAGATGGAGTGGTCATGGGCGAAGACGACGCGGGCAGGGCTCAGTTCCTGCAGCCGGTCCACCCAGGCTGGCGGAACAGGCAGCGGCCGTGAGTGGCCGTCGCGATGTGCGCGCCAAGCAAGTACGTCTGCGCTATAGGGTGTCGTGGCTCTGGCCGGCAACAATCACCGTGCCGTCGCCCCGACGGACGAGCAGGGATTGATGACCCTCGGTATGCCCGGGTGTGGGCAACAAGAACACCCCGGGCAAGACCTCGAACTCCCCGTCGAGCTCCTCATAACGAGTGCCGGGGGTGTCGATCAGCTCGGGCAGCGTGTAGTCCTGGGTATGTCGGGCCGCATCGAGTTCGATCCGTTGTGTGAACACGGGTCTGCCGACGAGCAGGGGGTTACCGCCGCAGTGGTCGAAGTGCAGGTGGCAGTTGGCCACCAAGCCGATCTGGGCCGCCCGCACGCCGGCCGCGACAAGCGCATCTTCCAACGGTTGGCGCCGGGGCCGGTAGTGGGCGTCGACCTCGGGGTCGCTTCCCATGCCGGTATCGAATAGCAGCATCCCGTCGGCATGGTCGACGAGGTAGCCGAGGCAAGGCTCCACTCGCGGAATGCCGATACCGGTTTCCTCGGCCGGTCGGACGAAATATCCGAAGTCCACGCGCCGCACGACCACCCCACGCATGCCCGTGAGTTTGACGCTCGCCACCACTGCGGGTTCGAGGCTGTTCCGCATCGATCCTGACGCCATCGCGATCGTTGGCCACGATAAGGAGGACCGATGCGCTTCGTTGATCGATGTCGCAACTGACAGTTAGTGACTCGCGGCCGTCCTGGGCCTACTACCCGCCGGTATCGCCATGCTCATGCCCGGTGCCCTGCCAGACTAGACAGGGTGAGTGCACTGCTCGAAAGGACGCTGACCTGTTCAGCCCGTCTTACCTCGTCAATGTGCGGGTAGCGAAGAAGATCGGGACTTCCTGATAGAGCGGTTGTCGTTCTGCGAGCAACGATGACGCCTCGGGCTCTTCGACCACGTCCACCGCGAAGCCGGACTGAGTGAGCGCGTTCAGGTACGTGCTCAGCATGCGGTGATGGTTTCCCGCTCGGCGGAGGCCATTGGGATTCGGTGACCGCCAGAAGCGCTCGTCGAAATAACCATTGACGGAGACGCGCGGCCGCCGATCGGAATCCATTACCGCGCTGGCGCCAGGAACCAGGAAGCACGGGTGGCCGATCACGAAAACGAACCAACCCCCGGGCTTGAGGACACGATGAACGGCCCTCATCGCGGCTCGGAGATCGGGAATGTCCATGAGGCCGAGTTGACAGGTGGAGCCATCGAAGCTGGCGTCGTCGAGAGAGGCCAGAATCTCAGCGTCATCGAGCACGTACGAGACGGCAGAATTCTGTCCGGGGCCGTGGCGACGGGCGAGTTCGACCATTTCCTCAGAGCTGTCGACGCCCACGACATGACGGGCGCCGGCGCGGGCTCTCGTCGCTAGGCCTTGACCGCATGCGATGTCCAGCACCTCCGTCCCTTCAAGGGGCGGTACCAGCGGAGGAGGCAGTCGACGGCGGTCTCGTGCGGTCCACTGCCGGCAGTGATGAGGTCGTGCCGCGGCGGTGGACTCGCTCAACAGCGCCTGCCCGCCCATTGGCAGGCGAGCACAACCGCGCTGCGTAATGCACATCGATCCCCCAGTAGTTTTAGGTCCCAGCAAGGAGGCGGTCAGCCAGTGCGTCGGGCGTCAAGCGCGCTACGTAGTCCCCGGCGTCGCCAGGATAGGTCCGTCGCAGCCACCGCGCGAGATCGTGGAACTCCTCGGACGTCGCGTCCGCTAGATCAGGGACCAGTCGTAAGGCCTGCACCAGGTCGTCGTGCGAACGGACCGCATCGCCGACTATCGCACACGTCATGATGCATCCGGCCAAGACTGGTGGTGCGTGGGTCAGACCCTGAGCGCGCGCCACCGCCAGCCAGTAGCGTTCTTCGTGGCGCAGCAACCGCGTCAAGGCGTCTTCCTCATACCGCTGCTCATCGCCATGGTCCCAGTCTGAGAATTCGAGCAAGGCTTCGATCGATAACTCAAGGGGGGTCGGGAACCCTTCGAGGTCGGCATGCCGACCGAGTGGCAGGTCACGGTGCAACGCTACTGCGAAGCTCTTGCGTGCAAGATCGAGGAAGGCCAAGCGTTCGGCAGCAGACCAGTCATGCGGCGCAAGGCGAACCACCGCAGCATCGTCAAGGACCTCGTCGACTTCATCGACGACGAAGCGCATCCTGTTTAGTGGATCCTGAGGGGACTCCGGGTTGCGCATGAGCAGCACGATCCGAACTGGCAGATTCGCCCGGCGCCGCAGAACGGCTCCGAGCATTGATTGAACCTCGGCAACGCGTGCCTCTGCATAGTCCACCACCACCGCGAGGGGCCCCCCGGTACCGGCCGCGAAAGCGCCAGGCTGGCCGATGTCGCCGGAGAGCAGTCCAGCCATCCAGCCTTCCTGGTCGGTCAGCCGCTCACAGAGCTCGACAGCCAAACGCGACTTGCCGGCTCCGGCCTGGCCGATCACGACCGCCACTCGCACCGCGGGGCCGTTCTCTGCCCACGCCTGCAGCAGATCCAACTCAGAGTCGCGAAAGCGAAAGGGCACCAGCCCGTAGCGGGGCGACAGTAGCTGCCCAGGTCCGACGGCAGTCGGATTGCGCAGCAGAGCGCGGCCAGGAACGAGTTGGGGCTGCACGCCATAGGCTCGCTCCACACTCTCGACCACCTGCTCAACGGCAGCCAGCGTCTCGATGGCCACACCAAACATCGCCATGTCGTTGACGATCTGACGCAGGAAGGTCTCGACCGTTCGTGTGTCCGCGCGGCGCCGCAGCTCGGAGTCCATGACCAGAAGCTCGTCGGACTCCAACGACTCCAGTAGCGCCTGCCACGCGATCCCCAGGGCAGCCGCCGCTCGCTGCCGGGCGCCGGTCTCCGCGTCGCCCGAAGAAGAGGAGTCGGCGCTCCCGTCCAGGAAGGCGTCGGCAAGCGTGGCGACTATGTGGTCGGAGGTTGCCGGCGAGCTAGTGTCGGCCAACTCCGACCAGGACACCGTCGCCAACCACCGCCGCAGACTGGAGCGTTCCCTGGCTGAGAGGAGTCCCGGCATATCGCGATCGATGAGGCGGATCGCCGCAGCAGGGAGGGCGCGCCGTCGGTTGCGGCCCAGTCCGGACAGCACCACGACGACGTCCCAAGCGCGCGCCAGCCCGAACCCAGCGAGCAGCGATAGGACCGACGCCGACATATCAGGCATGCTACCTCTGTGGATACCGAGGGTCAGCTGGCGAAGATGGCGCTGGTCGCATCGGTGCTCGCGCGCGGATCACCCCGGCAGCGTCTGGGAGCGCTGCCCCGTCTTGCCCGGACGGCACGAGACCACCCTACTATCCGCCCATTCGTCGAGCGAGTACTTGCCGAGCACGCCGCCACGTTGGTTCAGGAGGCAGCAGCCTTGTCCGAATCGGCGCCGTGGGTTGGCCAGGCCGCCCTTCGGGCGCTTGAGGCCGCACTGCCTGCATCTTGGCCTCCGGGCCTGCCACCGCCCGACTTCCTCGACGTACCCGGCGTCGAGCGGATGCGCGTCGCAGCCGCTCAAGCGGCGGTGGAGCGCTCCACAACTAGCGCCCGCACACTGCTTCGGCTGGAACTGGCGCAACGACTGCGGGTGGCAGGCGAGCACCAGCAGGCGCTCGAGTTGGCACGCTTGTCAGTTGCTGAGCTGGAGACGTCGGACGGCCGGGAGAGTACACGGAGGCTCGCTGAAGCGCTCAACGTCCTGGCCATCCTCGAGATAGAGTCGGGAGCCGACATGGCGGCGTTGCTTCATGCGCATCGCAGCGTCTGCTTGCACATCGAGGCATGGAATGCGGAGCTTCGCGACCGCCAGTCAGGCGCGTGGGCCTGCCTGACCCTCGGTGTTGCGTACTACCGCGGAGGGCAGGACGAGCTAGCCCGGCGCTACCTCACAGAGGCCAAGCGGCTCGGCCGTGGTCTAGCTCCCGAGCGCGCCGACTATCCCAACATCGAGGTGAGCGCCGCTGTGACGGTTGTGACCCACTTCCCTGATGTCGATGTCAACGTGGATCTGGGACGCCTGCACTTCGACCCGCCGCGGGTCGACGACCGTGCGCTGCTGGCCTCAGCTCGCGGGTTTGTGCTCACCGGTTCTGGCCGCCACGCCGACGCGCTGCCCCACTTCAACGAGGCGCTTGCCCTGCGCCGACTAGAGCTCGACCTTGCGCCGGCACGTCCAACGATCCAACTGGCTCGCGTGCTGATGCAACTTGGTTCGGCCCTCGACGCTCTCGGCCGTCAGCATCGATCCGCTCACGCCTACGAGGAGGCCGCAACCCTTGCCACTTACCCGACGATGCGAGAACGCGCCGTCCGCGCAGCCTCGCATGCCCATCGGCGCGCCGCGGCAGACGCCAGCAGGCGCGACAGCCGACTTGCCGAGGACCACTTCAAACGGGCCCTCGACCATGACGCCACCCTCGGCGATACCGCTTCCCGGGCGTTGACGATGGCCGTAGGCGCCTTCGTCTCCTGGGACAACGGGGACCCCCAGCCAGCCCTGGATCGCGCCGAGACATCGGTGCGACTCGCCGCCGACGCAGTCGCATCCGGCGAAAGGGAGGACAGCCAGGTAAAGTTCGCCCAACTGACCCGCGACTCCATGCGCCGAGAAGTCGCCAAGTACAGGGACTATCAACTCGCCGGTAGCCGTGAGCGCGATCGCGCACCCCACGGGTCGTCGCTACCTGAAAGAAGGATTGGCGCACGCCGGCACGTGGCCGTGACGCCTCTAGACGGCGGGGGAACGACAAATGCCGTCGCATGAGTGCGGCAGCTTCCCAGCCGCAGAGGATTTCGAACCTCGCTCGGTCAGAGGAGGCTGACCATCGGACCCAGCTAAGAACGGGAGGGGTTCGTACGGCGTCAAGCCGGATGCAGCTTCGAGGACTTGAATCCATCGAAGGAGAAGAGACAGGCCCTCCTTCGTGAGATCGCGGCTGACAGCGCGCGAGACGCGATGGCGTCGTTTGGTAGTTCGAATAAGCGAGAGTCTTCCCAGCCATCCTATGCGGTGGGCAAAGCTCGTACGCGGCGGTGCCCGGTGTTCGCCGACGCAGTGGTGGCCGGGGCCATCGTGGACCGCCTCCTGCACACGGCGGCCGTGATGAACATCCGCGGCGCCAGTTACCGAGCCCGTGTCTACGCGGCCAAGCAGAAGCTCAAGGGAGGCGGTGCTATGGTTGCGTGAACCTCGAGGCCTGTGCACTTTTGATGATCAGGTCTGTGCACTTTCCGTGCTCCCCAACATCTCGTCCGCGTCGACGCGGAAGGCCTGAGGCTCTCCGCGCTACTGATCTCCGCGTCGGCATGCGCACGGCAAGAGGCGCACCGAGCCGCCATCCGCTCGCGTCATAAGCCAAGTCCGACTCCGATCCTGGGGCGTTCTTGGAGTTACGGCAGAAGCGGGTCGAACTACAATTCGAGGGCCAAGCCCGTCTGGCCGGGTTCGGGAAAGCAGGTTTGGAACCCGGCCTTGCGCTGCAGGCTGTCGTCCGACCACATACTGTTCTGAGCCGATCGGTAGTTAAAGTGCAACGTTGAGTCACGGTCGCCCGAAGCAATGATCCGGGCGACCGCCTCTTCATCGGGGTGACCGAAGATGGCTCCGTTCGTCGAGAAGAGGTACCGCCGACACGACAGTGCCTCCAGGAGCGTGATGTTCACATTGTGCCGACTTCCGTGGTGCGGAACCTTGAACGCATCGATCTGCAGACGCTCTCTGCCCCGCTCCCGGAGCAGCCTCCGGACGTTGGATTCGATGACACCTGGAAAGCCGTCAGCACCAAACAGAACGGCCGCACCGTTGTACTCAGCCAGCACGACAATAGAGCTGCCGTTCGGCGACGAGCGGTCAGGCTGAAACGCGGTAGCCGCCAATTGCCGCACGTCGACTTCACTGGGGCCGAGCAGGTCGAGGGGGACGCCGCGCCTCGCAGCCAGGGCGCCAATCACGGCGGTATCGGCGGGAGTGCGCGGGCCGACGGTGTTGATACCGGCAGCGCGGATAGTTGCGGACCACTCCCGGCGTAGCTGGCGCAATTGGTCTGGTCCCGGAGAGAGTAGGGTCAGTCTCATTCCGCCGGGCAACTCATGAACCGGCAACGGGCCCTCGGCCGGGACGACTACCGCCCCGGCACTAAATGACCTGTTCCAGGGAAGACCACGACGGTCGATCCACGTCGAAATGATCTCACCCTCGACGGGACCGAGGGTGTCCGCCGGGGAATCCGGAAGATGCTGGTATCCGTTGAACCACACCTGATCAACAGCGACGTTGAGAACAGGATCGGCGAGAACCTTCAGCAGACCGCCGATGTGGTCCGAATCGATGTGGCTGATCAGAAGGAGCTCGAGGCGGCGCTGCTCCGGCGGCAATGCCAGGATGCGCTGTTCAAGGACCTTGTTGGTTGGCGGAGTTCCTCCATCGATGACGATGCGGTGGGGCTGTTCCGAATCGCCGTACTCGACCCAGAGCGCGTCACCTTGATGGGCGGGGAGCATCTCGACGCGGAACATCTTGCCTAGACCTGAACCCGCCAGTCGACGTCGCCGAACGAGGTGAGACAGAGTGCCATTTGTTCGCCGTCGCTGAGCAGAGTACGACGCACCGTAAGCATCACGTCCCCAAAGCAGACACCATCGGTTTGGCGATTGGGCGTGGAGGCAGTGTGCAGCGCGCGAACCAGCGCGGCCGCTACCGGAGCCGCCCGGCGACCGAGGACGGGTGCGACAGTTCCGACTACCAGCGCGGCGCCATTCGTGCGGAAGGCATTCACGAATGTATGTAGATGCTGGTCGTCCGTTGCGGTACCACAGCCGAGCAGGAGCACCACCGGGGCCATATCTGGGTATGGCCTGACCACCTGCGCGTCGATCTGCGCAAGCATGAGGTCATCGCTCGTGCCAATCTGCAGGGCGAGGTTGCCCCGAACGTCTGCGGTATGGGACAGCAGCAGTTGCAACGCCGGGCGGCGAAGACGCACCCCGGTGAGCCAGTCCCGCCAGCTGGCCACCTGAGTGGCGTTGGGGTCCATCAGGCGCAGCGTCTCGAGCACCTGCGCCTCCAACCCCGTCTTGTTGGGGTCTGCCCTGTCGCTGGCGGCGAAGATGGCAGATCCGAACTCGGTCAGGTGCTGACGTTGCGCTGTCGGCTCGCGACGGACGCCTGTCCGAGCCCCCGCGCGAGTCTGCTCCTCGTCGAGGACTTGACGCTCGATGACCTTGGAGAGCGCCCAGAAGCCTAGGGGGCAGACAACCGTGCTCCACGCTGGGTTGTCCGGAGCTGGTGGATGGTGGCTCGAGCTGCAGTGACCGGCCCGTAGTGCGGCGTCCCAGTTCGGGCAGAGGCCGGCATCCTTCGTTGGGACGGCGAATTCATACACGAACTCCACCGGGATGAACTCGTCCGCGTCCGTCACCAAAACCTGGAGCTTGGCGACCTCCCGTCCACGCATTGCTTTCGCGACCGGAGCGCCGATGACCTTGAACAGCTCCACCCCGGTGAACGCAAGGTCGCGCAGCAGTTGCACGTTCGCCGGCGAGTCCATCCGACGGTCGTACAGATCCGGATTTAGGGCTAGGTCGGTGAGCCGCTCGGTGATCCGTTGAGCGCCCAGACTCAGCCGGCTTTCATCGAACTGAATGACCTCCTCGTCATGGACTGCAACTGTGGACGGCGGGCCCGTCGGTGAGCCTGACCGCACCATCGCAAGGTCGAAGGGCTCTCGCGCATCCAGATCGGCGAACCCAGGCCGCACAACGGCGACGCGAAACGAGATGGAGTCGTCACCAGCGGCAGCAGTCGGATCGTCCACTACGCGGCCACGGATCACGGCTCGCTGGAGAATCCGATTCCGGTAGAGCACATCAATGCGCGCACGAAATTCGGAGCGGGCAGCACCCGTCCGGAAGCTGAAGCTACGAACGTCCGTCGCGCCCACGGGCGGCAGCACCACTGGTTCTCCCACGACGGGTTTGCCTCGAGGCGGAGTGAACATGAAAGTGAGCGACTTGGGCTGCCCGGGGTCGGGGAGCGAGTCGTCAATCGCGGCTCCGCCAGTGGCGACCAGTAGGCCAGTGCGGACCGGGCCGATCTGGACCTCTACGATGTGGTCCGTGTCAGCTCGAAGCGCGCGGGTCACCGCACGGTGTCGTCCGCTAGAAGCCTGGTACATCTTGGCGAGGATCCAGCGCGGCTTGGGTGGTTGAACTGACCGGCGCTTCGCGTGCCCGCGTTGCAGGGCAGGCGTCTTGACAGCTCTCTTGCGTGAGCCGGTCGTGGGACTGCGTCGCCCGCTTCGTCCGGATCGGCTGAGTCCCGTCGCGGATCCTGGGCTCGTTGTGCCCGCGGTAGTCTGTTTCTTGCCGTCAGCGTCGGAACGCGCCTGCCCCGGCCGCGGAGAACGCCGCCTTCGCGCTGGGCGCTCTGCACTCTCGCCGCTACCGGATGGGTCAACCGCAAGGCCTTCAAAGGAATCGTGCCCGCTGGGGGACTCAGTCTGTTCAGGCTTTATGACTGCTGGCCGGCCGATCCCCTCATCATCCACGGGAGACAGCACGCGCCGAAACTCCCCAGATTGCGTCTCCCTCACCTCGGTGGGCTCGAGGAAATCACCGGCGTCGGTCGCCGCTGACCGGCGGGGCGCGGGGCCTACGCGCGGAAGGGCCGGAGACGAAAGAGTTCCCTGCGGAATCTCGTCACTCGCAATGATGGGTCCGCTGAGCGCGCCAACGCTCTCTGTGGCACTCGCGACCAGGCAGGCTGCGGCCACCTGGTCGACCGTGTTGTCAGATGTGAGAAACGGACCCATCGCCTGGACCAAACCCGAGATGCCTCCCCGCGAGAGCATCCAGGCAATCTGACCCGACACTGTCGATGGTCGGGATGGCCGGAGCACTGCAGTCACGCGGTCGAAGAGGTCGGTCCGGGAGGTTAAGCTGAATGCGTGCTTTCGGTACTGGACAAACAGGCCAGCGGGGTCTGGCCGGTACTGGGCACGCAACGCCGCCACCCACTGGACGACCGCGTTACGAAGCTGGAGTTGTGTGTCTTCGTCGGACGACGCGAAAGCGGCTGTGGCGATGGCTGCACCTAGCCCCGCCTTCCACGCACCGTCGAGCGCCGCCCGGACCTCTGTCGGCTCGCCACCTGCGGCGGTGATGCCTCTGAGCAAACGCGCCGCCTCCGCCTGCCGCGAATCCGAGTGCCGCGAAAACCCCAACCTCTTGCCCTGTGCCCATGACGGCTCAAGCAGAGGCGCGCTCGGCTGAGCATCCCAGACAGTCGCGGGCAGCGGGTCGCCGGGGTTGACGATGGAGCCGGTAGTGCGGGAGTTACGCCCACCGCCCTTGCCGGTCTCACGGACTGGTTCGCCACCGATGTGTTCATCGATCGTGCGGACAACGGCCGTGCGCTCGCGCGAATCCTTCGACGTTAGCGCCCGGGTGGCGAAGGCGACGACGGCGGACCGCGCGTCTCGGTCGAGCGGGAGCCGAATCAGGGCGGCGAACATCGCTACGCGGACTGCCGGGCGCGGACTGTTCAAGCCGTCCAGCAGAGGTCGCAATGCCGCGGCGCTCAGCTCAGGGCGGCGCGCGCCTTTCTGTGCACGCCCTGCCATGAACAACATGATCGCACTAAGCGGCTGGCGCGTTGGGCGCAATCACTATTAGGCGGAGGCTCACTTTGATCGAGGGAGCCCTACGTCATTGATGGCTCCGCTCGTCAATGCATATCATCGCAGTCCCAACAACTGGAGGGACCCAAGTATGCCGACACCCTCGGCGACGCCATCGGTGAATGCGGGGACATCGAATCCGTTGGTGACAGGAGGCGATCTCAACACGCTGCTGATCATCTTGGGGGTGATCGCACTGTTCGTCATCATCTCGCCATGGCTCTTCACCTGGAGGTTCAAACCCTATGCGGGTGAACCCGATGGGCACGGCGGCTACCGTCAGGTGGGAAGCTTCTTTGCCATTCCCTACATCACGTGGTGGCTGCTTCATTACATCGTCGCTGTGCTGGGGATCCTGGCTGTAGTGATCTTGGCGGTGGACAACATCCTGAACGCTGCCGTCGTCTCTGCCCTCCTCGGAGGGTTGTTTGGGTTCGTCCTTGGAACATCAGCCCGCGGAAATCCAATCACGGCGTCCACAGCCACGCCACAAGGACAGGCTGCACCGGCGCCAGGCCTCCAACTGACCAGCCTGAATCCGAATACAGGCCGCGCGGCGGGCGGCGAGCCCGTCGCGCTCGTGGGTACTGGATTCGTTCCCGGGTCGAAGGTCACCTTTGGAACGACTGAAGCTACCGCGGCCGTCGCCAGTCCAACTGTGATCAGCGCCATCACTCCCCCTGGAACCGCGGACGCCGCCGTGGATGTCATCGTCGAGCTACCTGATCACACCAAGACGACGGCGACGCCGAGCAGCCGCTTCAGGTATGGCAGTGCCTAGGCGCCGAACTCGACTTGCACTACCCGAGGCGTGTCCTCGAGGGGTCGTCTTCTGGCTGGGTGTCATGCCATCGCTCCGCTGACGCAGTGACTCGGCGCCCGGCAGCGTCGTCGCAGACAGCGATGGTCGGTGAGCCAGGACTCTTCGTGAGATCGGGTTAACTCGAGGGCAGCTCTTGCCGCCGTTCGCGGCGGCATCATCGATAGAGGGAGCGCACCATCCAGGGAATGGATCCCGCTGATGGCTGTAAAGGCTGTCAGCCAAGCTAGCGAGATCTCCTGACCCCGCGTTGGACGGTCACGACGGTGTCGGCGGCGGCGAGCAGGTCCGGATTATGTGATACCACGATCCATGCAGCTGGCCACCGGGCAGGTAGTGCCTTCCAGATCGCGCGGGCGGTGTGGGCGTCCACCGAGGAATCGCAGTCGTCCACGACATATACGTCGGCTGGGCGGCATAGCATTCGGGCCAGGGCTAGGCGCTGTCGCTGGCCGCCCGAAAGTTCGTGGGCCTCGCCTGAACTGAGGCGGGTGCTGAGACCCCACGGCAACTCCGCAGAGCCCGGCCGTAAGTCCACGGCGGTCATGGCTTCATGCATGCGATGCTCGGACACACTGCTTGCGCCGAGTACGAGGTTGTCACGGAGCCACGGCGATCATCGATCGATTGTCGAACCTGCAAGCTGGCCGGCCCCGGCGTCGACCAGCGGCTCCCAGTTTGTCGCTGAGGCTGTGGGTGACGAGAATGCAGTCCTGTCGTTTATGCGGCGATCTCGTACTCGTGGAGGAGGCCACGGGATAACTTGTCAAGTCTGCCCCGGTAAACGCGGCTAACGGACCAATCATGCGGCCATGTCCAGCGGCTCTGGCCATGCAATCGTCTCGTTGTAGAGAACGCGCTTCTCGAGGCACGCGTGGAGAATCCCCACCATCCGGTTGGCGACTGCGCGAACAGCCTGAGCATGGGTTTTCTGCCGGCTGCGTAGGGCATCGTAGTAGCGCTTGGCACCCGGCGATGACTGGGCGGCAGAGAAAGCCCAGCGCAATGAGGTCTCGCCGAGTCGGCGGTTGCCACCCCGGCGTGTCGTCACCACGCGCAACTTGCCCGAGGCCTTGGTCACCGGCGAGGTTGTGGCGTAGTTCTTGCGTGCTCTAGCATCTGTGTAGCGATTCGGTTCATCGCCGAATTCACCAAGGGCCCGGGCGCCAAGGACAAGACCAAGTCCGGGAAGACTGCAAATGATCTTGGCGTCCGGGTGTTGTTCAAAACGTGATGCGAGCTCCACTGTGAGCAGGTCGATCTGTACGGTCATCACCCGCACAATCCCTGCGATTGCCTGCGCCGAACTGCCGTATGACTGCGTCACGATTGGCGTGGTCTCCAGCTGTGGCACGCGGAGTGCCTCGCGTATCTCCTGCGCACGGCGATCAAGAGCGCGTTTGCGGCCGGCTTGACGTAGCACTGTGGTGATCTGTGATGTTGTGAGGGCTCGACCCTGGGCTGGCGTGGGTGCTTTCTCGACCAGCGCCATCGCGTCCTGGCTATCCCGCTCCGAGGGTGAAGCAAACCCAGGAAACGCCAGCAGCAGACTGGGGTAGTACTGCCGCAGCGCGCTGCGCAGGTTGTTGACTTGGTCCTGCCGGTCATGGGTCAGAGTCTGGTGCGTTCGGGCGAGCACCTTGATTCCTTCGGCAAGGTCTGAGTTGCCGACGTAGGGTCGATGGTTGTGGCTGTCAGTGCGGACAGCATCGGCCAACATCTTGGCGTCACCCCGGTCCGACTTCGCACCGGAAAGGTGGTGCCGATCACGGTACCGGCTCGATGCCATCGGATTGATTTCGTAGACCATGTAGCCTGCGGCGACAAGTGCCTGTGGCACCAGGCCGTGGACCGATTCGGTGCCCACCATCACTTTGCTTGGATTGGGCTCATGCTGGCCCACCAACTCATGGATCAGAACGACACCTTCCATCGTGTCGCCAATTCGCCGTTCGTCGAGCACGGTTCCCGCCTCGTCCATCAGGGCGACGTCGTGGTGGTCCTCGGCCCAATCCAGCCCCAGATAGATCATTGACTCCCTCCTCTGTGTTCCGGTTGACGTGCGTGAGCCACAGGAGAACAGCGGCGTCCTAATGGATCAGTGCTCACGGGCACAACATCCCACCAGCCATCGGTCTCCTGCCGATCACGGGGGCACGTTCTTTCCTGTGGGCTCGATGCCCGAGGTATTGCAAGTGCTGACCCCATGCTGGCTCGTGTAGGAGCTTGTTCACTCTTTCCCGACTTATGCAACCCCTCCTCCCCGCGCCCCTCCACCCCTTCACTACTACTACTGGGTGGGGATAACCGGTTAGGTCCCCATTAGGTAATGCAACGCTGCCTTCTGGCGCGGAGATCGCCGTCCCCCTCTCGACGACGCTCTTTCCGACCCGGACTTGGCGGTCTACGTCGAGGGATGGGGGCGCCCTGGAGATACCGCCCTTATCGCTCGCGACTCCAGCGGCGCGGTGGGCGGCGCGGCGTGGTTCCGCTTCACGGCCGCGATCCCGGAGGTCACCATCGGCGTCCAGGAACTCTGGCGCGGGATCGGCGTCGGCACGCGCCTGCTCACGGAGCTTCACGCCGCAGCGCGAAGGGCAGGCATCACGCAACTGAGCCTCAGCGTCGAGCACGACAACCGCGCACTGTTCCTGTACGAGCGTCTCGGGTACGTAGTGCACCTGCGTGATGGTGGTGCTGCGACCCTGGTCGTGCAACTCGAGCAACCCTGAGGTTGCAACGCGTTTCTCCGGAGAAAACGGCTGCTACTCGTACCCCAGGGTGATGCCGAGTTCCCTGAGGGCACCCCGGAGATTGCCAAGATAACCACGGCTAGAAGGCCGTAATCGACCCCAGTATTCGCGAGGAGGGAGAGATACCACGATCGATAGTTGGCTAAGAAGACGGCGGGTGGGGCCAATAGAAAGATCACGCCTTGGAACAGAAGGAAGGCGTCCTCGGCGCCAACCTTGCCTAACCTCGCATGCAACCGTGCGGCTATTCCGCGCCGCCCCGGCTGGCCGGGAGCCGCCGGAAGCCCCGCTTGGGCTCCCCCTGTAGTCACCAGAGGGACCCGCGCGTATCCGACGCTAAGCGGGCCCACCCCTTACACCTAGGGTATTCGCGCATCGTTCTACCTGGTATGTGCTCTGGGCTGTAACACATTGCGACTAAAGAGATGACTTCAGCAACAACCTGCGCGATAATGATGCACATGGCCGCTTCCCTAGCTCTAGCGACTTTGGGGCTCATGCTTATCGCTTGGACGGGATTCCGGGGTGACGCCCAAAGTCGACCGAATCCCGCTTCGCCACTGAGGCTGACTTCTCAGCAAGCGCGGCCGCGGCCGCTACTTAACCGCGGGTCTGTAACGGGGTGCTACGCGGGAAGCACCACCGATGCACAGACCTCATTCGCCTCGAAACCGGCCCTCGCACTCTGCGAAGTGGCGACCTAGGAACGCTGGCGCCCTTCGAGGTCCATGCTCCGATGAGGAGCTGGTGCGCCCCGGTGAGGCGGCGATCCGGCGTGAAGTCTCGAACTTTGAACGTGACCTTCGCGCCGCCGCGACTGTCCGGGCACGGCACCTAGGGCATTCGCATCCCTCTGCGGGGGATGTCGACGCCTCCAAGTGGCTCTTGCGTCAAGGGGAGCCGGCCTCGGCTGCTGCGAAATTGTTCCTCAGAGCTGCATCGGTATTCTGGTCGGTGTCGATTGGGTTCCTGGTAAGCGAAGTGCAACAGCCGGGGTTGGGCTCTCTGGTTGGGCTTGTCGTTGCTGCAACCTTCACACTCGCATTCGTCGTCGGGGCTGTTTTGGGGGGATGGCGGCCTCAGCGATGATGAGTCACGGTCGCGTCGCTCAGACGGACTTCGCATCCGGAGCGCCTGCAGTCGCCTGAGTCTGGCCGGTCAGTTACCAGCCCGAGGCGTGGGGTACCCGAAAACGAAGGCCTCCTGATTCAGACCAACTCCAGGCGCTTCAGGACGACAGTCCCCAGCAGACCGAGAACTACCGCAGCGAAACCCGAACAGTCCAGCCGCGAGCGTTATATGAACGGCATCGCCGCCGCTGAGAAGAATCACCACTCCGGAGAGTAGGAGGACAACGATGATCAGCAGAAGGATCACGGCGGCGACCGCGAACCGCGGCAGTGTCTTTACGAGAGCCGCCGTGAGCGGGAACTAGCAGCGGCCCAACGATGTTTAGGGGCATTTGATGGTTTCGGCCAACAGCGAGCCCGTAGAGAACGGCACCCCCGCCCAGCTCAGCATGGGCAGGATCCTAGATCGCCCTAAGCCGGGAATCCAGCCCCCGTGAAGCGATTGGCGCGGTCCCGTTAGCGACCGCGCCGATGTACAGCGTAGCCCGTGGGCGGTCGATTGATTCGGGACCAGTCGCGCTGACAGCGCGTTCATATCGTCGGTCCTGCATATGATGGAGTCGGCGAGCTACCGTAGCCGCCCTTTCTTGTTGCTCAAGGATCCCAAACCATTCAAAGTGTCCAAGAGGACAAGGATCTGATCGAGTAGCCTGCGGGTTCGAATGGTGCTCAATCAGGGCAAGCAGTCGGCTGCGTGGAACTTAGGAAGACCCTTCGTCTGCAAGGGCAGCGCGCCAAGCGTCTCCTAGCATATGCGGCTTTCACTAGACACTCCCGCTCACTCCCCCCATACTTCAGCCGGTGAGGCTCTCCCATATTGTGGCGAACACTCGTTTGGCCACAAGATATAGCGTAGGCCGCAGATGCACCTGACCCGTTTGCCCGTATTTGCGCATTTGCTCTATTCAACCTATCATGGGTGAGGAGGCCTTGCTGTGGCAAGGCCCGGCAGCTTGACAGCCGAACGGGTGCGCACTTATCGGCTCATTCGTGACCCTGTGCACGGCTACGTGGAGCTCCCCAATGTTCTTGAGTTATTGGTAGCGGACCCCCGCATACAGCGTCTACGGCGAATTAGCCAGAATGCCCTAGCGTCGAATGTTTACCCTGCAATGACAGGAACCCGATTCGAGCACTCGCTCGGGACCATGCACCTTGCTTCTCGCGCCTGGCGGAGCGCCTCGCTCAATTCTCCGGATGCACATGCGGAATTTGTGAAGTTGGTGCGAGGCGACTTGAGCCAAAGTGGTCTGGACGAAGATCAACTTTCGGACCGAGTTCTCGCTGAGAGCCTTCGCCTAGCCGCGGCAGCCTTGGGACTCCTCCATGACGTGGGTCATGCTCCCTTTAGCCACACCCTGGAGCCCTTCTTCGCCTCCCAGATTCGCCTCCCAGGCCTCAGGCCAGGTGACTCGGTACAGGGTTTCCACGAGCTCGCAGGGCGCCGCATTGCGCGCAGCCTGGTCGAGGGCTACCTATCCGATACCAGGCCGCTCTTCGACCTACTCAAGATGCTGCTCCTCGACGACGCCGGAAGCTCTGCGTGGGGTCGAGCCCTCCACGGCTTGGTGTCTGGCGAGATCGATGTGGACCGAATGGATTATCTGGTCAGGGATGCCACGAAAGCCGGTACAGAATTCGGTCACATCGACGTAGAGCGCTTGCTCCGTACTCTAGAAATCTGGCGCAACGACACTGGTGGTTTCCAGACGGTTATTGGCAGTCGAGGTCGCAGCGCAGCAGAAACCCTTCTCCTACAACGCACCCAAGCTTACCGCTGGATTTTCTTTCACCCCCACGTGGTTGGGACCAACCTAGCCCTCCTGCGAGCTTGCGAAACCGTGAGCGAACTCGGGGTGAGCCAATCACCGATCACCGCACTTCGCCTGCCCCCGCGACGGGTCGGCGAGGTCTTCAGCAAGGCAGCTCCGAGGCTTGACTACGTCTCAGAAGCAGCACCCCTGGCCTTGGAGGATGTCTTCCCGGATCTTCCAACAACTACGCGTGCCCAGATCCCTCCTCCCAAACATGCCGCCAGTGAAATCACTCGTCTTGCCAGATCAAGCAGCACCGATGACTGTACGGTAATTGAATGGCTCAAGCAATCAGCCGAAGTTGCGGATCTGTTGGTTCGGCACGACCTTCTCCAAGACGGCGATCTAGACCTTGCGCGAAGGTTCAATGCCTACCATGACGCGGCGGTGCTCAGGCGGCCGAACTTCATCTCAGCCTGGAAGGTATACGACGAGTACGCCGACGTGGCCACGCGTATGGCGAAACCACTCGCGAAATGCGTTGACGATGCCATGAAAGAGGTGGAACATCGCAACCCTCACGTGTCGCGGCGAATCCTCCGTGATCAGCGATTGGAGATCAAGAAGGCGCAGCGTCATCCCGTTACGCTCCTGAACCACGTAGTCGATGTGGCTGCGCAGCTAAAGGAGCCTCCAACGTTTGCGAAGCACATGACTCGCGAGCTTTCCGCAGGTCTCGAGGGAGTGCCCGGCTTTTGCGACGTCTTTCCGATTGTGTTTCAAGCCATCAAATCCAACGCTCAGATGACCGTGATCCTCCATGGCGATTCAACCGTGCCGTTGCGGAACACCAGCGCGATCGTAGAGAGCCTCGATGCGGTCAATGACCTTCGCATCGGTTTCTTCGTCTATTTCTTCGCCTTCGAGACCACCAGCCGAACGCCGACGGAGCTTCCGGCGCGTGAGGCGCTTCGGGAGGTGGTCGTGAACCAGCTGCCTGAATGGGCGCTAATTCCGTATTTCTTGAAGCTGGACGAACGCGTCCAGCAAACGTCAGCCGTTCTATAAGGAGTGCACTCGGACATGGACCTATCCACACTACGTAGTGAGCACGTCAACAACCTGCGGCAGAAGTTGGCGGAGAATCCAACGTGGGCTCCAAACGTTCTTCGGCTGTACCGCGAGGACCCCGATGCTCGTATGACTCTCGGGGAGATCAAGGCCCACGTGGCGCAACGAGCCAACGAATCGGCAAACGGAAACGGCCACGCCCCTCAACCGCCCCGCGGGACCGTCGTGGACGCTGTGCAAGACCTTGTAGACAGCCGTGCACTGAGGCAGACGGATGACGGACGGTTTGTTCTATCGAAGTTTTTGAAAGATGCGATTAAGAGCAAAATGGAGCCAAAGAAGACCCGATAAGTCGTCGTGACTGGAAGCCTTCCACGATTTTCAGTGAGCCCTACGTACACAGGTACGCGTGGGGCTCATTTCTCTTGGGTTCTTCGCTTCGACCCACCACTCATCCGCGCACCCAAGGCGTATGAACCTTCGTCCCGGGCGACTCAGACGCGCGCGGTTGACCACGGGTTCGCCGTTCTCGGCGGCGACCAACCTTGCACCTATTCGTCTAACACGGCTTGATCACAATGCCTAAGAACAGTTCGGACTCGGACCCCTGGGATCTGCGGGCCGCAGGGCAGTCGCACCTCACACTGGCGGCGGTTGAGAACTTGATGGCGGAGGATAAACTGAGTCTAGATGACGTAATGCTGAAGCTACTGGATCTCGCGGCCCGCTACTCCTCTCCGCAGATCTCTGGCTACTCAGCAGCGGCCGTCGCACGTGGCGGCAGTGGGCGCTTGTACCTCGGGGCAAATGCTGAGTATCCTGGCTTGACGCTTGCCACGACCGTCCATGCCGAACAGGCAGCGACTCTGAACGCCTGGGAACACGGCGAGTCACACCTTACTTCGCTCGCAGTCACTGCTCCGCCGTGTGGCCACTGCCGCCAGTTCTTGTACGAGATTGCCAACGCCAGCGATCTCAGGATTCTGCTGCCAAATACGGTGCCTCAGACTTTGGGAGTTCTTCTTCCATGCGCGTTCGGTCCAGAGGAACTGCGCTCCGCGCGGTATCTGATGGACGATCTACCAACGGACATCCTTCTCTCATTCGATCGCCCTGACGCCCTATCCGCTCGCACCCTTGACGCCGCGCGCCGCAGTTATGCGCCCTACTCAGGAGCTGTGGCGGCTGCCGGCCTCCTGCTGGTTGATGGATCTCAAGTGTTTGGCAGATACGCCGAGAATGCGGCCTTTAATCCGACCATCCAGCCAATGAGCGCGGCCCTCACAATGCTGAGGTTAGCCACTGGGCGGCCATCTGACATCGTCCGGGCCGTCTTGGTGTCACGACGCACACGGGTTGGACACATTCCGTCTGCAATCGCACTTCTGGGGAGCGTCTCGCACGTGACACTGGAGGCGCACGAAGTGACAAATGGTGCGACCGGTGATCGTTCGCAGTGAGGGTGCGTGAAGCTGATGTCCGCGCGCGATCGTCTGGGTATGCGCTGGCTCAGCTGTCGCGCTCACATTTACGATGTGGGGCGTTGCGTTGCTGTGCCACCACTTCTGCGGAATAGCCTCGACCGACGCGTAGCTTCGGGACCCGTCAAGGTCTCGATCACCAGGCAACGACCTCAACCCGCTGCAGTTTTGGCAGGGCATCGCTTGCACGGCAGGACGAGAAGCTAAAGGAGACATCCCGATGCCTATCACCAGAGCAGCGCAGCTGTTGTGCGCTATCAGCTCGACCGTATCTGCGGCAACCTTGTTTCCGACCCGTCTAGCCCTTAATCGTGCTGACCGTGTGCAATGGTACGTGGTCGGCTGGCTCGTCGTGCTAGTCGTCTTGCTGCTCGGCGTTCCCCCATCTAGCCCCCTCGCACTCGTGGCGGTGCTAGTAGCAAGTTATAGGTTACAAGACCTCTTGTTCGCGATCCTTGACGACGCTCTGCACCTAACTTGTCGCTCTGTCGCGTTCCGTTTCAAACCAAACGCCTCCATCGAAGTTCAGAAGGCACCGATCGCGATTCTGCTGGTGAACGTGGCGCAGATTGTCGTGATCTTTGCCATCGCGTACCAGGCACGCGACCTGTCGGCTCCGCTCGGCCATCACATCACGGGCACGGACCACCTTCCGCTGAACCAGGGCCCCTTTGGGTACGTGTATGTCAGCTGGACGACGCTGTTTACCTTGGGCAGCGCCTACTCCACGTCTGATCCGGCGATGGAGGCCTACACCATGGCTGAAGTGGCCTGCGGCTTATTAGTGATAGGTACGGGGCTCGCAACCTTCATCGGACGCATGATGGATCCTCTTGACTCAGCTGCCTCTGAGCAAGGTCAGATTACGCAGCCGCCCCCGCCCTCCTGTGGAGCATTGATCGGGCGAGGCAGGTGCGCGCGCATCGGCAGGTGTCGCATTGCTAGTGGGTGCAGGCGGGTGTGAGTTTGACTTTGACTTACACATCCCAGTGGGAACTCCTCCATGATCCGGGGCGAAACTGAAGGAACACCCTCCTTCGGTACCACTGCCAGGCGTCACCCGACCAGTGGACACGGTGATCGCCCGCCGCCCGACCCTGACTGGCCACGAACCATGTGCACTGACCCCAGGGCCATCCGGAGGCATTTGGTTCGCCGGCGGCTGGAGTCCATGCGAACAGCGGGCTCCAGGTCGTCTCCTGCGCTTTGCCATTCGGCCCGGGGCCCACGACGTTGCCACCCGCGCCAGCCTGGGCGGCTGAACTGTCGCAACTCACGACCATCAACGGCAGCGCGAGGACCAGGGCGACCAGCAGCGTCAGGCAGCCGCAGCCGCGTTGGAACAGCTTCATGCCGCCGATCCGCGCATTCGCGCGTCGGTGTCGACGATGGTCCGTTCGCCGGCACCAAGGACGTGTTCGACAAGAAAACTGCGGCGGCCAACCTTCCACAGCGCCATGCCGCGGGGCAGCTGCGCCAGATATTCGGCCTCGAGCTCGTTCAATTCGAGAAGCTCCCGCGTCGCCTCGATCTCGGACGGCGGCTGGCTGTAGGCAACCACGGTCTCGGAATCGCTGAGCAGCCCACGGGCGAGCTTCATCTGTCGCGACCCCTCGGCGCCGGCGGCGAGCAGATCACTCAGACGGTGGAGGACGGCGATGTACTGCACACCGTGGGCGCGAGCGAGCTTGTAGCTGGCGGCCATCCACTCGGCGGTCTCGTGGTTGCCGAGCACAGCCCACGCCTCGTCGAGGACCACGATCCGCTTGCGGCCGTCCGGGTGACGGAGCCGATTCTGCAGCCATGCGGCAACGCAGATCATGAGGATGCCGAGTGCCGATGATTGATAGACGGCCGACAGATCGAAGCTGACGATGGGCGCGTCCAGACGTAGGGTTCCCGATGTCGGGCCATCAAACATGCCACGCAGATCGCCGTCGACGAGACGCCGCAGGGCAAGGCCGGCGGTGCGCGTGGTCACGGTGAGCCCGTCCACCGTGGTGCGGGCCCGCTGCGCCGCGTCGGCCGAGGGAGCCAGCAGCGCGTCGACGACCCCGCGCAAGGTGGGCGACTGCTCCCGACGCGTGGCGTCAACGATGGCACCCTCCACGCCCACGAGTTCATCGGGTGTCACGGGACGACCGAGGCTGGCGCCGAGCAGTGCGGATGTCAGACCGACGCGAAACTGGAGGACATCCTCGATGTCGACGCTGCCGAGATGCTGTGCGTCCAGGGGGTTGAGGCGGATGTCGCCACCGGGGCGCAGGGCGATCGGCGTCGTCCCCACCGCTGCGCAGAGCGGTCCGTTCTCGCCCTTGGGGTCGAGCATGATCGCCTGCCGGTTGAAGACCAGTTGACGAAAGACAAGCGTCTTCACGAACGCTGACTTGCCCCGTCCGATCTGGCCGAGCACGAGCATGTTCGGGCCGGTGAGCTGTCCACTCGCGTACAGCTCCCACGGGTCGTAGCAGAAGGAGCCGCCGTGATAGTCGCGTCCGATGTAGACGCCGCGCGCCCCCAGTGAGGACTGGGCGATGCCCGGGTAGACGACCTGCAGGTGCGCCGTGCTGGCGCGGTGGGGCGGGTGGTGGATGCGGTCGAAGATCACGCGAGCCCGCGCCCCAATGGCAAGGTGTAGGTGAAGGCGAGATCGTGTTCGCCATCCATGCGGCGGAGATCGAGACGGCAATTGCGCGCCTGGAGCTCGACCTCACCACACGCTGCGTCGAGGGTGTCGACCGACGCTGCCGTGACCGTCAGGTAGCCGGAGAAGCGGTAGTCGGCATGCCCGTCGGCGAATTCACGCTCGCGCTGCTCGATGGCCTCGGCTTGGCGATGGCTGCGGATCGGCGTCCGAAAGCCATGCTTGGAACGGAGCATCTCGTCGCTGATGTGGGCGGTCTGCGCCGCCTCGAGGTCGCGTTGCGCTCGGCCTGGATCGACCGGCGCCATGGTGACCGAGAACGTCAGCCGAGCCGTGGACTGCAGCAGGAGTGGCACCAGGAAGTTGGGCCCGACGTCGATGCGTGGCCACTCGCTGATCCAGTAGGTCGCGTGGGCGCAGCCGCCATCGGTGACGAGGTGACGCCAGGCGGACAGCGTGCTCTGCGGACCGGCGCCGGAGAGCGCCACGCCTGCGTTCGCGGGGTCGGTGGCAGCGCGGCGGCTCAGCGGCTGGGTGGCGAGCGGATCCCACGCCTGGCGGTACGTCTCCGCCAGCAATCGCGGAGGCAGCACCCCCTCGACGCGGATCTGGGCGCGGGTGAGCTGCGATTGCAGCTGGGATAGGGTCCGCAGCAGCACGATCGCCGCGCCCTGATCGTGACCGCCGGCCGTGGCGATCGCCCTGCCGGCCCGCCGGTTGGAGATCGCCAGAGCAACGAGGACCTCCTGGGTCTGCGTCACCGGCGCTGCCGCTTCGACGAGGCCGAGGTAGCTGCGGAAGATGGCACTGCCGCGATCGACGGTCCCGGCCTCGTCGAGGTACCGGGCGAGACCGTCGGGATCCTCGGCGACGTTGCGCACGACGAGCTGGACTGCGCTCACCGGACTGCCGTGGTAGGCGAGGGAGGAGAGGGCTGAGCCCCATGCCGAGAGCTGGACCGCCTTCTCCCGATCGCTCAGGAGCGCGTACGAGGATCCGCTGACCCGGAGCACACCGACATAGGCACCTCGCGCGGTGTCCTTGACCATGCCGACCGTGCCGTCGCCGACATCGACGCTCAGAAGATGGACGCCGCGCAGGGCGGGCGGGTTGTTGCCGTTGCCGTTGCCGTCGCCGCGCGGTTCGAGAATCTCCCCGCCCAGAGTGACCACCAGGCCGGCCGTTGCTGCGCTGCTCCGCCAGGCCGGCGCGATGAGTCGACGCCGGAGCAGGACGGGGATCCACTCGTCGAGCCCCCGCCCGCCAAGGGGAAGTAGCGCCAGCGCGATGGCCGCGACCGCTCCCACCACCGCCAGCCCACCGGCGAGGAGAGAGCCGCGGCTGCCGAGCAGGAGGACGATGCCCAGTGCGCCACCACTGGCGAGGATGGCGAGCTGGCCAAGGCGGAGCCCGAGAACCACACCGCTGCGGTCCAGCGGTCCGAACTGGTACCGAACGCTGTCATTCACCACCGCTCTCCGCGTCGTTTCCCGGCGCAGCGCCTGTCCGAGGTGAGACCGCAGGCGCTGACGATCCGACCGACGATGCCGGAGTCGATGAACCGGCCGGGGTTGGGTCGTTGCCGGTCGCCGGTGCCGCCCCCTGGGCCCTTTTGCCGCCGGCGATTGCGAGTGCGCCACCGCCGAGGCCACGAAGGCCGTTGCCGAGCGGCTGCATCCGGCGGGCGCCGGCGTCAAGCGCGGAGCGCGCCTGGCCTGGGGCGTGTCCGACCGCCGTGGCGGCGCCAGAGACGCGACCAGGTGCTCCGCCGACGGCGGACTTGCCGTAGCCGACGCCCCGGCGCAGCATCCGACCGCCGAAGCGTGCGCCCATGCCCGCCACGGCACCGACGGCGGCAGCCTCAGCGATGGGGATGAGTGCGAACAGCGCGAAGGGGGCGAAGGCGATCACCGCGAAGATGACCGCCCCGACGAGCAGAGGCGCGAAGCTCTGCGCGTCGCCGGCCGTCAGTGCGCCGGCGCCCACCATGAACGCGAATGCCATGACCAGCTTGCTGCAGGTCATGACCACGAGGAACTCCACCGTCTTCTTCAACGCGGTGCGGGAGCCCTGCCAGAGTGTCGCCACCGAAATGATGGGGACAAAGGCGACGACGAGGTAGATCATCGCGCTGCGCACGAACAGTTCGATGTACGCGATCAGGGTTGTCACGATGATGACGATGCAGATGATCACCACGGCGAAGTCGGCGCCGACGTTGCTGGGGTCGAACTTGCTCGTCCACGTCTGAAAGTCGGCAACCGTTCCGCCGACCACCCACCCGCTCAGCGCATCGATGACAGCGAAGCCCCGTTGCAGCACCGCGATGAAGGTGAAACAGAGCACCACGATGAGCGGCAGGCGCACGAGCACCGTTTTCAGGGTGCTTCCGATATCGCCGCGTACGACCCCGGCGATGATGGTCATCACAACCAGGGGCACGGCGAGCAGTCCGGCTATGGCGAGCGCTCCGGGCTGGCCCGGAAAGGTCCCCCCCTGATGCGGAACGTTGCCGTAGTAGACCTGCTGGAACCATGGCGATCCGAACGAGGGGCGCGTCGACGTTCCGGAGCCGAACTCATTGAGAAAAAGGCCGGTGGTCTCGACTGCGCCGGACATGACCCAGCGCGTGACCGTCGTCGCCACCGAGTCGCCCGCGAAATGGGCGATGTTGTCGAACGCGCCTTTCCAACAGGCACCGTCCCACGGGGCGACGATGCCGAAATGGTCGTTGGCATTCTTGGTGCACTGCGCGGCTGCGCTGTTGTCAGCGTCAGCCCTCATGGGGGTGATCACCACCATCGCGAGCGCGATCAGGAATGGAGCAAGCAGCATGCGGGCGCGGCGCATCTCAGCCTGCCCCGAACGCGGTGAAGTTGACGAGCTGCGCGGGAAGTGTGCTGGCCTGGGGGAGCGATGGCTCGCGGGGCGTGGGCGCCCATTGGGTGTCCAGCAGCTCGCTGCCCTCGAGCTTCCAGGCTCCGTCGACCCAGCGGAGATGCAGGGTCTCCGTCACGTACGCCGATGCCGGGGCGTAGCCCTGGTCGATGGCGACGATCTGCTCGCTCCAGACCGAGACTGCAGCGGTCGTGGGCGCGTAGGCGTCGACCCGATAGCCGAGCGGGATACAGGAGATGTAGACCCGGCCTCCCTGAGCGGCGGCGCTGATGGCACCGGTCTCGCTGTCCACCTGGGCAGCCTCCGCCTGCGCGATGCTGGCGGCGGCGCCCCGCTTGTCTGGGGTGAGCAGGCCTTCGATTGCCGTCTGGTACTGCGCGGGCGACGTCACGAGCGCACCGCCGAGGGTGCAGTCGGTCTCCGCCGCGGCGGTGATGGCGCCGGCCTGGGTTTGCGGAGCTGGCCCGTGCGCCGGAGCGGTCGGAAGCGCGGCAACCGGCGGGGCGGGGGTGGCCTGGCCGGCCGCGGGCGGATGGGGAGCAGAGCCGGCGGTGCCCTTCCCGAGAGCGAAGCCGGTGGCCAGGACCAGCAGGAGTCCCAGGCCGATCCCGGCTCGACGCCGGGACGGCGTGGGCGCTGCGTACGGGTCGCGGAAGAGGCGTCGCATGCTCATCCTCCGCTGACCTGGGTGCCCAGGCCGAAGGCGAAGGTGACGATGGCGGCCGCCCCGCCGATGAGGAAGGCACCGATGAAGCCTCCCAGGGCCGCGGCCTTGCCGCGCTCGGCCCAATGGGGATTGCCCGAGTGGCGGCCGATCCCCAGCGAGACGCCGCCGAGCACCATCGCGGCGATGCAGCTGGCGATGCCGAGCCACATCAGCCCGCTGAGCAGCTGTTGGAGCTGCGGGGCGCCCGGGACGTCGCTTGCATTGGGCGACGAGTTGACGATGCCGGCCAGGACGGTGGGCATGGGTGGTCCCTCCTCGACTTATCGGTTGCTTCGACGGGTGCGAGGCATGGCGAGGCGGCCGCGGGCATACAGGACCGAGGCCATGCGGGCGTGATCGGTCAGTGCCGATGGGTTGCCGCCAGAGGCGAACGGAGCCGCGATGTCAGGAATGGCGATCAGCCCCAGAGGGCCGAGCGTCAGAGTGGGAGTTGCGGTTCCGTCGCCGGCGGATGGACTGCTAGGGCTGGTGCTGAGGCGTCGGCTGCGACGTGTGGTGAAGCTGTCCATGCCGACACCCTAGGGGGAGTACGTACACATAGTGTCTCCATTTACGTACGCAGTTTTTGGGCCGGTCGCCGGGCCTCGCCCTGCCGAGTGAATTTCACCGCCGCCGCGAGGTCCCGGATGCTCGCCAACGAGATCGGTGCGGCCGGGCAGCTCCCTTTGGGGGCTCATCTGTAACGGACGGCGTCCCTGATCCGGCTACCTCTCTGTGGGCCAGAGCGCCGCATCCGCCACCCGGCCTCTCATCGCCCAGGACGCCCCACGTGCGGCATGTTCGCCGCCTGTAGCAAGCCGGGCTCCGGGACAGACATGACGCTGTAGAGGCCACCAGCGGAGGAACTCAGTCGGAACCCGCGGTGTAACGAACCGGGGACGCCGCTGCGTGCCCTACCCTTCAGCGGACCGATCAATTACCCGGTGCTGGTGGTCACAGCAGCCGGACCCGTCTCGTGCTCGCGCAACCTATGGCGGTGAAAGCGCGGACGAAAGGTCGACCTCCTTCGTGAGAGCCCCGCGATTCCTGAGCCCCCTCAGGACTGTGGCCGCCGCCTGGCGCCGTTCTTGGTCCACATGCCTTCGACCTTCGCGCACCGCCCTCTCCGGCGCCACGACGGGGCGCCACCCGGACCCCTCGCCTCAATCCGGCGCAGGCCGAGCGCTATTGTGGCCCGCCAGTGCCATTTTGGGTGAACAAAGCCGCTGCCATTCTTATGAACAGTCGCACTCAGCCAAACGTTCAACCGCCCGTCTGGTAATGGCTCGCTGCAACACCCGCATCAGCGGACTAGCGACTCCAGTCAGCAACGTTCCCGGAACAGAGCGCGCGGTCAGCACCACAAAGACACCATCACCGTCTTGATGCACCTCGAATGTGGCCACCCCGCGCTCCGGATGCCCCTGCAAAGTCACATATGCGAAGCCCGCGCGCCGGGAGCCGTCAGACGGTGCAACCGTGTCCCAAACGTCCACCACTCGCGTTGCTGACTCGACGAAAATCACACCCACCCCAATCCGCTGCACGATGGTGGAACCGCGAGCAATCGGTCCATCGGGCGTGATCAGGTGTCCCACCAATGACGGAGGAAAGATGTCGTAGTCGAGCAGTCGCCGCCGCACCCGTTCAAACGCGGTGGTAGTCGTCTCACTCTCGGCGACACGCACAGGCCTTCGATATGTGTCCAGACGCGCTCGGTCCGGCCCATTGCGATCCGCTGTAGGTTCTCGGTGTAGGTATCGCCGAAGGTCAGCGGTCGACGGCGCATGGCTCAGGACGACGCGCATCTCGATGGCAACGCTATTTGGGAAAGATCCTTCCCGCGGTCAGCAGAATGGCGGCTAGGTTGCATAGCAATAAAGGCACCGCCAGCGTGAAAACGATCACGGTCCACCACGAATGAAGCGGGTCAGATGCTCGACTGATGCGGCGCCTGGCGATCACGGCAAAGACCGACTCCACACCTGCGGCAACCAGGGCGATGGCCAACGGCTGCCAATACCCAGTCGCGATCGCGCCCCAGATGCCCACAGCCATGACCACCAGCACCGAGGCAGCCCAGGCACCGACGACAACCACAACAGGTAACGCGAGCGACCGCCGATAGATGCGCCGTGCTCGCGACTCCGAAGCCATCTTCATCCCCGGAGACGACTCGCCAGCGTGTCCCAGGTGCTCCCCACTGCCCATGCTTGGTCAATCCCGTGCGTGACCCAGCCAAACGTAAGGTCGTAAAGACCACCCACCGGGCCACTGTCATAGTTGAACGTGTCGTGGCCGGTAACGTCGAACATCACGTGCCCGCGTGAATCGACCCAGGATGAAAAGCGAATCGTTGAGCCCTCTCCTTCGATATGTCCAGGAAGCGCCGTGAATTTCAGAACCGCCACGTTCCCTTCCATGCCGGCTTCGTCGACGTGAACGGGATTCTCTGCGCCCGCTGACCCGAGGCTGTAATTGCCGCCCTGACAAATCGTGCTGCTTGAAGACCCGAGCGGGCCGATGAAGCCGGGGCCGTGCACTGTATATGGGAAGGAGAGGTTCTTGATGGAGAATGGGAATTCGTAGCCGGCATGATTGGTTAGCCACCACAGCACAGAAGCCGGCGAGCCCCCAGTGCCAAGGTCATACGAGCGGTAATAGTCGTAGTCCAGCCCGGTCGGATCGCAGTGACTGAGAGGTGAACCGCCAGCATACCCATATGGCGACATCGTCTTGGCGACGGCGGGGTCCATGGTCAAAAACTGCGATGTACTTGGATCATAATACCGCGCCCGCAGGTAGTACAACCCGGACTCGCCATCTCGGTACTCACCTGTAAACTCGAACGGGTTGGTTACCGAACCGGTGGTGCCGACGGTGCTTCCGTACGGATCGAATTGGTACGTCTGCTGCACCGTCCCAGTGGCATCGGTGAGCGCGCGAGTCGATCCGATGTCGTCGTGGTGGTACCACAGCGTCGTCGTCCCGTGAATCTGCTCGAGCACCTGGCCACCGGGCCCATAAACATAGTCCGTCGTCGAGGACGAGGTCTTCTCCTCGAGGAGGAGTGGTAGAGCACCAGCGAGATTCCACGTGTCCGTCGTGGTCACACCGGCCGCCGTCTTCCTCATGCGCAGGCCTGCTCCATCGTAGGAGTAGCTTCCTACTGTGGTCGGGCTAGTGCATGACGATCCTGTTCCAGTCTTGATGCTCACGAGCCGGTTGGCCAGATCATATGTATCGCAGGTAGCGGGCCCGGAGGTAGGGACACTCGCAGTGCGGTTGCCACTAGCGTCGTAGGAGTACACGGTCGCCCCGCTCGGGGGACTCGCGCAGGCATTCGTGCTGGTGCCTGTGACCGACCAGCACTGCTCATCGGCGTTGTTGAACTGCTGCGTCCTGCTGGTACTGTTGAGCTTGGTGAGGTTGTCAGCAGCGTCGTAGGCGAAGGAGTTGGCTCCACTCGGCGGGCTGCTGCAGGCAGAGCTGTTTGCCGAGCCCGCGTAGCAGACTTGTTCCAGCGGGGTGTACTTGTACGCGGTCTGGTTGGTAGGAGCCGAGCTATCCGAGGTCAGCCAGCCAGCCGAATCGTGGCCATACGTCGCTGAGAGAAACGTCGTCGACCCCTTCTTGTCGGTGATCGAGGTCAGGTAGTCGCCCTTGTTGTAAGCCAGTTTGTCCACGACCGAGCTGGCCGCAGGCAGCGTGTAGGTGGTCAAGTTCGAGTTGGGGTCATATGCGAACGTTGTGGTGGCGCCGTTCCAATCCTGAACTTTGGTCCACCGCCCCGCGCTGTCGTACGTGTCGGTCGCCGAATGCGTACCCCCTGGATATGTGACGGTCAGGGGCAGGTTGCGCAGGTTGTACGTGTAGCCGATGGTGCCATTCCCTCCCTCGGTCACCGAGGTCATCCTGTGCAGGGAGTCGAAGACTTGGATCCAGTTGCCGGTGCCGTCCGTCCAGGAGATCTTTTGCCCGTCGGCGTCGTAGTGGATCGCCGTGACATTCGGGGTAATTCCATCGCTGTAGGTTACCGAGGTCATTTCGCCGGCAGCGTCGTAGACGTTGGTGGCGCACTTCAGGCCCGTCGAGCAGTTGCCTCCTGGGGATTGTGTCGTCAGGAGGTTGCCATCGCCGTCGTACGCGTAGATTGTCTGGTCGCCGACGGCATCCTTCACGGACGTTCTCTGAGCCAAGCTATTATAGCCGTACGCTTGAACAGCGTTGCCCTTGCCATCCTTCTGATCCAGAATCGTTCCGTCAGCATTGTAGTCCGTCACGACTGTGGAGTTGTCAGCTCGTTTGACCTGGGTCTTCTCGTTGGCAAGGTCGAATGTGTACGTCGTGATGTGCCCGTCTGCATCCGTGACGCTGACCACGTTTCGATCGGCATCGTATCCGTACGTTGTTGCGTGACCGAGAGGATCGGTCGCTGTTTGAACATCTCCCCATTCGTCGGTCGTTCCCGTACCGGGTACCACGTAGCTATATGTTGTGGTGTATTGACTCGCGCAGTTGCACCCGGTCACATTCCCGCTGGGACTGACAGCTGTCACCTTCCAGCCCAGAGAGTTGAAGGTAGCAGTGGATTGGTTCCCAATCGGGTCGGTTGTTGACGTGCGATATCCGTAACCTGTAGCGTCATAGCCATATTGCCACGTCTTTCCGTCCGGGTCGACCATGCTGGTTACGTCTTCTGGGTGTGCACCGTTGGCGTGGTTGTAGGTGATGAGCTGGTTCACCGCAGGGCTTGATGGGATGAGCGGCGTGGATGTTGTGCTGAGGTTTCCCCGCGTGCCGTACGTGTTGGTGGTCTGGACTTGGTTAGGGTCGGTAACCGTCAAAGTATCATTTAGCGAGTCGTACGTCTCCGACGTAACATGGCCGAGGGCGTCAGTGGCGGACAGAAGATTTCCGGAACTGTCATACGTCATGCTGGTCGTCTGCCCGTTCGGGTCGACGATAGCTGTAATCCCGAGCGTCGTGGGGTCGTACGTGTAACTAGTCGTTGTGGCTGACGACGTGCCAAAGCCCCTGGTTACGGAGGAGCGCAGACTGTAATAGTACTGCTCGAAAGTTACGTTGCTCATGGGGTCGGTGATTGTGGTCGTGCCACCCGACGGTGACGTGAAGTCGCCGGTGTAAACGAAAGTCGTTTTCCGGTTCAACCCGTCCAGTTGCTGGGACACGCGGTTAGCGGCGTCGTACGTGTTCTGCGTAACGGAGCCGCGCGGGTCGGTTATCGTCTTGAGTAGGTGGTTCGCGTCGTAGGTGAACTTGGTCAACCCCTGGTTCACGTCGGTGACTGTGTAGAGGTTGCCGCTCGTATCGTAGGTGTAGGTCGCAGTCCGTGACATCTGATCGGCCACGCTAGTGAGATGGCCGCCCTGGTAGGTCAGCGTCAGTGTCCTGCCGGCTGGGTCAGTCACGACGGTGGTCGTTGAGTTGGGATAGGTCACGTTTGTAGAGTTGCCGTTGAGATCCGTCTCGGAGGTCAGTTGCCCACCGACGTTGAACTTATACGTGGTGCGCTGACCCCTAGTGTACGTATATGTTCCATCACTATTCTTTACTAACGTGGCGATGACTCTAGGAGCTGCCGTGTACTGACCGCCAGAGCTCGGGACGAACGTGGACTGCGCACCATTTTCTTGATGAGCAGTGACGTTGAGTGTCTGCGGATCTACCGAAAGGGATAGACCATAACTGTCGGTCCAGCCGTAGCCAAGGGGACCGTTCACGCTCGCTAGGCTGGAACTGTACGAGCGCGTGAAGTCAAGCGCCAGGCCGCGCCCGGGCACTATCAGGTCACTGTAGGCCTCGGAGAAGGTCCCGGAGGCGGTATTGCAGGGATCGCCCGCCGAACCTTGGGCCGCACAGAGCTTCGGCTCCGAGGGGTTACCTCCACTCGTATTCTCCAACGCCAGCGGCGCACCGCCCGTCGGATCAACTGCTGTAACGACTTGCCAGCCAGTGGTTGTGAATTGCTCGATCAGCGTCTGAGGCGGTGAGTTGCCCGACGGCGTGAAAGAACCCACCGCCCAACAGCTACTTACCGCCGCACAGACGACGCTTTGCGAAACGTTGGACGAGCTACCGATACTCGGGCTCGCCTCAACGGCCCAGCCACTTGCCGTGTAGTGTTCTGCGAGTGTCAGCTGTTCATTAGCGTTATCGATGTACCCGACGGCCTGACAGTCCGTGGCGCTGGCGCAACTGATGCCATAGAGGCGGTTGTTGCCGCTCGGCAGGGCATTGGGCGTGCTGACTACGCTCCAGGTACTTCCGTTGAATTGTTCGGCCAGCGTCGATAGGCCGCCGCCGGCCCGATTGTACATACCGACCGCCCAGCAGTTGCTGGAGGTGAGGCACGCCACACCGTATAGGCGGTCAGTATTGTTCACGTTCGGACTACTCACGACTGCCCAAGCGCTCCCGTCGTACTGCTCAATCAACGTCTGAAATGTGGAGAGCGACTGGTTGAAGTAGCTACCGACCGCCCAGCAGTCCGACGAGTTCACACAGCTGACGCCGTACAGTAGGCTCTGTGAACTCGGATTCGGGCTGCTGACCGCCGTCCAAACGGCTCCGTTGTACTGCTCGGTCAAAGTCTCGCCTGCCACGCCGGGATCCGACTTCCAGCCGACGGCCCAACAGCTACTGGCGCCGTTGCAGCTCACGCTCGAAAGAACATTGTGACCGACGCCGGGATCGGGGCTGCTGACCACCGTCCAACCCGAACCAGTATTCTGCTCGATCAGCGTTTGGTAATACCCGGTGCTATCACTCGTGTAGTAACCGACCGCCCAACAATTACTGGCTGTGACACACACGATACTCTGCAGGACGCTCCCCGAGCTGCCAACGCTTGGGCTGCTGACAATCGTCCACCCGTTACCCGTGTTCTGTTCGATGAGAGTCGCTAGCGGAGTCGACCATGTAGATCCCACCGCCCAGCAGTCGCTTGATGTTACGCAGGTGGCCCCAATGAGGAGGCCGGCGCTGCTAGGCGAGCCCGGCGAGTTTGCGCCCTCGACCGCGCTGAGCATCACCGGCATCCTTGGCGCCACGATTTGAGCTTGGCCCCGCGGGTTGACAGCTGAAGCGGCCAAGGTCGGGCTGGTGGGAATCCCTGCGAGGAGCACCGCCAAGACTATCGCCGGAAGAATGGCATGAAGCCTGTTCGCCGAACGGCGCGCCATCATTTGCCCCCCATCCCGTGCGGCCGAGCGCTGCAACGACGCACACGGTTGTTTAGTGGATCGGCATGCTAGTCATGTGGTTGTGGTTTTCGCTAGGCGGGTAGAGACATCTGTACAAGCATTTACCGCCTTCGCCGCAGAGGAACGGTGATGTGCTTGCGGCGATCGCCTGTTGATGAAGGTCCTACACCCAGATACTGGACTGAGATGTCCCACCGGACTTTTGAGGATCGACGAAGATGGCTAATAGACAAGGACAATCGTCACTCTCTCACCTCGGGGTGTCACGCACACCTGGAGACGGCTGCCGACGCTACCGAATACTTGAGATCACATTTGATACGCGCCCGTACGTGCTGACGCTAGACACCACACACTTCGGCGACGCGGAACGTGCCTCCTGGGAGGCAACCAAGGCGCAGATCCTAGATGAGCTCGTGGCTGCGTTCGGATCTGAGCATGCCGAACGCAAACAACGCGACTTCATGGCACTGGGGCCATCACCCCTTTCGGTCGTCGCCTACCATAACGAGGTGTTTGCTCAATGCAGGCGCGCCTTCATCGACGGCGCTTATTACCCAACCCTGCTAGGGGCATGTGGGCTAGGTGAGCGTATCCTCAATCATCTGGTTCTGGACCTGCGCGAATCGTTCGCCGGCCATATCGCGACCAGACGAATAGCGCGCAAGGAATCGTTTCAGAATTGGGCGCGCGCGCTCGAGGTGCTCGGAGCCTGGGATGTGATGCGACCGGAGACGGCTGTTCGGTACAGGCGGCTCGAGGCGGCTCGGAACGCGGCCGTACACTATGAGGCGGTGACCGACAATACGTGGCGAGAGCGGGCGCTACGTGCCATGACACTCTTGCATCAAATCATCGAGCGACAGTTTGGGATTTCGCACGAGATGCCGTGGCTGTTTGCAGCTGACGGTGCCGTCTTCGTTCGACGCTCTTGGGAGGAAACGCCGTTTGTGACGAGGTTCTACCTGCCCAACTGTGCTCTCGTTAGCTCTCAACACGACTTAGCGTGGCAGCAGGACCACTTTGTCCCCGTTGATCAAATCGTCGACTGTCCGGACGTTGAATGGTCTGACGAGGAATTCGCAGGGGCGTACGAGCGACGCGAACGCTAACGACGGCAACGCTTCTCGGCCGAGTTCGCTACCTGTGACCAGTGCATCGCTGCCTTGGGCGATACGGCTTTGTTGTATCTGGTCAGTAGGCTGAAAGACGAGCTAGTCCTCGTCCACACCTCAATCTCTGAGACGCGGAGCCGCGCGTCTCAACTACTTGCCGTGGCTGGCTTCGTCACGGTTTTGGCGACGCTCGGTGCATCGATTCCTTCACGCGGCGTTACACGTGTCGTCTCATACGCCCTGGCTGCAGTGGCCCTGTATGCACTCGTAGGGACTCTATGGCTCACAGCTCAAGCCCTCGCTGTGATGTCGTGGGAGGAGGTTGAGGTTGAGGCACCTGCTCCTGGAATTACCCTGCGCCGACTGCACGAAGCGCATCTCAGTGACCTGTACAGAGTCCGCTGCTCCCTCAGCGTCAGACTGACTCGACCGGTCGGATATCTTCGCGACGCATATTGGTATTTCTTGGCGACCGTGGTCGCTATCCTGGCACTTGTGGTTCTGCGCTTCTTGCCGGTCATCTAGCTGGTGAGCAGCAGCCACATTCAGTCGCTGCAACCTAGTCCGTTGGCCGCGTGTACGGCGCCGCACCAGCGCGAATACTCCGACGTCGGTCGTCACCGGCAGGGGCAATCGGCATGATTCCCTGGCTGGTCATCGGCCACAAAACGTAGCGTAGCGTAGCGAGAGCTCCGTTACTTCATCGCCAATCCACACCCTTGGCGCGAATGCACTTTAAAGGATGCCCCGCGTCAGGCGAGGGGCACGGCGCCCTCTCGGGTGAGATCGGCCAGCATCCCTGTTGCACTTCGCGGTCGGAACACCCAGTTCCCATCGACGTCGACGAACTCACCGCCCGCGCCCTCCGCAGTGAGGAATGCCATCAAGGCCGGTGGCGGGAGGCTTGGGGCCGTCCCCTCGATGGACGGCAGGCGGACACCGAAGGCTGAGCATGCGGCGGGAAGCTGCTCCTCAGCGGCGGCGCGCACCCACACGTCAGAGGTTCGTAGCAACGCAAGCATTCGACGCCGGGAGGGTCGTCGAATCGATGCAACCCGGCGGTATCATGCGTCTTGAGTACCTATCGGGCGAGCGCTTTGAGGGTTTTAGCAATGGCTTTCCGCAGCCGGCGGACGTGGCCGGAACCGCCATTTGAAGAGATCCGGCGCCGTGCGCGAATACTGGTGATTGACGATCAGGAGTTTCCTTACCAGCAGCTCTTCGAGCGAGATGGCTACAACGTCAACAAACAAGATGACGTTGTGAATCTCTCGGATTTGGAGGACGGAAGCTACGATCTGATCCTTCTGGACCTGCAGGGTGTAGGCCGAGGAGAGTCCAACGATGAGGGACTGGGAGTACTCAAGCATCTCCGCGCGCAGCGTCCGGCGCAGATCGTGGTGGCGTATTCCGAGGCCAATTTTGGGTTGGCCTCTCAGCCATTCTTCCAGCTCGCGGACGCGGTGCTGCAGAAGAGCGCTGACTACATCGACTTCAAGGCCAAGGTGGACGAGTTGCTTGAGGCTCGTTTCTCGCTGGGGTTCTACATTGACCGCATTGCGGAGGAGACCCACCTCGGAGAGAAGGACCGCGCAAAACTCTCCCAACTTGCGACCCAGGCTATTGTCGAAGGCAAGCGGTCGAATTTGGTGAGCTTCTTGCGCGACCATTCAGATGCAGCGACGTTAGAGCGGGTGCTACGGATTGTTGAAGTCGCGATCTCTGTCGCTTCGCTATGGACGAAGTAGGGGTCCCGTACCTCGGACTGCCTCACGTCTATAACGACCGTCGATACGACGGTTTTGAAGCTGCGTGGCCCAGGCGGTGCCGCGAATGCGACGACCGGGAGTGTGAACGATCAGCGAGCTCAGGTGTTCAGACGTGCCGGTTTGGAATCAATTTCATACGCCTTGGTCCGAGTCTCCTGGCGGCCGGATTCATCGTCTCGGACCTCCCGGAGGGCCATGTCTCAGATGCGCGTCGGAAGATGCTTCGCAAGGGTGACGCTGTCCGCCTAAAGAAGCGAACAGTTGAGGACATAGCTAGTCATTGGGCGGCGGTCCATCAGACGGTTGCACGCAACGCCGATAAGGAGTTGCGCAGTCAGATCGAGGCGGAGAGAGCTTCGACGGGGTACGCAGAGCGGCTGCTCGAGCACTTACGCCCCGAAATTCAGCTGGCGCTGGGGCAGGTACATGATTACCGCCAGTTAGTCACTCAAATCATCCAGAATCTCAACGTCATTGCCGACCGTCGCGCCCCCGGGATTCGAGTGGAAGAGACGCTGAGCAAAGGCAGCTTTGAAGAGATGGCGGTCTATCGAGCCGCGCGCATGATGGAGATGAAGCTCAATGCAGCGCTCTTCTTCGTTGCACCAGAGCGAATTGACGCTCCCGGATCGATGCAATTCGTCCGCATCCACGGGCTCTTTACGACGCATCGGAAAATCTACGCGCGAGCTTTCGAGACAAAGGGACTTAAGGTAGCGCTGACCGGAGAAAGCTACGGAGAGTCCTACGGCAATCCGGAGGCGTTTGCAGTGATCCTGCAGACCTTCATCGACAACGCCCTGAAGTACGCTCCAAAGAATTCCGAAGTCGAGTTCCGGTTTACCGAGGACGCCTCGGCGATCACCTTCGCAGCGCGCTCCTATGGGCCCGACATCGGAGCGGACGAGATTCCGAGCATATATGAGCCGTTCTACCGTGGGCGAAGGGCTCGGGAGGCATCGAGCGAGGGAACGGGCTTTGGCCTTGCGTTATCAAGGCTAGTGGCAGACAGGTGTGGAATCGTTCTAGCAGTCCAGCAGGACCCAGGAAGGTCCGTGGACGGGTTGGTGTGGACGGAGTTCGTGGCTCGCTTTCCTCGGACGCAACGTCCCGGGCCGGATCAGGATACAAGGGGCCGATTGTTGAGAAGGCGTCAGGGGTGAGACGTTTCCCGGTCACCATGCAAGCCGGCTTCCGCGGTAACCAGTTCAGTGAGTCCTGGCAGCCTAACTCAGCGATGTTCTGAGATCTCCAGCGGATTCACACCACTCCAGGGGACTTGACCTCCTTGCGGCGCAGATCGCCAGATCTGGGGCCTGCTCCGCTCGCGGCCTTCACAGTGGCCGCGGTGCTGGTGAGCCCGCCGGTCGGGTGGATCTAGGGCGGTTATGTCCGATCCGCTGGGTGAAATGCGGTCGTTCGCACCCGAGAGTCACTTCCGTTGGCTGTATGAGCACAGACAGAGTCCAGAGCCCCCTCCTGGGTTGCGCATCTGGCTATTCGGCGTCAACATTGGGACCGGGTTTGCGAGACAGCGCCTCGCTTGGTCCACGAGCGGCGTGCTCGAACCCTATGCAGCAGCCGAAACGCCACGGGCATACCTCGCCACCTTCACCACCGGCTATGTCGGCTTCCAGGTCTTCGGGCCGGATCTCGACGGTGTCGACCGGGCTAGGCCCCCGCATCTCCCCGTGCTGTCATCAGTGCAAACAGTGCTCAACCAGGTGTGGCCAGCGCCAAGAAAGCCGCCGCTTCGGTAGCCGCCCCGGAGGTGGACCAATCCGGTGAGCCTCCCTGTCCTCGCAAAGTGGCCCGACTACCTTCCCCGTCGTCCGGAGCACGAAATGCGGCCAAAGAGCTAGGGGTGTCCAGACACCGGACAGGGCGAAGTGGTGGGGCAATGCCAAGCCCTAATCGGACGGATCGAGCCCGTAGACTTGAGCCATGAGCCTGCTGATGTACTTCGTGTCGCCCGCGAGGGTGACGCTCTTCACCGACACGCTGTCGACGACGCCCGACGGACACGCGCGGCAGCTTACGACGAAGTGTTGGACGTTCCCCCACATCGGCGTCGCCGTTGCGTTCACGGGTGTGGCGCAGGTCGGCTACCGTTGGATCGCTACCATCACCGAGAGCATGCTCTGCCGTGATATCGACATGCTCGACATGCATGCACCTGAGGCCCTGCGGCGCGTAGTGGCTGATGTCACAGAGCAATACGGTGGAATACACGGCACCACGACCGTGTACCACTTCGGCCAGTCAGAAGCCACGAAGGAGTACGTTGGGTATGCGTACCGTTCGACCGCCGACTTTGCTTCGGAGCGGCTTTTGGCGGAGGGCTTCGGTGTGAAGCCGCCACCGGCTGACGGTATAACCGTTGTGCCGCAGACTGTGGAAGATGTGATTGCTCTCGCCGAACTCATCAAGACAGAACAGGGCGCGTTGGACGCTGCTGCACGGCTGTATATCGGCAGCGATCTTGTGATGGTCCACTTGGAGGGCGGCGTAATGACCGCCACCCGTATCCATCGGTTCGACGACTACGAGCAAGACTGGCAGTCCATGAACGACCGGATCGCCCGCGAGCGTGCGGCCGAGCCGGAAGAACTCGTGTAGAACGAGGCGGGCCGCCCGTTAGGCGCCTGAACGAGTCATGGCACCTCCTCAATCGGTCGGCGACGCGACCGGCAGCCCACCGGCAGCGGCGGAGCAGGCGACCCAAGGTCCGCCGCTCCAGTTGCCACAGGACGATGAGCGCGTTGTAAGCAGCCACAACCCAGCACAGATAGCGCCAAGGTGGCGCCGCTCCGTTCCCAAACTGGACGAACAGAATGCTCAGCGCGAGTCGCCCCGTCGCCGGCCAGCCTTTGCTCTCCGGCTCTCGATTACCCTTGCGATCCACCGTCACATCAGCTCCTCGAGCGCGCACATGCGCGTCGACGTTTGGAGCCTCAGTGACGGCCTCAACTCCGGCCAGTGACCACCCGCCCGGGTTGGTGTAGCTCGTTGCTGCTCTACGTTTGAGGAAGGGCTGCCCCCACGTGCGCCCTTTCGTATGTCGAGGTTCCCCGAACATCGCGCCCTCTGTTTGGACTCGAGCTGTCCAGTGACGGGAACGCGTTGATCAGGACCTCGCCAGTGACGAGTACGACCGTGAGGGGCCTTGTGGCCAGTCTACTACGGGCGCGGTTCACGGAAGTACCGACTGCCCAGAGCATCTCACCGGTTGCTGCGCGCGGCCTCCGCGCAGCGTCCTTCTGTCAAGCCGCTGCGTGGCTGCCCACCCCGCCGCTCAGGAACTCCCAGCCCAGCACAGGCGGGTAGGAGGCACGAGGCATCGACCATCCGTGTCGGCCCGATGTGGCCGCTCTCACGCGTAGCACGGCGCTCCCTCCGCTGCGGCCGGCGATGCCGGCACTCCGCTCCACTCCCGCCGTGCTCTGACCGCGTGCGTCCACATTCGGACCACACGGAGGGTCAGAAGATGACCACGGCAGTCTCGTCGCCAGCAGCCACCGCGGAGGTGGCAGTGATCCCGCTTGCCGACATTCGTCGGAGCGGCAACGTTTGCCAGGAACTCGGAGATATCGAGTCCCTGGCGGAATCGATCCGTCAGCACGGCGTGCTCACCGCCATCCTGGTGGAGCGGCGGCAGGACGACGGCTTTGAGCTCGTCGCCGGCTTCCGTCGCGTCGCCGCCGCCGAGGTGGCCGGCTTGAGCCACATTGCCGCAGTGGTGCGCGACCCGGTAGCGGGTGTGCAGCGGCTCAGCGATCAGCTCGCCGAGAACGATGACCGCTGCGCGCTCACCGATCTCGAACTCGCCGGGGCCATGCAGCAGATGCTCGATCTCGGCGCGTCGGCCGAGGATGTCGCGGAGCGCTTCGACACCAGCACGGACACCATCGACCGCTGGCGTGCGGTGCTGGCGCTGCCCGCAGCGCTGCTCACCCTGGTGCGTGACGGCACCATTGATGTGACCGATGTCGCCGACCTCGGCGAGCTGGGTGACAACGAGGAGTTCCTCGCCGCCGTCGTCGCGGAGGTCAGGGCGGGAACCGGCCCACGCTGGGCCGTCTCCCGCGTTCGCCAGCAGCGTGCTCTCGCCGCCGCCGCTGCGGCGTCGCACGCCAAGCTGGAGAAGGAGGGATGTGCCATCGTGGCCGCGCCACGGTATGACACGGTGACGGGTAACTCGCGCATGCAGCGCCTCGGCGATGGCGTGAAGGTCACCCTGAGGCAGCATCGCAAGCAGCCCTGCCACGCGGCGTTCATTAGTAGCCGTGGCGAGGCGGCGTATGTCTGCACCGACCGCGGCCGCCACGCCGGCGAGGCCGGTAGCGGCGTCCTCGACCTCAAGGCCGAGCGTGCCGCGAAGCGAGCCGTCGTCAAGGAGTTGCGCGACGCCCAGCCGGTGCGAGCGGCAGCACTCAAGGACGCGCTCGCCAGCGGGGCCATCGGCACGGATGAGGCGGTGCGCCACATCCTCACCACCGCCCTGTGGGACGCGCGCCTCGAAGAACTCGAGGACGCCTGCGGCCTTCTCGACCTCAGCATCCCGGACGGCGGCTCAAGGTCGAGCCGGCCGCTCGGCGTCCTCCTCGCGCAGGCCGGCGATGACCTCGGACGGCTGACGACGGTCGTCCTTGCCGTGCAGCTCGCCCGCGGCGAGCGACGGCTGGCCACCGAGCCGTCACGGAGCACCGACTCGCACGTCGCCAACCTCCACTGGGAGCGCTGCTCGACAGCACGGGGATCCACCAGCTCAGCGATGCGGAGCCGACGCTGATCGCCGAGCGCGGCCTCAGTCAGTGGAGCGAGTGCCGTCACCTGCTCCCCGGAGCGACGGCGGTCACCGAGGAGGAGGCAGCGGAAACCAACTGAGCAGCGTTCTCGACGGGGACGGCTGCCGCCGCAGTGGTGGTAGCCGTCCTCTGCGAGGGAGGGGCTGCCGGGGCACAAAGAGGTGTCCTCCGGACGGTGAGGTGTTGATCGCTGTCGTGGCATTCGAGCAGCGCGCGGCCTGCACTACAACCCCCAAGGCAAGTCGCCTGCGGCGAGGGGTTTCCGCTCCGGCCTTGTGCGCGCCGCTTACCGAAGGCCACGCGATCAACCTCACCGGAGGACCCATCCATGGCCCGGAAGCCCGCCCTCGCAGCCGACGTCCAGGCGGACGTCATCGACACCCCGTCGAAGTCCCGCTCGTACGGGATCAACCATTTCCGTCTCCTCGGACGGATGACCGGCGACCCGCAGATGCGGTTCACCCAGAACGGCAAGGCCGTGCTGAACATCGGCATTGCCACCAACGTCAACGGCTTCCCCGAGTTCCACGACGTCGTGGCCTGGGAGAAGGCCGCGGAGGTCATCGGCCAGTACGGCCGTAAGGGCCGTGAGATCCACGTCGAGGGACGAATCACTTCGCGGATCCGCGACGTCGAGGGTCACCGCATCAAGCAGGTTGACCTCGTCGTCGAAGGCTTCCAGCTCCTCGGGCCGGCGCCGACGGGCGAGGCCGAGGCCTAGCGGAAAGGGGGCCGGGCAACCGGCCCCCTTTCTCCACAGCTTGTTCAGGAGTTGTCCCATGCAGGACTTCGAGCTCGGCAATACGACCGAGTGCAATCCCGACTGCGTCTACGTCCCCGCGCAGGGCTGGTGGTGCCGGCAGTGCGGCGTCTTCCGGGAGGTCGACGACACTGATCTGTGCGCGGACTGCCGCACAGCACCGCCACGTGCCGCCGATCCGCGGCAGAGGGCGCGGCGATGACGGCCCTCGCCCCGCTGGTGCCGCTCGGCGATGCTCTGGCTGAACTCGAGCAGTCCGCGCTGCTCCTGCTTCTCGCCGAGCAGGAGAGCACCGCTCGGGATGTTGCCCGCGAGCGTCTGGCGCGTGCCGTGGCGATGGTGCAGTCCGCCCGGGGCCTGGTGGTCGAGTTGACCCAGGAGACCGGACGGCCACCGCTCCATGTTGTTGACGGCGGTCGCCGTTGCGACGACGCCGTTTGCACGACGTAGCCCTCGCAGCCATTGCGTGTGTCGATGGTCGAAGAGCCGCGGTGGCCGGGCCCCGCGGGTGCTGGCGACAGCGGTCCTCCCCACAGAGAGCCGGCCTGACCACCCCTCGATGGGGCGATGCCACCACAGCCGCCGCCCTCGTGGTGTCAAGGGAAGCTTCGCCGCCTGCGGCGCCCTTGACACCGGGCGGTGGCCGTGGTCCGGCGGGGCCACCGAGGGCCGGACAGGCCGGCTCCGCACGGAGGCAATACCTCATGGCGACAGCACGTCAACCCCGCAGCGCGGCGGACATCGCGGCCACTCTGGCCCGGCTACAGGATCTCGCCGACCATCCCGGTCGGATCGAGCGCATGCACGGACGTCGCGAGCTCGACGGTCTGCGGGCGATCCTCCAGGACAGCCGTCGTCCCACGGAGCCGGAGAGCAGCCAGCGCTTCGCCGCGGACTACAGCTCGGCGGGTGCCGACCAGGCGGTCAACTACGGGAGCGGCGTGCTGTGAGCGCCGCCATCTCGCGCGATGACGTGCTGACCCGGCTCGCGGAGGGGATTCGCCAGTTGACGTCCTCGGAAGCCTGGACCGCGTGGCTCTAAGTTACTTGTAATGCTCAATTTGGTAGTAGTAGTGGTCTCTTGGGAGGGGGCGCGGGGGAACCCTTCTCTGTGGACGGTGTGGAGGAAGGGGATATCAGCAAGACAGCGCAACGTGGTTCCCCAGTGTGGCGCGAACGGTTGGAACAGTCACCGGACGCGACAGCGTGGCTCCAGATGCAGGCTGATCTCCAGCTCGCCCCGCGCACTCTCGACGCATACGGGCGAGCCCTTGCGGACTACCTGTCGCTGTGCGAGCGCGAGGGCGTCGATCCGCTCGCGGCAGGTCGTGCCGACGTCGCTCGTTACGTCCGCGATCTCACTTCCCGGCCGCACCCCCGCGGCAGCAACGTGGTCGCCATCGACTCCGGTGTCGGCCTCGCAAATGCCACGCTCCAGCAGCGGCTGGTTGCCGTCCGGCAATTCTATGACTACCTCGTCGAAGAGGGGAAGCGCGACACCAACCCAGTCGGTCGTGGGCGATACACGGCTGGCAAAGCGTTCGCCGGCCATCGCGACCGAGGGCTCATTCCTCGCTTTCGCAGGCTCCCGTGGATACCGACCGACGAAGAGTGGCGGGCGCTGCTCCATGCGGCTCGTGAGGAGCCGATGCGCAACCGCCTGATGCTCGCGCTTGCCTATGACGCCGGCCTGCGGCGCGAAGAACTCTGTCTCCTGCGAACGGACGACATCGATCCTGCTCATCGCACGCTCCGCATCCGTGCCGAGACCACAAAGAGCCGTCGAGAGCGCGTGGTGCCGTTCTCAGCATCGACCGGCATTCTGCTGCGCGCGTATCTTGCGCATCGCCGAACGCTCAGTCGCGGCCGCGGTCCGCTCTTTCTTTCCGAGTCCCTTCGCAACAAGGCGCAGCCCATAACCCCATGGACGTGGTCGAAAGTGGTGCGATCGCTGGCTCTGCGTGCTGACCTGCCGCGGTTCAGCACTCACACGCTGCGCCACCTCTGCTTGACGGATCTCGCCCGCTCAGGGTGGGAACTGCATACCATCGCCCGCTTCGCGGGACACGCCAACACGGCGACGACTTTGCAGTACATCCAGCTGTCGGGACGAGACCTCGCCGCGAAGCTGGCAAGCGGCATGTCGACGATTCACGCATGGCGCAGCGAGAGCATCAGCAAGGCCTCGACATGACCGCCCCTCCGGCGCCGCAGCAGCGGCCATGGCCAATCCTTGATCTCACTCGATACGACCGAACCCCGATGCTCTCCGACGCGGAGCAGGCCTCCCTTCGCCGGTTGCGGAAGCGAAGGCCCGGTGGTGGATCAGTTCGTGCTATCACCAACCGGCTTGACGGCGCACAGCGTCTGGTCCGTCCCATCGAGGATGCCCTCGCGCTGGTCGAGGCGAATCCACTGTTCAAAGACATCGCACTCCTCACCCTGCTGCGCCTATGCCTCCAAGAGGGGGAGGCGTTCTGGGGATGGGATCTGTCGACGTGGTCTCGACTGCTCGATCCAAGAAACATTCATACAGCGTCACGACCGTGCGTTCTCGCCGCTGCATACATCCTTGACTGCCTACCCGATCCCACGCTCGTCACGTCGAGGGTCGAGTGGACGACTCTCGCCCGAAAGGTGCTCGGACGCGCGAACCTTGACGATGCCGCAACGCGCGTCGAGGCCGTACTCTCCACCTGGGGCTATCGCTCACAAACGCTGACGGCCGTTCGCGTCGTGACTGCGATCGCCCTGCTGCTCTGCAAGTCAGGCAGACTGGAAGACATTAGCTCGGCGCAACTGCAAGCCATCTGGGACTGCGAGCAGTACGCCCGACGACGAGGGCATCTCGTCCTCCTGAGCCGTGCCCTCCATGATCTCAAGATCATTGACCACGCGCTCTCTGGCGGACCCGCGCGCCCACCCACCGAATCCTTCCGCACTGCCCGGTCTGCCGGCGTTCCAGAGGCGTGGTTTTCTGTCGTCGATCGATGGGAGGCGACATCGACTCTGGCGCCGTCCACGCGCGCTGGCATCCGCAATGCGCTGTTGAGGATCGGCCGGTGGCTGAGCGAGGTGCATCCTGACATCACCACTCCTGATCAGTGGGATCGTGCGCTCGCTGCCAACGCGATCGCGACGATCGACAGATGGCGCGTCGGCGACTACACATCGACCCCTCCAACCAGACACGTGGGTAAACCGATCGCCCCGGCCTTCAAGAGCGCTCTCATCCAGGCGCTCCGCGTGTTCTTCGCCGATCTCCAGGAATGGGGCTGGATTTCCCGTCGCTTGAATCCCCTCCGAACGTTTGCCGTGCCAAGAAGCATCCGTGCGCTCATCGGCCCCGCGCCTCGTGTCATTGCCGATGACGTGTGGGCCAAGCTGCTCTGGGCCGGCCTAAATCTCGAACCCGGCGACTTTCCGAGGCACGGCCCGGAGGCCTACCCCGAAGGGGAGCGTGAGTCCGCCGGGCACCCCTTCTATCCCGTGCCTCTCTTGCGGGCGTTGGCCCTCGTGTGGCTCTTTGCCGGGCTGCGGAGCGACGAGATCCTTCGTTTGCGCGTGGGCTGCTTTCGGTGGCAAAGCGATGACGGCGCGGTTCCGGGAACAGATGACCCGCTTCCTGGTGACGCGGTCTGTCTTCTCGATGTTCCCGCTCACAAGACGGGCGCTGATTTCACAAAGCCGGTCGACCCTGTCGTTGGTCGCGGGCTGGAGGCGTGGCAGGCTGCGCGTCCGTCCCAGCCGCCCTTGCTCGACGAGAGAACCGGCGAGGTCGTCGACTTTCTCTTTTCCTTCCGCGGACGACCAGTCGCGAAGAACTACCTGAACAAGGGCCTGATCCCAACACTGTGTCGCAAAGCTGGCGTTCCGCGTTCCGATGCACGCGGGGCCATCACGAGTCACCGAGCACGTTCAACCATCGCCACCCAACTGTACAACGCAAAGGAGCCGATGTCTCTCTTCGAACTCCAGGCATGGCTTGGCCATCGCTCACCCAGCAGCACACAGCACTATGCACGCATTACTCCCAACACGCTCACCAAGGCGTATCGGGACGCCGGTTACTTCGCGAGAAACGTTCGGGCCATCGAGGTGCTTGTGGATCGCGACGCGGTGCAGAGCGGCGCTGCCGCCAGCGGCGAACCATGGCAGTACTTCGACCTTGGGCACGGTTTCTGCACCTACAGCTTCTTCGAGCAATGTCCACACCGCATGGCCTGCGCCCGGTGCGACTTCTACGTGCCCAAGCAGTCCACCAAAGCCCAGCTACTCGAGGCCAAGGACAACCTTCAACGGATGGTTGCGACCATCCCGCTCACCGACGACGAGCGCGCGGCAGTTGACGACGGAGCGGATTCTGTGGGCCGCCTGATCACGCGACTCTCCGACGTCCCCACGCCCGCGGGACCGACACCGCGTGAGATGACACTGATCCCACTCCGAACGCTGCCACCTCGCTGACGGCGACGCTGCACGACGCGCCCGCGCCGCTGGGTGGACGTGGGTGGCTGGGTTTGTGAGCGGCTCCGGGCACGACCGCCAAAAAACGGGGCGCTGTAAGGCGGCAGGAGCCACGGAACGAGGAGGAGTCGATGTCAGAGACCTTGGTCCAGAGGGCGCCGTCGCGCGCTCCCCGGACCCGCGGCTAACATTCCCGATGACACGGCATCGGGTGGACCCATCACGTGGACGAGGGTGGACCTATCCCGTGGTCAAGGGTGGACCCATCAGCTGGCGTTCGACAGTTCGACACGGAGTTCGTCGCCTCCGACCACTTTCTGTTCAACCCCCGGTGATCACGCCGACGATATTCGTGCACGTCGCGAGCTGACTGACTGGCGGCCGTTCCGGGTGGAATGCACGAGACGGTGAGGACCACCGCCGCCGGCAGTGGGACCCCCAACGCCGCCCGTTCTCCGCGGCGTAGGCTGCCATTGGAGGGATGCTCATGACCAAGCGGGACACCCGTACCCGACCCAATGCACGTCGCCCCGGCGGGGCGACGACGCGGCGTCCAGCCGCGCCGCGCCCGTCCATAGCAACAGGGCGGCCATGGTGGCGGGGCCCCTGGGCGCTGGTGGGTCTCGTTGCGGCTGTCTTCGCCGTTGTCGTCGCCCTGGTCGCCCTCGGCCGCTCCTCCTCGTCCAGCCCAGACACTTCGACGAGCGCCCAGCAGGCTGTCCCCGCGACGGTGCTCGCCGCCGTGACCAATCCCAGTCCACAGGTCCTTGCCGCCGTTGGTGACGGTCACGTCGGGAATCCGCTGCACCCCCTCCCCGTCGGCCCGGTGCAGACCGGCGCAGACGGCAAACCGCTGCTCCTCTACGTCGGTGCGGACTACTGCCCGTACTGCGCCGCGGAGCGCTGGAGCCTGGTGGTCGCGTTGAGCCGGTTCGGGACCTTCTCGCACCTGCAGCTGATGACCTCGTCGAGCACCGACGTCTTCCCGGACACCCACACCTTCACATTCGCAGACAGCACGTACTCGAGTTCGTACCTCGACTTCCAAGCGGTGGAGACGGAGACGCGCGACCAGCAGCCCCTGCAGACGCCTGATGCCGCCCAGCAGCACCTCTTCGAGACATACGACGTCCCTCCCTACTCTACCGTGGCCGGTGGGATCCCCTTCCTCGACTTCGCCAACCAGCTGGTGGCCGTGAGCAGCGGCTACAGTCCGAGCCTCGTTCAGGGGATGACCTGGGAACAGATCACCGCCCAGCTCGGCGCACCGACGAGCCCTCAGGCGCAGGGCATCCTCGGCAACGCCAACTGGCTCGCCGCCGGGATCTGTCGAATCACCGGCAACGAGCCGGCCGGCGTGTGTGCCTCGGCACCGATTCCCTCTCTCGAAGCGCGGCTCGGAGGGCTGTCCGGCCCATGACTCGGCGGCAGGCACAGCGCAAGCGCTCGACGACGGGCCAGGAATAGATGGCTCGAGACCGCCGCCGACGCGCGGCTGGTGCGCTGCGGCGATCCCTGCGCCGCGCCCCGGGCCCAGTGGCGCTCGCGACCTTTGCCGTCCTCGGTATGGGCGTCTCCGTGTACCTGACAACGGTTCACTACGCTGGCGTCCCCCTGGTCTGCTCGACGACGGGCGTCGTCGACTGCGCCGCGGTAACCACCAGCGCGTACTCGGTGATCCCGGGCACCTCGGTGCCCATCACGGTCCTCGGCGTCGTGTGGTTCCTCGGTAGCGGGGCACTCGCCGGCGCCGCCCTCATCGCCTCAGTGACCGGGAGAGAGGAGCCTCGCTGGCTTCGCGGCAGCCACGCTCTCCTCGGCGTCACTGGTCTCGTCGCCGCGCTCTACCTCGTCTATGTCGAGGCCGTCCGCCTGCACCGACTGTGCGAGTGGTGCACGGCAGTGCACCTTCTCGTCTTCGCCACCCTTCTTGTCGCCCTGGCGCGTCTCCAGCACGTGCCCCCCTCGGGAGCCCGACCATGCGCTGAGCGCGGGGGCCACGCAGGTCCGATCGGCGATGCGCCAGGAGGCGCAGCCGTTGACGGCCACCCGGAGCAGCTTGCCGAAGATCAGGCGGTCCGACACCCTGGGGCGGGGGCACCCCAAGCTCTGGACGTCCACCTGTCCCAGCGGGAGAGCCGAGGGCTGGTTCCAGATGGGCCCCATGAAGAGTGATCGGTTCGCAGGGATGGACGCTTCCTTCGGCTGGGTTGGTTGAGATCTGCCATTTCGATCATGGACCTCGCGGCTTGGCCGAAAGCCGTTATCTGAGCTCAGGTTGCCGCATCGGGGCACTCCAGATAGGGGTGCGGATAGGGTTAAGAGTGCGGCGCACTTGGATGCTGGGTTGAGTACGTTCTAAAGCCCCGGAACGATGAGGCCATGACCTCTGAGTCCTGCGCGAGTGCCCTTTGGGGAAGGCAGTCGAATCCGTGAGGCACGGTCGCTGGAACGATGGCTGCACCCTGCCAGCCCCTATCGCTTGTCGCTTCGGGCAACACTGCGTTGTCGCCTGCGGCTCCTCCCTCCGCGCGCTCTGTGGCCGGCAAACGGGGCGCCATCAGCAACCGCACCACACGGAGGACTGCCCCAAATGGACGACACCCGCAAGGCCGAGATCATGCACGCCCTCTCTGCCGGCATCCAAGAGTTGACCAGCTCCGATTCCTGGCAGACGTGGCTCACCTGCCAAAGCCGCTTTCACACATACAGCTTTCTCAACACCTTGTTGATCCAGCTCCAAGCGCCCGCTGGGACCACGCGCGTCGCGGGCTTCAACGCCTGGCGTCGCCTCGGCCGGAACGTGCGCAAGGGTGAAAAGGGCATCGCCATCCTGGCACCGATCGTGCGCCGCACCCGCGTCGAGGACGAAGACGGAGAGCAGCACGTCATCACCGGCAGCCCATCCGCGTTCCGCATGGTCTACGTCTTCGCCGACGTGCAGACGGACGGCGAGGATCTGCCGGCGATCGCCCACCGCCTGGAGGGCGACGACCCGAACGGCCTGTACACGCGGCTCCTGCCCGTGGCTGCGTCGATCGGCTTCACCGTCGAGGAGGACTACCTGGACGCTGGCTCCAATGGCGACTGCGATCACCGGACGTGCCGCATCCGCATCGAGGCCCGCAACGACCCGCGGCAGCAAGTCAAGACGCTCGCTCACGAGCTGGCCCACGCTATCCTCCACGGCGACAGCTACCAAGGCTCGCGCGAGCTGGCCGAGCTGGAGGCGGAGAGCGTCGCGTTCATCGTCTGCAGCAGCCTCCAGCTGGACAGCAGCGAGTACAGCTTTGGATACCTCGCCGGTTGGGCCGGCGGCGGTGACGAGGCGATCGCTGGCATCAAAAGTGCCGGTGCGAACATCCACCGCGCTGCCGACCACATCCTTACCCAGCTCGAGGGCGCCGACATGCGGGCTTCAGGCGATGAGGCGGCCTGAGCTTGACTTCTGATTCCACATAATGCAGATGCAGAGCCGCTTCTACCGCTACAGCTTCGGCAACACCCTGCTCATCGGGCTGCAGCGTCCCGACGCCAGCCAGGTCGCGGGGTTCCATCGCTGGAAGTCACTGGGACGGTCGGTGCGCAAGGGCTCCCGCGGCATCGCCATCCTCGCCCCGGTGGTGCGGCGCCTTCAGGTGCGCGAGGACGATACCGAGGACGTCTCGATCGTCGCGGCCGCTCCGTCCGCATTCCGCATCGTCTACGTCTTCGACGTCGCCGACACCGAGGGGCATGAACTGCCCACGGTGCCATGCCACCCGCTGCGCGGGGATGCGCCGGCCATGCTCTTCGAGCGTCTCGCGAAGGTAGGGGAAAGTCGCGGCTTCACCGTCGGTCTGGATGCGATGGCGGACAGCCGCGCCAACGGCGACACCGCCTTCGGCGATCGTCGCATCCGGGTGCGGGACACGCTCGCGCCGGCGCAGAGGGTGAAGACCCTGGCCCATGAGCTGGGCCATGCGCTGCTCCACGAGGCCGCTGACGACCGTGCTCTCGCCGAGCTCGAGGCGGAATCGGTCGCGTTCGTCGTCTGCGACGCGGTGGGCATCGCGTCGGACGACTACTCCTTCGGCTACGTAGCGACCTGGGTGGGTGGCGACGCGGACAGTGCCGAGGCGGCGCTGCGCGCCTCCGGCGGCAGGATCACCCGGGCAGCGCGGACCGTCCTCGATGAGGTCAGCGGATCCCTCGAGACGAACCCGGAGGGCTAGCTCGAGCTGGAGGCGCAGACCCCGAGGAAGCCAGTGCCCGGCTTCTGCTCGAGGAAGCCGCGAGCGGAGTCGAGATCAACGAGCGCGGCCTCGAGGTGTTCGCGGGCGCGGCCTACGGCGGGGGCATACGGCAATTGAGGTGATGCGCGCGACACGACCAGGTCGAGGAGGGCGAGGCGCGCGTGCGTGTCCGCGAGCCCTGCACGACATTGAAGGAGAGCGGCACGATCGCGTTCGGGTGAGAAGGTCTCAGGCATAGCTCGCTGCTCCTGGGCCGGCTCGGCTGGGTTGAGGCCCCAATCCTAGCGAACGTCTGTTCGTATCGCAAGGCCTCGAACAGCCCCGGCTCACATCAACCGGCTGGGGGGCGGTGGCGGTGGCGGAGCCTGTTCATCACGTGTCCATCCCGCGTTCACGCATCGTGCAAGGTGGAGGGATGCGGTCAGGATAAGGGCCCCACGAACGTCTGATAGGCGTCCTCCCAGTTGGCGGCGATGGCGAGCTGGGCCACCGCCAGGGACACCGCCCCGGAGCAGACCTGCCGGCGCATGGCGTTCTCGAGGTCGTCCTTGCGATGGGCGCCCCGGCTCCCAGCCAGCGGCTCGGGCCAGAGGTTCGTTGCGGTGCTGGCCCCGCCGAGCTCCAGCGGGATGAGGTGGTCGAGCTCGTACATCGCCAGGGGTGCGCTGATGCCATACGCGGCCATGCGCTCCACCTTGATCGGCCCGGTGACGGATTCGGGTGGTCGCACGGTGGTCGTGTAGCCGGACCGGCAGATCGTGATGGCGATGTTGCCCTGGGTCACCCGCGGGTCGACGGTCCCCTCCGTGCAGAGGTGGTCGGGCAGGAAACCTCCATCCGCGGCGCGACACTGACCAGCGCCAGCGACGTCAGGAAGCGTGGCGATCGGGGTCAGGGTTGGAAAGGAGACCATCGGACTTGCGGACGGCGACGCCGTCGCGTCCGATGGCGAGGCGACTGGAGCGGCGCAGCCGGTCGACACCAGCAGTGCGGCGAGCACGATCAAGAGGCGCACGCGCCCACCGCGTGCGGGGCCTGTTTGCGCGCCAGCGCCTCGGTGTCGCATCGCCTTCCTCCGTTATTTCGCTCCCATCATGTGTCCCGCTCCATGGACACGGGACGAACAAACTGAGCAATGGCGAGCGTGAACAGGGTGCTGCTCATTGGCCTCGTGGCCGCGCAAGCGCGGCAGGGTAAAGGCGGGTGCGAGCTCGTTGTTGCCGTTCCCGAGGAACGGGCGGGCCGCACATGGCTTGAACGGATCGCCCTCATCGTCCCGGACCGGTTGGTCGGGGAGGCGATGGAGCTGCGTCCGGCGCAACCGGTCCATGCAGAGGGCTACCTTGCCCGGGCGGGTACCGGAGCCGTTCGGGTACCGGAGCCGTTGCGGTGGTGGTGGACCGCCTTTTCAGCCTCGGTGAGGCGCCGCTAGAACAACCGGCGCCGCGCCAACCGGTCGGGAGCCACGCCTCACCGCAGGCCCATGAGCGCGCGGGCCATCCGCGGCGGATCCACATCGGGCGGCCGGACGAGCGAATCATCTGGGTGCGACCCGCGCGTGTCGGCGGCCATCCCTCGCGCGCCGAATAGCCGCCAGCCCATCCTGGCCCCGCTGGTCGCCTCCTGCACTCTGGCGTGCTCGGCCCAGCTCATCTCTCGCGCGCCGGCCCGTCGACGGTGCCTTCCTGCCCTGCCCACCCCTCCTGGCCCGCGCCTGACTCACTGACACACACAGTTGCACCAACTGGTGAGACGCCGTTCGGTGTGTCCGATCCGACCTCCTGAGCCGGGTGTTGTAGTGCATGGATCGCACACAGCCCCGCTCATGGACCCCGTGATCAGCATCGGGAACGTCGTCGCCGTCCGGGACGGGGTGCGCTACTTCCACGAGGCCGTTGCGGATAACCCAGCCGACTACTACGCGGCCCGCGGCGAGGCGGCCGGCGCGTGGCGTGGGACGGGAGCTGAACAGCTCGGTCTGATTGGACCCGTGCGCAGGGACGACTTCACACGCATCCTCGAAGGGCGGCACCCGGCGACGGGGGAGAAGCTCGGCCGACACCACGGCAAGCGCAAGAACGTCGCCTTCGACGTCACCTTCTCAGTACCCAAGAGCGTGTCGCTGCTCTACGCGCTGGGCGACGACCAAATTCAGCGGGCCGTGCTGCGGGCTCTCGACGCCGGTGCCGACGCTGCACACGGCTACCTCGTCCGGCACGCCGCATGGGGTCGCGCCCTCAACCCGGCGACCGGATCGGTCGAGCGCATCCGCGCTCACGTGGCCACGGCGTCCTTCGTCCACCGGACTGCCAGGCCGGTCACCCGGGACGGCGTCGTCACGGTGGACCCCCAGCTGCACGTCCACCTCGTGGTGGCCTCGTTCGTGCTGCGCGCCTCTGGGATCTGGGGCCAACTCGACAGCGCGCCGCTGTACTCGCACGCGGCCGCGGCCGGCGCCATCGGGCAGGCCGCGACCCGTGACGTCCTGGTCCGCGATCTTGGGGTCCGCGTCCGTACCCGACCCAACGGCACCTTCGAAGTGGAGGGCTTCAGCGAGGAGCAGCTGGCGGAGTTCTCGCAGCGCCACCGCCAAGCCCTGGCGGCGGCCGCGGCGGCAGGAATCACCAGCCTGCACGGCGAGAAGGTGGCCGTCCTCGACAGTCGGGAGTCCAAGAGTGCCGTTGAGCCGGGCACCGACCATTTCGCGCGCTGGCGGGAACGAGCGGCGGAGGTCGGCCTGTCGCCGTCGACGCTGCAAGATCTGCTCGACGCGGAGCCGGTGCGCGAGCTGCGCTGGTTCGATGTGCAGACGGCTCAGCAGATCGTCGGCAGGCACGAGGGAGGCCTCACCGCCCACGCATCGGTGTTCACCCGGCGTGACCTCATCCGCTCCCTGGCGGCCCACGCACCACTGGGGATGCGGCCCGAGCCAATCGAGGAGCTCGCCGACGCCATCCTCGCCGACCCATCCGTCACAGCGGCGATGGTGCCGAAGGGGGCCGTCGGGGACAGCCCCGAGGACGCGATGCGCCGATGGGTCGGACGAGGCCTCGAGCTGCACTACTCGACTCCCGAGGTGATCGCACTCGAGCGGCGCATGCTCGCGTCGGCCGTGTCCCGGCAGAACGAGGCGACGCGCGTCCTGCCGAGCGCCGCGGTGGAGGCGGCCGTCGAGAAGCTTGGCGTGGCGCTGACGGACGACCAGCGGGCGATGGTCGTCGGCGTCTGCACGTCAGCTGCAGGGGTGGTCGTGGTCGAGGGTGCCGCGGGCACCGGAAAGACGAGTGCCGTGCGCGTCATTCGCGACATCCATGCCGATGCGGGTGTCGCGGTCATCGGCTGCGCACCGTCCGGTCGTGCGGCGGTAACCCTGGAGGAGGAGGCGCGGGTCCCCACCTTCACGACGGCGTCACTGCTTCGCCGCCTGCGTGGAGGCGAACACCTGGCCCGCGGCGGGTTGGTGATCGCCGACGAGTGCTCGATGCTCGGACCCGACCTGGCCGAACTGGTGCTGCGCGCCGAGCAGGACGGCGCCAAGCTCGTGCTCATCGGCGATAGCGAGCAGCTCCAGCCCATCGATGGCGGCGCGCTGTTCACCTCGCTGGGCGATCGCCTCGGCCGGATCTCGTTGACGGAGGTGGTCCGCCAGCAGGAGCGGTGGGACCGCGAGGTGCTCATGGCGCTGCGGGCTGGTGACGCGACTCCGCTGGTGCGACGCTACCTTGAGGAGGGGCGGGTGACGGAGTGCGCGGATCAGCCGTCGCGGATCGCCACGATGGCCGCGCACTGGGTGACGGCCGCGAGTGAGGGTGACGACGTCATCACGGTGGCGCGCGAGCGGGCTGTGGTCGCCGAGCTCAACGCGGTGACCCGCGCCGTGGCAGTGCACGCGGGCCTGGTTGAGGCCACTGGCGTGCGCCGCGCCTGTCTCGACCGCGTCGGTGCTATCGATGTTTCACTCGGCAGTCTCGAGTTCGCGGTCGGTGACCGGATCCTCCTGGTGGGAGCGAATGACCGCCGCCGCGGCCTCGTGAAGGGCCTTCGCGGCACCGTCACGGAGACCCGCGGCGATGGCACGCTGGTCCTCGACACACCGGCGCGGCAGCGCGTGACCGTGCCGCCGGACTACGCGGGTGTCAGCCACGGATACGCGCTCACGGCGCACCGCGCCCAGGGTGCCACTGCCGACGTGGCCCTCGTCCATGGCACCGACGCCGCCGACCGGCAGTGGCAGTACGTGGCGCTGAGCCGTCACCGCATCCGCGCCGCCTACTACGACGTCGCCCTCACACGAGCGGACCTCGACGGCGTTCACCATGAACGCCAGCCGGTGGACACGCCCGGGCTGGAGGAGCGGCTGGTCGCCGCCCTGTCGCGGGACGGATCGAAGCCGACGACGCTCGACTATCCGGGGGCGTACGACCGGCAGCTTCTCGCCGCCCACGTCGCGAGCGGTCCGGCCGGCGGCGTCGGGGCCGCGCCGACCGAGGCGCAGCTGGCCATCCTCCGCGACCATGGCGTCATGGACGACCTTCCCCCAGCGGCGACCTGGGTGCACGCCTCGTTGGTCATCGACGGGGTCCTGGGCACGCCCGAGGGTGAGCAGGCGCGGGTGTGGCTGCGCGAGGCGGGAGCGCCACCGGACGAGTCGGGCCGGGCGGTCGCGGTGGCGATTGCGGACGTGGCCGCCAGCCGGGGCGTCTCGCGCATCCGCGACGCGCGTCCGTCCGAAGCGGCGCACGATCCAGGGAGGGGGGTCACACCCCGCGGGGGGGCACCGCGGCGCCGTGCCAGCGTGGCCTACCCGCCTGTCGACCCGGAGATGCCTGCGCATCCCCAGACGCAGACGGTCGGCAGAGGCGTCGGCTGAGTGGGGACTTCACCTGCCGGGCCGATCCCCTGGGAACCCTGCGAACCATCGCGCGCGCCTCGGCGATCCCAGTTCACGGCGCGGGACTTCCAACTTCGAACGTGACCGCGCCCTCGTTGCGTCCGCGAGCGTCCGGTTATGCTGGGCACCCGATCGCAGAGGAGCTGGCAATGACGGACGAGCAAGAAGACAACGAACCTCCTGAGCCTGATCCCGGGGATCCAGGCACCATCCAGCCCAAGAAGGAAGAGAAAGGTGCTCGACCTTCTTCGGGAACAGACGGCTCAGGCGATCCCGGTCAGATCAAGACTAGAGATCTGGAAGAAGGCCGCCGCGATCGGGACGACTAGCTCGGCACATGACCTTCCCAGATGATGTAGCCGGAGGGCTCTATGCGGAGCTGATCGACGCTCAACTGCAGGAAGAGCGCGACCGTAAGACGTCGCTGGAGCAACGCGGAATCGCGGTACTGACTGCGGCCGGCACTCTGGTCACTCTGGTGTTTGGGTTCGCGACCTTCGTCCGGGGGATGAATCCAGTCGCTCTGTCGACGCTGAGCATTGGTTTCTTTGTTGCAGCCCTCTTCTTCTTCGTCGCGGCTGCGGCCGCGGGAATCCTTTCTAATCGGCCGACCAATTACCTGGAACTGGACGAGAAGGAGTTGAACCGACTCACTAGCGACGCCATATGGTCGTGGAACAATCGAGTTGTTGCGGGACAGCGAGTGGCTCAAGCGAAAGTGGTAATTATCACCGCAGCCCGGAAGCAGAATGCATCGAAAGCGACGCTGGTTAGATTAGCTATCGCAGGTTTGGCGCTAGCAACCCTTTTGCTCGCCGCAACCGCGGCGTCCGTGGTGGTTCACGGAAGATAACGTACCCTCGTCTACGATGCAGGATATGGGATGCGGAGGGGCCGTGCCTCGATATTCAGCGGATCTTGACGACCCCTCTGGCGCAAGGTGCCAGACCTCCCAGCAACTGCGTGGAGCTTCAAACTGACGGGACCCCGGTGTTGGTGCAGGGGACGGTGAATGACATGTCGATGATGCGTGGTGACCTGCTTCCTACAGAAAAGGTTGCCTACTGGTTCTTTCGTCTCAACGGCTGCTCACCATCGAAAACTTCATCGTGCATCCAGACTTCGTCGATCCTTCATTGTCTCAACGCACGGACGCTGACATTCTGGGAGTTCACTTTCCCCACCGTCGCGAGGCCCCCAAAGTGAGCCCATGCCTGACCACCCCTCAATCCTATGCGACGTACCACTCATCTTTATCGCAGAGGTGAAGCTCGGACGTTGCGATCTGAACGGGCCTTGGACACGATCTGAACTAAGGAACATGCCTCGCGTTCTGCGGGCTTTAGGCTTCTATCCCCATGCGGCTATTGAAGCAGTTGCGCAGTCGATGTACAGCGACAACTTCTACAGAGATCCCGTGTCTGAGGTTCGCCTGTACGCAGTAGGGGATGAGGTCGACCAGGGGCTTGAGAGGCGGCGCCGGCGGGTCCGCCAGTTGACATGGAGGGAGATTCTTGGGTTCATCCACGGTCGCTTCACCGACTATCCCGCGGTGAAAGCCGACCATCAGCAGTGGGGCGACATTGGGCGGAGACTGTACGACCTCGCGCTAGCTACAGAGGATCGAGATCAATTCATCGCCTTGTCTCGCTCGATGCTTTGTGACGAACGTGGACGCCGACTTCCCCCGAGTTATGCCACGGGCGTGTAAAGGATGGAGTCGGGGATCTCAGACTGCTGCTCCACGGTCGCGTGTGTGAGCATTGAAGTCGTCGACCATCAGCAACGCCACGCGAGGTAACTGACGCACCAGCGGATGCGGTGCCGGATAGAAGTTGCGAATCGAATCACTCGTCGGATTCCCCTTCTTGGCGCGTTCATTGCGGGACAGCTGAAGTAGGGGAACGGAGACGGCCGTTGGATGTCGGCCGCCAGCTGGTGCTGACTGGTCACTTCGTCGTGTAGCCCAGGTCCGGCGGACCTGCCTCGTCTACGCTCGGAGGACGGGCGGACGTCCCGAGAACCTCTGCCGTAGAGCAAAGATGCGTCGCCGTGCGAACCGGATCGCTTTGGCTGGACGGAGGATCCGGGACGGATTCGAGTTCCTTCCGGCAGCTGGTCACTTCATCGTTCATCCCCCGGTTGGCGTCCCAGGGGCCGAGGTGTCGCGAAACGCCTTCGCGAGCAGGCGGATCCGGAAGTCCTTCCACAGGTCGTGATAACCGAACGCTCGCAGCGACACGCACACAGCCTCACGCAGCACACGCTCCGCGATGAACAAATACGGCCCTGCATATGCCGTGGCCTCGTTGTAGGTGGCGGACGACATGCGCCCTTCGTGGACGATCTCGTTGCGGCACGCGGAGAAGCTGCGAAACCAGTGATTCACCGGCGTGCTTGGCCAGGGCTTGCCGTCCTGACCCGTCCAGGTCATCGACGCCGTCTCGCTCGGCTTCCAGACAAGGTGCTCGGCGAACCGATCGTGTTTCGCGTCGAGCGGGATCTGACGGAAGAGCTCGTCCAGTGCCTGCGCCGCGCGCCAGGAATCGGATTCTCCGGTGAGTGCTTCGAATCCCGTCTTGAGCATGATGATCCGCTGCCGCACATCGACGCTGTCGGTGTTGCGCCACGCCTGCGCCAACCAGCCAACCGTGGTGGCCAGCCGGGCGGCCAGTCGCGCGTTGGTCGTGTCGTGCTCGCCCACAAACACGCTGCGCGTGGCGGCGAGCACCTCGGGATCGAGCGTCACGCGATGGGGTAGATGCAGCTCCTCCGGTGCGGGGACGGTGACGCCGTCCTTCAGCGTATACCCGGCAACCGTGGACCTGACCATGACACCACTGCTGAGCGTCACCCGCTCCTCGTCTACGTCGACCGGCCAGTAGTGCAGCGTGGAGTTGTCCGAGGTTGCTGTGGTCCAGCCGGCATTGCCGCGCGTGCCCTCGCTCCAGGGTGGGTTGGCGTGGAGCACGGTGAAGTGGAGCGCCAGCTGCAGCCCGTCCATCTCTCGAGGATCGGGCCAGCGACCATCAACCCCTGACGCGCGTGAGGCCACGATGGCTGGGTTTTGGATCGGCTGGTCGCGCGCCGCAACGTGGCTGCCGATCAGTCGCCGCGCCACCTCCTGGAAGCGATCACTCAGCCACGGTCCCTCGTATGTGCCGAGCGGAGCGATCCCCCAGGGTCCCGCCTCGACCGCTGCGGTCAACGGCAGGTACGGCGCGAAGATGAGTAGCGGAAGCCGTGCGGGCGGAGGGGTGGTCGTCACCTGGTGCTCTCAATTAGACGTGGCGACTGGGGCCGACTAGGATCGCCGCAATCGCCCGGTGCAACGCGGCCGCGTCCTGCAGCGTCAGTGGCGGCCCCGGAGGCCACTCGAACGCTGCCCGCGCCGGCCAGATCCGACGGACGCGGTTGCGCAGGTTCGCAGGCATGTCCGGCAGGCGGAAGTTGACCTGGGTGCCGAAGACGTGCAGCACGACGCGCCCGGCGATGATGGTGTCGGCGTTGGCGGTGTTGGGAGCGTGCCCAGGGTCTGGGGCCGGCCCGCCGATGGTGAGCGTCAGCCGGAGATGATGCCCGCCGATCGTTGGCGATCCCGCGAAGGCGCCGATCCAGACGTACCAGTCAGGCGGCGGTGTGTGGTGCTGGTACATCCAGCGGTACTGTCCAGAGCTGCAGGCGGCCAGCCCGGGCTCGTACGCATCCAACATGAGCGCGACCTTGGCCGCCCAGGCGGCCAGGTCACGCTGCACGCCCGGTGTGATGCGCGGCGTGCCGCCATTGAAGATGTCCGTGATGATCGGTCGCGCCCGCACCTCGAGGTTGTTCATCCAGCCGCCGTTGCAGTCGCTGCAAGGACCCCGTAGCGGGACGTACGACGGGCTCGGCACGCTCGCCTTCACCGCCGTGGTCGCGTCGCCGGTGAACGAGTTGAGCCGGTGCGTGCGCATCTGGAAGTCGTTGCCAGTCGACGGCGACGGCGGCCCGACCAGCTTCGTCAGCCACTCGGGGAACGTGTGCTCCTTGGAGATCTTGATGCCGGGCCCGCTGCGGTCGCAGAACAAGCAGGCCGTGGTTGATCCCCGATTACTCGGCGCGGGAGTGCTTGGGGCCTGGACCATCGCGCGATCGTACGCCTGTTTGGTCCACCGCCGGCCAGGCGGAGCTCCTCTCAGAGCGGCCGCTGGAGGTCGCCGGGTGGGGCTGATATAGCCCATGGCGGGGTCAGAATCGCGCTGCAACTGACCTCGACGGGGAGACCGGCGCAGAGCTATTCGGCGTTCAGACCGGTGGAGTTAGCAAGGGAACTGTCGACCTGTACAGCGCGAGCATTAGCTGGCAGGTGGCGGAGAGCTGCTCCGGGCTTACATCAGGCACTCACACCATCGTGGTGACGGTGTTGGGAGCCCTCGGCCCTGGCGCGCAGCCATTCCTCCAACCGCTCCCGGCGATCAGTGGCGAGTGACTCTCGTCGCACAGCGGTGAGGGGCGTCGCCTCGGTCTCGCGTGAGAGCAACGGCTTGCTGTCGCGACCGGTCAGCCTTGTGACGCAGCGGGCGAGGGCATCGTGCCAGGAGACCAGGCCGCAGGCCCGCTCGACGCGGATCCGCTGCTCGTCGCGATGCCACGCCGTGAGGGCCTCGCCATTCCGCGCCTGCCCCGGCGGCGGCCCATCGACGAGCAGCAGCACATCGCAGAGCTCGCGGTGCCAGTCGCGCAGCGCGGCAAGTTCCTCGCACGCCCCAGGCGCGGTCCACCACGACGTCCATCCGGCCGGGGGCAGCCGATAGGCGTCGATCAGCCAATCCACCCAGTCGGCGAGGTCCGTCCACCGACCCTCCCGATCCGCGTCGGTCCCCGCCCGCCACGCCGCCGGGTACCACAGTTCGCGTGTTGGTACCCCGAGACGATGCAGGATGCGTCCTGACCCACTGCTGAGACCTTCCAGGCGATCGGTCGCCGCGGACGGTTGTCCGCTGAGGTGGTGGGGGAGACCGACGGGCATGTGCCCGCGGTCGTCTTCGTCCCTCGACCCTGCGCGGCGATCGCGCATTTCGCCCGTCAACGCGTTGGTCGACCGGCCACCATCCGGTCGAAGCGCTGCATCGACTCGCGCACCAGTGCGGCGATATCCCGGCGCTCCCACCAGGGGCGCATCATCAGCTCGACGGGCGCCAGATTGCGGGCGAAGAGCACGGCGCGATGCTCGGGGAGGGTGCGCAGGTCGTCAGCCGTGAACACCGGGACGCGGTGAACGCTGCGCTGACGGCTGCGGCGGTTCCAGCGGTCCCCGCTGAGGAAACTTGCCCACCCCGGATCCTGTTCGCTGATCGTCTCCTCCCACACCGTCCCGCTGAGTGACTCGAGCTCGCGCAGCGCGTCAGCCTCCACGCTGCCCCCGAACCAGACGCGGAAGTTGGTGGACTGCCACACCTCCCGAGCGGCGTCGGCGCCCCAGCGGCGGCGCAGCTGGGCGCGCCCCTGCGCCGCCCAGACCGTGCAGATGCCCGAGCCCGCGCCGGCGCTGAGGTAATACGGCAGCTCGGGCAGCGGCGCGATGTTGGCCACCTCGTCGAGGTCGAGGAGGAGGGGTGGATCGAGTCGTCGTTCCACGGCCGTCGCCGCCCGCGCCAGTGCCTCCTCGACAACCTCGGTGATGACCAGCGCGATGAAGGGCGCTATCGACTGCTGATCGCGGCCCGAGCCATGGACGTAGAGGCGCCCTCTCTGTTCCAAAAACGTGCCCACGTCGAGGCTGTGCCCGGTGCGTCCGCCGAATGTGCGGGACACGTTGGGGTTGGCCAGGCAGCCGAAGGCGTTGCGCAGCTCGCCGGCCGTGCCCGCCGCCTGTGGGCCGCCGACGCTGTACAGCTGACGGAGCATCTGTGCGTCACTCCTGGCGGCGTCGCTCGCCCCCAGCGCATCGAGGATGTCGATCGGCGCCTGCGATCCCCATCGCTGCGTCCAGCGCAGGACCTCGCCGAGACCGGTTTCGCCGATGCGCGCCGCATGGAGGAAGGCCGCGGCGGCGGTCGTCGCCTCGCCGATGAAGAACTCCATGTTCCCGCCGGCGGCCTCCGATCGCGTCGTGGCGGCGCGGATGATCAGGTTGGCGCGGCGGTGGGCGATCGCGTAGTCCTCGCAGCCGGCGAGGATGTCGATGCCCACGGGCTCCGGCCAGCCGACGCGGTTCTCGGGATCGAGGACGAGCACCGGCCGCTCGAAATCGGGCTGGCAGGCGCTCATCGCCATGACGTCGGGCCGGTGGGTCTCGGTCATGATCGCCGGCCCGGGGAAGCGGAGCGGTATCACCCCCATGGTGGAGGTCGTCTTGCCCGTCTGCGGCCCGGCCACAAGACCGAGGTTGTTCTGGAAGCCCATGTACACCGCCGTCCCGTCGCGGGCAGTCTCGCCGACACAGAGGGCGAGATCGTCCGCGCTGGCGGTGCGGAGGTCGACCGAGGGTCGGAGCCGGGCCGACTGACGCCGGACGACGGTCTCACCCGCCAGCCGTGCAACCGCCGCGGACGTCGCCTGGCCGCGGAAGCGACGACTTGGCGTGGCCCATCGCGCCAACCGGGCAACCGCGATCGCGGCGATGACGGTCAGGGGCACGCCGCCGAGCGCGGAGAGCATCCAGAACACGGTTGCTGGCGGAAACACCCCGCGCGCCGCAGCAGGGAGACCGGCCGCCGGGTCGGACGGATGCAGCAGTGGTGAGAGAACGTCCGCGGCGGTGGGGAAGGCGACGGTCGCGTGGTGGATCGCGATGGCGCCCAACTCGGCGGCGGCGGCTAGGGCCAGCCAGACCACGCCCGACAGCGCGGCGCACCCCACAGCAACCGCAAACGCGTGCTCGGCGCGCACGACGGGTCCGTTGGGTGCGGTCCGCACCGCGGACCTCATCGCGGCGTCCAGGGCCCGGACGTCTTGGCGCTCCGGGACGCGGTCACGGGGCTGCGTCCGCCGGGACGGGGATGAACCCGATGATGCCCGAACCGGCCAACGCCACCTCGCGTTCGTCGACCACGAAGCGGCCGCGGTAGTTCATCTCGCTGATCTGGACAGTCGTGGCAGCAACAGTGAGAACCAGGCCCACGTGACCCCACCCGCCGGCGTCGCTGCCGGAGCGCGCGAACACGACGATGGCGCCGACCGACGGGAGTGCCGACACCGGATAGCCCTGGCCGGCGGCGTTGGCGTACCACTCCCACGCGTCGCCGGACCAGGTGACGCCACGGCCACGATGCCCGGGCCACAACGCCGCCGCCCAGGAAGTGCACTCACCGGCGGGATCGGTGAACCCATCCCGGTAGAACCCGATGGGCACATATGCAAGCTCCTGTGGGATGGCCTGGCAGCCCACCGCCGCGTTGCACGAAACGCCACCCGCGGCAACCACCCGCGCCGCGCCGCTCGACGCGTTCGCCGAATTGCTGCCGCCGATGCCAAAGAAGAGGAGCGGGATGGTCAGCACGAGCAGCGCCATCGCGCCAGCGCAGCCGCAGCCGCTGAGTGCGAGCCGTTTCACGCGGCCACTCCGCTGTCGGGCACGGGCCGTGCCGTCATGCGGGCGTCGGTGTCACAGATCCACTCCTCGAGGTGGCTGAGACGCAGATCGACTACGAAGCTGCGGCCGCGCACCCGCCACAGGGCCCGGCCGCGAGGCAGCTCGGGAAGGATCGCGGCCTCCGTCTGCGAGAGACCGAGAAGCTCGCGGGTGGCGTCGACCTCCGCCTGGGGCATGCCATGGATCACATGTGTCTCGCTGTCGGCGAGGAGGCCTCGGGTGATGGCCATCACCTCGCTGCCCTCCGCACCGGTGGCGAGGAGGTCGCTGAAACGGTGCAGCACCATCAGCACCTGCACGCCGTACTGGCGACTGAGCTTCTGCAGGTTGCGCATCCACCGCGCCACCTCGACGCTGCTCAGGCACGACCACGCCTCCTCGATCACGAGGATCGACCGGGTCGCCCCTGCGTCGCGCTGCAGGAGCCGCTGCACCCACGCTGCGACGCAGACCATGAGCACCCCGAGCATGTCGTCGTTCTGGTAGACGGCGGAGAGGTCGAACACGACCAGCGGATGGGTGAGATCGATGCCGTCCGTGGTCGGGCCGTCGAACATCCCGGCGAGGTCGCCGCTGACCAGACGATCGAACTCCAGCGCCACGTCGCGCGATCCCTCGGCCAGTTCCCGACCTGACATGGCGAGGCGGGCCGCGTCCTCGTCCGTCGGCCTCAGCAGCGCCGCGGCAACGTCGACAAGCGTCGGCTGGCCGGCCGCCGCCTCACGCCGGGAGCGGGTCAGCGCCACCTGCAGGGCCGCCTTCTCGGATGACGAGAGCCCGCGACGGCAGGCGGCACCCCCGAGGGCGATGAGCACATCCACCTGGTCCTGCCAGACCTCCCTGTCGGGGAGTCCGGCGCTGACCGACAGCCGCGTGTCGAGCGGGTTGAGGCGCACGGGGCCGCCGCGCTCGAGGCGGATGGGAGTGGTGCCGGCCACCTCGCAAAGACGCGCCAGCTCCCCTTTGCGGTCCAGCGCGATGACGCGCCGACCGAAGACGAGCGAGCGGGCGGCGTACGCCTTCACCGTCGCCGACTTGCCGCGCCCCACCTGACCGATGACGGCGAGGTTGGGGTTGGTCAGCAGGCCGCGGCCGTACAGCTCCCAGGGGTCGTAGCAGAAGGCGCCGCCGCCGCCGCAGACGTCCTCACCGACGTACACGCCCGGCGCCCAGTCGCCGGATGCGGCGAGAAATGGATACGCCGACTGCAGGTGGGCCGTCGTGTACCGGTGCGCGGGATGAGCCGAGCGCAACCGCATCAGCGCAGTCCCCGGCAGAGCGGCAACGTGTACGTGAAGGCGACGTCCTGTGTGCCGAACTCGCGGCGAATATCGAGACGGGCCTGGCCTGCCTGCTGCTCGACATCGCCGCACGCGACCTCGAGCTCGCGCGCCGAACCAGCCGTGACGGTGATGTACGCGCTCAGCGCGACGTGGCGGTGGCCTTCGTTCAACTCCTCCTCGGCGCGAATCACGTTCTCGGCCTCACGGCGCTTGCGCACGGTGCGCCGGAAGCCGAACCGCTCGCGCAGCGACTGCGTGGTGTCGTCGTCGAGTCGCGCGGCCTCAACTCGGCGCAGTGCGGCGGCCGGCGCGGCCGGCTGCATCACCACCGAGACCGTGCGGCGGGCATGGGTGCCGAGCAGCAGCGGGGCCATCCAATCGGCACCCACCGGCGTGCGCGGCCACTCCGCCACCCAGTACGTGGCGTGGTGGGCGCCCTCGGTCTGCAGCGTTGACCAGGTGGCGAGCGAACGACGCGGCAGGGCGGTGCGCGGTGAGGCGCCCACGGTGTCGGCGTGGGCCGCGGTGCGGTGGGCCAATAGCTGCCGCGCCCAGGGGTCGACGGCATGGCGGATGGTGGCCGCGAGCATCCGTGGACTGAGCACGCCAACGACCTCGACCTCGGCCTCGCGCAGGCCGCGTGCGAGGGCGGCGAGCTCGCGGCTCAGCACCTCGCAGGCTCCGATGTCAGGCCCCGCGCCGCGTTGGCGGATCACGCCCGATGCACGGGCGACGCTCACCTGGACGGCTATGAACGCCTCGTGCTGCTGGGTCTGCGGAGCGGCCTCGTCGAGCAGCGAGAGATACGAGCTGACGAAGGCGCTGCTCGAGGGGAGGACGCGGTTGGCCTGGAGGTGGCGCACCACCGCCTCGCTGTCGTCGGGAACAGTCCGCTCCAGCCATTGGATTCGCCTGACGGGACCGCCGTCACGGGAAAGGCCGGCGAGCACGGCTCCCCACTGAATCAGTAGTCGCTCCTTCTCACCGCTGTCCAGCAGCGGGAAGTTCCGCCCCATGGCCGCAAGGACGCCGACGTAGGTTCGGCTGCGCGAGTCGGCAATCACTCCGATCTCACCGTCGCGCCACCGCGCCGCCAGAATTCTGATGCCGCGCAGGTACGGGGGCAGCTGATCGCCTGCGTCGGCGCGCTCCACCGCGGTGACCATCTGCTCTGCAGCGTCGGGCTCGCTCCCGTCGTCGCGACGTTGTGGCCGCCGCGAGTGCCGCATCACCCTCTCTGACGCCGGGCTCGGCTCCCGCACCTCGTGGCCCGTCCACGCGGCGATGTGCAGATGGTGACCGCGGAGGTTGGATTCTCCGAGCCAGCGGTGGCGTCCCGTTGCCTCGGCGATGAGGAAGGCGGCGGCCACCGGGACCCACTCCTCGACGGTTCGGCCGGCGACCGGGACAACCGCGACGCCACCGGCCGTCCCGACGACGACCAGTGCCACGAAAGCACCGATAGGGGAGGGCCAGGCGGCGAGGACGCCAACCACCAGAGCGCAGGTGACCAGTGCGACGAGCAGCTGACCAAGGCGAGCACCGAGGAAGACCCCGCGACGCTCGAGCGGTCCGAACACGTAGGGCGCGCTCATGCGACGTTGCTCTCGTCCCGCGATCCGGGCGTCGGCGCCGCCGACGTGGACGTGCCCGACCCCGACCCTCTGGAGGAACCACCCCCATGTGGAATAGATCGGAAGAGCACACGTCTGAACTCCAGTCACGCCAATATCTCG